>Ga0265298_10000106_pt1 | contig 122314 bp, 134 predicted proteins | sample AusTroGonzalo_MG_3_FD_193486 | JGI IMG/M metagenome (GOLD analysis project Ga0265298, IMG submission 193486) | Bovine rumen microbial communities from tropical cattle in Woodstock, Queensland, Australia - Gonzalo_01 | ecosystem: Host-associated > Mammals > Digestive system > Stomach > Rumen ...
TGAAGAATGTTCTTGATGACAGGAGCATGAATTCTGAAGTTCAAAACACCCCATTCGTCTCGCTGAATTTCAAAGAGAGTTCTGTAGCAGACTTCATCATACAACGAAGTACTGATACGATTTCTTTTTGCTACTTCCTTCACTTTGTCAAGTTCAAACGGAAAGATGTCAAGCAAGTCAAGTTTGAATACCGGCTTATCAGTAATTTTGTTAAGTCTCTGAAGAGCTTCTTCATCAATATGATCCTTCTTCATTCTTTTCTCGATAGCAGGCCAGATATTCTTGAACATACGAAGTGTGTTGAAAACAACTTTAAGGTTCCATTCAGGACAGTTGATGTTGTTCTCACGAGACTTAGCCTTAGCCTCTGCCATTCTCTTTTCTGCTTCCTTGATTCTTTCGTAATAAGCGCGGTTCTTTTCATATTCCTCACGCTGCATACGAGCAAACTGCTCATAAGACTGAACATCGTTATAGCCAGTTGAGAACCATTGACCGTTCTTTTCATCATAGACTCTTACATAGCTACCACCCGCAAGTGCTGGCTTGAACGCATCGTCATTCCAGTACTCGTAATAAGGCTGCGTGTATTCTTCTACTTCAGTACCGTCTGTTGAACCGTCATACTTGGAGATAAACATGCGTCCTGCCTGTGGACCCCAAGACGAGTTCTTGTCTATTTCTCTCTGTGCTTCATGCTTCTGGCACAAAGCAGCCGCATACTGTTCGTATAATGCTCTTTGTTCATCTCTTTTAATAGGCATGTTTATTCCTCACAGATAAATTCTTTTGCTGAACTTGTAATTTCAGTCATTCTTCTAATCTTCTTACAGACCTGCTCCTTGAACGCTTTATTTTCTCTTTGCATTTCAGTCAATTTTGCAGCTCTTGCATCAATCTCCGCGATGTTCTTTTTAATCGTTTCAGAATTGAAGTAAGAAAGATTATAGTCAACATATTCCTTTATGTACTTTTCAAATCTTGCTTTAAATTCATTCATTGATGTATCAAGAATGCGTGTAACGCCGTGGTCAGTGCCTTGCCAGTTGAATTTTCTATACTCTGCTGCATCACCTCGCCAGACAGGATGTACTTCATACGGATCTCTTGTCTTGACAACGATAGACTTTACATATCCTTGATTATGCTGGTTAATTCTTGACTCAATGTCATGAGCACAAGTCCAGTCAGTGACCTTACCAGCCTTATGACGCTTAACCGCATAGATCTTCTTGCCTACGCGAAGGAAGTCAAGCAAATGTTGGCTCATAAGTACATTGTTACCGTCTGCATTTCTTAAAGACTCTTTTCCGAATCCAATTGCAGTTCCGTCAAACAAGTGACGTATGATACCTATAAGCAATGCGTCGTCATTATCAGAATCTGTAAAATCTGTTCCTACATGGTTGTATTTCTCCATGAACATGTAGTATTCTTCATCTTCAAAAATCAACTTGTTTCTTACAAAGCCAAGCATGATAAGCGGAAGGGCACCCCTCCCAGTTTCTTTCGGACCAATCGTTTTCTCAATATCCGGAAGTTCATGCGGATAGATGTAAACCAAAACTCCATCTGCATTACACGGAGCAACTCCGTTATATCTTTCTTTGAACGAAGTAGAGACTCTGTATTGAGAAATAAGTTCAGCGAAAGTAAAGCAGCCTTCTTGTCCACAAAGCGTGTACCCAATGTCCTTAGACTTAAGATAATTAAGAACTTTCCTCAAAGTAATGAAGTCATTCTTTTCAAAGCCAGACCAGATAGAAACACTCTCGTTCGCTACTCTGTCAATGAATTGCTGTTCAATTCTTTGCATAGCATACTTTGCAGAAATTGCTTTATACTCTTCACTGCCTTGCTCAATCATATACTGCCTTATCTTATCTTTCTGTTCATTAAGAACTTTTTCAAAGTTCGCTCTTGCTTTATTTCTTACAGTATTATTCATTAGCGGTCTCATATTCTTCGCTCGCTCTGTTAATCTTGTATCTTCTAAATTCTTTTTCAGTCTGCTTAATGTGCTTAATGTACTTCACAATGAATTCTCTCATGACGGGGCGATAGTCAAGATGGAAGTAAGAACAAACTCTCATAAAGTCTCTCGGATCTTCCAAGAACTCGACTTCAAGAGGATGCAAGACTTTATCTGCATACTTTCCATCAATGATGTCAACATCACGAATCTCTGAAGTTTCATAACCTACAAGCACATCTGACGTTTCCTCTTCATACACGGGAAGGATAAGAAGATAAGGAGTCATGTTCATAGGATTTCTGTTGTTATCTGGAAACAAGACTCTTTCATTTCTATCTCTTGTGTCGTTATACATCTGATTATTGACATACACAGAAAAGAGAATATCATACGAATCATTAAACCAAACGGAACTTTCAAGCGTGAACGAGAATGTATCTGTGTAAGAACCAGAAGCACGGTTACGCTTAAGACCGTTTTCAGTCAGAATGTCCATGATGTCCTTGATAGCATAAGTAGGCTGAACCTCTGGAACAATCTTAATCAAATTTTCCCAGTTCTTACATACCGAAACATTATGAAGAGCTTCATTGATGTCTTCATCGTCTATTTCATGCCAGTCAGTGACAATTCTTTTTCTGTCACAGCAAAGTGGTGCGGGTACTGTCATCATACTTTATACTCCTCAGAAGCACTGTTAATCATCTTGCGTCTGATTTCATTTTCCATCGGCTTAATCTTTTTGTAAAGCACATCAAACTGATGTTTTACTTCTTCAAAGAACTGATCTTTGTCATTAATGTGCATTAAGATTTCATGTGATAAAAAGTCGTCATCAAGATGAATGGACAGTTTATCTTTTTCATCCCAATAAGTATCTACATAAGGATGAAGAAAAAGATAAATCGCTGGAGCCACATGTATAGAATTCTGTCTCCTAAACATGGCAGCTATTGAACTTGTGTGATTGGGAGAAACCATTCTTGAATTGGGCAAGAATAGATGATATGCAGAAGAATCTCTTCTTTTCGCAAGTGCTGGATAATTTTCCTCTGTTACATATACAAGGTTACATTCATTCACGAGGAAGTCAATCATCTTATGTTCGTCAAAAATGAATTTACTATACAGCATAGTCTTCTCCAGTAGCCATGATTTCTGCTTTTCTGTTTTCAATTTCAACTCGCTTTACCTTTTGAATGATCTCACTCAAAAGTTTGATAAGCGCTTCTTTAAGATCTTGATGCGCGTAATACCTATCCTGCTGTGTACCACGTAACAGTCTTTGCATTTCCCACTTGTCTTTAAAGTACTCAATGTCTTTTTCACTCATACGCTCAAAGACTGTGACTGCATTTCCATAACTTTTAGGTTTTTCTTGTCTTGCGCTTTCAATGTCATTCATGTAATAGACTGTGTGCATGTCAGCGTAGTTGTCTCTGTCATGACGATGCTCAATGCAAAGATTCGGATAGAAATCACTTGTCAAAGGCACATCATTCTTAACATCATTTACTGTATAAGATTCAGTTATGATGACTGCTTTGTTCGTCATGATGAGTTCTTCTCTGTCTGAACTCTTCGCATAATAGCTACTATTGTCAAAGATCTTAGACGGAATTAAAAGATACATCGTATAAAGGCGACATTCACTTGTTGAATTATATGCCTCTTTGACGTGAACTTCACATCCGCTTTCTTTCGCTATCTTAAGCCATTCATGATAGGAAAATTCTAACTGAAACTCATGTTGCGTCATAGGTTCCTGCACTTTTAGCGATAGCGTGTTTCTTAATCTTCTTTTCAACGGACTTAATGTCTCGCATAACAACATCGAGTCTGTTTATCAATGTCTGCTTCATCTTATCAACGTCGGAATGAACGTAAAGACAATAATCTGCCCAAGTGTTCGGTTCACTGCCTAAGTTGAAAGAACCTGAGTACATAGTGACATCAGCGCCTCTAGCAATCTTGTTAAGTCTTCTTACTCTTGCAAGAAAACCAATCTGAATCTTGATGACGCCTCTTACATAGTCAAGTTCAACAAGTCCAGTGTTGTCTCTATCCCTCTTGGGATACTTAGGTTGGTTGACGAGCGGTCCGTTGTAAGAGAACATAATGTGTTTTCCAGTTTCACCGCCCCAGAGACCTATAGAGACTAAGTCAGTTCTTTCAAGTCCCAATGATGAAGCATAGTCAGCCAAAGCATCAGCGACCATTCTGAACTTAGTCTTCGTAATGTCATTTACTTGAATGACACCTGACTTTGTCTTCCATTCTTCAATAATTTTGTCAAACATGATACTGCTCACTTGCTTTTCTAATAAGTTTCCGTTTTTCTAAAATTTCTTCTTCTTTCTTGCGCTTCATAACAACATCAATCAGAAAAGAATGAAGTACTCTTTCAGTCAATCCTTTAATTTTCCAATCAAGATAGTTGCCAGCACTTCTGTCAAACTCAAAGTTCTTAATATGTTCTTTACCACCGCCAAAGAAAGCAAATTTGTCAATGATTTTACTAGTATCATTACTGAAACTTTTCCAAGTAACTCCCATGAACGGGTGCGAATCATACTTCTTAGGTGATGCTGGGTCAAAGACACTTTCATCAAGCATGTACCACCAATAAAGATCATTTGACACTTTGAAGATAGGAAAGTTTCCATCTACATACCAAATCAATCCGTTAAGCGTCATATCTTTTTGCTGTGGCATCTATGAATTCCTTCTTTGCTTTCTTCTCAAGCTTTCTCTTATCTTGCATTGTCAATTCAAGCAAATTCTTCAATGTCGTTTCATCTAAATCAATGATTTCAGTTTCTCTAATACTGTCGCCGCCTGGCTTCGCCTTGAAAATAGCACGGTATTCAAAATTTAACTTCGTTGTGTCAATGAAGTATATACTTCCAAGATTATCTCCCCACTGATCTGTCCAGTCAAAATCAATGAATATGTGCATCACAGGTCTTTGCTTTGATTTATCTTCAAACATGTATTCATCAACGTCAAAGTAAAAAGTGAAGTCCTGAGTCATATCCAATTCAGGATAATTATCAAGAACATAATCAATCATTTCCTGAAACGTCATAATCTAAACCAGCCATCTTTACTTCATTCTTTCTAATCAAGTTGCTGTAACGATGCCAAGAGCTAATCAGATTCTTAAACATCACTTCAACTTTGTTCGGGTTCATTCTTGTAACATTTTCCATCTGAAGCGGATAATCAGGTTCCGACCCAGGTTCTACATCAAAGCAGCCATAGTAGGCACCCTTGACCCAATGATACTTGTCTGTCTTAAGGAATCTTTTGTAAATCCCATCAGTAGTCAAAGGGTAAGTTCTAAACAGCAAGAAACTTGCATTATAGCAAGGTCTGAAGGAAGCGATAGTAACTCTCGTTGACTTAAAGACCGGTTCATATCGCTTGAACATTTCTTCATCAGTTCCAACGAACTTTGGCGGTCTTCCAATACGGTGAGACATCAACTTTTCTTCATTGTCCTTGACATGCCAGAAGTTATAGAACTCGCCTACCCAATTGATAGTCGCTTCAGGAACTTCATCAGTACCCATTTCCCATCCCGGGAAGTATTCATCAAGTTTTTCCTTGGTGAAATACGCCTTTGAGGAAGTAGCGTGATAAACATTTTGGTTGAATGTGTAATCAGAGATAGTAGGAGTAAGACCGTTGCTTCTAAGCAATTCACTTATCCACATTACACAATCTTTCCTAGGAATGTCACAAATTTCGCTTTTCCAATCTTCGGGTTTTAAAAATCTTTGATAGAGGTATTCCATTCTTAAGTTCCTTGTTTTTCAAAATATAACAAATTTTCTTAAAACTGTAAATACCATCTGTCAGAAATTCTTACAAATCTTTCTAAACAAAATAAGAAATTAGGCTGACCACCCGCCAGCGTCAGCCTTAATTTCCTGCTTCCTTATGTCATTTTTCTTTTTACGACATGCCTGTTGAATACCGCAGGCATACTTGACTTGTTTAGGAAGAATCTCTTTAAGAAGATCTAAGCATTCATCTTCTGTTAACTGTCCTGTAGCGAAGTCTGGCACAATTCTTGCTTCTTGCATTCTAACCATGTCCGCACGGGCGAAGGTCATGACATTATTTCTCTGACCAATTCGGACAACAAGATTAAAGACCATCTTGCCAGTTTCAGTGTTCCATCCGACTTCCTCAAATCCTAAAGAAATACCGGAAGTTCTGAACTGATGGCAGAACAGTGCAGTAAGACCTTGATGTTCATCAGATGAGAAGAGCTTTTTCTCAATCTTTGCTTTTCTGTCTGACTTGTATCTGATAATGTCATCAATGTCATGATCTGAAATGAGCTTTTCATCGCATGCTTTCCAAACATCTTTTCCATACTTGAGCTTCTTGATGTTCTTGGTGATACGATTATACATCTTTTCAGTACTGACATTCATATAGACGCGCATCTGAACTTCACCTTCTTTCCAGCCTCTGCGAGAGTGAGCAACTATTCCCACTGCTTCATTCGGAGCATTCATCTTTGCATTGATGTGAGGCTCAACAGAATCATTAAGAGTTACGGAGTTGATGACACGAGCGACTGGACCACCACTTCCTACCTTTGGAAGAGTGTAATGATTAGCTTCATTTCTGAACGCATCAGGATCTTCTCCGGAGTCATAGATGTAAGTAAGACCGGAGTCAGCCATGATAGACTTGACTTTGTCAAGGAAAGCGTTTCGCATTGGTGTGTAAGCAAGATTCGTTTTGCCATCTTCAAGCGGAATGTACTTGATGCGGTCTTTTGTGTTTGCTTTAATGAGAAGATTTCTGGCATTCTCTTTGCCGATTATCTCATTCAAAGTTCTTTTAGCGATGAAAGGAAATAATGTTTCCCTCAGTATGTTTTCCCATTCAGGCATTATTATGTCTCCTAGTAAATAATCAAACATTTCTTCCATTGGCACATGAGCAACCAAGTACCAAAAGTCTTGTGCATAATCTATAAAATTCTGTCTCATATTTCCCAATTGATGCGTCTTAATCTTGCTGCAATCATTTCGTCAAGATCTTCTCGTTCACAGGCGTTGAACTCGCTTTCATAGATAGAAAGCACGATTTCATCCCACCCATTATCAACAAGCACATTTATTTTAATGTCTTTAAGTTCATTTGCTGGGCCTTCAAAAATTGGGAAGAACTTAAAGTCGTTTCCCGTCATTATGCCGCCTAACGGCCAAGTAAGACGGCCTTCTTTAACATCACGGACCGCTTGCACCGTAGGCGGTTTTTTCCTCTTCATGCCCAAGTTGCTACCTGGGTTCCAAGGACTTATGATTAGTGCATACCAGAAAATCTTAAGAAAGAGTTTCTGACATTCATCACGTCGTTCTCTTTCAAAGTTTCTTGTATCTATTGCAGCGACATAATTTGTCAATACAAAGTATTCACGCGGTGTCATCTTGCATCCCACATATAAGCAGCCTTCTTGATGGCTTCTTTCTTTGCTTTAAGTTCATCTTTCTTCAAATCAGCACTAAGCAAAATAAGAGCATCTTCATAGTCTTGAATTGCTTTTCTGATTCTGCCTCTTGCCCACTCAAAATGTTCAGGACGACGATAACGATAGGTTACCATTGACTTTGTCTCGCCGTCTTTATCAATGAATGTAGTTCTGATAATGCGTCCGCTGAAGGCATGATAAGTAAAGCCATGAACTACGTCAAGTTCATCAATAGCATGTCCTTTTCTAAAACACTTCTTTGATTGTGAATAATTACTAAGCTCAGCGATGACCATTTTTGTCCCAGATACATTATTCGGCGACTGATAAGACCATTCATCATTCCACTTAGATGCTTTCACAAGTCCTTCACTGCGAAGCATGTCTTCAATCTTTTTCTTATAATCTATCATACTATCCAGCCTTCTTGCGCTGTTTCAATTTCTTCCATGTGCTGAATCTTCTTTTGCTCAACTGCCCACCTTTCGCACCTAGCTTTTGTTTCTTTCAAATTCTTCTTAAGAAACTTAAGGTGTTCTTTCATCTTTTCAAAGTCTGCAGGCTGGTCATATCTGAACTTTAACTCAGTAGTCCAAGATGCAGGATATCTGGTTCTGTGTGCAAGATACTTGGTCTTATATGCCTTAATGACAAGATGCCCATCTTCTATGTCGCATTCAAATTCAGTCGGCATTTCAACAATCTTATCAACCGCATCTTTGACAGTTAAGATTTCCAAGCCATCATAAGACCAGATGTCTTCCCAGCTTGAAGTAGTTAAGCCATACTCACAAAGCAGCTCTACAAGTTTCTTACGATGGTTTTTCATTTAAATTTCCCAATCAGAAGTGGAGTTTCTTATTTCTCTTTTCTTTGCATTTACTTCAAGTCGCTTAAAGTAAGCGACCGCTTTTGCTTGCGCATCATCAAACTCTTTCTTTACTTTAAGTATCTGCGCCTTGATGTCTAAAAGAGAATCATTCTCATAGTTGAAAGACACAGTGTCTAACTTACCATTTGAATCCTTCCTGTAATAGACAGTACCATCATTGTAATAGAATCCTACAGGAAGAGTAATTGTGCGAGGTGAGAACTTGACCAATGCAAAGTCAGCAGATTCATAACGCCAGTTCGTTGTTGTCTCATTGAAACTGTGTGACTCTGTATCAGTGCATCCTAGTTCACGAAGGAATGCAGATATTTCAGATAATCTTGTCATTAGTCTTTCCACTGCTTTCTTGCATCGTGACCCTTACCGGCATTCCAATTCCACGGTTCACCAGTCGGGTCGTTCCAATCATTACCAAGTGCGGTCCCATCAGGACCAGTCAGCAAGCAAGTGTCATCGTCAGGTTCCATGCCGCTCATCAGTTGCTTGTTTGTGCGTCTGATGTTTCGGTTGTAACTCTGCTTCCACTTTTTGCCGTTATTATCTGCGTGACTCATATTTCCTCTTAGACTGCGTATTCAAGTCCACAATCTCTGATTTCTCTAAGATGATCTTGCTTCTCGCTTTCCTTCAGCATCTTTAACCATTCGTCAACATCGGGAAGCGTCTTGTAGCCCATTTCAACTACTTTAATTACTGTGCTTAGCCGTTCCGTCGTTTCCATCTTTTATCCATCCTGCTTTTCTTTTAAGGCGGTAAGCCTCTTCTTCATTCTTTCTGATAAAAAGCAGGAGACTGTCCACTTCTTTCTCCCTACTTTCTTTGTATCGTTTGACCCAATAGGTAGAGTCTGCATTTGCCTTCACAAGCAGCGAACGATACTGGTCCTCAGCCAGGCACTCGCCCAAGATCTTATTCTTGATGATGACTTCTGTCGTTTTAGCGACAAGCGCCTCATCGTGTTCTTTAACCTTTTTAGGCAGATAAATGGCAACTCCTACAAAGACCGTAATGATAACGACGTAGATAGCAATGAGTTTCACAATATCCATAGATGCGCCTCCCGGTTATCCCAAATAGTCCACTTCAATGCCATGTTCTGCATTGACTTTAAATCTTACTGCTCGCTTTTCATTCGGGTCAACCGAAATGCGAACCTTGTTGACCACCAACTCAAGGAACCCGTGCTTTCTGATACATGCCAACAGCGACAGAACGCCGTTCCACTCGATGCACTGGAGGTCAAAGGAAAGATACCCGCTGTCCATAGAGACGCCTTCAGGATTCCAAGAATAGCAAAGTTTCGGATTCACAACGAAGTCATTCATATGAACCACTACTTGAACATTCTCAATCGAGTCTGCCACAAGCACCTTACGGTAAGGATTTTCATCACGGTCAAGTTCTGCCGCAAGTTCAGGAACACCAATCCGGTAATCAAAGTAGACGCTTTCTCCATCGCAGAAGACCGTCACGCTTCCGTCTTGGTCTCCATCAATAGTGCAAGCGCAGTCCGGGGTAGAATACTTCTTAAGAAGCATAGCAAGATCCACCAGCATGTTCTTCATATTTTCTTTCATTTATTGGCTCCTTGTTGAGTTGTTTTCCATTACGTAGTAAAAATAACAATTTTTGCCCATTCTGTAAATACCAGCCAGCTAAAATTCTTATCTATCTTTCCAATCTACTTAGCATCCCATTTTCTACAGCAGTCCCTTATTTCTTCTTTCTGCCTTCTCTTTCTATCTTCCATCAACCTCTTATTCCTTTCAATCACAAGTCTGTCTAATTGTCTAACTTGCTCTACAATGTCCTTAAACATCTCTTCTCTATTTTCCAAATCATACTTACGCGGACTATATCTTCCGTCATTATTCTTTAAAATCTTATACCATACTGGATGCAGACTAAAATCATGGTTAACCCACATTTCCGTAATACTTCCCATCCAATCTACAAAGACCACCTGTATCTCTTTCTCTTCTTCAACATATCCATCCTGCAAATCAGGATTAGAATAATACCACTTTCTTCTATTCCCTACATCATAACTATATAGTCCTATCTTTTCTAATCTTTTATAAATGGATTCTTTCATTTTGCCATTCATAATCATATTCATTTCTATTTGACTCAATTGACTCATTTCCAAATATCTCCTTTAATATACCAGAATAAACAACATATCAACAAACACACCTAAAAATCTCAATCTCAACCCATCTTAACTACTCAGAATTTTTTTCCGGCCCATATACATCAAAAAAGCACTATTTATTACACAAAATCCAAAATCTCGGGATTCTCACCCATAAACGGTCAACTACCCATCTTACAGCGTTCTGTCGTCAAAAATACGATTTATCAACATTTTATCAACATTTTTCCAAAATGTTTCTAATTCTTTATCAACAACACACCTATATTTTTCCGAACTATTCATTCAACTACTCAGAATTTTTTTCCGAGCCCACTAAAATCCGAAAAGTCTAGAAACTATATATAGAAGAAGACTTAAGTTTTTTCCACGGACCTTAGGAGAGACATCTTTCTCTTTCTATATTAACAATAAACCATTCTTCAACATAGTAGCGATTTTTTTCTACGGACCTTAGGAGAGACATCTTTCTCTGTCTGTTAGTCCATAGCTTTGCTGGCAAAACTGGGTGGGGGTAGACGTTTGCCTTAATACATTTTTTCAAAGTTTAGCAAGTCAGTTTTCAGCAACAGTCAAAATACCCATACAGGTTTCCTGTCAAAAACCATGTCAAAATCACAATTCTTAAAGACCGCCTCTTTCGTCATCTATAAGCGCCTCTTCCGCCTCTTTCTCCTCTAAAATAAATAGAAATGTACATATATTAGTACTCAAACGAGTGGATACGTCAATCGTATCCATTTAATTGTTTTAATTCAATGGAGGTAATAACATGCGACTAATACCACAGATATTGCGATACTATCTCGTATTCAATTCAGTACGTTCGTTGTCAGTTGATGTGATGCTAGACCACTGCGACTCCTTCCCACACTTGCTGCACGTTAAGCAGACGTTGCTTCACGATATCCCCAAGGCTTACAAGTTGATAGATGATACCCTTGATGAGCTCGGGAATGGCACGTTCCATTTCAAGTATCGTAGCAGAAAGGAACAGGGAAAGGATTACGATCCGATGATACTCTGGGAGGAGGATATAGCAGAGGCTACGTATACTAACTGGCAGCTTATGGAGGTCTGTAGAAATATACGGACGTGGCTATCTCACCAGCGTCCCTATAAGTATCCAGCCGAGATATACGAATCGTTATACAGTAAATAGACTACAGCATTCGCGTATCTCCTTCTGGCGTTCTGCCTTCCGGTGCTCGATGTACTTGCGCTGAACCTTCTTTATATGCTTAGCGATAGTATCAAGGCACTGCTGGCGGAACGCTTTATTTGTATTCAATCGTTCAATCGTCTGTATCCCGGCGTAAGCAGAACCAGTACGTCTGCCCAGTTCGTCCTTGGTGCAGTCAAGGCCCCAGAGCCATTTGTTCTGTCTGTCCTCTAGCTTCTCGACCGAGGGGTGCTCGTACTGGCGGACTATCTGTGCAGCCTCGTCTTCGTATTCCCAGACCAGCTCGTCACCAACCCAGAAATCCAATTCACCAGTGTTCGGCCAGAACGCAACGATCGTGTCGTCGTCGAGATTCCAATGCTCTTTATCCTTGCCGTCGTCAATCAATACCCACGATTCGTTCTCGTGGCTCACTGCATCAAATAGCCTGGTGACTGGGTGACTGTAGCCTAGGTCAGCGCATTCCGACTCTGTCATGCACAGCCAATCACAGTCAAGCCTGACTCCGACTTCTGTCCGCCAGAACTCCTGCAGCTTGAAAGGATCTGGCGTCCACCAGTTGTACTGTTTCTCAGGCTTGTGGCGCCGGTAAAGTCCACAGTCTTGGCATACCTTCGCTACGTCTTTGTAGAAATCATACGCGAGGCGCCGGTAATACTGTGCGGACTTGTTATGTTCACTGATAATGTCTAATCTGTTGTTTACGATAGTCATACGTTCGTCTTCTGCGCGTCTTTAAATAGTTTGCTGTTGAATTATATCAGTAAAAGAAAGGCAGGCTTATTTGCCCGCCTGAATGTCTTCAATATCCATCGCAATGTGCCATTCTTCATTTCTCGTATGATCATAGAGTTTCCAGAGCTTCTCCTCAGCTGCGATGACGCGTCTGACCAGAGCCTTTGCTTCGTCAAGATCGCTGGCAGTAATAAAGAAGTTGGATTCCTTTCTGCCTCCTCTGATGGCCTTCTGGACCACGGGATGAAAGTTGCCCATTAACGAGTACTTAATGGAGAACTTATCGCGGGACTGCACAGTCGGCCAGTACTGCACTGTGAAGTACATTTCTGTTTCCTCCGTATATTCCTGCAGGTTCTTATTGAAACGTTTGTCCAACGAATACCACTTCGGAATGGCACGCTTGGTGCCTGCGTTGAACCAATCCGTCAAGTCATACTCAAAGTTCTTTTCCTCTGCCTTAAGATCAATGACATCCTTGAGTTTCTTATCATAGTCTGTATTGAGACTTGGACGTGAAAGGTACATTTTGGCACGTTCTTTGTATAGATCCTTCTGATCCCTCTGCAGGAACTGTGCGAATGTATCGCAATTTCTCCAGAGTTCGTAACGTTCAGCGTTACGCCAGTTCGTAATACTCACAGACCATTTCTGTGGTACATCTCTGGTCGTATCTTCCACGATGATACGAGTCTCGAGACCAGTGCCAGCCAACAGTTCTTTGAGCTGTTCCTCAATGGCGCCAGCAATGTACTCGCCGTTGCTGGACTCGATCTCAGCCTTCTTTATCGCTCGCTTAAAGTTGGCAAGTGCCTCCATGTTAGCGAGCTTGCATTTGTTCAGTGTATTGGACTTGTTGATGTACTTGGCGATCTTATCAACCCATCGCTCGAAGTCTTCGGGATGTCCAAAGGAAATAGTTCGGTCACGGCTGAAGGCGCTGCAATCGTAACGATGGCCGCCCAGCTTTGTCCAGAAACTCATGTTTCGCTTGCTGTAATGTACTTTGATGTCGCCTGTAGAAACGTAACAGTCAACCTTGCGGTCCTTCATATCTTCCAGACGGATGTATGCCGTCTCGCCGTTTGTCCATACTCGCCAGTCGAGTTCAAGGCCGTGAGCCTGATCTTCATACTCAGGCATATCGTGCATGTAAACAGACCACGAGTCTTCATAGCCATCACGAGTCTGGACCACAACGCCTCCGAACCCAACTTGGCCTGCAAGATCGCAGAGCAAGTTAACTCCGTCGTTGAGCTTGCTCTTCATTGGAGTTTTCAGGTTGAGGGATAAAAGTGCGTTGTAGTCTAGCTTCATGTTGTTACCTTTAAAGAACGTTGATGATTACGAAAGTGAGCATGTCTGCCGGCAGCTGAGCGACGGCGAGCATTGCGTTTGTCAAATGATACTTAATCTTTTTCATGTTAGATACCTCTGTAAGAATCTGCCCATTCAAGCATTTCTTCAATCGAGAAAAGGGCATCGGGTTCAGTGTGTGCAAGATCAATGTTGAAGACTTCATCAACATATTCAACAAAATCGTTCCAATCCTTGGGCTCAATGATATCATCAAGGTAGTTGAGCGTTGACCAAGCCGGGCCTTTAGCAATCTTATCAAGTTCAGCAGCTGCTTCATCCACTTCTTCAGGGGTGATACTTGCGGAACAGTCAACCGCCAGAACAAATAGGTCGGGATGTTTTTCTGCCATCTTTTCCATTGCGTATGCTTCAATCTCTTCAGCCATGATTAGCCTCTCTTCATCTTTTTGTTCAAGGTTTCAACGATCAGATCAATGGCCGAGTCAATCTTGAGGCCGTTGCAGTCAACAATCTGTCCGCCCATGTGGTCAGACCAGTGATAGCCTTCACTATCGTATCCGACGAAGATTTCGTCAATTTCAATCTTGTGCTTTTCAGCACAAGGCTTAACCTCAAAAAGCGTGGCGTTGATGCAATGACGCAAGCCTTGCTTTTCAGCAGCGAACTTGAGGTGAAGCGTATTTCCTTCAATGTGACTGGTGAGTCGCTTCAGAATTTCCTTGTTTGATACGGCCCAAGCGCAAGCGAGATTTTCGTAGAATACCGTGATGTCCATTTTTGCCATTTTCAACCTCAATTCCGTTGACTTACCATTTCCATTTGTTTACGTAGATAATATAACAATTTCTGCGGTATCCGTCAATAGAAATTGCCCAAAAGTGTAATAAATCCCAAAAACATGCTAAAAACCCGTGGAATGGGCAATTACCAATCCACGGGACAATCGTAAGAATCTCGACGATTTAATGAAATTTTGTGTAATAAACCGACGTATTCCGGGTCAATTTCAGCAGGTTAAAGCTGCTTGAAAAGCTCCTTTGCGTCTACTTCAGTAATTTGTTCATCGAGGTAAATAGAGCCGTCGGTGACAAACTTGCTGACAGTTACGCCTTCCTTGACAGAACCATCCTTGTTCTTGATCCCCGAGATCAAGGCAGAAATAGCCTTGCCGACAGCAGCACGACGTCCGATACGGCGACAGAACTGGTCACGAGGAGAAGTCTTTGTGGTAGCAGTCGCAAGCACGATCTGGACCACTTCCTTGCCATCAACAGTAAAGACCTTGCCATTCTTGCCTTCTTCGGCATAGTCCATGACACGGCGTGCCTGGGCTACATCAGCGGGCAAAAGCAGAGAAATCTGAGCTGTGGTGGAACGAACACGGTGGACACGTCCAAGTACTCGCTTGCCGTCCTTGTCATAGACAGCCGGTTCCGGAGCGGGGTGGCGGAACGGAGAGTGAGCGAAAGCAATCTGGACGATCTTGTTAGAAAGAGTAAAACGCATTTTTGAATTTCCTTTAAATGTAATAAAAATGGGGCGCCGGTAACAACCAACAAGGAACTAACCAACAACCCGGCGCCCCGGAATTGTTAGTCAAATCCTTTTGCTTGATTAGATCAAGTCAGAGACAGAGGCTTCGCCTTCTGCCATGATATCCTTCATGGTCTTGTGAGCGCCATCCTTGACGAAGGCGTTCTTGATGCGACCAAGCTGACCACCTTCAAGGGTGAGCTTGCCAGCGACGAACAACTGGCGGGCGAGCTGCTTCTTACCAGTCTTGAGAGTGACTTCCTTTTCAACAAGCTTGATGTCGCCGAGATCCTTGATCTTGCCAGCGAGAACGCCCTTGTCGAGAGTGAAAGCCTTGCGGTCTGCACGAATTGCAGCAGCAATCTTCTTGGTGAGGTCAGCGTCAACCTTCATCTTGCCAGACTTCGGCATCTTGCCGGAGATGACCATGTTCATCAACGGGTAGAGGTACTTCTTCTTGAAAGTACCGAACTGGACAAGGCGTTCCTTGCCATCAGCGTCAATGCGGTAGAGGTTACGCTTTTGAGCAGCACGCTTGCCTTCCTTTGCAGGCAGCTTTTCGAGTTCCACACGGAAGTCAACCTTACCCTTGCCGAGGTCAACGTTGCGGAGATAAACCTTGCCGTCCTTCTTTTCAACGCAGGTAGCGAAGTTGGCACGGACAAACTTGTTCAGAGCGTCACCGAAGATAGCGATCTTGTTGGTGAGCGGAGCGGCCGGAGCCTTAGGAGCCTTGGCAGTCTTTGCAGCAGCCTTAGCAGCGGTGTTGAGGGTGTTCTTGGTGGAGGCGGTGTTCTTGTTAGCCATAGTGATAATCCTTTTTTGAAGTTTTTGTTTTTTGAGTTTTGTGGGGTGATTCCCCGTAACGATTAAAATATATTAAATTCTGCGGACCTTGTCAATAGATTTTTTAGCAAAAATTGCTATTTTTTTCTCTGTAAATCATTATTTTACATTTCCGCGGACGTTGAGAACAAAGGTTTCTGCCTTCGGGTCAGCGTTCAACTGTTTCGTAAGGTTCTGCATGATTTCAATGACAGACTTGCGGGACTTGAAGGTCAAAGTCATGGACTTTTCTTCCTTTTCAGTTTCGGCCTTTTCTACCGGCTTCTGAGCATTCAAAGCGTTGATTACGTCCATCGCATTGACAAGCTCAGTCATTGTATCCACGAGGATCTTGCGCTGACCGCTGAGGGTCTTCTTGAGTCGCTTGATCTTGAGCAGCGTTTCGTCGAGATCACGTAATTCGTCGAGATGGCCGAGGAGGATCTTGCGCTGGAAGTTGTCATTTGCGGTCACGTAGCGATTCTTGATCATTGTGGCCTGACGCTTCTGGACGATCAGTTCGCCGTTGAGCTGCTTGATGTTCGCCTTGATAGTATCAATGTCGTGGAGATGAACAGCGATCTTGGCACGAATAACCTTGGCCTGCTTTTCGTCAACCTTATACGCCTTGTTGATTCCATCAATCAGGAACTGAACGAGATCCTTGAGAACCTTGCCGTTGTAGACACGGTGCTTCTGGCGGATCGGCTGGAAGGCAAGCTGTCGGACGAGAGCGTTCTTCTGCTTTTTCGTGCGGTTCGGATACTTGGCGTTGACGTCTTCAATGACCTTTTCAACGTTGATGGAGGGGAAGTTCTTGAACTGTTTCATTTGTCAAATTCCTTTTCTTAGCGGATACCAAATTTCTTGTTGTGCTTCATTTCAGCGACTGCGGCCACGATGGCACGGTTATCGCCGCGATCTTTCTTCATCGCGTCAAAGACACCGTAACGGATCTTGGACCAATCAGTGTCGGTCGGCAATTCGCTGTGGCAGCCACACCAGCCCTTCGGGACTCTGCCAACCTTCGGGCAATTAGCGACGGATTTACGAACCTTGACAGCAGAAGCTTTGAGGTTTTTTGCGAGGTTGCGAAGTTCGGCAGTGTTCTTGTTCTTCATAGTGGCTTTCCTTGTTTCAATCCATTGTTGTTTTGTTTACGTAGTAAATATAACAACTTTTCAACCATCCGTCAATAGATTTTTTGTGAAAAAATGCAAAAGTGTAATAATTCTGTATTTCCTCACGGACAGACAATCCGCCGTCCACAAGTCATTTGAGGGATTCTCAGACGACTTGTAATAAATGGACGCAAATTGCCTCAAAAAACGTCATTAAATAATCAGCAACCAGCGGAGCTGCGGCAACTGAGCTTTTTCGTCTTTTTTGGGCACTACATTCTTTTTGTCACATTCTCCGCCCACAGTCTCGGGGTTGACATGCTTTTCGTCATTTTTCAAAGGTACCTTTGCGGGACCGAGATTTTCCGGCAGTTCAAACCTTTTCAAGGATTCTTCCGGCTTGAACGGGGTTTCAGTTGCAGAACAGAAGTATGCCTCGAAGGAGGTCTTCGCTTTTTCAGTGAACTCTTTTGCCATATCTTTTTCTTCTTTTGCTTTGATTAGTTTGCCAGTCTTGATAAGATCATTCCAGATTTTCATTGGGCCAACTCCGTCACCAGCGAAGCCATAGAAACAAACAGGAAAGATAAAGTTTTGCAGCCAGACCTGCTTGGACTTAGTGGTACAGAATGCCTGACCAAATTCAGGAAGCGGGCAGGTAGACTTGTAAAGATCTTCGCCGTCTTTAAACTTAGGGAAACTCATTAGGTATTGTCCTTGATAAAAGTGCTCATCTTGTTGATGTGTTCCTGAACGTATTCGTTCGCTTCAGTATAGAACTTGTCAAGAACATCGTAGTTGGAGTTTTCAACCTCTTCTTCGTTGAAGTCAGGGTCTTCAGGCGACTTGCCGAAATGCTTCACGAACAGAGCGGTGATACCATCCTTAAAGCCGTTGAGGAACTTCTCAAGCTTGTTAATCAAATCGTCATCGTCAGTGTCAAAGACCTTCTTGGTGAGCTTAGCGCCTTCTGCCATCACACCCATGTTGAGCTGACCGTGCAGCATGATCTTGTCATAAAGGGGTTTGTTTTCGTTACCGATTTTGAGCAAGTTAAGCATTCTTAATCTCCTTGAGGATTTCGTTAGTGGCCTTGAGCTCCTGTCGCCCAATCTCAACCACAAGTTTTTCGTTAAATTCAGCGATCTTTTTCAAAGTGTCTTCAACAGACACGTATCCTTCATCGTCAGTCCAGCCTTTGTATTCAAAGATCATGCTTTCAGCAAGCTGGTCAATCAAAGGCCACTCAGGCTTTTCTGCTTCCCAACCGTCCAGAGAACAGTCGGCCATCTTGGTGCCAAAATCAATGTAGGGGCGCCAGTCAGCATGCGGGAAGTGGTCGCATTTGACGCAAGTGTAACCGGACATTCCCCAGCCAGCGGGGCGGCCAAGATAGTCACGTTGACGGACTTTGCCTTCAAAGCGGCGGAGGGTCATTGTTACCTTTTCAGTTCCAAGATCAAAGGTAACGGTGCGACGTTTGCTGATAACTTCTTTGTATGCCATGTTGATTAGTCTCCTACGATAATCATTGCAGCGAAAATGAGTGCGAGGCCAAACCAAGCCTTAATCAGTTCAATTCTTTCAGCGCGGCGGGCGCGGGCGCGGCGTATAGACCAAGATTCAAATTCGTTAATTTCCATTGTTTTACCGTTTTGTTTTGTTTACGTAGATAATATAACAATTTCCACGCAGTCCGTCAATAGATTTTTCCTAAAAGTGTAATAATTCACAAAATTGTGTTATTTTCCCACGTATTGGCAATTTATCAGCTCGTAGGGCTACGTGGGAATCTCAGACGAATAACACAAAAATGTGTAATATAATGACGTTTTCCGGGTAAATTTGGGATGGTAAATTTGACGATTTTCTACAAAATATCAAGAATTATCAGTATTCCAATCGCGACCAAAATCACAAGAAAGGCGACCACAACACCTGGGGAGATAAGTCCATATATCGCCGCCTGAGGATTTCCGGCATTCATTGCGAAGTGAAGATATGTTGCAGTGCCTACTTCATTCATTAGCTTTTAACCTCCGCTACAGCATATCTGATACTGTAGCCAAAATCAATCATTCCTTGCTCACCGAGCGTTTCGCTTGCAGCGTCCCAAACGTTGTCATCATTGTAGAAACCGTCCTTGACCTGACTAACGATAGAGTTAGCAATCGCTACCGCTTCGTCTTCAGTCATCGGGTGTTCATCGTTGCATTCAAGTTCAACGGGAATGTAAACAGTTCGCTTCATTTCATTCTCCTTAAGTGTGATACTTAAACCATTTTTCAATCTGTTCAAAGCTGTTGAACTCGATCGTCGAGAGCTCTTCCTTAGCGCCAGCACAGAAGCGTTTAGTTCTGAACTTCAAGCACATGATAGCGCCGTTGGGTTTTGCTTCAGGATACATCTGGAAGTCACAGATTTCCGTGTAGTGATGGCCAGGACGTTTTTCAACCTGATCATTGAAGGCTTTGTAACCTTCCATTACCATTTTCATTTGCTGTTCATTCATGATTAAGCCTCCTTCTTTTCAGCATTGATGGCGCGGTCAGTCCAGAAATTCATCCAGCCAGAGATCAGGCCACAGGACATCCAGCGATCCTTATGCCAGTTGTAAATTCTCGTTGCTTCGTCCCAGTCACGGGCTGCGACATGAACGGTGCGGTTCACCCAAATTTCTTCTCCTTCAGGAGTTTTGCCCATCATGTAGGCGTCCTGCATTTCAAAATCAAGGAGTTCAAGCGCTTCCCATTTGGAACGCTGTTCTTCCCAGTGTCCATCCGGCATACGGCGCATCCAGGAGTCACGGATCAGGACGCGCTTCGGCATCTGATCTTTTCCGCAAACAAAACCGTTCCATTCATTTCGGTCTTCAACAGAACAATAATTTTCGGGGTAGTCATTGCGAAGACAATCGGTAAGGTCACGGCCATATTCAAGCTTTTCCCACGGGGTGGAGGCAATATCGGAGCGGCGTTTGGAATCAATACTCATAGTTTCAAATCCTTTGCTGTTGTTTTGTTTACGTAGTAATAATAACAATTTCTGGGGAGTCCGTCAATAGAAAAATCATAAAAATATGTAAATTTCTGTAAAAAATCTTTTTACATAAGAAAAATGCCCAAATTTCGTCAATTTGGGCTAGTGTCATTTTATGACAATTTTTGTCTTGAAAATTTGGATAAAACCAATAGGTTGAGGCTAGCCGCTAGGCTCGTGGTGGTGAGTTATGCCACCGCAGCTATGAACGTCGCTCCAAAACCCCTCGCCTTTCTGCGTGAGCTAGGATAACTCATCAACCCAGCCCTACGTCTTACAAAGCCATTTGCGTTGCTGCTGCTCTTCCGGACGCACAGTCAACAACGGACGTTACCTCAATAGCGGAGGATGCAGGACTTGAACCTACAAGCCGTTTCCGGCGCCTCGTTAGCACCGAGGTGTCTTACCAATTAGACTAATCCTCCAAATACAAGATACCATGTCTATAGCAGGACTCGAACCTGTAACCTCCGACTTTTGCAGCCGGCGCTCTACCAGTTGAGCTATTTTCCCAATGGTGGAAAAAAGAGAAAAGGTTGCTGTCGGTATCTTTTAGTAGCCAAGGTAGGACTCGAACCTACACTCCCGCTAGGGAACCAGATTTTGAGTCTGGCGCGTCTACCAGTTTCGCCACTTGGCCAAAATTTGTTGTCGCAGAGGTGGAGAGACTCGAACTCCCAGGGACCCTTTCAGGTCACGGTTTTGGAGACCGCTGCAATACCATTATGCGACACCCCTATAGTTGCCCGTAATGGATTTGAACCACTAATTCATGAGTCAGAGTCATGCGTGTTACCATTACACCAACGGGCAATAAGTCACGATACTGTTGCTTCACCCTTTTTATCGGGATCCACCGATACAGTCTGCCGGATCTTGCCGGTAGCTAGCATCTTGCTTTACAAAGTTTGGACTCACCAAACCATAGCAGGTTATTCAATCCTGCAAATAGGGCAGAGGCATGTTCCGAAGAACAAGGCAATTTCCCTCTGTTTCATCCCGATGTTATCAGCTATGTTATTATGTAAAATAGATTTGCTGAAAGTATCGTTAAAATGTAGTGGACCTAAAGGGGATCGAACCCTTCTCACAGATCTTGCAAAGATCCATCGCCTCCAAGGTACATGTAAGCCCATAATGTTTAGTCCAGCTGCCGAGGTATGATCTCGAGATTCAAGCGCCACAAGCTTGCGTGTTACCAACTACACCACAGCGGGGATGATTAGTAGTCCTAAGGAGAATCGAACTCCTATTTCCGGATTGAGAGTCCAGCGATCTGGCCGTTAATCTATAGGACCATATTACAAGATGCTTTGTTGCCTTTCAGCCGGCTCGCCGAGGAACTTCCTCAGTCGCTGTAGGATTTGAACCCACTATCTTCAACTTTACAATGTTTAGAATTATCCATTTATAGTTGCTGTGAGCATCTATAGAGCCCTATCCGAGACTCGAACTCGGGACCACTGCTTGGAAGGCAGTCATGTTAGCCACTACACCAATAGGACTTAGGCAAGATACATTTTATGATTCTGTCCAAAAAGAATTGTTGTTAGAATTGCTGTATGTATCTTTATTAGAGCGGCATGTGGGACTCGAACCCACAACGTTCTCCATGGCAAGGAGATATGCTACCATTGCATCAATGCCGCATTAGCGGAGGGCGCAGGACTCGAACCTACAAGGGGATTGTGTCCCCGGCGGTTTTCAAGACCGCTGCCTTACCAGTTAGGCTAGCCCTCCAAAGGCTTGTTTATTTATAAACTTGACAAGATAGATTTTTTGCTGGAGCCGCGTCCTAAGCCACTAGACGACAAGGGCATGGAGCCCTTAGCTGGATTTGAACCAGCGTTTCGGCTTTGGGATAGCATTGTGATTTGCTGTCTCTATCTTTATTTAGAGCTGCAAGTAGGACTCGAACCTACGAAGGGTTTCCCCCGCAGATTTGCAGTCTGCGTCCTTTGCCACTCGGATTCATTGCAGCATGTTAGTGCTCCGCCTAGGACTCGAACCTAGATTAAGGGATTCGTAGTCCCTTGTGCTAATCCATTACACTAACGGAGCAAATGTTAGTCCCGACGACTGGACTTGAACCAGTAGCCTTCTCCGTATGAAGGAGCTGCACCACCAGTTGTGCTACGCCGGAATATCAAACGGTGGGAGATCCGTTTAGGCTGAAGGAATAGCTCTTTCCAACACCCACTGCACTATCCGTCACCTACGTAAGCCCGTGCACAAACTTATTTCAGTGCTGTAGGAAAAACTACCTCCCTAGGAAATTTTCATACAGTGTATTTTCAAATCTTTATATGCCGATTAAAGGACTCGAACCTATATGTTCTTGCGAACAGCGGTTCCTAAGACCACCGTGTCTACCCATTCCACCAAATCGGCATAGTCGCCTCAGAGAGACTCGAACTCTCACGCCCTTGCGGGCACCAGATTCTTAGTCTGGGGTGTCTACCATTCCACCACAAGGCGATATTAAACACTGTCTGACGTATAGTAATCATTTCATACAGTTCTTCGTCAGACGAACTAGTGGGGCCCCGGGGAATCGAACCCCAATCTCCGGATTTTCAGTCCAGCGCATTGACCAACTCTGCCAGAGCCCCAAAGGCCAAGATACTTTTTAGCGTTCTATTCTTAACAGGAATGTGCTTTTGAATTGCTGTATGTATCTTTATAAAAGTTATCATTGTTACTCATGGTTTCTGTATATGAGTTCTTTAAAGGTAGCCTTACCGCCGTTGACGAGCTCACAGTCACGTGAGTGTCTTCTCCAGTTCCTATCGTTTTATCAAGGAGCTGCGCTTTCAGCTATTACTGCCGTCGCAAACCTTACACCGACTTCTGAAACAAAGGTACTTACTGCAGGTTTTCCCAAAGTCCACAACAATGATGTTAGTCGGCACGGTAGGAGTTGAACCTACAATCTCCACCTTATCAGAGTGGCAAACGAACCAATCGTTATGCGTGCCGAAATAGTATAGTTCCCGAGGAGGGATTCGGACCCCCGACCTTCTGCTTGTAAGGCAGCGGCTCTTAACCAGCTGAGCTACCCGGGAATAAAAATGCTTTCGTTTTATAAAAAGCGGTCTGAAACGTTCACAAACAAAGGTACCGACTCAAAATTCATTGAGGCCTCAACTTCATTTGAGCCTTGCCAGACGTGCTGTTTCTTTGCGGTATCGCACCACCAGCCGGCTCTGACTGAATTTTAGTAGCGGGGGTGGGACTCGAACCCACGACTTCAAGGTTATGAGCCTTGCTTGCTAGCCACTGCATCACCCCGCGATAAACTCGTGATTTATTTATTAAGGTGGTCAATCTTCCACCAGAGGGCTACCTCCTATGCGAAATGCGGGCACCCATCCAGTAACGATACTTTTGCGTTCCAAACGGGGCTCGGTCCACCTATAGGCTATTGTTTATTCCTATAGGATACCCAACATTCTGTATTAGCGCCTGCGGAGAGTCTCGAACTCCCAACCCCCGGGTTACAAAGCCGGAGCTCTACCAATTGAGCTACACAGGCAATAAAAGCGCTGCGACAAAAAGCGTCAGACTTACTCGAGTTTACTAACAGTCGGTTTGCCGCTCCAAAAGCGAACCTCTGTTTACAATCTCTATGCCGGACTCGAACCGCCACCTCCCTCCCCTTCAGAGGGCGCTCTAACCGATTGAGCTAATAGGTATGTTCATGAAGTTGCCTTCAGTTTAGTGCCCCCGCCTGGACTCGAACCAGGATCCACGGATTAAGAGTCCGCTCGTCTAACCATTGACATACGGAGGCATAAGTAGTGGGTAGAGTAGGATTCGAACCTACAAAGCCCGTTAGGGCGGCGGATTTACAGTCCGCTGGTGGCCACCATCCCACCAGTCTACCCAAAGTTGATGGATGTCAGTGTTAAAAGGACTACCATCGTATCCTACCCGTTTTAGGAACGGTTTCCAAATCTCAAACCAAAACAATTCATCTGCAAGTTAGTGTAGACTGTTTTCGTCCTACTCATCTACATCCCGGGTGACTTTCATGCCCTTGTTACATAGGATTTCATTTATATCACCTCACTCAGGTATAGCCGCCGTAATGCGCAATGACAAGCTAACTATCCAAGTAAGAACTTCAATTCCTGGCAGGCCAATATGTCCAGTGAAGCCTATGAATTATTTTTAGTCGGGCTAGCAGGACTCGAACCTGCGACCCCATGATCCCAAATCATGCGCGCTACCAGCTGCGCTATAGCCCGATATAAAGACGCCGAGGCGGCTAGTCACATCGCGAATAGATTTCGTCACCTCTGGACTCCGACCGTGTTAATTCACTGTTCAGACAACGGGACTTGAACCCGTAACCTCCCACGTTATCAAGGTGGGCGCTCTAACCGAATTGACGCTATGCCATCAGAGTCTTAGCTGGAAAGGAGGGACTCGAACCCCCGACTTGGTGGTTAACAGCCACCCGTTCTACCGAACTGAACTACAATCCAATATTAGCGGGAACAACGGGTCACGATCCCGTACCTCCGGCGTGACAAGCCGGTATCCATCCATTAAACGATGCTCCCAAATTTTAGTGGGGACCAGAGGAGTTGAACCTCCACAGGAACTTCACTTGCGTTATTAGTTCCATGCACCTATCTATTGAGAGCTTACCTCAACTCGTGTGATGCACCGCCTCTCCTTATCCATCCTTCCAACGCCGCACATTTACTTCAGCAACGATACTAGCTACATACCGTTAACCTTTCTGTTATAGGCGTCTTCCGTCGTTTCAGCGATTCCCGATCCGATCTACTCCAGCTTAGAGCGATTCCTTCACGGATCTACCTACTCCTTTGTATGGGACTTTCATTAGGAAGGATCAAGATTACAGCTACAGAGAGCAACCAATGTAACTCGCTTTCGGTTTGTCATCCATCTTTATCTTACTCGCCTTTGGCGGAGGGTCCCCGAATGATTAGTAGCGCTGTCGGGACTCGAACCCGAATTTCCGACTTGAAAGGCCGACGAACTGAACCAGTTATTCGACAGCGCCATAAAAGCTTGCGTTGGTCAGACTTAAGGCACCAAGCAAATACCTATACTCTCTTTTACTTGTTGAGTATTCAACCAAGCCTTGTCTCTGGGTCACGGGACCAACCGCCCCAGCGATAGGATATACATCAATACGGTTACTTCCACTTGCCTTGGCTTTTCTCCAGTAATCTTCGAGTAACAAGCTCGCTGTTCTATACTTGAACTATCAGAACGGAAGACCGCTATGTATTGTGACGCTTTCTAGCTAAGCATTAACTGTTCTACTCAGGCGGAAACCAGCCACCAGATTTTTTATTGAGGTAAACACGGTCTAAACCCTTTGGGTACTCAAACAAAACTCATGCAAGCGTTTTACGAACGGCAGGGGCCGAACCTGCATTTCCACGGCAACGAGGCTAATCGTGGTGTCTTACCTATTAGAACGACGTATCAACGTTATGATCAAATATCCGATGCTCGCCTTATTGTTTTGTCTTTCGCCAAATTCTTGTAATGGCTGGGCTCTGCCTTAAATCTCCTTGTTAAGTTTAATCTCAGCAAAACCCGTGCCGTAGTGGACCCGAGGAGACTCGAACTCCTAACCTTTAGCGTGCAAAGCTACTGCGCTACCATTGCGCCACGGGCCCATAAAAAATTGGCTTTATCTGAATTTTCAATCTGCGGTCTGAACTCACGGTTCAAACGAAAGTTGAGATTTTTAGGAGCATCTCAGGAACTCCAACGGTTGCCTAGGCCTTCCTCTACGGTGGAGTTTCCTCGCTCGCCAGCCGGGCCCCAATTATTGGCAACCTGATACCCAGTTGGCTAGTGACCGTACTAAATACTCGTTAGCGATTTCATAGTCTTTGTAGATCCAGTTTATCGGTCGAGTTGAGCCTTCTTGTTTTGTTTCCGCTGGTGGTAAGGCTTTTAACCATCCAGGGTTGTTTTGTTTGACGTATCAAATATAATAATTATTTTTGATTTTGTCAAGGGTATTTATTAAATTTTTTTGAATTTTTTTCTCGTTTTTGAAGATTTAGAGCAATTCTTCGGCGCAAGCGCCAGCGATCTTTGCACAAATTTCAACCACGGACCATCCGTCAGTAGCCCAGAACTCGCCGTTTCCATCGACGAATCCATCGTGCCCAAACTGATGGTCAAATTCAATAGAAGAACCTTCGGACTTTGCAAGTTCAATCAACTGCTTGATAAGTTCTCGTTTGTCCATTGATTTACTCCTTGTTTCCATTGTTGTTTTGTTTACGTAGTAAATATAACAACTTTACTGGATCTTGTCAATAGAAAAATCAAAATTTTTTTAATTTTTTTGACAATTATTACACAAGCAGCAAATCTCGTGTTTTATTGACAATTTATCAACTGCCCAGTTTACAAAAGAATCTCGCGGGTTTTAACTATCAAAGTGTAATAAACCGACGTTTTCCATGCAAATTTAAGCAATTAAATATCGTCAAATTTAGGCTCTTCAGTGTTTCAATCACAATCAATAGCAAATCTATCAACTACTTTATCAACACTTTATCAACATAGTCGGCGCGGTAGGGCTTGAACCTACAAATCGGCGGGTTATGAGTCCGCTGCACTAACCATTGTGCTACACGCCGAAACTGATTTAACTTAATATCGCAGTTTACTCTGCTTGCAGGAATTGAACCTACGTTACCATTTAGTTGCCGGTGCTGGAGTCGGACCAACACCAAAGGATTCAAAGTCCCCTATACTACCGCTATACGAACCGGCAATGTTTAGTACCCCGTCTAGGACTCGAACCTAGATTAGCGGTTTAGAAGACCGCTGTTCTATCCGTTGAACTAACGGGGCATGTTTAGCTCCAGGGGCAGGACTCGAACCTGCGGCGGCCTTTCGGCAACGGATTAACAGTCCGCCCCCTGCTACCGACTCGGGTACCCTGGAATAATAATGGTCGCCTACCTTACTCACCGTAGCTAACAGTTTTCGTCTAGACTTGTTCTCCACCACTGTAATCTCTATCCTGAGTTGAACAGGCCAAGCGGGGATGCACACCAGTATAGCAATTTCAAAGAACCACTATACCAGGCCCCGCTGTCTATACCACACATACTTATTACAGCAGCTTTGGACCGTTCTCCTATAAAGCCTTTGATCTTTACAGAAGCTATGTTTAGTGGGCAAACCGGGACTTGAACCCGGATCCGAGGATTAAAAGTCCACTCGTCTACCGATTGACATATTTGCCCAAATTGACTCACCCAGAGCGCCCCCAGGACTGGTTCCTCTGCAGTTCAAGACGGGATTGCTCCATCGCCTTCTGCACGCGTTGCTATCAAACCTACTAGCATCCCTTTTCATAGCTTGTACTTCGCTACTACTAACAAACCTCTTCAGTTTGACGCGATCTTGTCAATGCTGTGTTTACTTCTTTTACCGCTACCCGCGAACGGACGGAAGAATGCTCACGCCAAGAAGAAACCCATTAAGAATAACTGCGTGTGTTAGTGCCCCAGGAAGGACTCGAACCTTCAACCCACGGATTAAGAGTCCGCTGCGCTACCAATTGCGCCACTGGGGCAAGGTGATTAAATGTTTGGAAAGAAAAGTAGCCGAAGAGAGACTCGAACTCTCACGCTGTCGCCAGCAAGGGATTTTAAGTCCCCTGCGTCTACCATTCCGCCACTCGGCCAAATACTAATAATCGTATTCGTCCGATAACTTAGGTTTTCGCGGGGCGATCTTTATACCGGCTTGATTGGCAAAAGACCTGGCCTGTCTGAGTTGCTTCGCCCAGCGGGCTTGCTTTTCATTTTCAGTTTCAATATGTCTTTCGTGATTCTTTTTCATGATCTTTTGCCTTTTGTTTTAATGGTTGGTTGTTTTTTGATTACGTAGTAAATATAACAAATAGTTTTGATTTTGTCAACCGATTTGTTAGTATTTATTACTCAAACTTTCTAAAGTCTTCATTCCAAAAGAGAGTTTGCTAAGTTTGTCTTCATAGAAGGCTTTCGTGTTAGCGAATATCTTCTGAACGACTGCCTCAATTTCGGACTTCTGGTAATACTTCTTTGCTTCTAATTTCTCGTAGTGGTTCCAAGTATAGAACTTCTTGTCATTAGAAGTCTTGATACGGTTACCATTCATATCAAGCTGGCAAGCATAGACTTTCACGCCCCACTTCTGGCTCACATGTTCAAAGTAAACCAACGGGAAGTAAAGCTCTTTTGCTTCTTCCAAGGTGATGGCGCCAGTAGCCGCCGCCTTGATCTCTTCCTTCTTCTCTGCCTTTTTGATGGCTCGGAGAACGTAGAAGCACAGTTCCACAAAATCGTAGGGAAGTTCAAAACTGAACGGACGCGCTTCGGCACCTCGGCCTGGGGTGAACTTCATGTAGCCCAGTTTGGTAGCACGGTCGCGATTCTTACCGAACCACATCCTGTCAAAGGTCTTTTTGGCCACAGTCTCAACAAGGTTGTCCATTTTGGACTGATCGTCCTGGGCAAGCTTAATGGTGCTTAAGTTATCCTTCATGAATTGGTTGAACGAGTTGCCATCCCAAAGCATGTCTCTGAGGAGAGCTCGCTGATCTTTGTCCAAGTATGTAGCATAACTTACAGTAGCCATGATTATTCCTCTTCTAGTTCAATTTCCCAGTCAACGCGCTTGATGCGCTTTCTTTTCTTTTTGTCTTCAACAACGCGAGTGCGAAGTGTTGCTCCGTTATTGGAGCCTTCCAAGCGTTCCTTACGCTGTCTTTTTGATTCCTTTGCTTTCATAAAATTTCACCTTTGCCTTCTCGGAGAAGAGGCGGTTAGCTGCCTTCACCAAGATCGGCGAGTCACTGATCTTCTTCTCAGCTTCCAGTCGCTGTTCAAGCGTCAGATGTTCAAGCGTGGCGCCAAGATATTGGGTAACCCACGGTTGATAGTCCATGCCGCGACGACGCATTTCTTCAAGGCAACAAACCGCTTCCTGGAAGAACGCCATCTTTTCACGCTTAACGCCTTCAAGCAAAACTCGAATGTAGTTGTCAAGCGACTCGTTCGGGACCGTATAGATCCAGCGATGCTGGTCTCTGACAGCGACCTTTTCAAACAGTCCATTGTGAATGAAGGTCGTCCATTCGTCCGGCGAGTCGGTGACATGCATCGCAAGTTCTCCCTTAGCAAGGCCAAGCTGTTCACGCTTGCAGTGATTGACTTCAACCTTCAAGGCAGTGTAAAGCCAGGAGGAAAGAGCGTCAAACCAATTGGTGCGAGCGACGCAGAGTTCACCGTTTGCTTTTTTGTAATGGTAAGTGGCCTTTTTGAAAGAGAGTTCCAAGATCATGTATTAGTTCCTTTTGTTTTGTTTACGTAGATAATATAACAATTTATTGGACAGTTGGCAACCCTATTTATTAGGAAAAATTAGGATTTATTACACTTTTTCTTAAAACACGCGAAAACCGCCCTTTTACGGGCGATTATACAGAAATTCCTCTAAAATGGGATCTCAGACGAATTGTGTAATTTTAGTGCTTAAATTTATGCAATTTCAACACCCAAATCGTGCAGTTTGTCAACTATTTCTGCTCGTTCCCGCAAAGCAAAACCGAGCTGATCTTGATAGAATTTTGACAAATTAGAGCACTCCGGATACTTGTGCTCAAACTGGAGGTAATACTGGACTTTTTCGTCCGCCAGATCGTAGCATGCCTGAGTATAGGATTTTTGGTCCTTGGCTGCCTTGATCTTCTCAATCAGTTTGATACAATCCGACTGGAACGTGTCGTAGAGGAATAGCTGTTTCATTTGATAACTCCTGTGTCTATAAATGATAGGTCAAGGCGTGGGTTAGCGTAAGCTCTCCACTTATCCTTGAACTGGGTGAATACTTTTTCGTCAATTAGTTTAGATAAGTAAGATTCCGACGCAGCCACGACTTCGGGAGGCAACTTGTCTCTTTCTTCTGCGTCTTTGAAACCGACGCAGGTCTGGCATGCTTCTTCATACTTCTTACGCCACTCTGGATTTACTTCAGCTTGTGCTTCATACCAGAACTTGAACATGTTAGCCACGTTGACTTCCTTACAGAGAGTCGGCTCAGACGGGAAGACATTAAACTTCTTCTGCCACAAGATCGAGCGATAGCCTGCTTCATATTCCTGAATGAACAGAATGTCGCCTTCGTTAATAGCGTATTCAGTTTCCATTCCAAAATAGGCAGGAGCATGACAGACGCCGTTATCAATGATGAAGTGTTCAAAGTGACCGAGCTCATGCATGAGCATACAGAAATGATAATCGTCCTTGAACTTAATGTGGTAGACGCCGTCTATTTCTGTCACCTTGGCTGTGGTAATAGGAATGTTGATTTCGTTGAATGCGTAAACCTGCGCCATAGACGCACCGTATTCGCCGATCTTATCCTTATTCATTACCTGCTTCAATTTGCTGTAAGCACAGTTTTCTGGAGTCAGGTTACAGCGGAGTGCTGAGCCGATGGTATCCTTAATCATTCCCATCGCAAACTTCCAGAATTCCTGAGCGCCTGGATCTTCGCAGTCAAGAACAAGATCAGGAGCGAAACGCCCCCAGATCTTGACTATCTTAGTGTCTTCTTTCATAGTCCTGAATTTCCTTCATGTTCAGGTGATACTTAACCCAATCAGGCGGATCACAAGCGTCGTCGGTCGAGATGATGAAGATCTTCTTGGCCCACTTGGACTTCGGACGATCCCAATAGAAACCGTTGTCAGTGAAGAAGATAATGCCACCATAGTTGAGGCGTTCCTCTTCCAACTTGTCAAGGACGCACTGCGGGTTAGTGCAGCCACGGCCGACGAGCTCGAAGTTTCTTTCCTTTCTCTTAAGGTCAGTGATTTCTCCACAGACACCGTCCCAGAAGCAGTAAGAAACCTTAGCGTGCTTGATGAACTTGTTTACGAAAGCCTCGCCCAAAGCGACGTTTTCATCGCTCATAGAACCAGAGCAGTCAATGGCGAAGAGCACGGAACTCTTCATCTTGTGGCGCCAGCCAGGACGAGTAAATCCGCAACGGCGGTTAACCTTTGTTCTGGTGTCTTCCATCTCTTCGGACTGAATTTCCTGTTTGAAATGACGGACCACAACAGTCGGGTCAAACTTTGGAGCATTTGCTTCCATGATCATCTGCTTGAGAGCACCGCTCATGTTGCCCCAACGAGAAGCGTCAGATGCGATGTGTTCGGTGATTTCCTGGATCTTTTCATCCACGGAGTCATTCTCACCCCACTTTTCCGACATCTTCTGGGCGTGCTGTTCAGAAGTATCAAAGTACTCGTCAAGAGCGGAGGCAGCGTCACCTTGACCTTTGCCCTTAGCGTCCTGTCCACGCATATCCGGCTTATTACGTTCAAACTGGTCAAGCTGGTTCATCAACTTCTGAATCTGGTCGGCAGTCAAGTCTCCAGAGCCTTGGCCCTGTCCCTGACCATCGCCTTGTCCTTCAGAGCCATCGCCCTGAGAAGAATCAGGCTGGCCTTGACCTTGTCCGCCACCTCTTTGAGTTTGACCATTCTTGCCAGAACCGTTGCCGCCCTTTCCAGGGCCTTGCTGGCCTTGTCCCATTCCTTCACCAGAGTTCTGACCATCGCCTTCGCCCTGCTGACCTTGACCCTGACCACCTTGTCCTTGATCTTGGCCTTGACCTTCGCCATTTTGGCCCTGCTGGCCTTGACCATTCTGTCCATTCTGACCCTGGTTTTGACCATTCTGACCATTCTGATTCTGGCCGTTCATATTCTGATTATCAGGATCCTGTCCATCAGCGCCTTGGCCGTCGCCATGTTGTCCATTTTGATTTTGTCCATTCTGGCCTTGGCCGTTCTGATTTTGACCCTGCTGACCATTTTGATTTTGACCGTTCTGGCCCTGCTGGCCGTTCTGACCCTGCTGTTGCTTCTGCTGTTGCTGCTTCTGCTGGCGGGCCTGCTGCATCGCCTCCTTGATCTTTTGCTCGATCCTCTGCTTTTCCTGTTGCATCTGGTCGGCGTAAGTTCGCATCAAGTGCGAGAAAATCTTTTCGTGAACCCAGTCTTCGGACTTCTTGAAGCCAGTCTTGTCAAGAATTGGCTTGACTTGTTGATAAGTCGGGAAGGTAGGCACAACTTTCTTAACTTCATCACGCCACTTGGAGAGCACGTGCTGATCTTCAAAGCAGATCAAGTTGGAGCTCAACAGGTTGACGCCGAACGGCTGATGCAAACGAGTTGTTACGTGATGAAGAGCAATTCTTAAAGATTCACCATAGAACGCCTGAGCGAGCTCGGACGGGTCTGTAAGGCGGTTCACCCAAAACGGGTTATATTCAAGATGAGCAATACGGCCAGTGTTCTTGGTGCAAAGACGGACCTGAACCTGCGGGTCGTCAACCGGCTTCAATTCAAGCAGGCCAAAATAAGACATAATTGCGGGTTCGGCAGACAAAATCTTCAATGCTTCAGTGATCATATTTTCTGCCTTGATTTTGGCGTCACTGTAAGCGGCTGCGTGGTCTTTGCGAAACTGTTCAATATCCATTAGAGTACCTCAATTTTACGATATAAAAATAACAAATTTCCGGCCGTCCGTCAATAGAAAAATTAAGAAAAAATGGGAATTATTACACTTTTTTCACGAAGTCGTCTGAGATTCCCATAAAACAGAAAACCCCCGGTGTTGCCCGGGGGTTTGGTTCACTTTTCGGAGGTTTAAATGTCCATGTCAGCAAGATCGCCGAGGTATTCGGTGAGTTCCGGGCTAGCTGCCTGAACCATGCCGACCCAACCAGTTTCCTTGCTCTTACGCCATTTGTCAAACTGGGTAGTAGCGATCTGGACTGCTTCTTCCGGCTTGATGGTCCTCATGAAGAGGTTCAAGTTCTTGGCAATCTTCTTGCCATACGGAGTGACAGTCTTTCCCTGATGCATCTGGTCTTCGTTGTTCATGATGAACATCACCATGCTTTCACCGAAGCGAACAGTATCCACGACGGATTCAGCCAGAGCTTCAATGTCCTTCTTGAACTTCTTGAAGTCGTCAGCGAGGAGGACGGCGTCAGGAGTAATACCGCTACGGTACTGCTTCCAGAACTGAACGAAGTTAGAAGCGATAGTCGGTCCAAGCCAACCAGTTGCGAGGTTTTCAAGGCGAGCGTAGCCTTCTTCGCCACGGTACCAAGCATCGCCACCGTGACGGTCCATTGCATACTTCATGTCGCCGCTGAGGCGGAACCAAGAACGACGGGAAGTCTGTGCGGGGTTCTTCTTACCAGAGGCGCCAGTCTTCTTCTGTTCAACCTTGGCATTCTTTCCTGCAGAGTAGCAGTCCATGTCGCCCTTGTTACGGGAACAGTATTCAATGATGACCTGGAGCACGCCAGCCTTACGCCAGTAGTCAAGTGCTTCTTCAGGATCGGGTGTAAATTCAATATGCCAGTAACGGTCGTTTTCAGCGTCGTCAAATTCTTCAACGTCGTAGTTACCGTCGTCGCCCGGGTTACAGGCGCAGACAACGCGAGAGCCCTTCGGGAGCTCAAAGTTCAAAAGCTTGTGGTCGTTACCGATCTGCATCATAGCACGCTTGATAGGCGGAGCGGCACGGTTGATTTCGTCCAAGAACAGGCAGAACGGCTGTCCGTCCTTCGGGAACCAGTAAGGGGTAATCCAAGCTGATTCTTTGTGAACGACGCCAAATTCGTCAGTCACGTCAATGATCTGCATCAAGCCAATCAAGTCACCAACGTCAGACAGCTGGGATCCCTGAAGTTCAATGCACTTCATGTTCCATCCGTTCGGATCGGCACAGATCTGACGGATCATTTCGGTCTTACCCGTTCCGTGCTGACCACGGATCATCGGGGTGTGCTCGGGCATCATATCGAGCAAAAGTTCTTTGGTATGCGCAAAGTTAGGCATAAGTAACTCCTGTAAAAGTGTTTAACCAATTCAATTTCAACGTAGTAATAATAACAATTTTTGAAGCAACTGTCAATAGGTTTTATTCAGATATATTACACAATTGCGAAAATCGTCTGAGATTTCATTTACTTGTATTGCAGCATTTCGTGAATTAGGACCTTTGATTTTTCAAATTTGTCTAAGCTTTTCCGATACATTTCAGTAATTGACTGGTACTTCTGGCGCTCAGCCTTGATTCCCTCAACAGCCTTGTCCCAGTCCTGTAAGTCAAACCACTTCCATTCATTTCCGAATCCTGGCTCAAACATTCTGGCTAACTGCGAGTCATCCTTACTGTGTCCGAAGTAGCTCACTGTCATCATTCCGAAATTGCCATAGGCGTCAACCGCAAAAGCTCTTCCAGCGGCATACGTCTGATTAATGTTCATTCCGAGACGATTTATACGGACTTCGTCAAATGACGCAAGCAGTGGGTCGTCTGAACGTTTGACCCCATAATAGAAGGCCAAGCTTCCCTTTTGGTTCGGACGCTTTTTCAACAGCGACTGCATTGACTCTGGCCATTCGCCCCAATGGTACCACTTGTCTTCGGGTATCATGAAGTCTGGATCATCACGCAGCACTGCCATAATGTCAGCAGTCATTTTCAAACTTGTCAACCACGACATTGCTTCCTCCACAGAGTCAACTTCAACAATCTCTTCATCCATTAGTCTTCCTTTCTAACCTGCCAGTAAGTGAGGCGATAAACTCGGTCACCCCAACCACGAGAGACAAAGGAACAGTCGGGGTCCTTCTTGATCTGCTCTTCCTTCGCATCGCGGAGTTCAACAGTCGGGAAGGTCTCAGTCTTAAAGTCCCAATGACGAGTGTCGTTAGGATCGCTGACAACGTAGTTCACCTTCTTAAACGCCGGAGCCTTCGGGGCAGCTGCCCTTGCTTGAGGAACCTTTGCAGCGGCAGCCTTCTTCGGCGCCTTGATAGTGATTTGGGTCACCCCGTCTTTCGTCTTCACGAGCGTGCCCATTTCAATCATTTTCTTGAAATTCTGCACCACGACTTTCCACTGCTTTTCAACGCCGCGGGAGTAGTCGCGAATGACGTGATACCATTCATTGGTAGAGCGAACATTGTCCTTTTCTTCAGGCGGGAGGTGCAGCGAACAGGCGGTAGTGCATTTGTAATTCATATTCAGTTCCTTTTTGTTTACGTAGATAATATAACAATTTTTAGGACCCTTGGCAACCCCAAATTACACAAAAATTTGTGATTTATTACACTTTTTGAACGAAGTCGTCTGAGATTCCCACGAAATATCTTTCTACGGTATTACACCTGCCACTCGTCTCCACAGTGTAATATGTCTAATTTCTTACTATCTCTAGTCTGAATTTTATGCTCTGCCAAGCGGTTGTCAATCAAAGTCTTCAAATTCTCCAATCCGCTGAAAGCGTTGCATTCTCTTCCATCTTTGCCAAAAATCTTGTCAAATTCATCCAATACCTGAACGTATCCCTGAAGATCCCAGTTTGTGTTATATTCGTGCTGGAAGATATTCTCGTTGTTGACCATCCAGCGGAAGATAGGATTAGAGCTTCCAGGGATCAGGACTACGAACGGCTTTACCCATTCGTGAATCCAGTTCTTCAGCTGATAGCAGAAAACGCCATCTTCTCTGAAGAACCAACCATAGCTATCGCATAGCTGTTTTAGTTCATTGCGAGTCATATTACAAAATCTTTACTCTTGCTAGACGTGCAGGAATTACTTTCTTCAAATTGCATTCATCGCAGCATTCTCCCTTTTCAACAAGAGGCTGCGGGTTGTTCGGCCACTCTCCAAAGATCTTCTGTCCACAGAGGCAGCAGGTGAAACTTTCAGGTTCTTTCATTGCCATAGGATTAGTCCTCCATTTTCAATGCTTCACGAAGTTCTTTACGTTTGATGATCTTACGATACTTGCGCCAAAGCTTATCAGAATGATGACGGAAATTGACGTGCTCTATATTGAAAAGCCAATGATGAGCAGCCACCTTCTTAAAGATACTACCAGCCATGTTTAGTCCTCAACAATCTGTTCTTGTGCTTTTTCCAAATTCTCTTCGGCTCTCGCTAATTCAATAGCTGCTTCCTGTTTCTGGACAGACAAAATCTCATCGCTATCGTGTCTGTCAATATACTTAAGCATTCTGCCCAGTTCAGCGAAGTCTCCAAGCTGTAACGGTTCAGGCATACATTCTCCTTACTTCAAGACATTGAAGCGATCATCTTCCAAGTGGCCGATAATGCTGTTCATAATCTGTTCATGGCAGTATTCGTCGCCCCCATAGATGGTCGTGTAATACTGATCTTTACCCTTGCAGTCATCAAGCGACTTGATTCCATTCTGAATACCACGCAGCGCAGTGATACGGAAGAAGTTTTCATCTTGGCCAATAACAATGGTATAGTGCCTGTTGTTGCGGCCATAGTACATATAGAAGACTACCGCTTTGTCAGTATTGTAAGTGCCGGTTCTATTGAAATTATCCCCATAGCAGGCATAGCGACGAAGACCTTCATTGGCCTTTTCAATGTTGCGAGCGAGGAGTTCAAAATTGTAAGTCTTCATGTTCAATTCCTTTTGTTTACGTAGTAAAAATAACAACTTTTGGCCTTTCCGTCAATAGATTTTTGTGATTTTTCCTAAAAATTCCTAAAAATTTACAGAGTGCCCAAATTTCATCAAAATACGTCATTTCTGTAATTTTTATAGAATTGTCAATTTTTGACAAAAATTTCAGAAATTTTGACTTTTATTACAGTAGAAGATGTGGCGCCGCGAGACTTTCGCGAAATTCTTCCGTTAGGACTAACATACTCTTTGCATAGGACATGCTAATAAGAATAGCAATGGGCAAGACAGAAAGTTCAAGAATAGTATGTGGGTCAATAGAATGTTCAAGACCAGCAATAGGTAAGACAGAAAGTTCAATGAAGCGGCACCCGCAAGTCATTCTTTCTATTATAGCACCCTATTTCAATATAGGGCTAGAAGGAGATTAGGACTCTTTAGGATAAGGAGCAAATATAGTAAAATGAATGAACTATGTTGACAACTTGTTCACAAATAGTTCAATAATGTACTAAAGATGTTGATAGGATTTTTTGACGTTTTTGAGGGTTTGGATAAATAAAAAACGAAAAAGGAGAATAGACAATATGCAAATTATGACAAGGGGTGGATGGAAGGATTTCTCTGGTATTATGGAGAAATGGGCAGATAATTGCTATTCTATTATATTGGAAAGTATATTAGATGGCAATAAAAGGGAATTGAAAGGAAGCGATGATCATCGTATAGCTGTAGTAGAAAAAGGAAAGGAAAAGTGGAAAAGGCTAGATGAAATAGTTATAGGGGAAGTTGTTGAAACGAACGAGGGGAATGAACCGTGGAAAATTGTTGAAATTACGAAATTAGATGGGATGTTCGTCTATTCGCCCGTAGACGTAGTTGGAGGCAGTTATTTAAGTGAGGGTATAGATAACCATAACTGTTCGTTCTTGGGTTCTTCTGAGACGTTGATATCTGGTGAGTGCTTGGACAAGTTGGTAAGTAAGGAGCCTATAGAGTATAAGTATGGGTATGACATGCTTATATATGAATTGCCAGTAAAAGGTGCTTTGTATGTTATGGGCGTGGACTCGGCGATGGGTAACGGTGGTGACTATTCTGCAATACAAGTTGTGAAAGTAGAGGGCAAGCATAGATTTAGACAGGTTGCTCAATATAGAAGAAATACGATTAACGCAGATGACTTTGCTGAGGTAGTCAATGACATTTCGAGAATGTATAATGATGCCCAATACATTATTGAAAACAATGGCGTGGGCGCATCGGTGGCAGAGACTTTGTTCTACGAGATTGGTAATGACTGTATGATTTCGACAGATAAGCACGGGGACTTGGGAACGAAGGCGACGAAGGAAACGAAACTGGATGCGTGCAGAATGTTGAAGAAGGCGATGGAAAAGGGGCACTTGGAGGTAGTAGATACTGATACTATTGATGAACTGTCAAGATTCGAGAAGGTGGCGCCGGACGTCTTCCGTGGTGCATCGGGAAAGCATGATGACTTGGTGTCTGCACTCTACTGGGCTATCTATGCATTGTCGCAGCCAGAGGTGGACTTGGAGACATTGAAGGCTGCGGATAGATCGGCTATGATGCAGAAGGATAGTGATGACTTGCCGCCACCAATGTACATGGACAATGGTATGGGAATGGACATACAGCTAGGAATGGACTTCTGGCGTGGACTTAACTAGGGACTAACTGTTGGATAAATAGAAAAAGGAGTTTTCTATATGAACGAAAAGATGAAGTTAGGCGCCGCTTTGCAGATGCTTGAAGAAGCTGGCGCTAATGTAAAATTTGAGAAACATATCATCAAGGAAGGCGATAAGTACATGGATGCGATGGACGCTGAACTGGACAACATTCAGGGTCAGAACGCTATGAACGAGTTCTTTGACTCATTGTTGACTGTCGTCGCAGAAGTATTTGGCGACATGCCAGATAAAGTCAAACATCCCGAAGGAGAAGACTATTGTGCAGCAGAGCTTGACCTTGGAGATGGCGTTAAGTTGACTATGAAGCAAGTCGCTCTTGATGAAGTTCAGCTTGGCATAGAGAAGAATGGCGAGTTCGTTCCACCAAGATGGTACTTACACCCAGGCGATGAAGACCAGTATTCAGAGTGCTTTGAAGACTTGAAGAAAGCATTAGCGAAGGCAACTAAGCCGTCACTCGTGCAGCGCATCAAAAGAGCTTGGAGAAAGGACGAATCAGTTGATGAGTCTTGCAAGCCTATTGACGATCACGGACTTGGTGGCGCTGTGAGTAAAAAGTTCAAAGATAAAGAATGGGTGACCGAGATTTCGTATCCCTTTCGTGGATTTCGTGAAGACCACTCAGCAGTCTTGATTCATACTACTACTGATGATGAAGCGCAAGCAAGAAAGTATGAAGGCGACGTCTGGTCAGTAATGACCGATCTTTATGGCGAAGGCAACGTAAGCACAAGAATCAGACAAGAATACGAATTTGAAGAAGACAAGTATGAAGACTTGGCTGAGGACTATCGAGACAAGTGGGTCGTCGTAGTCCAGAAAGAATTCAATGACGACGGAGAAGACTAATGAAGGACTTGCAGCTCACACAGAACTTCAAGCTGTCTGAATTTTGTCCGTCGCTCGAAGTCAATGATTATCAAGTTCAGCTCTTGCAGTACTTGGCATTTCAGTTGCAGATCGTCCGTGACTATCTTCAACAGTTCGGTGTCAGTGGAAAGACTGTAACGATAGGCATTTCGTCCGGCGTCAGAACTCAAGCTGATTATGACAGACTGAAGAAGAAAGGCTACAATCCAAGCAAGACATCAGACCACTTCTGTGGTCTTCAACTGGATGGCAAGCCTACTTTAGGAGCTGCTGACATTTACGTTCGTAACTGTAAGTTGAACTATCACGACATTGCAGCCAAGATCATTGAATGGGACAAGCAAGGATTTTGCAGTTTCGGTCAGGTTATCTACGAGAAGAACCCAGCTACTGGTGCAGAATGGATTCATCTTGGAAATGACCCCGACAAGATCTTCTCTGAAAGGATAAATATAACAAGAAAACCATATCTTATGTCGTTGGATAACGGCAAGACATATAAGGAGTTTAAGTAATGGAAATGAAACTTAATGAGGCTCTTGAAAAGCTTCAGTCAGCAGGTGCATTGGTTGAGTCAGTGCAGAAGATAAACACATCAGAAATTGATTCGTTCATTCGTGGAGCAAATCAGCTTAAAGCTATGTGGCTTGCTCAAGGAGAAAAGTTCACTGCTGCTCTTGACGAAGCTGGTATAAGCGACTACAAAGCAGCTCTTGAGATTAACGATGACTCTGAAGATTTTGCTTTGACTTTGCGCATTTACAATGCTGAGGATTGGTTAATGGAAGTTTCCCAAGACGAAGAAGAAGGAAGTGAAGACATTTTCATCATTTATGATCTTCCTGGTAAGCACGGCTCTGTAAGAAGCACTTGGGAACAAGGACCAAGCAAAGTCGTTAGAATGATTACTGACGGCGATACAGATTACGAAGAATAGCGCCGCTTCACTTTCTTGTGAAGACTGACTCCCTACGGGGAGTCTTTTTTGTGTATAAATATCAAGTATGGAAATAGAAAACAAAGAAACAGACAATCTTAAAGAGGAAGTCAAGGCTTACTGGACTCCAATTAAGACAGGTAAGCACAAAGACTTGGCTTCAAAACATGAAGCAATTCTTGCAAAGGACTTGAAGGTTCCTGCTGCTGACTTTTTCGAGCAGGTTAAGAAGAATTACTTCAAGTTTATGAATTTCGGCCCGCTGCCTCTTGAAGAATTTCTTGTCAAGGCTCGTCTAGACAAGTATGTGACAGCTGAGTATCTAGCTGACTGCTTGAAAGTGACGACTCCAAGACCAGCTGTAGGTAGAGGCGAGTTCTTGCTTGCTGCTAACTTCGGCAACATCAATTTCTCTAGTGAGAGTGGTGACTTGGTGGACAGCAAAGGTCATAGAATTGAAGTAAAGGGCAAACACGCAAACCTCGGCGGCGAAGGTCCGTTCCGTCAGATGAACAGAAGTTTGCTGTTCGCTATGTATAATTTGTTTGATACAAGCACTCAGGAGAAGGACTTGAACCTTGATGTTATTGAAGATTTACAGAAAAAGGTGCTTGCGAACAAACAGAAGATGCCAAGACTCATGCTGCTTCTTCAGAACCTCAAAAACCCGTCTCAGAGCCTAGCTCGCGAGATGTGCGAGTTGTTCAACAGCTCCCAGGATTTAAAGCTCGTAATCGCTTCTGCGCATTTTCTCGCATATATGAAATTGCAGAAAGCAAATTACTTGTTTGCCTTGAATGACAACGTTTTCTTTGGTTTTGAAGCGCCGAAGAACCTCGAGCAGGCTTATCAAATCATGAAGCACTTCAACATCAATGCTTGGGTCACTGGTAACAAAGGTATTTCATTAACAGTTAAGAATGGTAAGTAATGGCATTAGAAGGAAAGACACTTGGTGGCACTACTGAAGCTGGCGGCAGCTATGTAGAGCTTAAGATGTGGGTAGGCGACCCGAATGATCCAACAAAGGGTATTACTATCGAGTCGAGCACAGTAGACTACTTGTGCATTACCGAGAATATGTTCACATTGCTCCCAATGATGACGTTACAGCTCGTTGACCAAGGTCGTTTCTTCTATACTTACTCAATCAAGATCGGCGACACGATAAATGTCATCTTGAAGCCCAGCAAGATAGATGGCGATGAAGATTCTGAACCTAAGGAGTTCTTCAGGGGTCAGTTCATGGTGCAGACAATCATTGACATGCCTGGCATCAACTCGCAGTCAAACATGCATAAGTATCATTGCGTGTATGGAGCACAGAAGTACATCAACGAAGTTGCTCCTTATCCTGTCATGGGCCTTATCGCTAACCCTGTTTATTACGCAAAGAACACTTCAACCGATGCTTTGAGAGAAACCATCGAGCAATCTGGTCTTGGCTTTAGCGATGACACAGACAGTGGAGAAATTGATGATAAGTCACTTTGGATAAACTGTAACGAGACTCGCGGCCAGTTTGCTGACCGAGTAGTCAATCATGCTTGGGCCGGCCTTGGAAACGCTCCAATCCTCTTTACTGATGTTAATGGTATTGCCCACTACCTTACCATTAAAGACATCTGCAAGGCTTCGGGGGACAAACAAAGAGGCGACGTTGATTATGTCTGCACAAAGGTCGGTTTGGACCGCGGACAAGAGAATTTGATTATGTTTGATGACGCTATCATCGTCAATGCAGCCGGTCCTGTTCTTAATCAAGGCGGTTATTCATTGAACATCTCGATGTATAACCCGTATGACAAAGACAAGATTCCTTACAAGGACGCAGGAATGATAGCGAAGATGGCTGGACTTGACAAACCAAACATTCCTATCTATACTGGTTCTTTGTTTGCTCAGGCTGGTGCAGCTCTTAACGCTTTGTCTAACGGCGGTTTCGAGAAGAATGACAGAGGTGACGGCCATAGAACAAATACATACAAGAATGATGGCGAGAGACTTGCAGGAATTAAGAATGCAAGTCCATCATTGGCGGAGACCATAACAAAGTTTGAAAACGGTGGTATGCACTTTGATGAAATGCATAACTACTACACTATTGCAGCAGCTCACAACGAGCAAGTAAGAAGATCATTCTTCCAGCAGTTCGTTCAGCTTGTAGTTGATACTTCAAGACAGAAAGATCCTTTTAAGAAGGACTTTACTCGTCCACACCTCGCTGATACGATTAACATTGACTTCTCTAACTCCGAGAAGATTGATGCAATCCATTCTGGAAGATACTGTATAGCACAGATTAAGCACATCTATGCAGCAAAGAAGCCTTACACGCTTGAGGTAACTGCAGTCAACGATGGTATTTACGGAACACGAGGATCCTAATGACAGACATTGAACAGTATAGACAGCTACTTGGTGGCGGCGAACGAACAAAGAACGTTCTTGAGCAGATGATTAGTCATGCTCCTACACAGAGCATATATGAACATTGGACAGGAAAGGTAATCAGCAACAGCGACCCAGACAGACTTGGCCGTTGTCAGATTCGTGTCATTGGGTATTATGAAAATCTAGAAGACAAGTGGTTGCCGTGGGCAGTACCTGACATTAGCTACATGGGTGGTAAGTGTGGTTCGCAAATCATTCCTGAAGTCGGAACGATGGTCCGTGGCTATTTCGAGAAAGGCGACGTTCAGCGACCTGTCTTCACATCTATCGCATTCAATAAGTATAACAGCGACTCTGATTATACGAGCAGAAAGTCATTCTTTGATTATCCGCACAAGATGGTCATGATGGAGACTGACCAAGGTGACTTCCTTACTTTGAATAGAAAGACAGGTGAACTTGTATTCACTCACAGAACTGGTGCTCAGACTTTAATTGACGGTCAAGGCAACATCTCGATAAACACAGGCAGCTCTCCTACTATGGGTAACATGACCATCAATGTCTATGGCAAATGCGAACTGAACGCAAATGACAATATCAAGATCTGGTCAGCAAAAGATGTGCAAGTTCAAGCTCTTGGCTTTATTGACCTTGGCGATAACCCAGTTAAGAATCCTATCAACAACTTAACTAACTGTCCTATCTGTGGCATCGTTCACTCGACTGCCCCTAAAGTAAGATGCTAGGATAAATATAATAGTATGTTGAAGATAGGAAATTATTTCAGAGAAAAGACCGTTAAGCTCTCGGACAGCTATCAAGTCATTATCACAAAAGATAATGAACCTGTTGAGTGTGTTCAGTGCATCGGCTTTACTCCTCCTAAGATTCTTCAATGGAATGAAGAAGTCTATAAGTATGGCAACACTGGACAGAAGTTCTTGATACCCAAGACTGATGTTGTTTATGAAGTAACATTTGACTTCTTTGAGTCTCTTGACAACAGTAAGATTAAAGCATCACAAAACTTCAAGATAGGTAAAGACGCTAGAGGTTCAGGACCAGCTACTAATCTTGGCATTGAAAGCTGGTTCTTTAGAATGCTTTATAAGGTTAAAGGACAGAACAAAGAAAAGGTCAAGAGATACGGCAACGGTTTCATATTGACCGAAACATACAGTGATGAGTTCGGTCTTACACAAAGTGCTGACTACCGTATTGATGAAGCAGGCATTGACATCAATAAGATAGAAGTCAACGTTCTTAATAACATGCTTACAAAGACTGTGCTGAAATATACATTCAAGAACTGCAAGATAGCAAAGGTCGTGCCCTACGAGTTTGACTATCAAGGCGAAGATCTTTGTAAGTGGACTGTAACATTTACATTTGACGAATACACAAAGGAATAAGATGGGATTAGCAGTTAAGAAATTCTTTCATACGCTTCCACAACTTCCTTTTAGATTCGTTGTGGATTTTGCGAAAGGCGACGGCAATCTGCCTGAAAAGTTGAAGTATGCAGTTCGTTCTGTAAAGTTCACGGATGCAGAAGGCAATACAAGCGAAGGCGCTATCTATTATGGTAACGGCTCATTCACAATTCCAGTTTGGGATATTACCGCTCGTTCATTGTCTATCACATTTGAAGAAACAGATGATATGTTTGTCACGAAGTTCGCTGACGATATAGCAGCACTTAGCTTCAACAGCACTCCGTTGCGTTTGGCAGTCATCGTTCGTGAATATGACAACATGATGTATAAGATTCTCAAGGGCAGATGCTATTGGGTTGAACTTCTGGACTATGATGAACCACAGTTCGCAAGAACAGGTGGTCCTTCAGTAGTAAGCATCACAATGAACTTTATCGTCAAAGCAATCAGTGAAGATTTTGCTGTTGATGATGAACAGTTGAAAGCAAAGCTCAGCAAAGTAAAGAATTCGTTGGTTGGAGCAAATACAGTAAGACAAGATGATTATTCTGCGACAGGCAGACAGTTGCTTGCAGTCGCTGATAAGACAAGAGTTGAAAAGACCTTTGACATTGACTATACAGTACCTGACATTGGTACTGGTAGAAACCGTGTTCGTGAACTCACACAGAACGGTGAAGCAGCTAGAACAAAGAACATCAATGATATCATTAAGCGACTCAAAGATGAAGGCGTCAACATCAATGACTACTCTGATGTTTCAGATGCTCTTGTTAGAATGGGTATTGTCGGTGCATCGGGTATTCATACAGACGGTATGTGTCAGGCTGGTAACATGCTTCTTGAAGCAATCGTTCATCAAGATGCTAAACTTTATTCAGTAACGCCTAACGCAGCTGGTTCTGTTGATACTTGGAAGAAACTTGGTTATAAGGCTCAAGAGACTAAGACATTCGGCGGTGACTTGGCAGCTCTCAACAATCAGATTACTGCTGCTATGAAGAGCGGTAAGTTGAAGGAAGGCGATAAGATTATCATTGATTATGATGGTAAGAAAGGCGCCGGCGAAGCTGGTCACATCATTACAGTTCTTCGTAATGACAAAGGTGAACTTTATACCGTATCTGACACACAGTCCACTGGACGCATTGACTCAAGTGGAAATAGAAACGGTAACCTTACTGGTCTTGGAACAAGTCACCTTAACAGTAAGTCAACGTTCACATTCCTTACAAAATAAAATAACCGAGGTTCTTCACCTCGGTTTTTATTTGGCCTAAAGAAATAATTTTACTTCTTTTCAGGAACAGGTTCCTTTGAGATGAACCCAATCATGAGTGGCGGAAGGCCTTGACCAATTTCGCTCAATCGTTCCCACGGAATTGTTACGATTTCAATGTCAACAAGCTGGTTCAAGTAGTTGAAGTTTGCTTCATTCTTCTTGAGCAACTTCTTGTTGAGTTCATCGTATTCCTTGTCAAGTTTAGCTCTTGCTTCAGCAAACTCAACAGTCATTTCGGTAATCAACGGGTTGCCTCTTTCATCGAGCTTAGGCTTGGCCTGCTCGTCACGGTCAACATACTGCATATAAAGAGCACGCATCTTATCGGTGTATTCCTTAAACTGCGGGTCGTTGTTTTCGTTGTATAGTCCCTTAAGAATCTGTTCATAAGGCTTAGAGAGCAAGTTGATGTTGTGATAGATCATCAATGCTACTTCTGGGTGAAGTGTCGTATTTGCGAAATTAGCTCTGAGCCATTCGTAGACTGCCTGAATTTCGAAAAGAGACGCTTTGACTTTAATGTTCTTCATGTTTACTCCTATTCTATGAAATTTGCTAAGCCGCTGACGCCGTCATGTGGATCGTCAACAGTGTTGATGTTATCAAACCAATCACAACCTGAAAGATAGGTATTTTCGTGGTCTTTGATTTTCTTAAGGTTGAGAACGATGCTGTTGGTAATCTGCTGGGTAACGTAAGCAAAAGCAGAAGTACCTCTGTTCTCATCAAAACGATTTAGGTAGCGGAATGCGTTGATGACTGCGTCTTGTTGGATATCTTGTATATCATCGGGATTCTTGAGCTGATTTCGGAGGCCAAAAGAATTGATGCGTCCGATAGCCATCAGAACAATCATATCGCACAATTCATTCTTAATCTTGTCAAACTCTTTGTCAAATGCCCTTCGTTCTTCAGGCGTGAACTTCGCATAACGTTCTTGAAGTTCTTCAATCGCTTTGACTCGCTTATGAATGAATTCCTTACACTGCTCCCAGTCATCCTTTGACATCTTTCCAAGAAGATATTTCTTTTCTTGACGCACTAAGTATTCTGGGCACCAGTCACCTGTATCATTTATGTTCATAGTGTTGTATAACTTCAACACTTCCTTTAATCTTTTATTGTTTACATACTGTGCCATGTTTTCCTCAACGCAAATGTTTATAGTTAAAATATAACTAAAAAATTAGGATCCATCAAGAATCCTAATAATTTTCTCTGTTAGTCTTTATTAGATGTGGACGCCGTGTGCAGCAGCCTGCGAAGATGCCTTTGCTTTAGCCTTTGCTTCCGCCTTAGCGTTTTCTTCGTTTTCTTCCTTAATGATATCGTCTGTAATGTCATGCAAGATTTCAAGTTCAGGCCAAGGCATGTAGTCAGGTATCTGGACGTTCGTATGCTTGGTGATGAGCGTTGTCATTCTGATAATGTCCTTGAGTTCATGTGCAGCAAACAGCGAGTCTTCTGTAAGTTGAAGTTCAACTGTATGGGTTCCGTGACAATGCGGGCACTCAAGTTCTACGTTCATATCAAATCCAGCCTTGAACTGTTTGCAGTAGTCAAGAAGGAATACGTAGTCATTTGCGTCAAGCTGCATGATTAAGCTCTTAGGATCCTGTGTACCAGCATTGACCATACGGCAGACAAGTTCAAGATCTTTGTCTTCATCAGTAATGCGCAAGTCTTCAACACGAGGCATCTTTATTTCCAAACGCCACTTAGCATGCGGAAGAATGACTGTGCTTGGTCTTTCCTTCAAATGAAGCGTCTTGAGTTCATCAATGTACATCTGTGAAACAAACTGCTTTCCACAATGACTGCACTCCTTGATGTTTATCTTATATCCACCGTCCTGTGTATAAGAGTTAGCTCTCAACCAGAAGATAAGATAGGTGCGGTCGCAGAGAAGCAATGAGTCAAGACTCAAGTTTGTAAATCTGAAACAACGACGCAACAAAGCGTTGATGATATCAGATGCGTTTTCAGGTGTAAGCAATGAAAGAAACTTTACATCGCCTACGTTGAGAAAACGTCCTTCAACTTTGGCATTTCTACCATACATCAGACCACTCGATGGAAGGTCTGTCATTGGAATTTCGAGATAGTTAGGTTGCTCGAGCAAGGGATCCTCCTATAGTGCCTGTGAACGGTCCGCCATAACTGCAGAAGCCAGCAAGAGCGGAAGGCATAGGCAAGATTAACTTAATTGCCTTTTTGATGTAAAAGCTCTCATACTGGTATGTCATTTTTGGTGTCAATACTTTGCCCAATATCTGGAGCTTATTGAAAAATTCCAATCCTATTGCAGCAAAGTGAGCCGTGTTCAGAACTACAGGAGCGTCTGGGCCATTGATGATAGGCATAGCCGATAGACGATTAAAATTCAGACTTATCTTTTGACCGATAAGAGTAAACAAATTGATGTAGGACATTGCGGGATTTCCGCACCACATCGCAGCTTTCACTTCACTTAGCGTAAATCTTATATGATTATTTCGCCAAAAACCAACAGGATGATTAACAAGAGGGATTGTGACTGGAGGCGAGCCAGGAATAATGTAAGTGCCGTTGATGTATAAGTGCGGCACTGTCATTATAGACTCAAGCTCAGCCATGTAGTCATTTAGTGCATTCGTTGTTGCCTGTAGATAAAAATCTAAAGGCGGGTTGTCTGACACAACCAAGTATTTAGCCATGTGTGTAGCAAAACTCATTTATCCCTCTAGGGATATTTATTAGGTCAAGAAATGGCTCTCTTCGTCGCCGGTATTAAAGTTCCAGTTCATGACGCCGAAACTGTCATGATGTCCATCGTTCGAGTAAACGATGCTGTAAGTTTGAGCTGGGTCAACGTAGTTCATCTTAACCAAAGTCTGATAGCGCTTGTCATTGTTAGCGGAATAGGCTCTTGTTCTGATACCCTTTATCCACAACTGTTCAAGGCTACCGTTATAAGCATAGATGGTATAAAGATTTCTGTCAGTGCCATTGAGCATGTCATAGCCGATCTTGCGGTTATGAATTGTGTTGATAGCACGAACCATATCGCCTAACGTAATGATGTCGTCCTTCTCGTCAAAGTGAATCTTCCAGTCATCACCTGGGAGAGCGTCACGACGAGCATAAACGCCTTTGACTCCATACTTACCGCAAATACCCTTTGTGTAGCCTTCAATTTTACGGCCAGGTCTTGTGATAGTATAGTGGAACTTCGGTTCAAGCGGCAAGGTGAAGACGTTAGTACCCTTAACGCTCTTCTTCATCATCTTATCAAGATCTGATGTGTTGAGCGATGTATTCGGGTCCTTGATGTAGTTGTCCTTGACAAGAAGTTCAAGTTCCTTAATACGGATCTTCCATTCTTCGTTATGTGCTCTATCCTTAGTGAAGTAGATAGTCGTTGGTGAGAACAAAGCGTTATGCTGGTTAGCCATGTTGCCTTGAACAATCTTATCTGCTTCTTTATCCCACCATCCGCGAACGGCGAAGTATGAATCAACTTGATGATTATAGTCATTGCCATCTGGACGAGCATCATAATCGTTGAAGTGAACGACAGGAATGTATGAGCGGCTTTCAACAGAGAAGACGTTAAGACGCTTTGTCACGTCACCGCGACCAGCTTGTGCCCATGTATCGTTATTGCCGGAAGTAGCCTCACCGAACTTATCATAATTTTCTGGGTCAAGTATGCGTCCTGGACGATAGTAGCCGTCACCGACTGCCATCATGATTCGGTTATAAGGGATTACTCCGCCACCGTAATAAGTTCCATAACGATTATCATCAGCGTTGAACTTACCAAAGATAACGGACATATCGTTATAAGGCTTCTTAATTGAAAGCAAGCCTTTATGTCCAATAAAAATGTTATTCTTAGAGAGTTCATCAACGACCAAGAACTGGTTCTCACCAATGCCGGTGTTATTTACAGTTGAACCTTGGATATGTGTGTTAAGGCCATGTCCCATAGAGCCTTCAGCACCTATCATTGTTACATTGGCAGCGCCAGATCTTCCGTCACCAACATTTATGCCAGTCGAGTCAATGAATACATTATGACGTGCATTGATCTTATCGTTAAGATCATCGATAGCGTTAAGTTCACTTATATTGTTTTCATTAGCAGCATAGGTGAATACGTTACTTGAACCTCTGAATGTATTATTATCAGAAGCATAGAATCCATTCCAGTTGCCATCAAAGATTGTGTTATTCTTTGTGTCCATCAAGAATGTATCACGAGCATTATCACGATCTTTTAAGATCTTGTCATCTTGACCACAGATTCTACCAACGCCATAACCTTGGAAGGCGCTGCTTTGGAAGTTTTTGTCTCTGCTGAACAAGTCAAAGCATGTATTTCCATCGCCAGCCTTTTCATTCAAAGAGAAGAATGATTCGTCTGCTTCAAAACCAATATGTCCTCTATCTTGGTCATCAACTGAAAGCAACATCTGTGGCTTTGTGCAGCGAACAGAACGATCGTCCCAAATGTTAATGCGGCACTTGATGTTATAGATGTTTTCATTTCTTTCTGTAACTGGCGCTATTACCAATGTGTAAGGCTGCCAATCAATGTTCTCGATATGAGCAGCGTCAAGTCCTTGCTTCTTAAGGATATTTGTGTAGCGGTCAATTTTCTTTGGTAACGCTGTCTTAGAAGCAGACGGAATAAACCAAGTACTCTTTTCACCAGTCTCCCAATGAATTTCGCTTGGGTTCAATTCAGTCACAGTTGGGTGCCAGTAGTTCTCATCAAGTTCTGCACTTGCCAAAGTCTCGCCTTGCTGAAGAATAGCAAGCGTGAACTGAAGGTTGATGGTGATGTCATTACCATCAGTAAGTGTGAATGGTCCTGTAAGAACTGCAGCAAGGAATGACTTGCCAGTTGACTCAACCTGTGTTGCTGATTCCTTATAGGTTTCGCCAATAAGAATGACAGCTTCAATGTCTCTATCAGTACTGAGCTTTTCATTTCGTGAAACTGCAGCACTGTTAAGCAAACGGTTCAAGTGAAACTTGTATGAACCGAATCGTTCGCAGTTATCGCCTTTCAACTCAAGGTTAGGAATGTACTGAACATCAAATAATTTGTCAAGAAGGTCAGTAGCACGCTTTGTCTCATTTGTGATGATTTCATTTTCATCATCAACGATCTGCTTGAGCGTAAGATCTACAATCTCTTCCTCTGAATAATTAAAATGCGGAAGCAATGCAAAACCACGAAGAACGAACTTAGTGCCGTTCTCCGCGAAAATTGCTTTCTCTCGAAATTCTTTTGTAAACTTAATTGCCATCTTAATTATTTATCTTTGAAAAACCGACAATGCGAGTGCCAGTTGAAGTGTCTTTGCTATCTACATACAAGAATTGAACAGAGTTATAGTTCTTTACTGTAACCGTTTCAGTTCTTGCATTATCATCGCCATACTTAATCTGGCCTGTGATGCTGCAAGAGAATTCAGCACCCGCATTAGGATTCTGAACTGTAACCGTTACAACAGTGTTATTAGAAAGTCCAGCTCTGAACGATGGGTTACCATCATAGTAAGTATTAAGGTTAGTAGACTCAGACAAGATGATCATCTTTGCTTTCGGAACAGCTTGTGTATATTCTCTAACCTTTTCTGTGTAACTGTCAATAAGTGCCTGATATTCAGACATTGTGTCGTATGCGTTCAACTTAGCATAGACATCTTGATACTTAATCTTGAAGACGTTATTGCCATCACGAGCAGTAATGCCGTCAAAGCCATACTGAGCCCACTGTGTCTGTGGGTTATCAAAGCTGTAGATACCGATGTAGCCTTTACGGTTGACCTGCATCAAGTTATGACGATAATAATTGACTCTATCGCCTGTTCCTGAGAATGCTCTCCAGAATGAGTTATCATTTTTCTTCAACTTAGGAAGGTTCTTTGTGATGTATGGGTCAATTGCGAAACCGTCGCCAACGATAAGCACTGCGTTATCATTCGTATCGTTTGCGTTCCAGTTACCTAAGATGATCTTGTCGCCTTGACCTTTGATGTATGTCAAACCACGACCGATAGCAATAAGACCGCCAGAAACATATTGAGTGTAACCGTATTCGTTACCAATCTGAACTTCATAAGAAGCAGTGTCAGCAAGAGTATGACGGTTACGCGGTGAAGAAATTGCGACGCCGTGATAATTCTTATTCGTAAATCCGTAAACTTGAGTCTGGTCAGAGTCAATCAAAGTCTGGCCTTGAAGGTCACCACCAGAATATCTCCAAACTTCTTTCTTTGTTCCGTTAGGCTGAGTGACCAATCCCTTGACGTAATGATAAGCAGGAGTGAAGATAGAATTGTCAGTGCAGAACAAGTTCATATCGTGTGTAACTGGAGTATTGCCGTGAATATCCCAGCCACCGCGGAATGTGTTGCCGTTTGAGTCAAATACATCAAGGTTGTAGAGGTGCTTCTCTACATAGTTGTCATCGGAGTTAATGAAAGTCGTGTCATGAACGAAATTCTCTAATTCGTTGTCTTGAGAATAGATGAATGAATTTCGGCTAATGCTACCGCTTGTGCCTTTACCACTTCTGTAAAGGTTGTTGTTACCAAGCAAGTCAAAGTTCATGTTTGACTTGGTCTTTGATGTCTTTTCGTGAATGCGGAACAAAGGCGGACATTCGCTGTCCGGGTCACCGTCAGTGTAGTTGAAGGCCATCATCTGGCCTTTCCACGACTTATTCTTGTTGTTCACAAAAGTAAACATCAACTGCGGCTGAGACTCTTCATAAGAGTCAGCAGCGGGAGACATGATGTTCAATTTCGCAAATGTTTCATAAAGCTTTGAGTCCATTTCATCACCTACATAATCAAAAGATTATCTGTCGTGCCCAAAGTATTAGCGTCTGTAAGCACGGTGTTCGTTACCTTATTATTTACAATATGCAAGCAGTTAGGATTATAGTCAGCTGGCAAGCTAACCGGCACTGGGTCAAATGTATCAAAGTGGAAATGAGCTTCTACATTGAACACTAGACGCGCATTCTGGTCTTTAAGAATCATCACCTTATCGTCAGTGAAGTAGTTAATACCAAACATCGCTGCTGTCTGTTTATCGCCTAAGCCTTTATTTTGACGCTCTGGCTTGAATGGCAATGCGAAGTAGATTATCGCATCAAACTCAAGATCATTTGCCCAATCAGCAATAGAAATCATTCCGGGCTTGATGTAAACATCGTATGAGATGTAAGCCTTCTTGTCAGCCTCCTCATCTTCATCAAATTGGTAGCTGTAATAGATTGGGAACAGATAGCTAGCGAGTGACTTCTTAGCATTTGACTGCTGCTTGTAACTTACAGGCTGCAGCGAGCCTCCAACATCTTTATAACTAACTTTGTTGAATATAACATCGCAGTTAGTTAAAATATCAGAAATTGTTAAATCCTTTAACTTGCTAAAATCTGGTGTAATTGTTTCTTCAGAAGATCCGCCGCGAACCTTCTTGAACAAGTACTTTCGGGAATCTTTCACTAAAGCAAAACCGATGTTGGCGAACTTAAGACCGTTTCCTTGCTTGAAAACGGTAGTTCTGCCTTCATCGGTAAAAACTAATCTACGTTTTGTCTTATCGTAACTATTCACAATGACACCTTACTTTATTCCTTTTTATATTTATTCAAAGGTATAAAGCTCGGTACCAGGGATGTGACTGAATTTGACTTCTACTGTATCGCCGATTTGTGTTCCGCCGTGACCAAAGTAGAGCCAAGGGTCGCCGATAGAAACCTTTGACCACTTGTTGAAGAACTCAAGGCAGTCATTCTCAACGAACATATACTTGAAGATGCTAGCAAGATAAGTTTCAACAGAACCTTCATACGGAACGAAGAAGAAGCCGCTGTCAAGAATCATAGGCTTTACGTTCTTCAATGAAAATTCCTTCACGATATCAGTGCTTTCATTAATCTTAGCCTGAAGAACTTTATATTCCTTAGTGAAGTTTGCCTTGGCTGCGTTGTAGTTAGCTCTCTGTGCTGGAGTAGTCAAGCTAGCGACGTATGCTTCATCATAGCCAGTAAGCTGAACGAATGCTGCATTTATTCGGTCATCTAATCCTGACGGGTCACTGTATGTGAACCAAATAGTGTCTGCGTTCATTTGCTGAGTGCTTTCATCATATACCCAGTATTGAAGTGAGATAGTTTTAGATCTTGCTTTGTATGTGAACTTAAATTTACCACGGTACTTCTCAAGCAATGTTCCGAGAGTTGTGTACATATTAGGTACATTCTCGTCAGCAATAGTTGATGTATTGCCTGGACGGAAACCGAACCAAAGGCGTTCAACATGACCAGTGCTTTCATTAAGTCTTGAACGCTTTGCCATTTCTTGAATGTCAGCGTAATTGTAGATAAGTACATAATCTTTGTATTCGCCTTCAGTCTTTTGTGTATTAGTAGTGTCCATAGCAATCTGAACATCGGCGTTCGAGATAATTGTGTACTTAATCAAGTTCAAGATTCGTGTGATAGGCTTGATGCTCTTGATGAAATTGATGAACGCATCAATGTTGTTATTGAAGTCCTTGAAGTCACAGTTAGTCGCATCAACTTCGAGGTTGAATCTTGAAGTCATGAAATAGCCAGTGAATGAATAAAGACGATCTTCTTCAATGAAGTTCGGGTTGTCTTCAACCTGCGGTTCCATCTTTACCCAGAGCGGTACTAACTTACAGACGAACGAGAACATCTTCAAAGCCATGATCATGCCTTTATCAGTACCTTTCAACTGGTTATACATTGGAAGATTCTTCAAGGCATACTTAACGATGTCAAGAACATCATCTTCGTCACGTGAAGCAATTACGCCTGGGTTGAAGAAACCGAGGTTCATGTTGAGCATAGTCTCAAGGTCAATGCTGAACTCTGTGCCACGATGACGAGCATATTCTCGAACAAGATAGTTCTCAATCTTGTCAATGTCAAGGAAGTCACCAATTTCTGCAATCTTCTCAAGAATTGAAATGTTGGTTCCACGAGTCATGTTCGTATAGACTGTGTTCAAGTAAAGTTCAAAGAACTTGATGAAGTCATAGTAGTCAGTATTCTTCAAGTAATTCGGAACATAAGGCTTGAGGTTATAGCGACGTCCATCAGGATCCATCACCATCCAAGAAATGCTGTTCTTTGCGTAAGTGACTGTCTTCAAGATATCGTCAAACTTAGCAAGGCCAGTCTTGCACCAAACTTCAACTTCTGTTAAACCTGACTTATTGATATGCTCTATCTTGAAGCGGACCATTCCTGTCTTTTCGTATCCAGAAATGTCGCCTAACTCAGGGTCAACCCATTGGTCAGTAAGAGTAGACGGATTTATCCAGCCGTTGGAAATCTCGGAAAGTTGCTCCACGATAGAATTCATTCCAAGGACCCACAATTCGTCATTTGGGTTGTATATAGTTACCCACGCTTCACCCTCTACAGAGGATTCCAGGATCCCGGAAGGCGGGTTTATGTCAGTGAATTTAATCACCAACGGTTCAAACTCGTCTAAAGCACGGCTTGCATCTATAAAAATCCATTTCTTATCATTAAGAGATCCATCGCCGAATGTATATGACTGATGGTTTGCTGCCTTGTCCCAGACTTGAATTACAAGTCCATGTTCAGAAAGAGTATCTTGGAAGTCTTGAGATACATACTTCATCTTGAACTTGATCTTGTATGTATTGAAACCGTCAGAATAGACCTTCATTGACTTCTTGACGATTACGTCTTCATCAAAGACAGTCTGTGTTTCTGTCTGTCTGTCATAATCATAAATGACGCCATACCCAGGTACTTGAATAGTGAAGTACTTGAAGTCAAGTCCAGCTTGATCTTGGAATACAAGTTCTACTTCACGAGACAAGTCTTCTCTGATTTTGCCTGTCTTATCTTTATCGTCAGGCGTTGCTATCATAATGTATTCAGTGCCAGCATCAGATACGAAACGAGGAGGGACTGTATCAATGATAACAGTCTCAACTGTATTCGTCAATGTCATCATGCCGGTTGAACCGAATGGGGACAAGTATCGGGTCAAGTTGTCCGGATGCGAAGCGTCCCATAAGTCTGTATAGCTATTCGGGCCAGTGCCGTCAGTATCTGTGCCATCTTCATTTGCTCCATGATACTCTAGCCAAGGCTGATCTTGATTCCATTCAAATTCGTTATGAACAGTTGAAGCAACATCACCGTTAAAACGCCAAACAAGACTATTTCCAGCTTCTCCGTCAATCGCACGAGTAAACGGGTCAAACTGGATGGTTCCATTGCCCTCTTTTTCTACGTCCCACTCAAATGCCCAAGTGGTGTCAAATCTTAGGTAATCGTAATTGAAATCAAAGAAGTTATGTCTTATCATTACGTTTCCTCATTCCACAAACTGATACTTTCAAAGCTACGTCTATCAAGCGAAGTAAACTTGATTTTCGGCCAGTCCTTCTCACATTGTCTTGCGTAGTTAGAGACAATGAAGATTCTGTTAATTACCGGATTTTTAATCATTATGCTCTGTTCGCGGCGTGTATTGTTGTAAATGTGGTGATTAAGTTCACCGCGGTACTTGTCAAACATCTTTACCAATGTCGCAGTCAAAACAGCAGAAGCAGTCTTGAGTTCACCTTCATCGCATGCATCAATGAATGACTGCAAGTCGTCAGTCAAAAGAACGTTCTTCTTGAACAATTCAAAGTCAGAGACAAGGTTCATTTTGCTGGCAGGCGGAAGGCGAACATTTGCTTCTTCAAACCAGTTGTTGATGTTCAGTTCATTCCATAAGTACTTCTTGATAGCTGCTATCTTGATGTTCTTGACTTCATCTTGGAAGGTTCTTGAATAAGTCATGAAGTCAGTCCATTCCTTGCCATCCTGCGAGTTGATGATCTTATCAACGAATTCATCGTAAGATCTTAGACCTTCTACCTGAATGACTACGTCAGCATGACTGAACGGGTTGTTGCCTGCGGCATAAAGAGCCTGCGGGTTAACTGAAATCTGATAAACCTCTGCTTGAGATATTTCCTTCAGCGTGTCAACCAATCGGTTATACGGACACTGAACATATCCCATGAACGATCTTTTAGCCAAAACCCCGGAAAGGTCCTTCTTTCCAAGCGGTAAAGTCGTTTTACGAATGTCAAAAATCTCACTATAATTTAACATAATACTCTCTTTATTTTATTTATTCGGATAAATAAAAGGAGAGGAATATACATGGCAATGAGACGAGCTGAAAACGCAAATGATGATTACAGCAAGCATCAAGCTGGGCAATACATAAAGCACAAGCGAGAGGCTATGAAGCATGATGCGTTCAAAACTCTGCAGGAGCAGGGTAAAGACACATCAGATAAAAGTATTGAGCGTTTTCTTAAAGACAATGCGGTTTATCAAGCAGTTTTAGAAGATGAAGAAAAGATTCAGAAAGGCACGCTTGATGAAACATTAATGTTGCGTTATGCAAACATTGAAATAAATGCTCGTAATAAAGAACTGGCTAGTAAAGACCAGTTCAATAAAGATCTTAAGCAAGAATACGATAAAGCTCGTCAAGCCCAAGCAGAAGGCAAGTATGTTGACCATCTTACCATTGCTCAGGGAATGGTTGATAAAGGTCACAGCTACACCCAGATAGGTCCAAACGGAATTATCACTTCTGATAAGAACTATTATGATGCTTGGAAAAAGCTCATCGCTCAAAACGGCCAACTTGATGGCAAGAACTTCAACTTCAACGGCGATACCGTTAAGCAGAAGTTTAAAGAATACGGAAACAACTATTTCGTAATGTTCACTGGCTATCCTGAAGTAAAGCAACAGTTAGTATGCGACGGAATCATGACTGAATTGCCGCCGTTCTCAATGTCAACTGAATGGGCCAACTCGCCTGCCGGTTCTGTTGGCGAAGAACTCGATAAGTTGCTCAACAATGAATTTCTTGAGTTCCTTGGACAGAAGACAGCTACATCGCAGTATGCAGTCATGAGACGTAAAGACCAGTTGACTGCTCGTTCTTACAAGGACACTGGTGACATTTCATTCTCAATCAAGTTTAGATGCTATCCTGGACAGTTAGTAGGTTCTAAGCCTATGACTTCTGCAAAAGAATGGCTCTTGACACTTGCTATGACTACGCCTATCAACAGTGCATGTTCATTCAGTGTGAACAATGCAATCGGTACATTAGCAAGAGCTGCGGATGGTGCAGCAAAAGCATTTGAAGACTTGAAGGACGCCATTAAAGGCGAAAGAACAAACAGTGACGGCTCTAAGACTCAGGTCAATGCAGAAGCAGCCGTAACTGGAATGAATCAAGTATTCGGAAGCCAGAACGCAATCTCGCTTGACAAGTATAATCAAGAAAACGTTCGTTTGAGCAATCCAAAAGTATTCGGCGCCAACTTGTTTGGTTTAAGAATTTATCCTTGGCTTTTCAAAGAGCCGCTTATCGTCTATGTAAGCAGTTGGAATGTCGTTCCATCAAAAGAATGGAATGAATCAGTGAATGATCATTACTATTATGACTTTACGCTTAACTGCACAATGGACCAAAAGCCTGCCGCACAGACTTGGCAGTTAAAGCTGTTCAATAAACAGCTAGATGATCATCTATTCTATGCTTAATCAGTAGCCGCGTGTTTCAACGGCGTAAACATTCTAGTAACGAATGCATTAGATGGAGCGAAGTTAGTCTCAACATCTACATCAAAGTCAACCCAAAGCGGTTCGGGGCAGTCAGTCTCGCCGACAATCATTTGGGTACTTGGTGTCCATGTGAATGATTTAACTATCCAGTCAATTTCTCTTGGAAAATTGAATGTACCTACACGAGTAAAAAGCAATGTGTAGTTTAGTCTTGGACCGCTGGTGACTCCATCAAGGCCACCCTGAGCAGCTGCGGTCTTGATAAGTCCAAGTCCAGCGTCAATAGATGAAGAAACAACGCCTTGACCAGCGGCTCTTCTGCTATCATAAACCTCTCGTGATTTGGTCATTATCTTGTTTGCGGTTTGTGCAGCAGCAACAAGAGGACCAATCGTATCATTCTTCAAAGTGTATATCTGAGGTGGAGCGCAGACAATCGTAAAGAACTTGATGAGGTCTGTATAAGTATAGTCAACCTCGCCCGCACCTGCTTCAGCATACGAGTTATGTTCTTGAGCGTTCTTATGGTAAATTCTGAACTTGAGTTTCATTCCAATCGGGTCACCGATTTCTGTAATCTTTTGTGACCACGCATCAGTAGGCGTTCCAGCGACAGCATTAGCGCCACCGATCATCTTAATCAAGTTTGAGTTAAAGATGTCGTTCAACTTGTTTGCTATTGAAGCACCACCAGATTCTTTCCATTTAGTAGCAATCTCAAATGAAACAGGTTCTGACAAAGTAACGCAGAAACGCACATCTCTGAACGGAACCCAGTTCTTCGCTTGCTGCGACTGGCTTGACAACTCGAAGACTACCTCCGATGTTTTCTGCATCGGAGTTCTTTGTGTTTCAGTAGGACGATATGTCGGTCTTCCAACTCTAAGCATTAACCAAACAAGCTCCAAGGTCCTGAGCTCTTCTGTTCAGGAACGTTAATTTGAATGTTCTTGATAGCAGCAACAACTTCAGCAAGTGCAGTTGTAAGTGATGTCTTCAACTCATCGAGTTTATCATTGGTTACATAATCGCTTGGTCTTCCAAGTACTGCTGTTTCGCCAACAGACTTCATACCATCACTTACTCGTGCTGTGTTATAGACGTCGCCGCCATTATATGTATTAGACGAATTGCTGTTGTAAGTCGAGCGAGCAATCTTTGTTCTGTTGTTTCTGACACCCTTGACGACTTCTCTTAACAACTTCTCAATACTTCTGACAGTATCGTGAAGCGGGCTAAGACGAGCAGTAAAATCTTCACCTTCAGCCTTTGCCTTCTCGACTGACTTAAACAAAGCAGATGAAATAATTGCAGCAGCCAATCCATTGAAGATCTTGGACATTTCAGAAGCAAGACCGTCCATAGTCTGTTCCATCACCAAGAACGAACTTGCGAGGTTGCCGATTACTTTATTCAAACCAACAGACAAAGTGTTAGTCATCTCAAGCATCTTTTCAGTCAACAACGGAATAACGGTGCTGATGATGGTCATCGTTTCTTTTATCATAGATTCAGTCTTCACAAGTTGTTCTTGGAAGACGCCCATGATTCCTTCAATCATTGATGTGACCATCGCTTTCATTGCTTTGGTAAGTACATACATTGCCACGACGATACCAAGCACTGCTGCAATTATGGTTACCGCAATAAGTGCAGCGACCGCTAAGAAGGCAACAAGAATGATGCCTATCGCAACTATTGCTATCGCCGCCGGTTGAGCAGCCAATGCGACCTTAATCCATTCACACGCTATCTGAATGCCAAGTAAGATAAGTTGCTTACTTATCTGGAAGGCTATGAACGCCACGAAGAGACCTATCACGACCGCTCCCATAGCGCAGACAAAGTCATATACATCACCTCCTAAGAATCCAACGATGAATCCGTAAAGAAGCAATCCTAATACGATAAGCTTAGGAAGAATGAATGAGAAGAATGTCTTTACAAGGGTTACTGGGTTAAGTGCAGTCATCAAGCCTTGCTTCATCTGGTCAGCAATCATCTTTGAGTCAATGCCTTGCTTACCAGGTTCTGGCTTGTTAGATGTAAGTTCCTTCTTCTTTGAAACAAGCACATTCGTCTTGGCTTGTGTAGTCAATTTACGAGCGTCACGATTAGCCTTTGCCTCAGACTTTTCCATTCTGAGCATATCGTTGCTATTTCTAATCAATCTTGTCATGCCACGCTCGAGTGTTGACTCGATGCTAGACATCATAGCGAACTCATGTGAATTAAGCAAAGTCTGAAGTGACGCCTGCATTGACAAAAGGCTATGACACATTATCTCGCCATAGTCATCAATCTCGACAGCGACCATCTTGACAATGTTAGTCAAGTCAAATACATTGTCAGACAAGTCTGTTACTTCATCGTCTGTATTGACAAACAAAGCGTGGATGTCGCTAAGCTTTTCATTTACTTCCTTTGCAGATTCAGAAATGTCAAACGATGTCTTATTATTGTTCGCTTGATTCTGATTAGCAAGGAATTCCTTCATCTTGTCTGTCATACTAGCCATAATCTAACTTCTCCAATAGTATTTATTAGAAGAATGTAATTTCTGATGGATAGGTCCTTTCAAATGCCCAGTCAGTATATGTCAATGAAGCACGTTCGCCTTCATAATCAAATTCAGCAAGGCGCTGTTTCATTTCTTCCTGCCAAGCCTCTTGAACTGCCTGTTCCTTTTCAGCCTTCAACTGCTGTTCGTCTTTAAAGTCTTGAATGGCGTCTAGCTGTTCTCTACGCTTACGGTGTGAATACTTGATAGAGCAAGCGTTACAGCAGAACTTCTGATAACCCACAGAGATCTTCTTGAACTCAGTAGGCTTGCCACATTCAGGGCAGGTACCTTCTTCAGGTGTTTTCAAGTACTGGTCGTAATACTCTTTCGGAGTCAAATCGTGAATGTCTTTCAAGTGTCTGTTGAAAGCAATAGACGCACGGTTTGCATTGTCTCCTGATACCATTGCCCCGCATATCGGGCAAGGAATATTCGTTGTCGTTCCGTTCTTTTCCATGAACTGACGAGAACACTGGGCTGAACAGAATCTGTCATAACCGTAAAGCAAGTTACGCCAGTTGGTAGGCTTGCCGCAGTTAGCACATTTACCAGTATTAGCATCTGCTACATACTGGTCATAATAGACGTGGGCGTTCATCCCATGAATTGTGTTGAGATGAATAGCTAAGTCGTCTTTATCTTTGCAGTCGTGTCCACAGACACGGCATTTAGCGTCAAACTTGAGTTTCATTATTCCTCTTCTGTCTCGAGGTCAAACGAAAGTGACTCAACCTCAAATGTTGCGATAATCGTTCCAATCTCAGAGCTGCCATACTTGAGGTCAAGCGAGCTGAGATTATTGATGATGCAGTGATGGAATTTCAACTTCGAGATAACCTCGTCATCGTTGTTGAGCATGCAAAGTTCTATTACATCAATAGCGTCTTCACGAACGAGCTCAATTCCATCAAGATTCGTTCTACCACATGTTTGACCGTGCTTCATGTAGTAAAGCCAGCAATAAAGCAAGAACCAGTTCTTCATCTTTTCATCAATGTTGAACTCGATGTTGATAGTCTGAAGGTTTCTATCACCAGTAGTCGCTGGATGCAACTGACGGTGATGAAGCATGATAGACTCAAGCATCGGAATTGAGATGTCCGGAATGTTAATAGACTTGATGTAGTTGTTGAGCACATGAACATCAATGTCATTACGTCCAGTCATGTTCGGCACATTGCTAAAACGAATAAGCCACTTGTTCTTATTAAAATTGTTTATCTCTGTTGTCATACCAGCCATAAATCACCTCACTTAGATAGCAAGACTCAATCTTACGCTGTTCTTTGCGAATGTTATCGGGTTTTGACCCTCAGCAGCGGAAACTTCAACATCTTGCTCGATGTCATAAACATAAACGCCTGAAAGCGTTGAAGCAGGAACACCTGGGATCATCTCGATATTCTGCTTTTCAGGTCTTGGGAAATCTTCAACATTGTCAGAGCCGCAAATACGATACGGTATAGGAATACCGCTTTGTGCAGCACCGTCAAACAAGTCAGATCTGAATTTTGTCCAATCAAAATCTTCTGCACCAAATTCTCTAAGATCGTCACACATGAATGCTGAAGATTTGACTGTATAGAGCGGCGTATGTTGAGAAGCACATTCGTCACCGTTATTCAAATACAAGTTATCCACATCGAGTTCACCGTTGAATGGATAGTCGGGACGGGCAGATGCTGCTGAAAGAACGGGCTCAGAATATGGGTTGTTTTCTGCAACAACGATTGGTCCTGTAATCAAGCGAGGCATCAAAGCCAAGTCAAATTTTACTGTATTCTTGAAGTCAAATCCAACAATGACAAGCAAAGCAGCCCATGAAAAATCATAGACTTCGCCATGAATGATGTTCTTCGGAATGAAGCGCATTGACATTTCACGCTTGTCATTTGATAGCCAGAACTGAACGCCGTTTCTTGCGAGCGACTCATCATCAGAGTTACAGTACTCTCTGTAGTTCTCTGACGAAATTTGAAGAATAGGAGTTGACAGTTCTTTGATGAGGTCCATCTGAGCTGTATGTTTTGCTGCCTTTTCCTCGTCAGTGTCTTCGTCTGTGGGTTGGTTGTTAAGGAAGTCAGTCAAACTTCCCATAGCCTTCAAACGGTCACCGATGTCAATTCGGAACTCTCTTGAAAGCAAGTCAATCTCATTACCGCTATCGGAGGTAATAAGAACCTTTGCTATAAACCCATCGTATTCAGTATTCACTGTCATCATAAACTTATGCCCTATACTTATATGTAATGTTCAAGCGGATAACTGGCAATTCATTGTCCATTGAATAATTTACAATGTTGTTGTTATCGTCAAGAACAGAGTCACAGAATGTCGGTTTCATCTGCTTGTAGATGTCAACGACAAGATTTGTGATATGTTGCCACTTATCTCCGTCAACTGATTCATCATTCATATCATTATAAGTGCTGTTGTAGTACTTACTGATAATCTGCGGAACCATGTACTGCCAGAATGCCTTTTCAGTCAATTCAGTTTCATATCCAGACTGAACTGCGCCAACTCTTGTAATGACTTCCTCACGAGTTGTCTTGTTCATTGACTCGATGAAGTAAGGAAGCACGATTGGACGTTCTGCAGTATTGACTACGTTTGCGTTCTCAATCCAGTCAACAAGATCTTGCTGAATAGAAGCAACCTGTGCTGATGTCAAGCCGTATGATCTTGCATTTGCAGTTGAGAAGTTTGAAGTTGAAGCGAAGTCATCAGATGAAGCAATCGTGATATAGAATGTAGCGTCATCGGAGATGGCTCTCAACTGGCTTGTTTGATAACCATACATTGACAAGATGATGTTCGTTGCAGTCTCAGTCACTTCATAAGGTGTGAACTGGAACTCGTTATAGAACTGTCCGTTGTTATAGAGCTTAACTGCAATGTTCTTGTCCTTGAATGCGTCAAGATCTACCGCAACGCCGTTAGCGTCAACCTTCGGAATGGTAATCGTGTTATAGTTGCTGTAATTAGAAGTTGTGATAGAAGTAGGAGAACCAGGAAGGTTGCGGTTAATTGAGTAAAGCTCAGTCAAAAGTCTTGGCTTGAAAATGAATGTAGCGTCAGTAGACTTAATAATCTCTGATACCTTAATGTCAAGGTTGACTGACTTTGTTTCTGGACGCTGCTGGAAGAACTTAGAGAAGTCAGACTTGAAGATCTTGGTATTGAATGATGTGTTATCTTCCAACCACTCATAGATCTTGTTTTCAACCTCTACCTTGAAGTTCTGGAGCTTTGCCAACGAATCCACTTCAACAGTACCGACTACGTCAAAGTACTGCACGAATGGCGGCATAGCGTAAATCTTAGTGTTCATAATCATCTTATCTTGAACATTCTCACGAATCTTCTTGATGTTCTTCTGCCATTGAGTTGACGGGTTCTTCTCATACTGTGTCTTGCTAAATGAATCGTAGCTGAGCAAGAGCTTGATGTAGTCCGTCAAGTGTTCAAGATATGTGGTGCCCGAACCAAATACAGTGAATGCTCCGAATGAATTGTCATCATCGTCAAGAACGTTTCTGTAGCTGTTCAACTTACCATTGATGTTATATGTACTTGAAGCAATACAGTAAAGAATGATATTCTGCAAGTACTTAAATGTTGTGTGACCACCTTCAAACAATTCTTCAACATCTTCCTGTCCCCATGCAGCAGCGTTCTTTACTTTTACTGGTGCAGTCAAGGAGTTGAAGTAAGCAAGGAAGTCAGGCTTAGTTACCAATCTACCAGCAGATGCATAGTAGCGAGGTGCCTGATTCTTGATGGAATCACTTGTTTCAAAATCAGTACCGTTTGTGATGTCGCTGTTAAAAGTAATCTGGATGTTCGGAGTAATGTCAACAACAGATCCTGCCTGAGTAGCGAAGAAGTCGCTGCTTGTTGAAAGGATAGAGCCTGTAGTGCCAACGGCATTTGCCTTTGAGCCTTTGGTCTTGAGGTACTGAACATAAAGATTTTCATCAGAAGAAATCAAACCGTTACGAACGATAGCGCCATCGCCGAACTGAATACGAGTAGTCTTGTCGCTGTTTGTTGTGATAGCACAGACCTGAAGGACGTCGTCTGAATCATCACCAACTTCGTATGCAAGAACAGCTGGGTTCAAGTAAATTGAGTAGTCTTCAATATCAAACAAGTTCGTCTTTGCGGTTTCGCTTTCGTTGAATGCCTCTTCCTTTGTTCTACCAATACCGACTTTGGTAAAGCCAGAGAGCTTCTTGTATTTTCCGTAGTTGTAGGCAGTAGGATCTCGTCTGCCATACCAGTTAGAAAATTCAAGATCGTCAATGTCATAGAACTGATAATTCTTACCGAGCTTGCGAAGATTTGCTATGCCTTTGATTTCAGCAGTAGTTACTTCGCCCTGAATGACCTTGATAGGCTCAACGTTGCCTGCCTTGTAGTACTTAATGCCTGCAAGAGTCATGTACTTCATGTCGTCGGATTTCTTACTGAAGACTAGTTTCTTCTGCCATGTTGAAGAATCACGGCCTTGCATAATATCGTCAGCAGTGAATGTATATGAATAGTCAGTAGCGAACATATACTTGTTGCTGTTGAATGAGAGCGGTGTGTCTTCTTGAGAGAAGTAGACAGTAGCTCCAGCATTCAAGGCTTTAGGAAGCGGTCCTTTGATGGTAATAGCGATTTCTGCTTCAGCCGGAGAAGGTTTCTTCGGACAGTAGCCCAAAGTCTTTGCATGCTTAATGATGCTAGAGTCAAGTCTAGCGGTATCAATGAAACCCTCTTCTGCAGTTCGCTGCATATAAAAGTTAGTCATGTCCATCGTTGCTGTGAGCATTTCCATAAACATCTGATAGATGGACGCTGCTGGCAACTTCTTAAATCTTTCATCTGACTTCAATCGGTTAGTGAAGTCATCAATCATTTCTTGATATGTGAAACGAGTGTAATGTGTATTAAAAGCCATAAAGAGATCCTTCTTTTCTTTTTATATTTATACACAAAAACTGGCTGTAAGAACAGCCAGTTCGGTTTCATCTATGTTCCTTGGTTTACATGTCCTTATACTTGGCAAAGTTCGGCATGAAGAAGTCAGGTGTGAATCCAATGCCTTGCTCAATTTCCATACCGCACTCGCAAGGAATCTTGACGGTAGGAACGATACCAAAGTTGTTGTCAAGCAGGTAGTTGCTGAATACAGAGAAGTCGTATGCGTTCATATTGAACAAGAAGTTATACGCTTCAATGACAGATGCTCGCTCGCCATTGATAGACTCGATGTAGATGCACAAGTCGAGAATCTCAGGGTCAAAGGCTTGCTTCAAGTCTGCCTGATTCTTAAGGCTGTTAGCACGGTCTTCGTAACGAATAGTCGGCAAACGGAGTTCAACCTTAGCACCAGACTTCGGGAGTTCCAAGAACTTTTCGTATGTGTCTTTATAGTATCTGACGTTGAGGTTTTTCATTGTTACTTTATGAACGCCTTGACGTCCGCAATCCTTGCATTTATACTTAATAAAGATCGGAAAATCGTCATAAGTGACAGATCTAATATAGAACAATAGCCAGAGCTTATCGCCTTGTAGAATGTCCTTGAGGGGCACGCCATGAACGCATGAAGCAAGCACACCGTTGATACGAGCGGTAGCATTTTCCTCAGTCATTGTGTTAAGGTTCTTAAGATCCTGTGTAGTCAACGGAGTAACATACATCGCTGTATTATATCCGACGCCCTTAGATGGCATCATTTCCGTGTTGACCATCACGGCATTGGCAGGAATAGGATTTTCTTTTTGTTCAGCCATGACTTGTTTAGCAATGTCTGCCAAATCGCCTGACTGAGGTACATTCTTTGAACTTTTCATATCATCACCTCAAATGGAATTTTCTATATTTATACAGAAAAACGGAGTACCGAAGTACTCCGTTTTAATTCTTTATTGGTTAAGGATTAGTCTTTAACCGGAGACTGTGTCTTCGGATCGATGTCCTTCTTGTCTTCCTTACCAACGCCGTAAACGACGTCAGCGACTGAGTACAAGTCACCCTTATCGCCAGAAGCGTAAGTCGGGATCGGAGACTGTGGGTCAACAAGAATTGTTCTCTTGTTAAATCCATGTGGGTCCTTCCAAGGATCTGCAGACCAAGCGCCCTGTGTCAATTCGTCGGACAATACGCGATAGATACCGTCACGGTATGTGTCATCAACGTATGGTTCGCCGTCAGGACCGATGCCGCTAAAAGCGGAACCAGTCTTGTAGAAAGCTGAAACAGGTGCCTGAACGTAATCGTTACCAACCAAATAAAGGTCCGGATTCTGAACTGTAGGTTTCATATTCTATACTTCTCCTTTGTGTTAATTGTTTCTGTTTCCCAGTTAACTATTAGTATACGTCACCTGCAATCTTCTTGTCAAGGCCTTCGAACTTCAATGTGCGATAGTAGTTATCTGCACCGAGAAGGTTGTTGGCAAAGGCGTATCTTGTCATGATGCCGATGCGTGGTGAGAAGGTATTCGGGTCAATAGCCTGGTTTACAACGCCTGTTACGTATGGGCAGAAGATTACACCAGCGTCATCGTTAGATGCACCCTTGTAAGCGATAAGAACTTCGCAGTTATCAACACCGTGGTTGACAGCGTAAGCATCGCGGTAGACCTTCAAAGAACCACCATTCAAAGTACCAACTTCGCATGTAGCAGTAGAACCAGTTACATCAGTTGTGATCTTGTTGAAGAACTGTGTAGAGCTCTGAAGAGCAGTAGCAACAGCCGGAGATACAACAGCGATGTTACCCGGAGCCTTACGAGTTGCGATAGCAATGTCGTTAGAAGCAGCTACGATGTGGGTGATGATGTTAGAGATTCTTTCCTGAGACCAACGGCCAGACCATTCGTTGTTTCTCTCTTCCTCAACGTTTTCCTTCGGCTTAAGAACCTTGACCTTAGTCAAAGCCTTACAACGAGCGATAGTCTCACGGTCGATTTCTGCAGTAAGCTCGTACTGGAGAGTGTTAACCATGTCGTTAACCATGTCCACACCCTGCATCTTCTTGATATCGTCAATAGATTCAAGAGAGAAGCTAGATGCAATCTTACGAGTCTTAGCAACGATCGGCTGACGGCTGAACATGATAGCAAGTTCAGGAATCTTGCCGAGACCGTCGTGGTTATTTACTGACCACTTTTCTGCTTCCTGAGTTTCAACGCCGAGACCAGAGTCAGCCGGACCATGTGTACCGTTCTGAGAACCAGTGAAGCCTGAATACTCCGGAACGTCCTTCCATGCTGCTTCAACAACGCGGCCCTTATCAAGCTCGTCCTTATAAACAGTTCTCATAGCGTATGCGAGACCAACAGGACCCTGCATTGCCTGAACACCAACAAGAACGTTAGCGAACAACTGCGGATAAACACGACGAACAAGTGCGAGAGATACAGGGGCAAATACTGCCTTAGCATCACCGCCATGTGGGATACCCTGGTCAGCGCCAGTAGGAGCACCAACGCCAATACCGAAATCTTCAAGCAAAGCGCCAGAGTAGATGTCCTGGGTAACCTGGTTTTCCATCAACTGAGCAACGTTTTCCTTGATATACTTGTTACCAATGTCGGCAACTGACAAACCTTCTTCAACGTTTGACCAGTAGTCAACAATTTCCTTTCTGATTCCTTTCATTATTTCCTCCGATGAGTTTTGTGAAAATGTAATGATTTAGATGAAATCCTTTATCATTTTATTTTATTTATTTGTGTCTTTTTGATTTTTCTCTTAAAAACTTAACTATTCGCCCTTAGAGAAGCGAGCAGCAGTCAAGAGGAAGTTTTCTTGAGCATTCAAATTCTTCTTCGGATGATACTTCTCAGTAATTGTTTCCTGAGTTGTGTCTTCAACCTTCAAAGTTTGAGTGTTCAACTTTTGCTCGGTCAAACGCTGAGCAGTTGGGCGCTTCATAACCGGAGCGCTTTCATTGAGCATAGATACATATTCGTCAATAGAATTCTTTACATCGGAATACTTTCTACTTTCAAACATGTTCTTTACACGGGCACGCTTATTAGCGTCCAAGCCTGCAGACTTCTCTGCAATCAAAGCACGCTTTTCAGCTTCCTCGAGTTTCTTGCTCAAAGCATAGCTGGATTCTACTTGAAGTTTCAAATCCTTTCTCAATTCAGCTGCTTCAGAAACTGCCTGTTGAATTTTTGCAGTTCCAGAGCAATCAAGAGCCACATACTGATCTTGGAATGCACTTTTAATTGCCTCAATGATCGGTGCGTATGTTTCGTTAACTGCTTGCTTCTGAATTAAATCTGGACTAATCTTTTCAGTAATAGTCTGTTCAAGCCATCTGTCAAGATTTGTCAAGAGTGCCTCTTCGAGATCATCGAGATCCTTTCCGAGACGTTCGACGTAACTTGCTTCAAAGTTTTCTACGATATACTGCTGAGCTGCTTCCTCCAACTTCTTACGTTGTGAATCCAACTTCTTCTGGGCACGTTCTGTAATATCCTTACAACGCTTTTCGCAATATGTGTTAGCAAGTTCTTCGAGTTCTGCTGTTTTCTGAGCTACAGCCTCATTGATTTTCTTCTGACAGAATTCGTCAGCTTTCTTGGCAAGATTCTTGGTTTCTTCATCGAGTTTTGCTTGAACCTTATCATCAACATGCTTCTCGAAGATTTCTTTTACTTCGTTCAAGTCCTCTGGTGTAAGGCAAGCGGAGAGTTTTTCGTAAATCTTATCCATTTAATCCTCCAATTTGTTTTAACAACGAGTGGTACCACCATCTCTTATTTTATTTATCTCAGGTCAAACCCATTTTTTTCTATTTTCTGGCATAAAGAATCCGGAGGCTTGTCACCTCCGGTATAGATTCTTATTACGAGAAGTTCTTCAATAGACCTATTTCCTTGTCGAGTTTCTCGATTATGTCAGCAAAAAGATTCTCTAACGATACTTTCAATGAATACTGCTTCTTCTTGGCTGTGAGCTCGTCTCGGTAAGCCTCGAGTCTCAAGATAGCAGTGTCAATTGAGAACGGTTCGTTGTTGATTTGGTACTGCTTGGACTGTTCAAGGCCGAAAGAATTTTGACCGCCCATAGACATTGCCGTTTCAACAAGCGCATCAGCAAAGTCACGAATAGCGTCGTAAACCGCTTCAAAGTGAGTATGCTGGAATCCACTGCTGCAGCTCCAATGCCAGATATGAACCTTGTTCGCAAACATCAAACTGTCCATCGCAAACTGATAGAGCGGCTTGAGGTCATTGGTCGGTTCATCTTGAGCGATAAAACTCAAGAAATCATCTGGAACTTCATCAGTGACTGTGTTCTCAATTTCGTTCATTAGTCATCAACCTCTTTAACTTGAACTGCCTGTGGAGTATAGCGGCTATGGTCGCCTGTGTAAACTGGCTTCTTCAATTCGTGAGTATGTCCAGCTACCTCAAGAACCTTTCCGTCCACAATCATATGTTCATGAACACCGGCATTGAGTCTTACCTTACCATCAGGTTCGTCAATCGGACCACCGGTCTTTCCCCAACCTGTGTTAGGATCCCAAAGAATGTATTCATGACGGTGAGGTCCTGTATATTCATCACCCTTGAAAGAATCAGTCTCGCCAATGGAAACGACACTTTCGTCAAGGTGCTGAACAGCCTCAACCTCACTCTTCAAGTATGTTTCTAAATTCTTTTTCATGTATTACCTATTAGACGTTTGAGATAACTTCAAATGTTGAATACTTGAATGTTACTTGACGCTGAATCTTAGAGTCGCCTTCCATGTTAAGTTCGGTCTGAGGAATTTCCTTCGGCCAAGCGAAACGGAACTTGAACGATACCGGCAACTTATGAGTCAATGTTGAGTCATAGCAGTCGATGATAATCGTTGCGGAATAGTCCTTAAGATAATTTGAATAAGCGCCACCAGTAACACCAGTTGCGTCAATATCGTCGTCAATAGCGTGGTTGAACATCAAGTTAGACCAGCGGTGAAGAATCTTGGTGATCTTAAGATCTTGGAATTCATCAAATGTGATGGACAAGTCACCATCAACAGTTGCCTTACCAGGATAGACGAGCTTTGAGCCCATGAACTCGGTTACCAATTCACCGAATGACTTACCCGGGATAGTACCAGTCTTAGCACGAAGCAACATTTCCTCAGCATCAAGCAAATCTTCAAGGTCCTTGTTGTCAAACTTGAAGTTGACCAAGAAAAGCCATGACTTAGCCAAATCCTGGTTATTCTTAATCTTAGTAGTAAATACAGACATTGCATTTTCGGCCATAATTTAAATCTCCTTTTGTATATTTATACCAAAGATTTTAATAGTCCATATCTCCTTCGTCCACCTCTTCCGAATCTCCGCCTTCCTTCTTAGCGGCGTCAACCTTCTCCTTCAAGGCAGCAATCTCTCGGTCAAGCATAGCCTCATTCTTAAGATACTGCTCTGTGTTATAGCCAAGCATTTCCTCAAATACGAATTGCTTAGAGAAGATCGGTGGTGCTTCTTCGCCATCGTCCTTAATGTTGCCACGAGTAGGAAGCATAGTAGAGACAGTACCAAGAATACCGCTTCTCTTTTCAGCCTCACCCATAGCACGGAACTTGCGTGTATCGGTTGCTGGGACAAGACGAATATCATACTTGGCAGAGTCGAGATACTTTTCGTCATAACCAGAAACTTGGAGTTGAACCATAAAGATCTGGTAAATGACTTCACAGAATCTATCTGCAAATTCAGCACAGCGTTCTTGGAACTGTTTTTCGTCAATAGACAAACCGTCCAAGCCTTGAACATATTGCGAACCACCTGGGTCAGTCTTCCAGCGTGTAGGCGGTACTTCAAGAGCGTCAGCGACTTCTTCCTTGAAACCGCTCAATGCTTCTTGAATACCCTGGAACTCGGTAGAGCCCTTGAGTGTTTCAACAGATGAACCTTGACCGTTACGGTCCTGCATGAACCAAATGTCCTGAGACAATGCCTGTGTATTAGCAGAGCCATTGACAAGACCAGTATGTGGATCAAGATTCAAGTCTCGACGATACTGTGCGATAACTTGCTGCAAGTATTCTGGCTGCTTTGATGTTGCCATGCCGCCGCCATAAATTTTCCAGATTCTCTTTTCAGGAGCACGAACAATGAAGTAAACTGTCTGTGCATCTTGAATAGCACGAAGCTGGTTAATAGGCTTGATGGCTGCTTCAAGGTGACCTCTTACGTCATTAAGGTTATTGCCGTTATAGAGGCCATAGCAAGAATATGCAATCTGTGTGGTTGTGAATTTCTTAATTTCTTTGTTCGGTGTGTTTGGGTCTACAAGAGTAGGATCCTGAACGAAACCTGTTCTGACGCCATCTTCATAAACGCAAAGCGTGCAGTAAGGTGGCAAAATCTTAATGCCAGCAACAGAGTTCTTCTGGTCGTTAAGACAGATTTCAAGGAAGAGTTCTCCGTCAATCAACCACTTACGGAAGAGTTCCTTTACTTGCTTTTTCTTAATGACGCAGTTGATGACCCAGTTAAATTCTTCAAGCAACGAGTTGTATTCAGTCTTTGTGAACTCGCTCTTGTAAGCAGGGTCAATGTCAAATGTAGCCACTTCACCAGTAACGGTCTTTGAGCAGCATTCTGATACGATAATGTTCAAGCACTTCTTAACGAAGGCATACAAAGCCATGTTACGATAGAAGTTGATGCGCTGTCTCTTTGAGGCAAAAACGGTCTCGAAGATAATGTTGTTCTGCTCGAACGGATATGCCGGAGCTGCCTGACCAGAGATACTTCTAATATAGCGGCTTATGTCAAGCGTGTCCTCACCAACGCCGTATGAGTTCAAACGCGCAGTCAATTCACGAGTCTGAACCTTGTCAGGAAGTACCTGCAAGAACTTCGGTGAGAACGGGTTCATTAAATTAAAATCCATCTATTATACCTCTAGTTTATTTATCTTACTCTGTTTGTCCTTCTTGACAGTCAAAGAGTTAATCATCGGCAGCATAGCGTTAAAGAGCTTTGCTGGAACCGCGTTTCTAAATCTTTCCTTAAGGTCTTCATCAGCATTTACGAATGCGTCTGCTGCATAGTTGATAAATTCCAAACTATACATCAGATTTTCTGTGATGTCTTCTATATGTTCGTCACTCAACCCGTTTAGTTCGCCTTCGTTCGGGTTTGAACCGTCAGGGTTGATAGTAATTATTTGACGTTTCGTATAGATGTCAATGACCTGTTCTAGCCAGCTTGAATCGTCAATGGTTTCAGCATAGAAGTCCCAGCAGTAATCGTTATCTGCATCGCTAAAAAGATATGCATGTGGTGCTTCAAGAATCAATGACTCTTTGACTGGATGCAAAGTATCCATCTTTGGAGCGCCAGTCGGTGCACCAGAAACACGCCCGTTAGGACCACGGGCGGTTACGATGTCAGGTAACTTCTTGTTATACTGCATGCCGATATTACGACGTGTAATGAATGACTTCTTACGTTTAAGTTCAATGCGACCCATCTTAGCAAGTCTTTTCAACTTACCACGACGTTGGCCCAATTTTCTTTTGCGTCTTTCAGTCGCTGTAATTCTGACTTCACGAGGCTTTCCGTTTTCATCATACTCGACACGGTACTTGCCTTTTCGAGTAGTGACCCACTTCTTTACTCGTTTGCCATTACGAACTACATACTTTACACGAAGGGCTTCTTGCAATGCGTATTCATCTAGATTCATATATTATTTATCTTAGATGAACGATTTGCCTACTGACTGATTATCAATCATATCAAGCCAAGCGTTAATGTGCTTATCGGATTCAAGCCAGCAACCACTTGAGTTGATGTACTTATACTGCCAGTCAAGCAATTCGTTATACTTGTCTTTCTTAGTCAAAGGCCAGAACTTAGCATCAATTTCTTCAATAGTCGAGCCAAGCGGTACCTGTTCGTCCTTGTGTACTTCATTATAAGGAGAATCTTCAAAAGTAGTACCAAGGAAGACCATACCAGCAGCACATGCTTCAGTGAAGCGAAGGCTTGACTTGCACTTATTGAATGTATTCTCTACTAAAGGAGCGATAGAGAAGTCTGCCTTTGTTTCCATAACCTGTCGTGGGAACGAGTTACAGTCTACCCAAGGAATGATTGTGATGCGGTCACGAATAGATTCCCAGAACCAAGGGAGAGTTCCCATCACGATGAAGTTAATCTTTTCTTCACGGACGTTCTTGATAACCCAATCGCACCAAGCACCTTCAAGATCGCCTTTGTCTGGCTCAACGCCATTAGGACAGGCTGGGCACTTCGGTATCGGGTTAGCATAGTGTGTAGGCGAACCCGAATAGACGACAGTCGGTTTCTTGATGTCTTCTGTAATGTGCTGCTTACGAGGATAGCTCCACAAGAAGCGAGGAACTACGTTCTTAATCACTGTCACATTATGGACATCGAAAATTTCTTCAATCTTTCGCTTAAGATAAGGCGTTGAAACTACAATCTCATCAAACAACGGGAAGAGTTTACGACAGTTATCTGTCAAGTCTTGACTCTTGAATGTTTCATAAGCTGAGTTGTATTTTGGCACTGTCTGACCATCAATCATAAAGACTTGGTCATCAAGTTCACAAATTAACTTGTAGCCAAATTTAGGCTGCAGCGCCTTATAGCGTTCAATAAGCTCTTTCTTTTCATTGAAAATTGGGCGCTGGAAAATGATAGCCTTTGTGTGCATCAAGTACATCGCATCAAACATCGCGAATGGCAACACAATAGGAATGAACCCGAGAGAGTCAATGCCCGCACAGTAGAGGGCATTCCATCTCAATCTATAATGGCTGCAGCCAGAAGCATCAGCGGCTTGGATGAGAACAAGATTTTTCCCATCCCACTTAGCCGTATCGGCGTTTAACATAATAACCTCACATCAATTTTATAACTTATTTATTTGTCTATTGCAGACAATGTATTTCTGATATTCTGAGTGTCGTTCTTCATCTTAGCAAGTTCTTCCTTACGAGCATCGCGGAGCTTGATAAGAGGCTGCTTGATTTTAAGGAACAAGTAGCGGCAAGTTCTTTCATCAACATTTTCACCGATCTTCTTGACAAGATACATTGCATTCTTAGGATTCTGGAATGTTACATCCTCAGGATTAAGAATCTTACCATTGAAGATAAGTGTGACTGCTTTCTTTACTGCGTCAATTTCTGCGAGTTCAAGGTCAGGGAGTGACTGAACTACAGCGTCAATAGACTTGAAGATTCCTTCAGCATCATAGACGCAAGCACCAGCAGGAACAGGCTCACCTAAATCACCGCCAGAAGTTTGTCCTTTAGTGAAGTCAGGATCGTCTTCGTGACCCTCAATATCATACGGATCGTCTGGGTTGTCTTCTCCAGTAGCAGCATCGGTATCAGAATTATCTCCACCATCGGTATCGCCACCAGCGTCATCACCGAACGGGTCAGCGTCATCACCGCCCATATCGCCACCGAAATCATCGCCAAAATCATCGCCACCGCCGAAATCATCGTCCCCGCCAGTGTCTCCAAAATCTGCATCATCTCCTCCTGCATCAGTTTCGCCAAAGTCAGCATCATCATCAGCTTCTGTGAGTTTAAAAGGCTTATACTTAAACTCGGTAAGTTTAACAGGCTTTACTGCCTCACAGAGAAAGTCAGATATGTTCTTCATTTCATTCTCCTTTTTGAAATACTCATCCACTGCCTTGATGATATCTTGCTTCTTCATGTGCTTTGTCTTTGAGCCAGTAATGTAGTCAAAGAAAATTCTAGCATTCTTTGAATTTTGCTTTGCAAGAATAGCGGTCAAATTTCGTTTGTCGCTATCAAGTATCATCTTAACAATAAGTTCCATAAGCTCCTCACATGTGTCAACCATTGACTCACGGAGGGCGCCATCCGTTATTTTTATATATCTATTGCAGAAGCGTGTAAAGAATTTATCACGGTTCTGGATTCTGTAAAAGACTGAAAACAGCATTATTCTAAGTTAAACTCCGCATGAATACTGTCCTCCAACGCCTTAGCCTCTTCATCTGCCTTTTGAGACATTTCAAGAAGCTGGGACGATGTAACGACAAAGTTGTTGTTCTGGATGTTGTAAGTGTCGCCTCCACCAAGAAGAGCAGCATTCTGGTCTGCCTTCATCTGCAGCAAACGCTCCTTCTGGTCCATTGACTCCTTTTGCATCTTTTCTTTACTTTCTTGGACTTGATAGTCAGTTATGATCTTGTTGAGCAACTCAAGTTCTTTAAGGTGAGATGCTTGTGTAGTTGACAACGAGGAGTATACTTCAAAATATCTTGGAGCTGCACCGACTTTACACATTTGTCGCAAAGTCTCAAGGACATCACCGTCAGCAGCAATCTTCTCTTGCCAATAGGTCTCAAGAAGTTTAAGATGCTTTAAGGTATACTTCTGTCCCTTATAGTCAATGACTGCATCGTCATCATTTCTTTCATCCCTCAATTCTTGAACTGCTTGAGGGGTAATTTCACTAAGAACTTTTTCATCGGACGTAGGCTCGATGTTAAATTCATCACATAAAGATTTGAACTGATTTTCCATACGGTATTTATTAGAGCAAAAAACGGTAGCATTTCTGCTACCGCTCTAGGTTTTAAGAATTTAAGCGATTATTCGCCGTATTGGTCTTTATATGCTTGTGCTCTGAATTCTTTTCTGGCACCTTCTATACGGTTTCTAATCTTTGATTTTACGATGCCCATAACGATTGGTTCAAGCTTATCCATACGGTAGTTGTATACCTTACCAATAAGAGTTGGGCCATTTTCGTTAAGTTGCTTGCCGGGTTCTGTGAATGACTTAATAAGAGCTTCTGCTGTGGTGCTTGTCTCTTCGCTTGTTTCCTCACCCTCGCCGCCTTCATCGCCTTCAAAGTCGGTGTTATCTTCAGTAGACTCGCCTTCGCCACCTTCTCCCTCACCACCTTCAGTGGAAGTTTCCTCGCCACCTTCGGTAGATGTTTCTTCTCCGCCTTCGTCGCCAGAGATATCTGAGGTCTCGCCTTCAGCAGGAGGTTCCTCAAGAGAGGTGTCGTCAAAACCAGCATCAGCTGCAGGCTCTTCTGCACCAGCTGCCTGTTGGTCTTTCAAATCCTTTACTGCAGCAGTCAATTCCTGAATGTTTGCAGTCAATGTCTGCAAAGCATCAAGTGTTTCCTGTGCTGTTTCCTCACGGCCAGACTCAACGCCAGTTTCGTCTTCAGTTGCCGCCGGTGTGTCGTCAGCCGGTGTGTCTTCAGGTGGAACATCGCCTTCCGGTTCATCTGAGATATCGTTCTCAGGATCGTCGTCAGGGATATTTGTAGGATCGTCCTCAGGAGGTACTTCCGGTGCTGTAGTTTCAGCAGTCTGGATTTCCTCTTCCTCTCCGTCAAGGAATCCTTCTGAAAGACTTACTTTCTTACGATTTTTTGCTTGTGTTCTTGCCATGTTTTATCTCCTAAAACCTTTTCTATATTTTATTTATAAAGACTTGAGAAAATCTTTAAATTCGTTTGAGTCTTTTAACTCTTTGAACAAATGATGTACTTCGTAGGCGCTTGAGAATGACTTCTCATCATCTGCAGCAAGGGCCTCAAATGTTTCAAAATACTGCTTGACGTATTCCCTTACGTCGCTTCCCTTGCGGTTTTCCATGACGCCAAACAGACCAATCGGTGAGTAATCAGCTTTAATGCGCTTTGTGTCAATCTTCGGCAGCATCTTCTCAACTTTGTCAATCACCGCAAAAAGTTTCTCGTCTTCTTTTGCTGTTTCTTTGCAGGAAGTAGCGATTTTAGCGATGACCAAAGTGTAGATAAGCGGGTTATCTTCCTTAGGTCCAAATTCTTTGCTTTCTTTGATAAATTCACTTAGCATTTTATTTGTCCTTCTTATTGTTGATGTCTGCGGCAGTTGCGAGACGTTCAAGCGCAAGAGCCATAGTCTGTAAAGTATTCTTAATTTCCTTAACGTCTGATTTAACGTCAGACTGTTCAGTCTTAAGGAATTGGATATCTTTCTGCATAAGCTCCTTCTCCGTCTTTAATGTTGTAACCTGTTCTTTAAGGTACTCGACGGTTTCGTCAAATGCATCTTGACGATCCTTCATAGTCTTCATAGTCTGTTCTATGAGTTCTGTTGCAGCGTCACGAGTTTTCTTTGTCTTGTTTCGCTGTGCCCAGATGACTACATAGCATATAACAAAACAGATAATAGCTGTTATGTTACCGCTCTGCAAAATCAAGGTTGCTATTTGTTCCATTACTACTCTCCGTCATACCAAATAATGTTATCACCTGTGCAAGCAGAAATATCACGGCCTTCACGAGGCTTGAACTCGAAGAACGACTTAGCGTTTATCTTGTCTATTTCTGCGGAAAGAACATCTGTTCTTTTACGAGCGTCTACACCAGAAGCGACCTTTGTCTTCCATTCTTCAGGGAGGTCAATAACTTCTAGCTTATAAATCTCAGGGGTTGCCCCGCTTCTGTTATGCGTCTTTGTAGCGGAGATAGTCTTGCCATCGCCTGTGTACCATCTGATGTTGCTGAACTCACCAGACATACCGCGATAACGGCGCCATAATTCGTCAATAGCAGACCAATGCTGGTCTAAGAGTCCATCTTGAGTAACATTCTTGACGTCCATTGCAGAAAGTCGTCTGTCGTTAGCCAAGATCCACCAAGCAACGCCATCAGTAATGTAAACATCTTCAAGGCGTGTTGGGTAAGGACCAAATGCGGAATAACCACTCCAAGCACTGAACTCAGGGCTCTGATACAATTCATATAGAGCAGGTGTGTTTGGAATTGGCTTTAAGTGCTTTTGAATATCCTCAAGTGCTTGCTTTGAAATAGCGAGCTTAGGATAGTCTTTAACTTTCAATAGATCATCGTCAAGTATGAACGAGCCTTCAGGATTTGTCTCACGGTCATAGATATCATACTTGATAGCGTCTGCCTTCTTATCAAGGTCAGCGCTTAAAGCTGCTTGTCCAGCAGAAAGTTCTGCAATTTGTTCATCGTGGAGTTCGAGATGTGCAGGAACGCCTGACAACTCACGGATCTTATTCCATTCATCTTCATTGCCAGAAACTTCGCCATAAGTCCAATTCCACTTATCAGCGCTGGCTGCAAATTCATCATATTTTTGAACGTCTTCAGCAATCTTCTGGAGGTCAACACCAGAAAATGCAGAAAGTTCTTCGTAAGCGTAGTTCCAACGAGCTACGTCACCAGATGTGACGCATTCGCAATTATCATCACCACCCGGGCAACATTCTTCCCAAGGCGGTATCACTGGAGCATGTTCAATGTCACTCGGTATGCGATGATGCGGGTGACAGTACTCCATAGGCTTGCCGTAAAATTCTGGTGATGCTCTCCACATAGACTTCAATTCCTATTTTTTATATTTATTTGCAGTCTTCTATGGGTGTGCTTTCCAATTCCTTAATTACTTCTTTGATTTCTGCTCTAGCCCTTTTCTCCCAAATGTCGCTGATTTTCTTATAGACATATTCAAAGTTTTCATCTTCTACCATATCAGAGCACCATTCTACAACGTCTGGACTTTCTGGCGCCAACTTCCAGTAGTAAATGTTCATGATGATTTCTTTGTGCAGATTTATAGCACATATCTGCTGCATAGAAATTGTCGGCGGCAGGCAATTCTTATTCTTAGCATAAATCGGTAGTAAGTCAACAAATTCTTTAATCGTTTCAATAATTTCTGTTTTCTTCATAATTCTACCCTTGGTAAAATATAACAAAGATTTAAAGAAAATAAAAGCACGGATTTTATTTCCGTGCCTTTAGAATGATTGTGTTTCTATTAGTCTAATCGTTCATGCAGTCTCTTCAAGAATTCAGCCTCAATAGGTCCATATTCTGCTGCTTCTTTAAGGACTTTATTCAACTTAGCAAGTTTAAGCAACGGATCATCGCTATCTGCGTATTTCAATTCTGCAAGCTCTTTCTTGTTTGCTTTCTGTGCTAACTGAGAGATTTTGCCACGCCATTCCTTATAGGCAGCGACGAACCTAGACTCATCATCAATCTTCAAAAGATCCTTTGCAGCAGCAAGAAGTTTTGCAGCAGCGGTGTCGCCGCCTTCCTGCTTAGGCTCTTCTTTTGGTTCATCAGTCTTTTCAGGCTCTGCCTGTTCTGGCTTCTTTTCTTCTGGCTGATTCTGAGCTGCTTCCTCTTCTTCAATAAGCATAAGCAATTCAGCAGAAGTGATGTCAAAGTCAATTTCAGCAGATTCAAGAATAGCGTCCTTAATGCCTAAGCCTTGAAGTGTCTTCCACAAATATGCTAGACGGTTAGCACCACCCATCTGCTTTGCGAATTGTGATGCTGCCTTAGCAAGCTCCGGATTCTTTTGCTTAAGTTCGTCATTGAGTGCAGAAATGTTATTCTTGAAAGCACCCCAGTTAGCTGGGTTTTCAATCATAGCATTAAAGCCTTTTACAGACTTAACAGAATCTTGCTTGATTTCAGCAGGAATATCTTTTGGTGCTTCTTCTTGCTGTTGTTCAGCGTTCTTGCCTTCCTCAGTCTTGATAGAGTCTGGAGCATTCTCCATGTCGCCTTTGACTTTTGCGTCTTTAACGAGCGGCACTGATTTACCTTCAAGAAGTGACTTGATGTCGTTCATCTTTTTAGCAAACTCGCCGTGTGTCAACTTTGTCAAAGCAGGGAAGTTAATTTCCTCAATAGTCTTAGCAAGGTCATAGTACTTTTCACAAGCAGCCTTTGCTTCATTGTCTTGGAATGTCAAGTTCTTCAAGAACTCAAAACCCCTAAGCGGATATTGCTCAGCCTTTGCTGGTTCTTTCAAAACCTTCATCTTCTGAAGTTCAGGCAACTGTGAAATGATTTCTTTATAGAATCTTTGATACTCGCCGATAGCCTGCAGAAGAAGGCGACGATAGTCTTCACCAAGCACAAGTGAACCGCTTTCGTTTGGTGTAAGTGTCAAAGAATAGACACCGTTGCCTTCGCCACCAGCAGTAGCGAGTTCACCAGAAATTCTTGAGAATCCTGCGAGAGAATACTTGTCAATGCACTTCCAGCATTCTTCTGAAATTTCGTTTACGATGTTAACAAGTTCTTCTTTCATATTTCTCCTTAAGGCTGAACACCATCTTCTTCTTTAGGTTTTTCTTCAGCAGGCTTTCCACCATTCTTCTTTTCTTCTTCAACCATTGGCTTTGCCTTTTCAATCGCTTCAGAGACTTTCTTCTTCAAGTCCTTGACTGATGTTTTCTTCAATTCAGTGAAGCGTCTTTTAGCAGCCATGTTCTTCAAGTTAGCCCAAAGTTTCTTGCCGCCACCAATCGCAGCGAAAATCATCTTTGAGTAAATATCAGGAGCGTTAGGTGTTACACCGACGATCTCGCCGATCTTACCACCGACCTTGCCAGCTACGTTGCCAGCGAGTTCCATTCCTTTGGTCAAAACTCCTGGGTCTTTGAGTTTCTGTTTCGTAATTGGGTCAACGATATTGCCTTCGCCTTTCTTAATGCGTTCTTGCATAGCGAAGACACCTTTCTCGAAGTAGTTGTTGAAGTTGTTCTTTACTGCAGCATACTTTTCTCGGGTCGCTTGGTCATTCTTTATATCGTCAATGCGAAATTTTTCTTGACCGTTATCGTTCACAACAAACTTGCTGTATGTTTCGTCATCAATTTTTTCATTTTCATGTAATGACTTCACAGCGACGCGAGCTGCGACGTTCTCCATAACTTCATACGGAGACTTATTCGCAAATTCATTTTGAAGAATACCCAAGCCTTTATTTTCAAAGGCCAGGTTATAGACTTCGTTAAAATCAACTTGATTAGTAGCGTTAATCAAGTCTTGAGGTTTTACTTCTTTACCAACGAGATTCTTCCATGAAAGGACACCGCGCAGAGCAGCGGATTCACCAAGTTCTTCAAAGATGTTTGTGAATGATCCTTCATTAAATGGCGCCGGTTTGTAATTTGGTTTCTTTGCCATCTCAACCTCTATTCATTAGTAAGATTCTTAACATTAAACTTTTTGATAAGTTGCCAATTCTTCTTTTCAGCATGTGGCAAAACGAATATGCGAGTTGAATGCTCTTCAATCTCCTTAGGCTCAATGACCTCAATCATATTCCATTTGACAAGACAGTATGCTATACTGTTTCTGCGCTCAATGTCTTCCAAAGAAACATTGCCAAAACCAGGATAACCGTCCTTACCACGTCCAAGCACGAACAGCTGCTTAAAATGAGCAATGTAGTAAGAGCCGAAATGCTTGAGCAAATGGCAAGACTGATATAAGACTTTATTCTTGATGTCGGGAATACCCATTCGAGTAAGTGTCTCTTCAATGATCCACTCATCAACCTTCAATCTCACTTCAAGTAATTTGTTCGTGCTTTGATTTATCATAACTTACCTAAACTGTCAACTGCTCTGGTCTCCACTCAAATTCCTTCGCTTCGTTGTCAAAGATAATCTGTGCTACTGCGGCTGGGTCGAGTTCCTCTCCACCATATTCACGCAAAAACTCGCCACATATGATATCACGAAGTGTCTTATATCTTACAAGCTCAGTTTCAGACAATTTAGCAAATCCATAATGCTCATAGCCCTGTGATGTATAGAGCTTTTCAATTTCGTCTTTAAGCTTAGAGATGTTCAAGAATCGGTCATTGAAGAACAAGAGCTTTTCATCATCAATTATTTTAGCAGTCCACTTTTTCGGGTCAGCATGATAAACCTCTCGGCTAGGAGAGGATTCATCGGCGACTGCAGGCGTATCATTTATGTCCGCTCTGTTGAACGCCTTAGAGAACTGCAACTGCGTGTATTCATCTAAATTCATATTGACCTTTATTCTATTTATTTGCTTATTACACGCGAGAAGGTATGCTTATAGCTAGTGCCGTTATCAACATAGATGTAAGGAATCTTCAATGTTACCACATGTTCTGCTGAATTGACATTGACTTCAGCCTCATTACGAAGAATCATTACACCAACCCATTTCTCAATGACGTCAAAGGTCTGCTGAACTATTGTCTCTGCTTCGCCTTCTTGGTTGAAAAGCAAACGATAGAACGGCGACCAGAAGTCAATGTTAAAAAGACGTTCCCAAGGCTCAGTGACGATACATGCTTCAATAGCTTGGTCAAGAGCATCAGTTCCATAGACGACGCTTGTTGTGTAAAGATCGTCGCCGTTCATGTCCATGTAATCTACTGGACGAGTAAGTTGTCCTTCATTCTTGAAATCTGGGTTCTGATTTAACGGGAGCATTTTATACCTTCTTTAACCAATGCGATGGCACATTTGGAATGACGTAGCCAGGAATATCCGCTCTCTTACCGTGGCCTTCAATTTCGCCACAGCTCCACAACTGAACGTCATCGAGAATACCATCGTCCTTTACGATAGTCATTGTGTATTCGGTCTTGTCAAACATCTTGGTCTTTACGCGGTCGCCAACCTTAAGTGGTTCATTAGACGCGAGGGGTCTGTCACTTGAATTGGGACTATCTAAAGACTCGGGAAATGCCTGCTTTTCTGCAAGCTGTTTGCATTTCATAACTGCTTGTGTCAAGTAGCCGCTAATCCATTCAGGAGTTCTTTTATTCGTAGCTATTGAGCGGCAGGCATCAAACAGAATGTCTCTTTGTTCTTTTTCCAAACTCATTTTACGAAATCCTTGATGATGTTAGCGACTGTCTTCTCAATGTTGTATTCTTGTGGCAAAGTAAAGCGGTCAGCCATGCGACGAACGCCTGGGTAATGAATTGCTACTTGAACGCCTTTAAGATCCTTGAACGAACTTGACGAATAGCAGTTTTCAAAAGCAATGTTTCTTGGGTTCTCGCAACATGGAAGCGAGAACTGACCTTTTGGTTTATAGTTGTCGTTATAGATGTTAATGTTCGGCGTTTTATCTGATATGCCGGTTACATTGTTATTGCCTACTACAAATTCAACGCGGTAGCCTTTTGGCAACTGCTTCTTAAATTCGTCTAGCCAAAGGCCAGCGACAGCGTTCGTTACCATCCACGCTCTTTCTTCAGGATCCATCCCATGATCTTCGCAGATGAGTCCTGCTCTACCAAGTTTTTCTATTGCTTCATTTATTAACATAATCACCTCACTTTTTAAACTTATCAATCAACCAATAAAAGAAGTTTACGACTTCATACGCTGCTACACAGATAATAGCAAACATGACGCCCAAAGCAATCCACTGTGCCATAGCTTCTACCATGCTGTAACGAGCTCCTCTTCACTGAATGTATTAACAGTTCTAGAATATGTATTCTGGCAATGTTCAGCTAGTTCTTTGTCGCCTTCTGAAATTCTTATAGCGCCATACAAAGCAGAAATGATTCTTCCCTTCCAGTAAATCGGTTCTGGTGCATCTGGGTTTTCGCCGACTGGTGTATAGTATTCATAATCGGCGGTTGTGTAACCGAGCATGTTGTTTGTATACCCTTGCATTGTGGAAGGGTCATTCGGGTTAATGACTTCAACGATGTCATTGACTCTCATCGTGATAGTGCCATCTTTATCATTGATGCTCATACCGTTAAGCAAGTATTCTGTTGAGCCTGCAGTAGAGTCTTCAATCTTGTGCTTATGGCAGAACGCTTCCATGAATTCATCAGCACGAACTTGGAAGTAATGAACCATCTTGTTCTTAGACCAGTTGCCATTCTTGATGTCAGTCAAAGACATTCCACCAGGGAAGACGTTGCTTGCCAAGTTAAATGCCTTAGACGCAGCAAGAACATCTGACGGGTTCATCATCGAGTCAATGAGCTGCTGCAATTCCTGCTTACTGTTGTTCAACTTATTGAGTCTTGAGTCAAACGCATTCGTAAACTTATTCTGGTCATCGCTGTTGATACGATAGCCTCCAAGTCCGTTTTCTTCAATGTGAAGGAAACCTAAGCAGTTCTGATAATAGTTGCTAGCAGTAGCGATGTTAGAGCATGTATCGCTGTTGGCAAGAATACAGTTGAAGAACTTTCTGAGCTTAATCAGCAAATCAAAGATACCACTGTCAATGAGCCTGTTCAAGTATGTCTGAAGCAAGCGTCTTAACTGGTCCTTCTTTCGTTCAATCATCTTCAAGAATTCTTCAATCTTTTCCTTATACCACATAAGCATTTTCTTCAATGCAGAAAGGCCGAAGTTGAAAGTGAAACCGAAGTTACATACCGTTTCTTGGAATGTATTGAAGTCTTGAATGATTGTGTTGATGTACTGCTGTTGTTCCTTCGTCATGACGCCGAGCTTGATGAGGGTCTTACAGATAAGCGAGTTAGAGTCAGTCATCTGGTCAAGGAAGATGTTGCATCGGAACAAGTTCGAGCAGAACTTACTTCCTTTCTTCCCATCTGGACCTGTCTTATAGCCGTCCCAGATTAAGTCTACTAATTTTTTCTGTATGACCCTGACACCGTTTAAGATGGCCTCCATTGCCGTATCAACGACGTACTTGAACCATGAAAGGACAGCGTCAAAGAAGGCGTTAAGCATGTGCATCAACGACTGGGCAGCATGAATACCAACCTCAAGTGCTGCCTCGACGATTAAGAATGTTCCGTAGATGTATTCACAAAAGATGTCAGCTACATTCATTAGTTTCTGACCTCCTCCCAACCATCATAGTGAACGTTAAGTGTCCACTTCAATCCTTCATCGCCCTCATAATTACATGCGCCTTGGAACTCAAAGCCTTTAATCTGAGGGTTATAGAGACGGATCTTTCTGAAGTTGTCGCCGTTAATGTTTTTAAGAACGATATCTATTCTGCTGAAAGGCGGAAGGAACTCGCTATGAGTAAAGTAGTCCATAAGACCACCATCCGTTCCAGGCAGAATCATATCCAGGAATGAAATTTCTGACGGATCTTTGTTTCCTATCTTCTCGCCAGCTTGACACCAGAAGTCAAGCGCAGTTTCACCAGTCATATCACGATAGACTGTGCAGTTCATTTCAGTGCCCAAGAAATTGACTGCCTTCAATGTATCTTCAAATCTTGGCAAGTCAATCTTGATGCAAGTGAATGTATCCAATGTAGTTACATCAGTCGGTACTTTGTGATAGTTCTGAAAATTCTCGTTGAAATAGAAATAGACTTGGAACATCCAGACTGGTGCTGGAGTCGCATGTCCTTTATTCATGAAATTCGCAATTCTTAAATTTCCCATTATCCAACCTTCTTATTTCTGTTGTCAATCATATAGTCATAGGAAATCTTTGCGGTTCTCTGCAAGATATCGTCATGATTGTCGTAGCTAAATTCTTCTTCATTAATGCCGGTAAGAATGCAGTTATGGAAAGTAACCGAGCCAGCCTCTTGATATTCTGGGGCGACTATTTCAGACTGCATTACAGTCTGCGGCTTAAGAATATGAACAGTAATAGAACGGTCTACTTTATTGAATCCGCTCTTCACATTACCAATATAAGCGCCATTTCCTTCAAAGTACTCGTCATTCGAGCACTCGCCGTTGAAAATTTCATCAAGGCACTTACTAATTCTCATTTCTTGGTCATCATTAAATGTAATGTTCAATTCACCCGTATTTTGAACTCGTCCTGGACAGTTAGCCTCTACGCCAGCATAGTATGTCTTGACGATAGAAGTTTCTCTCTTGCCCCACACGACATTCACAAGTGCTTGGCTAAGTATGTCTTTATATGAATCAATAAGACCATTATGCTGAATAGCAGGGTCGTTATGCAAAATGAAACTACCGAAGTCAACCACAAACGCCCACTTAGGAATGGGCTTGTAGTTACGGTAATACGGGTTATTCCAAATAGATCTTATAGAAGTGCTGGCCATTTGACATTTTACCTCTATTTTATTTATTTAGAAGGTAACTTCCGGTCAAATTTCCTTTTTTCTGTATCTGGTAACTGGAGACAGTAAGCCTATCCAGGAAACTTACTGTCAAAGTCTTTTTTCTTACATCTGTATAACTGTATGACTTTGTAAGTAGACTTACATAAAGGCTTACGGAGCGGTCATCCTGTATTCCGACTACATCCTTTATCGCTAATGGCGGCTAATTGTGCAGGTTGTAAGTCTGCACTTCGCTTGTAGTAATTTCATCCCTTTGTGAGCTACCTACATCATAGCTGGCAATGGCGTCCCTCTACCGATACTCGCATTGGGTTGCTGTTCGTTCCGAGGATACGGCTAAAAATTTTGTTTGGGTAAATAATAAAAAAGTTTTTGCATAAAAAGAAAGCTACGGATTTTATTCCGTAGCCTTCAAGATCGATGTAAGAATGGATTAGATTTCTGCAGGAAGGTCATCAGGTGTGATATCATCACCGCCCAAATCCTCTTCACCAGCCAATCCGTCTTCAGTCGGCTCAATGAGATTCAACTTGCAACCGCAGCAAGGGCAAACGCCGGTGCTTGGGTCAAAGTCAAATTCAGCATCTTCCAAACAGACGCATCCTTCGCCGCCACAAGTCTCGCATGTAACTTCGTTTCCGTCCTCGTCAGTTGTGACTCCGGTACCGCCACAGTCCGGGCAGTCTACCATTTCGCATTCTTCGCCTTCTTCTGTCTCAGGAGGAACGTCGTCAGCAGGTACACCAGAATCATCAATAGAGGTAGGAACTTCGTCCTCTACATCTTCACGCAAGAACTTCAAAGCGCCACGGATGTAATCTTTGTTAACTTCTCCTCTCATGATTATTCTCCTTTATGTTATTGTATTTATTTGCTGTATAATTTCAAAGCAGCATAGATTTCATGCTGTATGTGTTCTACGTTAATATCTATTCCTTCTGACTTTAGGTCATTATACAAGGCTGTAGACGCCCTTTTAACCGCATTTTTTAAATTGTCAGATAGATAATCAAAACGCTCCAAGTATTCACGAGAAGGCTGGTTAGAACCATCGAGAACGGGAACATTTTCGTCAATCTCTCGGGCGTAAATTTCTTCAGCAGTTCTGTAGACTTTATCCATCAAGTAATCGGACAATTCATTCTCATTCATAGGAATGAGATCATTCTGCTCAAGTGTTTCTAATGCTTCATTCAATTCCATTTTTATTTTCCCCATGAACGAATGTATTTAATAATGTACTGCATAAAGTCTTTAAATGTGCCAAACTCAATGAAGTCAAAAACTTTTCCAGTGAACTGAGCCTTTCCAGCATAGATCTTAATTTCAACAGTCTGTTTAGAAGGCTTTATTGAAACTTTGTATGTATAGTCTTTATGATAAACGAAAACTGTGTTGTTAGGTCCTACATTACAAGACCATCCGTTGAGGCCACCAAAGTCAGGGTCAAATTTTCTATACAGTTCATCGACCACATCTTGAGCAGTCCATCCACTAGCTTCAGCGATAAGACCTGCACTATCAAGTGTTTCAAGTGCTTCTTTAAGTTCCTGTTCCATTTACTTCTCCTTCTTACGGTAGAGCTTAAATGCTTCTCTAACCAAATTGATGTCGGGGTACTTAATCATCATGTTTTCACGAATGTCATTCCAGCAGTCGCTAATTCCGTTGAACCACATGAGGAAGTGCCAGTAGTTAGTCGTATCATAAATGATCTTCGAGATTCTATCTGGTCTTCCGACATCCATGAATGAGCATCTATACCAACGAACGTCGCCAAAGTCAAAATCGCCAAAATCCATAGAGCCCATATCTTTCTGCACTATGTTGTCCACATTGACTGTTTCAAGCAGGTTTGTTCGGTAGGTTATGTTTTCCATATTTTATTTATTCCAGCTCACCGCAATCTCGCATCCACTGATACGCTTCGCCAATCGTTAATGTTCTGATATTGCCGTTATCGTCTTTAAGCGTAATCTTTTGGTCTGGAGTCAAGCAAGCAAATTCCTGCATGAAATACTTAATACCGTTGTCACGAATAACTCGTTCTTTGAACTTTTCGTCACGACCTTCAATTTCATACCACTGGACTTTACAAGGAATGAATGTATTACGACCAGACTTAGCCTTTTGCCAAATGTCGTAGAAGTGGTTCATGCCGTTAGGAGTACTGATAAGCAAAAGCATTGAGTCAGGTCTAGAAGCTTGGGTAGGGAAAACTGACATCATGAATGAGTCAGCGACGTTGTTGTCCAAGTGAGCAAACTCGTCCACGAGTTCAATGTCAACGGTCTTACCACGAATAGACGAAGATGAAGATGCTGCGGAGAACATTCTGCATTTATTCTCCAAAATCATTTCACCAGCATTCCACTTCACGATTCCTTGCTGCAACCACAAAGGCAAGGCCATGTATGCTTCCTGAATACGAAGCATAATTTCATCAGCCTGTTCAGCCTTGTTAGCCAGAATAGCGATAGTCTTTGAACGGTGGAACAGCGCATACCACGTCAAATAGAGGGTAGCGATAGTTGTCTTACCTGACTGACGACCCATCATAATGATTCGGTTATTCTTGTCAGGATCTTTTGTGATAATTGACTTTACCAAACGCTGTTGGTATTCTCTCAACTGAATTGGGTGGTCGCCGTCAGCAGCACGAATTGTGAAGTAGTTCGCAAAATAGAAAACACTTCTTTTACATTTCAAGTATTCTTGCAACTGTTCGGCAGTCATAGCGACTGGCTCACCGGCAGCTCTGAGGTTTTCATTTCTCTTAAACATATACTTTCTCCGTTAGTATTTATATTACACTTATTTTCGTCGGTTTTGATGATATATTGGCAATTACCCACTTTGGGAGATTTCGTGGGAATCTCAGACGAAAATCGTCAAAATGTGTAATAAAATGACGTTTTTTGACGAAATTTTCAGTAGTAATTTTAGGACTTCGCCGCAAAATTGTGATTTTTGAAGTCAAAAAAAGAACCCGGGAAATTTCCCGGGGTTTCAAGTGTGAAACGTGTCCGCTTTTCGGCTGGGAGTTAATTTTCTTCTCTGTAATATGTTTCACGACGGTTAAGGTGAGTTTTATTCTTTCCTTTACCGATGAATACGTCAGTTACAGTAACATCAAGTTCGTTAAGTACTCGAACTTCGCATTCACCGCCACCTACAGTACCGTTGTTCTTGAAATGAGACCATTCAGCAAAACAAAGGGCAGACATTGGCAAGTCAACGTTAGCAGGATCATTTTCTGCTTCAATGATGTAAGTATCGCCATCGCCACCACAAACGTCATCTGCTTCATCTTCAGCCCAAGCCCAAGATTTACCAACTGCATGGAGGTTGACGTTTGCTAAGCCCATTCTTTCCTTATACTTGTTTTTACGCAAGTACTCGGCTTTATCCTCTTGGTTCCACTTGTCTTCCATATCATCAAGCTGGTCATCAACCCATTCAGTGTCTACGTTAACTGCACGGTAGATGTACTTGACTTTCATCTTTTCCATGAATGACTTATACATCACCTTGACGATAGGTGGTACTTGTTGTTCAGATGATTTCTTTGCAGTTCCTTTCTTTTCTTTGCCGCTCTTACCTAGAACAAATGCAGCAGCCTTTTTAGCAGCATTAGTACTGAAGTTTTCAGCAAACAAGATCTCAAATACCTTCTTAACTTTTTGAATTGTTCCGGCTTCTTTACAGCACATACCAATCCATTCGTCTTCATCACCGATTTCGTATTCAAGGCAATCGTTCATGATGCTAAAGAATTGACATTCTTCTTTCATTTCCTTAGGAACTGGTTTGTCTTTATCCTCAAGATTATCAATCTTGTCATCAAGCTTGTCCCACATATCAAAGTAGTTGTCACCACGCTTTGCTGCCAGCTTGATGAATTCTTTTGCAGTTTTTGCTTTGCTTAACAAGCTCTTGATTTCTGCAATGAATTTCTTCTTGTTAGTTGGACTCTTACAGCATCGCTGGCAGTATTCAAAGTCACCATTTTTCGGTTTTTCAAGGCTTGTATCATCATCGTCGTCGTCATCGTGATCTGGCTGGACGTAATTTCCCATTTGCTTACCAGTCTTAGACTTGATGAAGTCACGGGTATCGTAGTTTGACATCATTACCTTATAGAACTCGAATGGAGTCATTGTGTTCTTATGCGGGAACTTTTCATTCCAGCAATCTTCATAGTTTTCCATAAGGCTGTCTTCATCGTTAGTACCTGCACGGTACTTAACATTTTTCTTCCAGGACTGTTCAGCTTCTTTTTCTTTACGGTGAATGAATTCCTCATAGACATCGATGATACGGTCTTTCAAGGATTTCATCAAGCCCTTTTGCTTATGGTATTCTTTAGGGTTTACGTTGATACCGAGGTCAGCGTCATCATATTCGTCAGTATCTTCCTTGATGATTTCAGCTCCATTATCCTTAAGAATGCCGAGAGCAGTTTCAATCTGCATGTCTTTTGAAAGGCAAGCCTGAATGAACTGAATAACTTCAGCAATACTTTCGCAGTCTTTCATTTCCTTACGGGTTGGACTGTAGACTGCTTTTACTTTGTAGACGAAACCGTATGGGTAAACGAAGAATCTTACATGCGGTGTGTTAATCGTAATATCGTCTTTTGTAGCAGCGATAGGGAAGTCGAGTTTCTTCTGAAGAATATCAGCTATGCGCTGATTCATTTTCTGTTCTGCAGCGTTGTCTGCCTTCATATCGCTTTCACGGTATGCTGGGCGATAGTTCGGTTCAGTGACTCTGCGCATCGCTACTTCAGAAGGTGATGAACTTGTTTCAGGACGCTTCGGGCGAGGTCCGATTTCAGTCACCTTCTTTGCCCACTTTGGAGCAATACCTTTGTTAATCTTAGCCATATCCCAACGGCTAATGTCACCGTCGAGAACGCCTTCATCTACAAGATACTTGATAAAGCTGTTTTCTTCGTTCATAAAATTCCTTTAGAGCTTAATACCGTCTAAATTATTTATCTTGGCTGCTCGTGCAGCGAGGTCATGCCGTCTCTTTTCTTCATTTTCAATGTAGTGGTCAATGTCATTGTCAAAGTCATCAATTCGTTCAATGAATTGAGGCGGTATGTTATTTGTCAAATAGACACCGTCAGGAGTAGTCGGGTCAGGATAGATTTCGTATCCTTTCGGTACTTTAATCTTATATGTGTATAGATGTGCTTTGTGCTTGTTGTGTTCAGCAGTGACCATAGATCTTGCGTGGTCAACATCGTCGTCAGTCATCATACAGTAAATACGGTCATGATAGACGTCAAATTCTTTGTCAGTAGGGCGAGACTTACAACGAATGCCTTTCTTGTCAAGATCTTTGACTGGGCTAACATGGAAAAGAATACGATAACCGTCTTCATAGACAAAGTTATCGTCATGTAATTCATCACCGTTTACTGGTGTTATCCAAATGTCGTTGCCGTTCTTCGGGGCATGAACAGACATCTGATATCCGCAAACATCAACGATGTGCTGTAACTGTTCTTTTGAAATCTTCTTAAGAATTGAACGCTTAAGAACGATAGCGTCTTCGCCCATAGCGTCGTTCGGCTCTTCATAGTAGTAAGAGTCAGTCTCGAAAGGTTCAAGCAACTCGTCAATCATTACATAGAACTTTCGTCTGTTCGCTGTCAATGATTCAGCAATCAAGTCTGCAGATTTTAATGTTTCCAAAGCTTCTACTAATTCCATAATGTATTTATACAGAAAAAGGGTTACCATTGCTGGTAACCCTTTGAAGTCTTTATGTTATTTCGTTTATTTCTTCGGACGCTTGTAACCGAAGACCTTCATTGTTTCATCCTTCTTTACAGTCTTGTCGCCTTTCTTCTGTTCATTGTAGTCGCAGCGATGCTTAGCGACAGACTTGGCGTAAAGCGATGTAATGTAGCTAGAAGTTCCAAGTGAATGGTGATTCTTAGCCTTTACATTTCCATCCTTGTCAGAGAGCCAGTCAATGACCATCTGGACAGTACCAGCCGATGTGGCCTTGTCCTCGTCGTTCAATGTATATTCTACAACGAAGTCATTTACGTAGTTTGCTTGAGTTGTGTAAATCCACAAGTGCATGTTGTAGGTCACATCATACAATGGAATGTTGAGACCATGCTTCTTGTAGTCCTTCTTGAAGTCTTCTGTGCAGTGTTCTTCAACATACTGGTCTACAGGAATACCCTTAGTAGAAGCACCAACTATATGTCCCTTGTCATCAACAGGAATCTGGCCGTTCTTGACGATATCATCAAGCGTTGCCAAACCACCAGTCGGCGAGACAGAAGGCAATGCAATGTCAACCTTGAAACCAACGCCGATAACGTCAGGCAAAGTGTCATTCTTAGGGTCTACTGTCTTGATGACGTAAGGCTTCTTAGGATCATACTTGTTATGCGAGTCGCTATACCATTCGTCAACTTTGTCTTGGTCAACTTCTGTTACTGGATGAACGAGGCTAATGTCAATGTCCTTTGCTTCATTCATAATCACAGTCACAGTATCAGTAGCGACGTTGCCGGCTTTATCAACGTAGCGTCTGACGACGTGGTTCACGCCCTTAGTGAGGCGCTGCAATGTCAAGGTATCTTGAACCTCTCCATTTACTGTCCACTTTACGTTTACAGCGTTAGAGTTGAATTTCTCGAAGTCAGTCGGCGACAAGATCTGAACCTTAGGCGGAATATCGTCAAAGATAATGTCAACCTTTGAAGATGCCTTGTTGCCGAAATCGTCTGTATAGTCGTATGTCACAGTATAAGCGATGTTGCCTTCCTTATTCTTGGAGATCTTCTTATTGTCGTCCAAGTAGTAAGAAACTGTTGTGCAAGAATCAATCTTATATGCAACCTTGTAGTCAGAAACTCGTGTTCCTGTCAAGTTGTCAGTCTGATAAGAAATGGTCAATTCCTTTCCATCCTGCTTAACGGTGTAAGTAACGGTCTGCACAGTGTCCAAGTTGTCATGATGCTTATCAACGATTTGAGTCAATGTAATAACTACATCGCCGTCCTTGATAACTTCCTTCTTCTCGAACTTACCGTTACCAATTGATGTGTATGTCGCCAATGTTTCGTCAATCAAGTATGAATAATCCTTGATGTTCTTGGAACTTACATGGACTGTATCTAGCTTGACGACAATTGGGAAGGACTTCGTTGTCTTGTGGACAGTGTCCTTAACAGTCACAGTCAACTGATTATCTTTCTTGTTTACGTAGATCTTATCGTCTTTAACTTCCTCAATAGTGATGTAGTCAATGTAGGCGTCTGTGCTCTTCGCATTTGTCAATGTGACCACAGGAGGGGCGTCATTGAACAGAACAACGATAGAGTCGCATACTGTCTTCTTGTCGTTACATACCTTAATTGTTGTGTCCTTTCTGATGTGAGGTGTCTCGATGTGACCGTTACAAGTGTCGCCTTCGCATACCTGCCATTCAAAGCGATGGTCAGGATCGTTAGTCTTTACAGTGTCCTTAGGCTTTTCATCGTCCCACTTTGTAATCTCGACTGTTTCAGGCTCATCAAGTACTCGTATGATGATAGTCGCAGTATCTGCAAATTCACCGTCAGTGACGATAACCTTTACAGTGTCCTTTGTCTTCTTTTCATAGTCAATCGGGTTCTTGATAGTGATAGTTCCTGTTGAGTCAATAGAATAATTAGTTGTGTCAGAAATGATGAATGTCGGAGTTGTCTTATCTTCATCAGTACCAGTCACCTTACAGATCTTTCCTGTGTAATTCTCCTTTACAGAACAAGTAGTGTCCTTTGTATGAACAGGCTCATTGATGTCTGTAACCTTGACGACGTAGATAGCAGTATCTGCACCACCGTTCGGATCCTTCGCAAGAATTGTGATCTTTACTTCAGGTGTTGTTTCAAAGTCAAGCGGCTCAGTCAACTTCAACACGCCGTTGCTGTCAATCTCAAATCCTTGCTGAATTACATCATAGGTAATTGGGTCATTATCTGGGTCAGTTGCAGTAATGATACCAACGATGCAGCTCTTGCAGTTCTCAGGAACAGTCAAACTGTCATTTGGTTGAAGTTCAGGGTTACCGTTCACATTCTTGATGTTGATGATTACGATAGCAGAATCTGTAAATGTTCCATCAGTAACATATACAGTTACAGTGTCGGTCTTCTGTTTCTCGTAATCAAACGGAGTTACCAAGGTAAGTGTCCCAGTGCTATCGATGCGATAAGCATTAGTATCATTGACAGTAAATTTAACAGGCTTTCCATCTTCGTCCTCCCCTGTTATCTTTCCTAGGTCGCCGACTTTACCTTCATCTATGCTGAAGGTTGTGTCCTTTGCATGAACAGGCTCATTTACATCAGTTACTTTAACAGTTACCTTACAAGTGTCAGTTAACTTACCATCGGAAGCGACCAACTTGAATGTGAACTGCTTTTCCTTCTCAAAGTCAAACTCTCTTGTAGAACTTATATTGCCAACGCTGTCTACTATGAATGGCACCGTTCCTAGAATGGTGTATGACAACTTGTCGCCATTCGGGTCAGTCGCTGCAATAGTTCCAATAATTCCTGGCTTTGTGTTTTCAGGAATGAACAAAGTCGTATCTTCCGTAGCGAACTTCGGAGCTCTGTTCGTATCAGCCTTAGCATCAATGATCTTAATCTTCAACTCGCCTGAAGTCTCGCCGTTAGGCAAAACCGCACCACTGATACTGTCAATGTGCATAATCAAGTATTCATTTGGTTCAACGAGAGTATCTACCTTTACATTGACCTTAATTGTATCTACTGGCGCCTTAGAACCGATAGGAATCTTTGTGGTAATTGATGTATCTCCACATACAGGAATGAATGGCGGTTGGTTGAAGTCTTCAACAGTGACTCCGTCCTTCATATCAAAGCAGTATGTAAAGAATACCTCAATAGTTGATGTATCACTAAGTTCAATCGGAATAATGACTGTGCTGTCATTTTCTCTCAAGCCGCCTTGCTTATTCAACTCAGGAAAGTCAAGAGTATCTGGGTTGAACTTAACGAATCTGAAATTCTTACCACTGAAGTTATCGCCAATCTCAAGTTCATTAGCAAGCAACTGTCCAGCAAAGTCAATGTTTGAAATTAAGTTAATCTTCTTTGTGGAGATATAAGTTCCTTGCAGCTTGGAATAGTCAGTGTTACGAATGTTAAAGTCTTCCTGTGTATAGAACATGAGGTTGCCACGGAACTTGTCTTGTGTAATTACGCTGTCTCCATCAGGTGAGGCATACACAACCTGAACTACCGTGTGGTTGCCGAAGGAAATAGAGCCTTCAACGAATACACGAGTAAGAGTTCCCTTGTTCTTCATACGGAAATACAATGTGTCTTCAGTACCTGTTGTGATAGACTTAATAAACATATCAACGGTTGGCTCGTCGGGAATATCTATGTAGACCTTTCCACGGTCAGGCACGGTAATTTCCATTGCTGTTGTGTCAGGGAAGACGAGAGTAGGCATCTGAAGCCCAGACGGGGCAGCTGGTACTGAATCACAAGATACTTTGCCTTCGCTTCGAGCGATGATGTTGGAAATTTGAGTTGAAACTCCATCGGCTACACAATAGTTGCCCGCAAAGTTAGAACCGTTGTCATTACCCATCGTCATTGACTGCGCTCTGACAGGTCCAGTCTTCAAGTCAGTACCGTTACCGACTGTAAAAGCGCCTTGCGTCAAGATTGGTCCACCAAGAACTACTTGATGGTTCATTGTAATTTCTTTTTCAGAACCGTTCCATCCCGACTTATCAGGAATGGTGTCATTCTGGCCGATCTTCAAGTATTCGTAGCCATAGAGCTTATACTGTAGCATGTACTCGTATTGAGCCTGCTGGTCAGCGACTCCTGTGAAGACAAGTGGTTTTACGTCTGCCTCAGCTGCGAAGAGGGCGGCCGCAAAAGCCAAGATGTATAGAATTATCTTTTTCATTCGTTTTCCTTTCTTTTAGTTATTTATTCTATCTGAAAACAAATTTAAACAATTTTGTAGAACTTGTAAATGGGTACTGCCGCAAAAACTTTCCAAATAGAAAAAAGGGACGCTTTTCGCGTCCCTTACTGTAAATAATGTCAAACAGTTTACTTAATTACTGTCTGCCACTTACCGTTTGCTTTGATGATATAGAGGCCCGGTTTCAACTTCATGAAACGGATAGCGTCATCTGCTGTATAGGCAGATACATTTCCCATCCACTTCCCATTAGCGTCAAAGGCAGACCAAAGCTTAAGTACCTTCTGTTCTGCGAGACGGAAGTCAAAGTCAACAGTCTTGCACATAGGATCATCAGGATAAGCATCACAGTTGTATGATGGACCACCGCAAGTTACATCTCCTGGAGCACAGTCAGTTACTGCAAACTCGAAGTTGTCAACATCAATGTAGCCCTGAGCAATTTCAAGGGTCAAGATCTGTTCACCATCAGAGCTGAAGGTTGCATGTCCCTTAATCTTATCAAATTTAGACCATGAGTCGCCTGTGAACTTCATTGTATCAGATACTGCCTTGTCGCCAACTTTGAACAGAATAGCGCCTTCGCCATCAGCGGCTACGGTAGCATAGACAATGTAGTTACCAGCTTCAGGAACCTTAATTGTGTACTGATAGTAGTTGCCTGTTGCATTACATCCAATTACCATTCCACCATTCTTATCGCCAATCTTTACAGAAGTGCCAGAACGATAGGTTGTGTTCCATACATCATCACAATCACCAGATACGAGATATGAATTATTACCGGCGCCTTTTCCTGGGATGTCAAAGTCTTCCGCTTCAATAGGAGCAGTCAAATCAAATGCCTTACCCTTGAAAGGTTTCTGAGGTTCAGGTTCAACGATAGTTACGCCGTCGCCTGTTGGAAGACCAGTCGAGTTCACGCCTTTATTTTCTGCCAAGTACTGTTTGAGCCATGTCATAGCAGGACGATCTTGTCCATTCTTAATAATGCCGGAGTTGCCGTTAGTAGTCCAAGTTGAGCCATAGATGTAGCCCCACAAGGTAATGCCGGCAATGTGTTCATTTTCCATAAAGTATGAGATCTGTTGAGAATAACAGTTCTTCTGGTCATTGTCATCGTCAGAAGCAATATCATATTCTGAAATGAACATTGGCATCTGTGTCTTTGTCCAAATTTCTTCAATAGCGGACTTCAACTGATTAATGTCCAAACAGGTACCGCCACCACCAGTACCGCCGTTACCGCCACCAGCCTTCTGCATGTCGTGTGCCTGAAGTCCGTAAGCGTCTACCGGAGCACCAGCTTTCTTAATCTTATTGATGAGGTCAATACCTTCATTCTTCTGCCACTGGACAGTATTATAGTCATTATAAATTAAGATAGCATCTGGCCATCGTTCACGAGCCATCTTAAAGGCAGTAACAACGAATTCATAATTTCCATTGTCTCCGCCGAGAGCACCAATAATGTTGTTTCCGTTACCGTATCCAGAGTGATATGAACCACCTGACTTGATGGCTTCATTAACTACGTCAATCATTTCCAAATCAGGATAATGGTTCTTAACTGCGTCAAACCAAGCTGTAATTGCTTTCTTCGTTTCGTCAACTGAAAGTCCATTCAACCAGTTTGGATATTGAGAACCCCAGACGAGAGCATGAAACTTGAAGTGAGCGTTATTCTGCTTTGCCCAATTATAAGCAGCGTCACAACCACGCCAGTTATAATTTCCACGGCTGCCTTCAATAGACGCCCACTTACATTCATTCTCTGCAGTGATTTGGTTCCAGTACTGACCAAAGTCCGAACGGACCTGACCGTTAGTAGTGATGTTGCCAACGAACTTGGCAGCTCCATCTGCAAGGCCCACAGCAAATCCGCTTGAGCAAAGCAGCACCAATGCGATGATGATGTATTTTAATAACTTCATAGAATCTCCTTTTGTTTATTTATAGTTGTAGTTTATGAAGTATGTTCAATAGCAATATAACTAAAAATGGGACGGTTGGCACCATCCCAAATTTAATTTCTTTCCTACGTCTTGACTATTGCTCATCTTTATCAAAACGCAACCAATGAATCGTTTCACGGTCAAGAAGGCGTTGGTTAGCACTGCCTCTGAACTTCAATTCCAAGCTTCTCTGCTCCTGAATGAAAGGTCCATCAACAAGTACATCAACCATCTTGACGATTTCATCAGTAACTCCTGGAATGTATTTCTTTCCAAGAGGGACAAGATCTTTATCATAGACATAGCCTGTAAAGATCCATAGCGTCTTATCAGGATACTTTTCCTTAAAACGCTTCAAGAAAGGAAGCAAGTCCCTTTGATTTTCTTCTTCAAAGGGCTCGCCACCAACGACTGTCAATCCGTCAATGTACTTTGGCTTCAGTGCTTCAAAGATTTCATTCTCCTCAATAGGAGTAAATTCTTTACCGAAGTCAAAGTTCCAAGTGGCAGGATTAAAGCAGCCTTTGCAGTGATTACGACAGCCGGAAACGAAGAGGGTAACCCTCATTCCGTCTCCGTCAACCACTGATTCAGTGTCAATCTGTCCGTAATTCATTAGATGTTGCCTCTGTCCTTGAGCTCTGCAAGTTTAGCGTCGTTCCAAGACTTGAAGATAGTCTTGCGAGGTGAACCTGTCAAGTAGCCTGTGATGCGACGGACACGAACGAACTTATCTTCATTCTTGCAACCGCACTTAGGGCAACAATCATTGATGATGCCATGATATCCACATTCAAGGCAGTCATCGGAGTCCATAGTTACTGTGAAGTAACCAAGATCTCCTTCATACATTTCATCAATTACAGCCTTTACTGCCGGCAAGTTCTTTGTCAAGTCACCATTCATCTTGTAGTAGAATATGTGACCTGCATTTGTGATCTTGTGGAACGGAGCTTCAACTGCAATCTTGTTAGCAAGGCTTGTCTTGATAGAGAAGTCGAGCATGTGGGAGTTTGTATAGTAGCCTTTGCCGAAGATACGGTAAAGGTCAACGTCCTGCAACTTCTTTTCCTTCTCAAATAAGTTCTTGTCTATGCAAGCAAATCTACCGGCAGTTGCTTCAGCAGGAGTAGCGAAGCATGACCAGTTGAAATGAGTTTCTTTCTGGCACTCGTCAGTAAACTTGCGGATACGCTTTACGATGTTGAGAGCCAACTTGTCAACTTCGTGGTCAACGCCGTATGTCTTGCCAGTAAGCAAGGTAATTGCTTCAGCAACGCCGACATAACCAATAGACAATGTTGACTGCTTCATTACTTCTGCGATCTTGTCAGTGACTTCATGTGGCTTGTCATCAGAAGTAAGGTAAAGTCCCTGCTGCATAGTGAACGGGAAGTTTTCGTATGTCTTGTTACAGATAAGAGAGAATCTGTCAAGCAACGAACCCTTTGTGTCGTTCAAAATGTTATCAAGACGCTCAAAGAAATTGTTGATTCTTTCAGTCTCGTCACCGCAAGCGATATGTGCTTCAATAGCGAGGCGTGGAAGGTTAATTGTGTGGAAGGCAAAGTTACCACGGCCAGTTGTTTGCTCTGCACCGTTGATGTTGCCAAGAACACGAGTTCTGCAACCCATAGCGGATACAGTTGTATTCGGAATGAGCTTACGGAGCTGAAGCTTGGTGTCCTTAATTCCAACTACTTCCCAATAGTCACCTTGACCAACATCATATTCATACTGAATCCATTCAGAGAAGTCAGTATCAACAACTTTCAAGGCATAAAGTGTTGAACCACCGCGCTGCTTTACTTCAACGCTACCAACGCCGTGCAAGTCAATTTCCTGTGTTTCATACTTGACATACGGTTTGTTGAATGATGAGTCAACGCTTACGAAGTTCGGATAGAATCGTCTAGCCAAACATTCAATAGACGAAAGATACAAGTCATAGTTCGGGTCACGGTCATCTTTTGTATAGCCTTTCATCAACTTGAAAATCAAGATTGGGAAGATAGCGGTCAATCCGTCGCCGAGACCTTCCATCTGTGAACGAATCAAGTTCTTTGAAACCATTCGTCCGCAGTTTGATGTATCAAGACCGAAGTTCAATGAGCTAAACGGAACTTGGTTACCTGAACGAGACTGCAATGAGTTCAAGTTACCAATAAGACCTTCCATAGCCTGATGAGTGTCGTCGTCAGTCTGGTCATAAGCAGCATCTACAGCATATTCTGGGAAGTACTGATAGAGCTTATTCAAAGGCCAGTTCATTGAGCATTCTTCAATGTGTGCATAAAGAATATCTTTTTCGCCGTCTGGTCTGCCTTCATACTTGCAGAAACGGTCAATCTCCTTCTTCAAGTTCTTCTTGAAAGAAAGGTCGACGAACGGTGCTAAATCAAAGTCCAAGTTGTCATCAGCAATACCGCCATACTGCTGATTAGACTGCAACTGCAAAATTACTGCTGTCAAAGCAGCTGCTGTCTGAATTGACTTCGGTGCACGAAGAAAACCAGTACCACTGTCAAAACCTGACTTCAAGAGTTTGCCGACAGGAGCGAACAAGCAGTTGAATGTAAGGTTATATTGGTTTAAGTCGTGAATATGAATGTAACCGTCTTTGTGTTCCTGAGCATACTTTCTGTTGATGTTGTTCAACAGGTTATACATCTTATTCGTCTCGGAAGCAATCTTGCCGTATGCACCAGCCGGAGTAGCGCCTGATTCATTAGCATTGTCTCTCAAGATATTTGAGGACTTGATGTCAGATTCAGTAATCTCCTTAATTGTCTTGACGATAGATGATTTGGTATCTCTTACACGGTTTCTTTCTTCACGATAAAGGATATAGTGCTTAGCGGTCTTGGTAAATCCGCTTTCCATAATAGTCTGTTCAATAGTGTTCTGGATGTCTTCTACCTTTGCAGTCTTGTTTCCAGATTCGTTAAGTTTATCAACTACCTTGTCCACTAAGTCATCAAGTACTGCAGAATCATAAGCTTCACCAGAATCATTAAATGCTGCAGTTATAGCTCTCGAGATCTTGTCAGCGTTAAACTTGCGCTTTCTACCATCTCGCTTGATAATGTTTGTTATCATGTGTTTCCTCTGTTACTGTAAATAAACTTTTATAGAGAGTTGTTTTGTGTTTATGCGACATTCATTATAGAAAATAAAAACGGTAGCAATGGTAAGTCTTTTACCTTTCTACCGCGCATCGGGACCTGTCATTTTTAACATAAAAAGCACATACAAGTACTCTCATAAACCGTTCCTCTTTCTTTAATAAATTCACTTCAAAAAACTCTTTTCCATTAAGGTTGAATTATTTATATTCCACCATAAATTTAACAAAGTTTCTGGAAATGTCAACAGTGCACAAAAACTTACCTTTGGTCAATAGACATAAAAAGACCGTGAGAACGAGTCCCACGGTCAGGAGCCAAAAATGTTAATTAGTCTTGTCGCATGAAACGAGCAGCTGCTGACAAGTAAGGGTTAGTCTTCTTTTCAGGTGCTGCTGGTGCTGCAGGAGCTGCAGGTGTCGGTTCTGCAGGAGCAGCTGGTGCTGGTGCTGGAGCAGGTTCTGCAGGTGTAGGAGTCTGTGCTGCCTGACGTGCAGCGATTTCTTCCGGGGTAGCCTTGCGAATATGATATCCATGTGCTTCTGCAGTCTTTGCAGCGGCAGCAAGGGTTGCCAATCGGTCGGCCATAGAAGGACGTTGCGAACCAGCCTGTTGCTGACCCTGACGAGCAGCATAGTCACTGCGGCTCATTGTTCTGAATCTCGGCACCTGAGTAGTCGGTGCTGGAGCTGCGCCATCACCTGCGGGCTGTGCAGCGGGTTCTGCAGGAGCTGCTGGAGCGGCACCCGGGAGAGTAACCTTGTAACCAGCCTTCTCAGCGGTTTTCTTTGCGATAAACAATTCATCTTCTCTATTCATATCACCATCTCCTTAAACGGTTTGATTTACTGTTTGGTATTTATATTAGTCGTTTGACCATGTTCCATTCGGACCACGCCAACCTGGGTCATTCATGTGTTTATGTTCGTCAGAAGCAAGGTATGCTTGACGACGCTTTTCAGCAGCGTCTGCAGATGCAGCCTTATATTCTGCCTTGATTTCTTCAATCCACTGAGCCTTTCTGCCTGGGTTGCCAAGCATAATAGAACGGGTATTGGTTACTGCCTTATACTCGCATGCATTGATTTCTTCACTTGAATTTGCTGTCTGAATTGACTGGTCACACATTCTCTTGAATTTCTGAAGGTCTCTTGAACCCCACATCACCATACCATTGATTGGCATAGACTGCTTGGAGTAGAAGTCAGCGATGTAGTATGCAGCAGATGTTACAGCGTCTTCGTTGTCATAGACGAGACCGGCTTTTTCAATGATCTTCTGAACCAAATCAGTAAGAGCTACATTGCCTCTATCGTCCTTCATGAAAACTTCGCATACAAGACCAGCGTCTTCCAAAGTCTTGACTGCTTCATCGAGCTCAGTAGATTCGTTTGTTGCATACTCTCTGAAATTATCTTTCATAGCGATAACAGTGTCCCAAACGGAATACTTCTCGACGAAATAATCTCTTATCCAGTCCTCAGCACGCTTCATGCCAGCTGGGATCTTAATTCCGAAACGTTTGATTAAAGTGGCAATTACTTGACTCTTAAACTTGTCGTAGCTATTGCCGCCAAACAATCCTTCATCTATATTAGATGCCATATCCTTGTTCCTTAATAAAGTCCATAAATGTCTGTTCGACTTCTTCGCCTTCTTTTACTGGAATATCGTCGGCTTTATCTTCTGCTGTAGCAAATGCCTCAGGATTATCCTTCATGAAGTCAAATCCTTTTTCAGTGACTGACCATTTGCCTGTTGACTTGTCATAGGATACGAGGTCTTCGTCATGCAAGGCAACAAAAATACCACTGCGGTTACCCGGAGAATACTGCCAACCAAGATGATCATAAATCTCACGCTTAGTGGCGCTATTACCCAAATCCGCAATGGTCTTTAAAATTCTGACGTAGCTCATATCAGGAGTCGGCTTGGCAGTAAATGTATATCCTGCCCAACGAACGCCTGGACCTTTCTTCTTTGCTGGAAGTCCATGTGAAACATAAGGGACAATGTTACGATAGCCGCCATCATACTTACTTTTAGTACCTGGCGTCCAAGTGGTCTCGTTGAGCGGTTCAGCGGTACCACCTGCTTTCTTAATGATATTGAGTGCGTCTTTTACTTTCATTTTATTCTCCGTCAGCGTATGGGTCAACGCCTAAAACCTTAAAAATTGCTTCGCCAAGCTGTTCTTCAAAGTTGTCGGGAACGTTATCAAGAGCATCATTAATTTTAGCATAGAACGCATTGCCTTCATCTGGGTCAATAGCTTGGCTCTTAATGTCGTCCTTGATGTACTCCATGAATTTCTGAATAGCATCAACTCCAATGCTGCCCATAATGAATGTAGGCGCAGTCACTGATGTAGTTTCATTGATGACCTGTGCGTTATTTTTCTTGAGGATGTCAAGTGCCTCATTCAAATCCATCTCTTGCATGATATCTCCTATTTAATTTTAGCGTTAATCTTTGCGATTTCACCCATGTAGCCTCTGAAAGCGGAAAGAATTGCCTTAGAGCCGTAAGTGTCAATCTTCTTATTGAAATTCTGTCTTGCTTCGTCAATCTTTACTTTCTTCTCGATGTAAAGGTTGGTTGACTCGTCAAGAACCCACTGTGTAGATTCGTTAACTGCTTCAACATAAGCATCTGGGCAAGAAGGCATGAATACCGCATCAATGGTGATGAGGTTGAAGTCTTCACAGACGATGTTGTCGTTGCCAAGGGAACCAGTACCACGAGATGATACGCCCATGTGAACACCGCCACGAATAAGACCCTCAAGAGTCTTACCACAAGGTGTCGGAAGAACACGAGCCTTACCCATAGCGAAGTCACCGTCCATGTGCAAGTCAGTAATAAGAATTGCAGCACGGTCAGAGCTGATCTTCTGGGTATCTGGGTGTTCAAGTTCACCTACTGCTTCGCGGTTCTTAATTGCTTTCTGCAACTTGTCAACTTCACGAGCAATGATGTCCCTCTTATAGATACGTCCATTACGGTTACGCTTTTCTGCGCCCATGAACGGTCCAGTGATATACAAGAACTTGTCAGGCGATGATTGGTCAACCGTCTGCTCAAGCAAGCAATCTTCATTCAATAACTTTAATGGTTCAGACATTTTATATCCCTCTTGTAAATTATTTATACTACCCAACCGCCATGCAATGTCCATTTGGCGATTCTTGGTCAACTCGCTCGATGCACCAGTCATAATCTTTTTCATAGCTGGCAAACAGTGAGTCTGCATTCAATGAACCACCACCAGCAATCTGGAGTTGGTACTTTCTTAATCCATTAGTCCAAACCTTGCCTGCATAAGCAACGCACATCTTGCGGAACAACGGATCGTTAAACATCTTTTCTGCCTTCTGTTTCTTCCATACCTGCATCAATCCGAAAGTAGGCTTTTGAGGCTGCGGCATGACTTCAAGTTCATTTTCTAACTCGTTCCATCTAACCGTATACTTTTCGCCAAACATCTGGTCTGCTTCTGCAAGCCAAGTAAGGGTTGCTGTCCAGCTGCCAAGAACGTCACCGTAAGCAGCAGTGTTGCCATAAGTATTGCCGTGCCAAGTATTCATATTCATCACTTGGTCATAAAGCAAAGCGTGTGGAACTGTGAAGAGTTCATTGATAGAGCCAAACCAGTTTGTCGTCTTGAAGTCAACGACGGAAACAAGATCGTCACAGAGCTTATACTTTGAAATACCCGGCTTCAAGTTCAAGACCATGTAGTCGTGATAGTTACCATAGTTAAGATAGTACTTCTGGAACCAGTCTGCCACGTCCATAATGATGTAGTCAAGAGTTTCATCATCAATTTCTACGCATATTCTTGGAGCACCAAGCATGTGCTTGATGTACTGCTTCAAATGATACGGATTCTGTATTCTCTTATAGCTCTTTATATTGTTGCAGTAGTTAGGCTTTTCATGAGGAGGCTCATGAGGCGGTCTTCTGCCACCTGGCGGAATAGGATCATTAAAATGAATGTGTGGTTTATCTGCCATATTCTAATACCTCAAATTATTTATTTGAGACACAAAAAAGGCGTCCTCAGACGAGGACGCCAACTGGAGCCACCCAGAGAAAAAGGCAGTTAGGCAATAGGCTTTAGTCGAGATACTGTATTCTTACAGAACATATCTCCTGAATATCTTATCAGGTTAGCGATGCAACCGTCAAGAATGTAGTTGACGCACCAGTCTCCGTCAAAGCGGACACCGCGTCCAAAGCCTTGTTCAAGTTTGGCAACACAGTCACCTGCATACCAATTTTCAATAAGATCCTTCTTTGCTGCAGTCAAGTTGTTAGCAAGGCTAGCATACGGCAATTTCATGCATATCGAGAATCTACATTTATCGCCGTCAAAGTTAAGACCTTCAAGCAATGTCGGACCAACAAGGATAGCGTCGTCATTAGCCAAGAAGCGTTCAATGGCAATCTGCTTTTCCTTTGCGGTTGAATAGACGATAAGTCGCTTCTTCACTGACGATGGCAAGTACTGAAGCAGTTTCTGGCTGTTTTCATAATTGCCTGTCTGAATGATTCCTCTTCTGCCCTTGAACATTTCGCAGATCTGTTCAATCTGTGAACAGATAGGTCCAATAGAACGGTCCTTTTCTTTGAAGGACATTGGGTTCTTGGTAGAATAGAAAATCGGCGACTTAGTGAAGTCAAATGTAGACGGAATGTCAAGTCCTTTGTATTGACCCTTAGGAGCATTCCTCAAACCGATAAGTTCACGGTATAGAGCAAGGTTGCCCAAGGTAGCGGACATGAACAGTTCACATTTGGCATGATTATGCACATACTTGTTAATCATCTCGCCTTCGTATGTGCAGTTGATGATAGTCTCATCTTCGCCGTCAGTCTTTACTGCAATCTGCGGACCAAGTTCCTTGATAAGTTCAAGAAAATCGCCGAACTTGCAGTTACATTCTCTTGACATATTGCCAGCTGACAAGTACTTCATCAACTTGCGTCTGTCTTTCGTCTTCTTTGCTTCTTCTCTGAGCTCATTGTTTATTTCGTTATACTCAGAAAGAAGGTCAGAGTATTTCTGCATAGCGCTAATGATTTGAGCGTGATTCTGAGCCTTTCTAACCTGATTAGCGATGCGAATTGTTTGTTTAGAGTCGGGGATGTCGAGACCGTGCTTTCTCGCATATTCGTTCAATGTCTTCATGAACTCAGGCTCGTCAACTGGAATGCGTGGAGCGAAGTGTCCTTGAACGATGTCATTGAGTTTATGCGCTTCATCACAGATTAAGAAGTCACGTTCCTTGAAGGACTGTTCTTCTTCTGTCATCATTTCATTGACGTAGTTCATCTGGATGAGATAAAGCTGGTATGTCATAACGGTCACTGGAGCATTGACTGCTTCAGCACGACGACGAATGTACTCGCATTTACAAGCACAGTCATACCCAGCCTTTTCTGCAGACTCAGGGTCAGCCAAAGATCTGGCACTGACCAAATTGATAGCGCAGTCACCACAACTTACAACATTGCCATTTCGAGAACAGATGTAGTTGTCCTTTCCCTTAAGATGTCCCCAAGGTAGGTGATACCGCGCCAAATCCTTTTCATACTGTTCAAACAAAGAAAGGTCAGAAACAAGAATGTAAGACTTCTTCTTATAGTACTCCCACAAGACGCCGGCTGAAATGATAGCAGTAAGCGACTTGCCAGAGCCTGTCGGTGCATTCATCACCTGTGTCTTAACATTGTCAATGACATTACTGATGATACAGCAAATAGATTCTAGCTGATATTTACGAAAAGCAAAAGCTGGGTCCAGATATTTCTGAGCCCAAGCAGTTGCTTGCTTTTTGATAAGTTCTTTATCCATTAGGATCCTACTTCAGTTAAGACCTTCTGAATTTCAGCGATAGCCTTTGCCTTATTGTTCGGATACTGAATCTTCTTCAAGAGAGACGAAAGGCTGTTGCAGCGGTCTTCAATCTTTTCAAGTATCTGCTTATCAGCAGCATTCTCTGCATCAAATTCATTGAGTGCATCAATGTGTGCTTCTACTCGACCGCCGCCTTCAACACCGTCACTGCGGCAGACATCAGAAATGATCTTGTAATCACGAGTGATGAAGTAATGACGATGCCAATAACAGTTGGTGCTTGAATAGTCAGCCTCAAGAGCCTTACCAAAGGATTTGAGAAGCTCATGACAAAGGTTCCCATAATCCTTTCTGTATTCATCTCTTTCCTTTTCTGCTTCTTCATCAGTCAACTTAGGACGGTCTTCAGGAACATAGAAGAAACAGATTTCATCTTCCATCTTGTAAGGATACTGATTTTCAATTTCCCAATAATCATCACAGATGTAGTCATATTCATCACAACCACCATCTTCATCGCCTTGATGGCAGTAGCCAAGATAAATGTACTTGGTAGTGCCAGTAGGATCCCACTTCTTGAAGATCTCGTCAATCATTCTAGTGTATTTGTTTGCCATAAAGTCTCCTTAGTGTTTTAAGAATGCACGGTAACCGAGGTATGTGTCCCATACGTCATCAACTGCAGTAATTTCCATAGGCGAGTGCATGTTCAAGACAGGCACGCCTGCGTCCATAACATTGATGTTCATACGGCAGACAATAGAAGCAATAGTTCCACCGCCACCTACATCAACCTTACCCATTGTATCAAACTGATACTTAACGCCTGCGGTGTCAAGAATGTTTCTGACCTTAGCGATGAACTCTGGGTTAGCGTCTGCACCACCAGACTTACCGCGACCGCCGTTATACTTGGAGAGCATGAAGCCTCCATTAAGCTTAGCAGACATTTCCTTGTTAGATACATCGCCAAACTTCGGGTCGTAGGCTGCAGTCACATCGGAAGAAAGCATGTCAGTCTCGTAAAGAACGTTAGCGAAGTCGAGACGGCTGAAATGATCATTGTCTCTTGCAGCGATGGCGAAGAGAACATCTTCCAACCAACGGGATTCGGAACCAGTAGCACAAATAGAGCCAACTTCTTCCTTGTCAATAAGAACGCAGCCACAAGTTCTTTCAGGAATGCCTTCAGTGTCAAGTACTGCACAAAGTGATGTGAAAGCACATACTCTGTCATCTTGGCCGTAGCCTGCGATAAGCGACTTATCAAGGCCACAGAAGCGAGCAGGACCAGCAGGCACTACTTCAAGTTCAGCGGAAATTAAATCTTCTTCGGTAATTGTCTTACCATACTTATCAGAAAGAATCTTGATTACGTTCTTTCTTACAGCGTCCTTTTCTTCGCCATCAAGTGCTTTTGTTGCAGCGATGAGGTCTAGCTTCTCACCGTCAATAAAATCAGACGCTTTCTTGTCAGCGAGTTTCTTGTCCAGATGAGGAAGCAAGTCAGAAATACAAAAGACAGGGTCATTCGGGTCTTCTCCAATTACAACATCAATGAAACTTAAGTCTTTAAAGAAAATCTTGCCATGAATAGCAAGCGGACGGGTTACCCACTGATACTTCTTGATGCCGCCATAATACTGTGTGTCAAGATAAGCAATGTCGCTGTCTTCATACAACGGCTTAGTCTTGATGTCAAGACGAGGTGAGTCAATGTGAGCGCCCAACAGGTTAAAGTTTTCAGATGCGCCCAACACAAAGCAAGCAAAGTTCTTGTCCTTATTTGTGAAATAGACCTTGCTGCCTGGGATAAGTCCAGTGCTTCCCTTTACTTCCTGCAGTGTTCTGAAACCGCGGGATCTTGCTGCCATAACAGCTCCAGCAACGCATTCACGCTCTGTTTTGAAATGTGACAAATGATTTAGATAAGCATCTATAAATTCTTCTTTTTTTACCATAAGAATCTCCTAATTTGGTTAAAATATAACAAAATAAAAGGCTGTTGGCAACCCTGCCAACAGCAATTCTTTCTTAGCTTTTGAACAAGCGCTTTATGAAAGCATCTCTTCCAAAAGTGACTTTTCAGCCGGACCCTTTTCATTGTTGAAGAAGGTCTCAGTTTCAGTAGTATTCTTCAACTCACCGTTTAAGTACTTCTTGATTTGGTCATGCCAGTCAAATGAAGTCATGACAGGAACGTTCTGTGAGATCCAAACCCAGTTCTTCTTTGCAGAAGGCCAGGTGAAGTCATCAGGCATACCCATAAACTTCATGAACTCACGGAGAGTGTAACCTCTATCCTGTTCATAGTGGACCAAACGAGCGAGTGTTCGGTGGAAGATGGTTGGTACTCGATAGTCGCCCATGTAAAGCGGCGTTACATTATCATAGAATCCCATCTTACGAGAGAGTTTGTCCTTGACGTGTTCGCAGAAGGCAATCTCCTTTTCGTTGAGGTAAGGTGTGATTTCTGTGAAGTCGAGTTTTTCCCAGAAGTTCTCCCAGAATCCTCTTTTACTTGTGGCTAGATATTCCCTCCAGTTAGTTGGATACTTGGCCTTGAGGTACTTATACCAGCCATTAGCCAAGATCTTCGGGTTGATGATCCATTCGTCAGTATTATAGTCAGCGTCCTTGGAGATGTCTGACAAGTATTCCTTGATAGAGCCATGTGGCTTATCAATGTACTGTAACTGCGGGGTTACATCAGCCTTCCAAAAGATACCAAAGGTTCTTGAACGATACTGGACGTTCGCATGCTTATTGGTATTTGTCTTGACCCAAGTAACGACGTAGCCATGTTCCTTACCCATGTCGCGGAGCTTATCACGAACAGCCTTACCTGTGTTTGTGAAGAGTGCAGGAGCATTCTCGAAGATGAATACCTTCGGCTTGATGCGTTCAAAGGTGAACTTAGCCACACCATACATATTGTTGTTCTGCTGTGCTTCAGCGCCACGCTTAGTGCCTTTAGAAGCATCATTACATGTGTTAGCGGCAGAAAGACCAGAACAGATAGGAACAGCAGATACTACGTCAATGTCGTGACAGTTTTCTGTGAAGAACTTTTCATCGTCTTCTTCCTTAAAGTCAGTTGCCATAGAAAGGATACCACCATTAAGAACAAGTTCTCTGATGTTATTACCTTTCACTTCATTTTGATAATGCAAGTATGCAGATGAGTTTCCTTTGTCTGGGCCGTCAAAGTCAATGTTGAAAAGTGGCTTACAACCAAATGCCTTTTCGGCTCCTAATGCAAGGCCCCCTATCAATGGCTGGAAGGAGATCCATCTAATTTGTTTCTTACTCATTTATTTTCCTCTTTTAATTACTGTTCCGTATTTATTAGGTTAGAAGAGTGTTGCTTGCTGACAGAAGACGTTGCTGTCCCAGTACTGAATAGCGTTAGCGAACCACTGCACTTCTTCTAACGAAATAGGAGTATAGTGGTGATAGTCAGTAGCAAGGTCAAAACCATTCTTCTTTGCGAATGCTCGGCCATGAATGTGACCATAAAGAACAATTTCATTTGGGTATTCTGGTGCATAAGTACCACGGTCAGGCTCGTGAATGATGTAGTACTGACGCTTACCGTCTTCAAATCGAGCACAGTCCATAATGTTAATCTTACGTTCAGGCATAGAGTCAATGATATCCTGAATCTGTTGAGCGACATCGCGGTCATAGTTGCCCATCACCAAGTTCAATTCCTTGAAGTTGAGATTAGACAATGTGTTCTTCATTGTGTTGATGTCGCCGAAGTCACCAGCATGATAGACTACGTCATTCATAGTGACTTTCTTGTTCCAGTTCGAGATCATTTCAAGGTCCATTTCAGTGATGTTGATGAATGGACGACGAGAAAGCTCAAGTGTTCGCTGTTGAGAGAAGTGTGTGTCAGAAGTAAAGAACTTATCCTCAGGTCTATCCTGCAATTTCTTTACTGCAGCAGCCAATACTTCTTCAAGCGTGTTATACCAAGGAACATTCTTCAACTTGCAACGAATCTGTGGGTATTCGTTCTTTTCGGCATCTACTGGTGCCCCGATGAAGACAGATTCCTTGTCATACCAGTCACCAAACTCGTAGTTAGTCGTGAATGCTGGGTGACCACCCTTAATATCACGGGCAATCCAGAATACGATAGCAGATGCCTTCTTCATCGCTTCATATTCCCACCAAGTCTGCTTCTCAAGGCAGTTAGAGTCCTTTTCAAGGTACTTCTGGAACTGGTCGTTTGTCGGTGTAATGACGTTGCCCTTGAAGCCAAGACGTTCAAGGATCTCAAAGGCTTCCTGACGCCAGTCTTCTTCATTGTAGTTCTTTCTAGGGCACGGGCCGGCTAGAAATATCGAGTTAGCTACATTGTTAAGTTCTGTAAATTCACCATCTGTGATAGGTTTGATTATGTTCATACATTAAAACTCCTTTGGACAAAATATAATAAAAAAACCCGCCATTTCTGGCGGGTTAATTTTATTTCCAATGAGTTCTATTAGCCGATTGGGCGAGTAGATTCGTCGTATGTCAAAGAACCACGGTTGATTGTGATACGGACATCGATGTACTCAATTGCTTCGGCAGGAATCATTGTGATATTGACAAGCATGATGTGTTCATCAGTAGGATCCTGAATTACAGATGTGTCAAAATCAATGATACCACCACCAGCCTTAACGCGGCTCAAGAACGAGTCAATGATATTCTTAGCAGAGCTGCGTGTAGTCGGAATGTTCTGTTCGAACAAGAACGGATCAAGAGCATTCTTCAATGACTTCTCGATGTAGTTCAAGCAAGCACGAACGTTGATACGATTAAGTGCAGATTCCTTCTTGAGTGCAGTATACTGTGCCCAAAGACATTCACCATACTGACCGCAAAGACGTGAAGTGTTGATGTTGTTTGCGTTCAACTGTCCGATTTCGTCATCAGACAAACGAACCAACTGGTTAGTAGCGTATGCAATCTGTCCACGGTTAGTACCAGCAGGAGCTGCCCAAGGCTTACCAATAGTCTGGCAGTATGCCTCAGCACAAGCGATAGCGACAGACTTCGGCAAGTAGATGAACGAAGCAAGGTCGCTGTTGTAGTACTTATCGTAGTTAGCAGCAGTGACAATGTAAGAACCATTCTGGAATGAGAAGTTTTTGCCTTCAGAAACCATTCTCTTGATGTTCTTAGCTTCCATAGAAGTTACCTGGGTGATACCAAGGTCCATTGTTCTCTGTGCAGCAATCTGAGCCAACTTCTTCTGGAAGGCTGCGTAGCGCTGCTTACCATTGAAGGTGTCAATAGCTTCTACGTTGAAGATAATGTCAAAGTCTGCCTTCTGTGGGTCAGAATAAAGCTTAAGAGCAGCAGTCTTTTCAGTCATGAGGTTCTTCTTGGAGTTTTCACCACCAGTCAAACCGTAGATAGCGAAGGTCTGCATAGGCTGTGCGTAAGTGCCAGCACCAGTCTTAGCTTCATTGACAGAGTTACGAGAAACGTAGATGTAATCAGAGTTACCGTTAATTACGTTCGGTGCGAACAAAGAGTGTCCTTCTTGGTCCTTAGCCATCGGATCGTTAGATACGTAGAAGAACTCAATAGGTTCCTTAAGCAAGGCGTCAAGGCCAGTGCCCCAGGCAGTTTCTGCAGTCTGTGTCTTTGTCTTAGCATAAACGTTGATACGATATACCTTCTTCCAAGTAAGGTCGCTGTTCGGATCGTCCTTGTCTACAAGGTCTTCATCATCGAAGCGATACTTCCAGTTAAATGCGTTCGGATGGTTGAGGGCAGGAATATCAGCAGCCTCTGCAGTGATGATAGAGACACCAATATCGTTACCATAAGTACCCGGACCGATAGAAGTGATGATGAGCTGGTTGTCACGGTTAGAAACATACTGTTCAACGTCGCCGTTACCTGGTTCGTCATCGGATTCCATTGTTCTTGTGTAACCATCGCGGTATGTGCCGTCAGGTGAGTTCAAGATTTCAGAAGTAGCAAATGCGCCAAGGCGGTCAATGCCTTCACCTTGTTCATCCTTAGAGTTTGCCTGCCAAGGAATTACTACTGGTGTTGGGTCACCGTTAGTTGTGTAAACGGAGACAGTAGTTGTCTTCTCTGAACCCTTCTTAGAGTACATATAGAACAACTTCTTGTTGAAGTGAGAAGGATCATTTTCCTTATCAAGCTTAGTGCCAATATCGTTAGCAGCATAGACCAACTTATACTCACGCTTACCGTTGTAGTAATCGTCAATCTGGTCAGGTTCTTCACCGTAAGTGATACCTGCATCAACTCTTACGTAAGAGAGGATACCGTAAGTTTCACCAAGGATATCATTGAGTTCAAGGCCATAGTCATCAGCGATAGTAGTTGCCAATGCTTTTTCAGAAGCACCCTTAGCGATGAAGTCCTTGACAGTTGCGAATCTTACGCCATACTTTTCAGTTTCATCTTCCATAACAAGTACTTCAGCCTTGTCTGCCATACCGTATTCACGGAATGCAAGACCAACTGCCTGACCAGCAGTCTGCTGAAGAGTATCTGCCTTTACATACATTGTCTTGGTGCTGCAATCATCCCAGTCCTTGAACTGAATCTGTGCTGCATCTTCAATGTCGAGATAATCAGTATCTGCAAACTTGCCCTTATAGAAGTTTGCTTCCTGGAAGATTTCTTCATAGGTAGCAGAAGGTGTAGTCTTCAATGTGTTTACATAGTCTTCAGTCAAGTAACATGTAACGCCGAGGTTAGAACCATTCAAAGTATCAACTGCCGGAACAGTGAACTGAGTTCTATAACCGATAACAGGATCTGCATTGCCTTCAACGTATGCAATCTTCTGTCCAAATGCGAAGTCGCCAGAAGCAACGCCTTTGCTTGAATATGCTTCATCAGTAAAGATCAAGTCATCTTCCATTGTAACAACGGAACCATCCTTACCAACTGCCTTCGGGAACTCAACATACTTACCAGTTGCCTTGATGAGCTGTGTAGCGTCAGCTGGTGCTGCGCTTGTAGCCTTATAGATAGCAACCTGTTCAGCGGTATCTGCAATAAGATCCTTAACAGTTACGAAACCTGCTGCCTTAGACGCAGCAAACGGATTATCAATCTTGTTATAGTCCCACTCGCCAGACTCAACTGATTCGTCCATAGTAGTAGCGACCTCAAGCTGGTCGAGCAATTCGAGACGGTTCTGGTCTTCGTTATCAATGAACTGGAACGAAGCAGTGTCCTTAGATGCGAGCTTATCCTTTGCCTGAGCATCGGAATATGGGTACTGAATCTGAGCATAAGCCTCGTCACCCATTGTAGCACGGATAGCATACATTGAGTTAGAGTTCTGGAAATAGTTCTCAGCGGCAAAGTGACCATAGTCGTCGAGGTTCTCTGCCTTACCAAAATACTGCTCAAATTCCTGCATGTTGTGCGTAAGAATGCGCTCGTTAACCGGACCACGGTTTGCCTTCATGACAATAGCGCCTACACCTACTGAAGGTGTTGTGGTATTACGCACGGTATTGTCAATTTCTGTGAAATTGACTTTAGCGTATGAATACTTAGCCATAAATTTTCCTTTTTCGTTAAACTTCTAATAAAATCACTCACTCACGACTTTTCAACTTTTTATATTTATAACGGCAACAAGACAGAAAAACCCGGAAGCATGTAGCCCCGGGTTTTAGAAGGTTAATAGGTTATGATTATGGGTGGACCATCTTGTTAGTCCAGCTAGAGTTGCTTTCAAGTGAGTCAGCATAGACCTTGCCAGTGCAGTAAACGTTTCCTGCGGAGTCAATTCTAAAGATTGTGTTTCGACCACCATCAGAAGTACCAACACCAACCTCAAGTAATGAATCTGAAAGACCAACAGTATATTGACCAAAACATACTTGGAAAGCACGTCCAGGACGATGTCCTCTACCAAAAGCAACCGCATTTGCTGCACTAAGTTCATTATCAAAACCGACAGCAACGCCGTAATTAGCATAGACGTTGTTAGTAAGACCAGCAATAATGCTATACTTTGTCTTAGATGCACTGTTAGATTCACCAATAATGCAGTCATAATAAGCATCTGAAGCAATTGAGTTTTCTTCACCGGCAAGTATGATGTTATCGCCGTTCACCATATTTTGGTTACCCATGATTAAAGTATTAGATGCATTATGAGCGCTGTTTGAGTCACCAAATATAGCATTTGATGAACCTTCACCAATCTTGTTGTTATCGCCCATAACAACGTCTTCAGCGCCATACATGAAGTTTCCAGTACCATTAACGATGCCGCTGTGGTTTGTGCAAATAAGGTTATTACTTCCAAGAAGCAATGAATGGCTACCATCTGCTGACAAATTCGTGCCTGCGCCAAAATTGTAATTACCACAGTATTTTCCGCCGTCGCCAACAGCAACATTCTTATTTGTCCAAACGTCAATCTGGCTACCAAGGCTTAAACTATATGAGCCTTTAACGTGCATATATTCACCAAGTGCTAATACATAGTTATTAGCAGCAGATGTATTCTTAGCATCAATGATAGAATTATAAAGTGCTTGACCGTTTGGCACATAATTACAGTATCCCATAAAGATACTATCTGTGCAGTATCCTTGTAACCAATGCCAGTTACCATTTATGATTGAGCGTTCAACTGTATGAATTTCATTGTGATTATGACCCATCAACAATGAATGCTTAATAACATTTCCAACACCACCAATGCTTGAACTATATAGATTTACAATGTCGTGCTCGTAATCGCCTGATAAATTTATTGAACTACCGTTGATTAAAGAATCAGTTACATTACATCCGCTTGCGAGTGTAGCACTGTGCAGGTTAACATAGCTACCAACTACGTTTGCATCATTTGGTGACATGTTATTCAATATAGCAACAGATTTTTCAATAGATGCACTTGGTTCTAATGTACCAGCAGAATGCACGTTAACTATTGAGTCTACAATCTTATTATCTTTGGTATAAGCTTGAGACTGTAAAATAGCAACAGAATTATCAATCTTAAGTGGGCTATATTCAGGACGTTCAGATGTATAATATAAAGAATGTAAACTTGCAAATGCATCTGTGATGTTTGCAGAAATGCTAGGACTATATGCAAGAATGTTAGCAAACTTAGATGAACCAGACAAACTGCCTTGCGAAGCAACTAATGTAGATAACTTAAAATCACCAGCTAAAGTAAACCGGTCGCCATGCATATAAGATTCATCAGCGCCCTCAATGGCAGGAAGATCTATTTCACCATTTACAGTCTTTGCCCAGTCAGATGGGAAGTTACTCAAAACAAGATTACCATCAGAATCCCAAGCAAGTGTATCGCCAAGGCCTTTCTTTTCATAACCAGCGCTTGTAAGCAACCAGAACTTATCATCAAGATCTTTCTTATCAGCCTCAGTAAGAATCTTCATAGAATGCTTACCAGACTTAGTGTCTACTTCAAATGAGCCGTAGTCACCATTTACATTAGTAGTTGTGTTGTTCGGGTCACCGAAATCCCAGAACACACCAGTTTCATTAATCTCTAACTGGAATGACTTGTTCTTGCTGTTCATTGAAAGAACGCCGCCTTCTGAAGTCTCTCCGTGAGTAGAGCTGCTGTAAACCATCGGCATGTACATAATTGAGTTCTTCGGTATCAGTTCATCGTCAGGAATTACACGAGTATTATGAATGTTATGCCATGACGTATCATCACCACTCCAAACACGTGGTGAGAATGATCTTACTTCACGGCCATCAGTAGCTGCTTCTTCCAATTCAGATACACGTTCGTTAGTCTTGTCAATCTCGTTAGCAAGCATGATATCACGAGCACTGAACGGAGCAATAGCGTTTTCTTGCAACCAAAGACCGTCAGCGATGGTAGTTCTATTCCAAGGCTCTACGTGAAGTTGTGCATCGCTAATTTCCTGTTCAGCACTAGGTGAGCCAGTATAGATATCATCTGTCTCCAGCATGATTCGTTCGGTTACTGTCAACTCTCTTTCTTCTTCCATAAATCTTTCCTCTTAAATTATTTATCTACCATCCTTCAAATGGGTCAAACGATTTGTCTTTGTCCTTCTTCTTATACATTACATTCTGTTGCTTTGGTTCAAGAAGATAGTCATTGATAGCAAGCGGGTCACCATTGGCCTTAACCTTGCTGACTGGAAGCTCTACGTTTTCAGGATACTTCTTTTCCTTTTCCTGGCTTTCTCGACCATACTGGGTCTCGCTAGTCTTATGCTGCATGTTGAATGTTTCAGACAATTCAACGTAGCTCTTTAGATGCTCCATCTTATCATCGTTGACTTCCGGCTTATCAACATTTTCATGAGAGTTACGCCATACTCTCAATTCAAAGGTAAACGTAATCGGCACTGACATAAATCCTGTGCCATCAGCGAACTCCTTGACGTTGAGTACCTCATAGTAGAGGTCACACCAAGGGAAATACATCACGTCGCCGATTTTCGGATAGTACTCTTCCCAATCAGGCTCGCCACTAACCCAATCGTATTGTGATGCTTCTCTAAAATGCTCTATAGTCGCCTGTAATGTCACGATTTCAGTATAGAGCATGCCTTGCAGCTGGTAAGAGCGTTGAAGTTGCGGTACATTCTCCGCATAGACCTTCAATCTGAAACGTCTTTCAAAATTTTCAAGCGTATCTTCTCCATAAAGCGGGTCCTTTTGAGTAGACTGCTTCTTTATGAAGTACTGGACTTCAAATCCATACATATTATACGCTTCGGAAGTAAGCTCAGACATCAACGCAGCCTCTGCTTGATAGCAAGGGTTGTTCACGCCGTCAAACGGCTGGTCTTCTGTCCAGTCAGTGTTCTTTACAGAACAGCTGTTGCTGAAGACACGAGCAAATTCTTCCTGAAAGTTTGTGTTCATTATACGATACTCATCAAATCGTCACGGCACTGCTCAAAGGTCTTATACTTGATGCCTTCACCACCAGCCATGACAAAGCCCTCAATGTTTTTGCCAAAATCGTCTATAAGTAAAGATGTCTTGTTTGCATACTTGGCTTTATCTCGACCGAATTTGACAAAGTAACGATTCTGCTTTGATAATGTCGGGATCTTTTCGTCAAGCCATGTCTGTTTTCCTTTCACGCCATCGGAATAGTTCACTGCAGAGAGTATGCAAAGGTCAATCTTACTATCATTACAGAACTTAATGAGCCACTTGACTAGCTTTTCACCATCTTTTGTCCAAGGGAGTTCAGCCCAGAAGTTCGGACCAAGCTCGTGGATCTTCGGCCAGTCAACTTTGGTACCATCAATGGCGTCTATTTCTTCACATCCTTTCTTGAAGTCTGCAATCACGCCGTCCATGTCCAAATAAATTGTCTGTATGTTCATAGATAACTCCTTTGTTTTATTTATACACACAAAAACCGGGGGACAAAATCCCCCGGCAGGTAAGTTCCGCCCCTCAGGACGGTGTTAATTTTCTGTTATACCAGCTTCGTCAAGGAAGTCCATACCGCGTGGCGTGATAAACCAAACAACAGTATTGCCTTGTCTCTCGAAGTCAACCAATCCTTCTCTACGAAGAGCGGTCCACATTCCAGAGGCCATGCCAGGCCAGTTCTCAAGACCAACGATCTTGTGTACTTCTTCCTTAGTCTTTTCGCCATCACGAAGAGCAACAAGAACTTTGACGTAGCGTGAGTTCGGAGTCGGATTCTTGAAAGTATAGCCAGACCATTCAACGTGGTTGCCATACTTAGTCTGGTTACGTTCGCCATTGTGAAGAGTCCAAGTGGCTCTCTCGGCAATCAAACCAGCCTTACTTAAAGTGTCGAGCGCTTCGTTCAATTCGTTCATTTACTCGACCTCTTCAGCAATCAATCCAGCCTTAGACAATGTTTCGAGTGCTTCCTCTACTTCCTTTGTCTTTTCCTTCTTGCCTTTCTTCTTAGGATCCTTCTTTTCGTCCTTATCCTTCTTTTCCTTCTTGCCGCCGCAATCGCCACCGCAGCAGCCTTCAGCAATAAAGTCAGAATTAGCAAGCAAGTCCAATGCTTCGTTCAATTCCTGTTCCATTCTCCCCTCCGATTACTTAGTGTACTTTTCCTTAGCGTTAGCCAAGAAAATACCAGCATTACGAAGAACTTCAATCAACTTGAGGTTGTAGTCTTCCGCAATCTTGTTACGAACTTCTGTCTCATACTTGAGCTTGGTGTCTTCGGAATCAAACATATCGTCTGATACATATTCCTTGACAGCGAAGTTATAAAGAGCATCGCCAATTTCCTTACCAAGTGACTGAAGGCCAGACTTCATGTTGCCATTAGTGAAATAGCGCTTGAATGAAGAACCTGCACCAGCCTGTGGAGCAGCCTGACCACCAACCTTATCTGCCGGCATCTGTGTCTGTGAAACAGGTGCTTCAGCGTCAAGTGGTTGTCCGTCAATTTCATTCTCATGAAGAGGCTTGTATTCGTTGTGATACCATGTTTTAAAGCTCATTTGAAAATCTCCTTTTCTTTATTTATTAGCTTAGAACTGCTCTTCATCATACATCGCTATATCCATAACGACATCGGCAAGCTGTTCTTCATCTGCAATGTTCTTGCTGAACTCACGAACTACATAACGCCAAAGCATTGAGTACTTACCATTAAGGTCAGCAGCACGGTAGCCTTGAGTCTTACGGAAGATCTTGAGATCTGCGTCGTTCATCAATTCATCCTTAACGAGTGTAGCACACTTTTCGTCAAGATTCTTAATACGTTCGGTATAGAATGCCTTGAATGATTCCCTAAGAGCATCGTTGGCAAACTTCTCATCGATGGCGTTATGATATTCGTCTTCGTTGAAAGAAGCAGCTGCGGTGATGATCTTGCCGTATTCCTTTGATACGTCTTCTTCATCAAGCTTGAGTTTAGTAGCTACATACTCTGTAAGTGACTCAGCAGTCACATCAATGTTATACTGGTCAGTAAGATCAAAAAAGTCTTCCAATAGATTTTCAAACTTTTCTCTAGAAACCTTCTTTTTCATCTTTTTCTCCTAGATTTGTTTTATTTATTTATCTTGATGCAAAATACCCGCAGAAGTCATAAATGGAGCATTTCTGACGATGGTATAGTCATTCAACATCACATCCTTCGTATAAAGATCAGTAGGACCTTTATGAGTTCCCCAACCTTCAAGGTCTTTATAGATGTTCAAAGTGAAACCACCGTAAGCCTGAGTGCCGCTTGTATCGCTGGCCATCTGTATAGGCTTGACTTCGCCATAATACTTATCAGCAGAAGATGCTGAGTAAGAATCAACGATGCGCTTGACTGTCTTCGGCAATTCATCGCCCACAAGGTAAGGCGGAAGTTCCGACATACCATTGTAGCAAGCAGATGTTAAGAACAGCTGGCGAGCACCGAACGGATAGTTCGTCAATTCAGAGAGTTCTTCATAGACATACTTAGTAGTATATGACTTAGAGTCAGGATCGTATTTCGGTTGAGAAAGTTCAGGAATGACTGCAGACATCGGACCGACTTTTGTTCCGTAGCTTCTTGACAAGTCATAGCGGTCGTTCAAAGAACCCCATCTATACTCGCCTGTCTTTTCATCATACGAATCATGGTCAGGAGCAAAGTTACCCTTGATGACGTTTGCCCATTCGTAATCGGTCTTATCGGTTGTTCTGACCTTTGTGATAATCTGGTCAATGATAGCAGTCTGACGTATTGGTTTATAGATGAATGCGTCAACTGTGAATGTCATGTTACAAGTAATCTCTCGCTTCTCTTGCTCCTGAAATTCAGTTGCATAATCATAAGACTGACCATCAAGCACTACCTTGATGCAGCGTCTTATCGGAGCGAACCAAAATTCTTTAACATTGATATGATAGTCTGGGTCAAACAGTCTTGTGATCTGTTCTACCAATTGGTCCATATCGTCTTGATACTCGACCTTAATAGTGACTTCATAATTCAACTTGTATGGAACGGGCATGATGTCTGCCCAAAACTTATTTGCCATAACGTAGTCAACGCCTTTCTGTTCAAAGTATTCATTATAGAAAGAACGCTGCTCATACTTACCCGCCATTCTATCACCATCAAAGGTCATATTTGTTCGGCGGTATGTGATGTTAGGCAACGGAATGTAGTATTTCTTACCGGTCTCTTTTTCTACTCGAAAGTCAAACGCTTTCTGTCTTGGACCTATCTTAATAGGCACTTCAATCTGCTTAACAGGTTCACCTTCTGAATTGGTGTGAAAGACTGAAATGCCGTGGAGCATCAACCCGAAGGCGATGTCTATAGAACGCAAAGTATCAGCGAAGAAATAGTTCTTTGACCAACCTTCATAAGGTTCGCCAGGAACTACGCCTTTTCGCCAATTATGCAATGATGGGTCATACCCAGGTTGTGTCCAATTTGTCTGTTCTACCATGCGATATTTATACTTGACTAAAAGTCAAGACAAATATCAATGTCTCTGGAGGCCACTTCCTGAAGGTATTCTTTTATGTCAGCTCGCTTGTCTTCTGGAATGACCAGAGCATCGGGATCTCCCTCTGGATGGAACTGACTGCGGGCAAATGAGAATAGTATCTTGTCAAAGCCCATGTTCTTAGCCGCTTCAACGAATTTCGTTACATCGCAGGCGTTCAACTTGCTAATCGTAAATGTGGTATGCATCTCGAAGCCAAGTTCTTTCTTCTTTTGACGAAGGAACTCAAGATTGGTCTGCAACGCATTCCAGTGGTTGCCTCTAACCTTCTGATAGGTCTCAGGAGTAGCGGCATCTACGCT
>Ga0265298_10000107_pt1 | contig 121793 bp, 171 predicted proteins | sample AusTroGonzalo_MG_3_FD_193486 | JGI IMG/M metagenome (GOLD analysis project Ga0265298, IMG submission 193486) | Bovine rumen microbial communities from tropical cattle in Woodstock, Queensland, Australia - Gonzalo_01 | ecosystem: Host-associated > Mammals > Digestive system > Stomach > Rumen ...
ATTACGAGAAACTGTGTATTGGACTTTTGGCGAGTCCTCGAAGAATAAGGTTTGCCTATTCGTAGGTGGAAACTTAAATGACAAACTTCTTCGGAATCCCATTGGCTTTAGCCGATGGGTACGTCAATGGACTATGGAGTGAAATATAATAATATAATAAATGGAGGGAAAGAGTATGATGACGAAAAGAGATATTGTTAATAAATATGAAGGATATATTAATGCAATGGCATCTGCAGATGTTGCAAAGTTAACTGACGGAGAGCTTAGAGATATTATTATTGATGACGGCGCAGAATATAGTGAGGATCTGTCTGATGAAGAAATTGAATGGGTTATGGAAGAAATTAGAAACAGGTCTGAGTGGTACGCAGTTATGGACGGGACAATCGAAGATAATGACTGGGGAACCGGAAGTTATGAAATGAAGGAAGCCATGAGAAAGTGCCGTGAATTTAACGATTTCAACGAAGAGAATGATGGCGGAAGATTTTGGTATATCGCAGTTATCAGAAACGACGTATGCACAAAAGAACTGGACGAAAACGGCGATAATAGAATTAAAACCATTAGTGCGGAAGATGCAGAAAAAATGGTTGTTGAAGGGGATCTCAACGATGAGTTTATAGAATTCTTAAAAAAGGACGAAAAGGCCCCATATGAATGGGATTACAACGATCTGAGAGATTTTTTCAGACAAAAAGGATACAAAACAATTTAGTAGAGGGAAATGGAGGGAAAGATTATGATGATGAATGGATACAATACCGCAAGAAAGATTTTGGCCAGCGTAGAACTTAGCAAGGAGCAGGCGAGCAGACTGAATGATTTGAACGAAGTAACGAACGCGATCCTGAATGATCTGGAGCCTGACGGAGGAAAGGAATTTAAAGGTGAAAAGGCAGCAAGCGAAGCAGATATGAGCATGAACGATGGATGCACCGTTGAAGTATTCACCAATAAAGGGTGCGAATTTATTTTCCTTTCGATGACCTTCGTTGAAATGTATAACACGGATGACGATGGCGATTTTTTGAACGGTTGCGATTACCAGCAAACTTGCGAGTTTTCCGATGAACAGAAACAAAAAATCAGAGAGTTTTGTGGATTCTAATAATCAGATAAAATGATACTTTGATTGGATGGTGATAAAATGTATTATAACTATCACGCAAAAGCAAAGCAACTCATTAACGAAGGCCATCTGACAAAAATGGGAATTGAATAAATGGAACAAGATATCACCGGCATTGGTTTTGTATTTCGACAATCATAAACCAATGCCGATTCGTGACTATAGGTGGGAGAAATATTTGGTGTTTAATGAAGGGAAGTGATAATAATGTTTGGTATTATATTTGGAATAGTAGATTTAATTGGTAATACTATTTTCAGTATAAACCTAGAAAAATCAAAGCAAGAAAACAGGCGTCGTGCAATTGCTAATGGATTTGATACATATTATGACAATCGTGGTGGGGAATGGTATATAAAACAAAATGGAAATGATATTAAATGTGATAGAAGAAAAAACTTGAACAACGGTCATAATATTTTAAGTGATGCATCTGATCATAATATTATATTAAAAGATTATACCAAAGAAAATGAACTAAATGAAGAAAAAGAATTCTGTAGAATTTATAATGAAGCAAATGATTACGCAAGAAGAAATGGAAAGTTATTTTTTTATGTTGGTGGATTAAATAGTCTTGACAAAAGATGTGGACATTATGAATTAAACACTGAAAAATATTATGAATTAAGCAAAGATTCTACATATTATTTTAAGCATTATTATGATACAACAAAAAGTACAAAAAAATATTTAGGATCTAAAAGAATAACAGAAGATGAGTTTTTAAAGTATGGTGGACACACGGCTGTACCTTATAAAAGAAAGAGGTGATTTCTATGTGGACATATGGTTTCTCTGACGGATACAGATGTCAAAGGGAATTTGAAAATAAGGATGATATGTATTTTGATATTGCGATAATGATAACATATCACCTTAAATCAGAAGAACCGGATGTATTTGCAGATGTTTTGATATTCGAAAATGGTAAATTAGTAGAGAGAGTAAATGGAGAAGAGATAGAATGAAAATAAAGGAATATAAGGTATGTAAAAACGACAAAGGTCATCCGTGTTTAATGGAAAGTAATTCTTATAATTGGGATAAAGACTTAAAATCATACGTAAATATTGTATCAATGTTAAATCAATGTTTTCACATGGATAAATTAAACGAAGAATATGCATATGTTATTTCATTTGATACTGTATTGAATTGCCTTGGTGTTTTTGAGCTATCTCACGGAACTACTAGACATACAAGTATTACTAATAAGGAATTATATACTTTTTTATTGTTAACAGGTGCAGACCAATATATTATTGCTCATAATCATCCGGACGGACAATTGGAAATTAGTGATGATGACATAAAGATGACTTCAAATATTAATGCATTTTCAAGTATATTAAATATTAATATGATAGAAAGTATTATTATTTCGAAAAACGGATTTAAGTTAATACATGACGAAATGTTGAGTGATTTTAGAAGAGTATTTAAGAACGGAGGTTGATAAAATGAAAGGACGATTAGAAAACGCCATTAAAACTGAAAACAATATTGATGTTTTGCTTGAGCAGTTGCCTGAATATGTTTCTGAATATTATTACGCACTATCTTCTAAAAGAGAACCGAAAAGCTGTCTTGAATACATTCGAAAAATTAAGAAGTTTTTACAATTTATTAGTCCAAATGACATAAAAAATGTAAATCTGAAAAACATATCAGAAACATCAATAGCAAAATATATGAAGAAGCTTGAAACAACTGAAAAGGATGGAGTAATTAAAGAAACCAGCTTTTCTTACAGAAAGCAAAATCACACAATATTAAATAGTTTTTTCAAATATTTATACAAGAAAAAATATGTGGATGTAAATCCGATGGAACTTATTGAAAGAGAAACTAGAAAGGATCATCCACATAGAATTTTTTTAAAGGAAAATGACCTTAAGGAAATGCTTAGTTCTGTTGAATATGGCGCTGGTACTGAAAGAATGATTAACAGGCAGAAAGAATGGAAAGAAAGAGATCTTGCAATTTTAATGTTGTTTATGCAGACCGGCATGAGAGAAACTGCACTTGCAGAAATTAATGTGGAAGATGTAAATTTTGAAGATAAAACTATAACTATAATTGATAAGGGCCATAAAACACATGTATATGCATTAAGTGATAAATTAATCATTGCTATACAGGAATGGATTTATCACAGAGAAGTATTTTTGATTGGATACAATAAAACGGATGCATTATTTATATCTTCTACAAGAACTAGAATTACTTCTTCTTCAATATCAAAAATTGTTAGAAAATATGCGTATGATGCATTGGGATATGAAATTAGTCCACATAAGCTTCGTGCTGCTTTTGGAAATATTATGATTAATAAGACAGGTAATTTACACTTGGTAAAACAACTAATGGGTCATGAAAGGCCTGATACAACTGAAATTTATCTTGACGATAGTAGTATTGATGATAAAGTTATGGCTGCGCAATTAATATCATCTTCAATATTTTAAAAATAGGAAAGGCTTTGTCTGCCTTCCCTATTTCTTAATACTACAGTTTTCACACCTGTTAAGAAATTGTTCTATTAATTTATCAAAACCTTCTTCCTTTTTATCAAAACGTTCAAACAATCTGTCATAACGCTTATCCTTTTGATCCATCCTGCCGTCTTTTATATTTATCTGTCCGGCAAGGAATTTGATATGATCATTCAATTGTTGTATACGCAAATTGAATTGTTCTCGTTCGCTTTCGGCATGTTTGCGTTCTCGTTCTACGCGCTCGTCGGCCTTGCGTTTCTCATGTTCTATTTTGTTTTCCAGGTCTGCAATGGAATTTTTAAGATATTCTATTTCTTTTTGATGTTGTTCTCTAATTGTTTTAATTCGTTCATTCGCAACGGAAGTTTCGTCCGAAATTGCATCTTTAATGATTTTTATTGAATCTTGTCTAAAACTATGATTTTCTGATCCATCCTGAAATATTTTAGCTACGCAACTCTTGGAAAGTTGTTTACCTGATTTCTCAATTAGTTCGCAGATATTATGGATAGTAAGTTCTTTTTCTTCTCTCATTACCTTTAATTCAAGTATTTGTTCCTTTTGTGTTAGCATCTTATATCCTCCAAGTTTGAGTAAGTTCGTATCAGAAAGTAATTTAAAATGCGACAAACTAACACTTTAAAGAGACAAAGTGGTATGGCACAATTATAACTGTTATGGAAATAAATTGTCAATAATTTTCCATAAACAGGACTCAATAAAAAACGGAACTAAAATTATTAACGAAATTATATTCGAACATTTGTTCTACTTGTCTAATGACGGAAGGTGGTGATGATGGTATAATAAAGAAGAATTGAAACAAGACATATGAGAAGAGCTTCCGATCAACGGTGCGCCAACACCTCCTGGAAGCCCCCACGTTGGACATAACTCAAAAGAGCCATGCCTAATTCTATAATATCAAAATTCAAGAATTAGTCAAATCTTTTTTGTTATCCAACAAAAACACTAAAACTGAATAAAAAATGGAGAATGTACTTCTGGGACATAAATAAATTTCCCCATAAGTCTTGTTTTTGGTCGCAAAAATTTTATGGAGGTATTGCGTATGCGAGATGAAGACGTTCAAAAAATGTGTTTGAAGTATTGTGGAAATGAGATGGCAAATTTAAAAAAGATTTGCGATCAGATTATTCGCAGTACGTTTGGGAGTGCGATTGCTGATTTTGAATACGACGATTTTTATTCCATGGCCAACTTGACGGTATGGAAGGCAGCCATGATGTTTAATGAAGAAATAAATGATTCTTTTGACAACTATGTAAGGCGATGCATTACAAACAGATTTAAATCAATGATGTCAAAGAAGAACAGAAAGAAAAGGATTCCTGTAAAAAACTGTGTAAGCATTGATTCTGAACTTTCTTACGACAGCGACAAAACTTATGCAGACATTATTGATTCGGGTTACGACATAACTGATGACATTGAAGAGTTACAAGATAATGGGCTTGAAACTTTTATTGAGGGATTGTCATCAAAACAGAAACAAATTGTAGAATTAATAATCCAAGATTATGACAAAAACGACATTAAGGCAAAATTAAACATGTCGGAGAAAAGGTATAACATCTGTGTTGACGAAATGAGACGTTTTGAAAACCGGATTTTATTGGAACGTATTTGATTTTCTTATATGAGGGGCGGGTATTCTAAAAACTTAATATTGATTCTAGTAATCTAGTGATATTTGTATGGAGGGATAAATATTATGATGATGCCGAAAAAATCTGAAAACAAATTGGAAAGATATTCCGTAGCTGCAATCTGCAAAAAGATTGAGAAACACACGATTAGGTTTGATCATCCGTCTCAGAGATGTTCTGATCAGTGGAACACGAAAATGAAAAGCAACATGATTTCTGACATACTGCAAGGAAATCCAATTCCGTCCATTATATTGGCAGAACAGATCATTAACGGAGTTTCGATTGTTTGGAACATTGACGGAAAGCAGAGATGCACGAACGTTTACAGCTACGTTCATGACGGATTTAAGATTTCCGGTCAGGTAAGAAGAAGCAAAATATATTATCAGGCAAACGTAACTGATGAAAAAGGCAAGATAGTTCTTGACGGTCATGGAGTCCCTGTTGTTGAAGTAAAGGAGTTTGACATTACTAATAAGAAATTTTCACAGTTACCTGAAGAACTTCGCGACAAGATTTTGGAATATTGCTTTGACGCAGTTCTGTATCTTGACTGTTCGTCTGAAGACATTGTGTACCACATCGCAAGATATAATGACGGAAAACCAATGAATAAGGTGCAGAAGGGCGTTGTTAATCTTGGCGAAGAGTATGCAGGCGAAGTTAAAAAACTGTCTGATCACTCGTTCTTTACTGATTGCGCAGACTTTGGTAAGAACGGAAAGACTAGTGGAAACATTGACAGGTGCATTTGTGAAACCGTAATGGCGTCGAATCATCTTGACAGTTGGGCTGGTAATAATCTTGAATACATGTGCAACTACCTTAAGGCAAATGCAGATTTAACGGAATTTGAGGATGTTGAGAACACCCTTGACAGACTTGAAGACATTGTTGACGGAGACAGCGAAGTACTGTTTACGAATAAAGAGTCATTCATTTGGATGACTGTATTTCACAAGTTTAAGTCTCTTAATATTGATGACGACAGGTTCGGAGATTTTATAAGGGCGTTTGTTACTCAACACATGAATGAAATTAAAATAGAAGAATGTAGTTATAAGGAGCTTGAAGGCAACAAGTCTACTAAAGACAAGAGTCTTGTAACTAAGAAGATAAATCACATTGTTACTCTTATGAACAGATATCTTGATGTTGTCGAGAACAGTGCCGCATAAGGCGCTGTCTCGGCTATTATGTAAAAAGGGAGGATAAATATTATGTTTTTATTTTGCGGTCACAAAGATTATAAAGTTCTTGGATGGAAATACGTAAATCTTAGAAAGCCAACTGAATATATTGAAGCAAGAGTGCAGTGCCAGAAGTGCGGCAAGATTGTTTTCAAAAAAATTGAGGGAGAAAAGATTAACGCATTCGTTACGATTTATGAAGACAAGTTCGGAATGTAGGTGGTTTTTATGGGCGTTATGGATCACGGGTATGACAAGGGAGATATGCTAATAGTTGACGTCGGGACATTTAGCGTAGTCGTAGAATACCTTGGTTACAGTGAAATTGATTATAACAATTTCATTGGCGAAGGCGAGGACGGCTGCGTTTCCGACGCATGGAGATGGGACGAAATAAAAGGGAGGCGAGAATCATGACTCCGATAGTTGAGGCAAGAATTGTTGATGGTGATACAGGCAGAGTGTTAGAAAACTATAAGCAGTTTCCTATGATAGATAGACTCAATTATATGGTTTCTCCGGACACCATAGATTTCTACACAAAGCAGTGGTATGTCACGATTGAGTTTCGGCATTTGGTATGGAAATGTGCTGACAGAATGGAAAACATAACGACAGAAAGAGTTGTGGACGGAAAGGAGAACGAATGACGAGGGAAGAAGCGATCGAAATCCTTGAGGAAGTCAAAGAGATAGATGATTCCATGTATCAATATAATTCAAAATATATGGAAGTATTAGATATGGCTATTACATTGTTAAGGAATGAACCAGACGTTGACAATCCAACGGATAATGAAAATGAAATTAAAGTTGGAAATGTTTTTATTTTAGATTCGGAATATGGAAAACAATATGAAGTAGTCATTATAAATATAAATGATTGCCGCGATCCTAGAACAAAATATGCGTGTGATGTTTATTTAGATGGTGTATGTATAAACGATGATTACATTTTTATTGGGGATGACTTTTTCAAATTAAAAAATGTAAGAAGAAAATATTGAAAAATATCAGACAGAGGAGGACGAGTGAATGAGTTTATGGACAATGGAACAGAGAACAGAAGGTATGAAAAAGCAAGCACAAGAGTTGATTGAGCAAGCATATAAGAGAGGATACACGGCAGGATACTCCAAAGCAGAAAATGATTATCACGCTAAGACGGAAGATGACAGAAAATCATCTTATGAGTTGGGCTTGAATATGGCATGGGAAACTGCAAAGAAAATTTACTCAACCATCAAGAATGGAGCATTACACACTGATGAAATAAGGAAAATTTTTGATGTTAGATATTTAACTGATGTTCTCGAAGAATTTTCTGCATCAGAAGCTATTGAGAAAATCAAAGCATATGAAGAGCAGAAGAAGCAGCAGGAAGAGGAATGCATAAAGGTTGGGGATGAAGTGATTTATCATGATGACAAAGGGGTTGTTGTTCTTGTGGCAAATAACGGAAAAGCTATATCTGTCATGAGTGCAAATGGTGGCTGGATGATACGAGCAGATAGTGAGAATCTTGTAAAAACAGGCCGCACATTTCCGGAAATCGCGGAAGTCTTGAAGAAGTTGCAGGAGGGCGAGTAATGACAAGAACTTTCAATTATAGTATTGACAGTATGGTTGAAGAAATAGAGAAGTTTGCCCGTTGGCAGAGAGAACGCAAAGAGAAGACACTTGCAGAAATCATTACTAAATATGATTTTATTGTTGGATCAGAAGAGTGTAAGTACAAACTAATAGAAGCATTGCCAGAGGGAGCAAATATTATATGTTCACCTTATATTGTAAGTCCTACACAATTTTATGCAATCAAAAAGTTTGACATAATGGATTATTTATTGGTTGAGTCATAGGAAAGTGAGGGATAAGGAATGAGCAGATTTGAAGAAGCAAAAGAGAGTCCAATGGCAATGTCTGTCATGGTTGCATTTTGCATCGCCGGCTACCTAGAACAATCAAAGATTATATCTTTCACGGACAAAGAACTTAAGGAGTTTATGGAAGATATTTCAGAAGATATTATGGAATGGCTTATGGAGGAAAGAAAATGACACTTGACGAACAGATTACTATTTTGGAACATAATGCAGAATATGAACGCACTCACGGTAATTTGCAAGGTTGTTTGGATTTCAGACAGCTTGTGGAATGGCTGAAAGATTATCAAATCCTTTTGTTAACACAGAAGTTTGGGAAGTGGATTCCAATGACCGTATCAAGCGGAAGAGATAGTTGGAAGTGTTCTGTATGTGGCAGAAGAGCAAGGGGGAAAATTGAAAATTTGCCGTATTGTCATTGTGGCGTGAAGATGGAAGGAAGTGAAGCAGATGGGATCGATTGATAATCATCATAATTATGGGATTGTTCGAAATATTGAAAATGACATTGTTGGTTTTAATCTTTCCCCGGATTTATTCGTTGGATTTACTCATGAAGATATTTTTAAGGCATTAGAAAGATATGCTAAAGAAAAAGCTGTTAAGTCTTCGTTTAGGATAGAGACAATAACTGTATTTCCGGCAGACAAGGAGGATGCAGAATGACCGACCGAAAAGGATGGTGATTGAATGACAAATTGTGGGAATTGTAGATTTGCCGTGATTGATTACGAAGAGTATTACGGCACGACAATGAGACAGTATTTTGTGTCGGGGTGCAAGAAGGGTTTGGAAGAATCTGAGGATTGCGAAGAATTTGAAGAATTGATAGACGAGGACGGTGATTTACCATGAAGCAGTATTGCCGATATTGTATCAATTTATGCGTAAACAATGTTCCGTATTGCATGGAACGCAATGAATGTCTTTCAGAAAGTTATTGCAAGCGTCCGAATAATTGTAAGGATTTTGTATTCGCGAATGTTGAGCCAGAGAATCAAGATGCATTCGGTGAGACAAACGGATACAAGCTGAGACAGCCGAGACAAAAGGATTGTGACGGGCAAATGTGCTTATTTGTTGATGAGGACAGCGAGGGGGGGGAGATTGATCGTGGATGAATTAGTTCTTGAGAGAGGTCGTAATGAGGCGTGGGATTGTCTAAGAGAAATGATTAAAATGCCTCGTGATAAATTCGAGAATATTTTTGGAGAAAATATTAGTATTGCAAATTGTATTGACTTTTATTCTGCATCAGAAGTTATAGAAAAAATAAATAATTATGAGAGATATAATGGAGAAGGTGTAATTAAACTTGATGACGTCCCAGGGTTGCAAATAGGACAGGAAGTGTCGGTATATTACAAAGACATAATGATGACAAATGGAATTTTCACCGCGAAAAATATTGTATCAGTTGGTGGCCACAATACTGTATCAAATGAGTATGTTAAGATGTGTGACGGATGGTTTACTTATTACGTAAATAAGGAAACCGGAGAAAAGAAGATTGTATTAGATCCTGACGATGTTGTAGTAAATGATAAGTTGGATGATTTTTTCAGATAAAAGTTATTTTTCATTTGAAAGGACAAAATATGAGCAAATTACAATGCGTTGGGAATTACATTATTGCAAAGCAAAAAGGGAAGTGCTGCGTGTGTGGCAAGCCAACACGAATTGTAGAAATGAATTATGAGGATTTTGTTTGCAGTCCAGAATGTGAAGTTGTACTTGATAAAGAATATCAGGATCGGCTTGCAAAAATGCCGGAAATTGATTTATAAATGGAGAATTACAATGTAGGAGGTATAATCGTGAAGATAAATTTGCGTGACGTGTTTCTTGGTAAAATTAGAGAAGGAATGGCGAGATGTTATATATGCCAGCCATGCGATGGTGAGTATGTCATATATATGAATACTCATACATTTTACTTTTTTGAGACTGTGATGACTGATGAAATCATATATTATAAAGAAAAACACGAACTTGGTGATAATGTTGTTGCAAAGTTCGAGGGAATAAAAATACTTATAGATCAAAGCCTTTCAAACTACGAAATAAAAATTGACGAAGAAAAGGAGAATTAATAACCATGGCAGACGAAATCAAAACTGTAAGCGATCAGGAAATTAAAAAGGTTCATCCTAGAATGTATGAGGTTGGCGTTATTAGTTTTAACGAAGACATTCGCTGGGGCGAAACTGGTCGCGTTGATATTCCTTATCCAATTAAGAATAATATTTTACGGGCCATTGAGGAAGCTGGTTTTAGCATTACGATCCAGGCGAATGGCGAAATAATTATCAATGCTGTTAAGAAGCAACTGCAACATGATGCATAAGAAGGAGGTTTTTCTATGCAATATGTAAGAGAAGAAATTACAAAAGAACTCTATGACAAAGCTAAGGATGTTCCGTATCCTATGATAAAAAACTTTTTCGACATTCCGATTGAGTGGGAGTGTGGCTATGGCTATTACGGCTGTGCAGTAACGCACGACATTGATAATGATAAATATTATGCAATTCATACAATTGGCAGCAGTTGCGACTAAAAAATGGAGAATGTATGACTATAAGAGAAAACGAAATCGAAACCATAAAATCATTTCTTGCAACAAGGATTGATGAGTTAAAATTCGCTGGCAAACATGAATTCTCATGGACATATGATGACATTGAAATTATCACGATCATGCAGGAGTGGTTAGTTTCCAACGGATATCTTGTTTATGAAATACAGAACGGACTTTTGATTATGTGGTAACAATTTTCATTAGAATCTCCTTTCATATAGTTCCATGATAAATACGCAAAGATAATATTTGCGTATTTACATTGGATGTAAAACTCCGAACTTGTTCGAAAATCGAAAAAAGTAATTGGTTCGAAAACTGTAATAACAAGCGTTATTTTATAATTCTTTTACATCTGAAAATCTAGTATTAAATTCCAACGACAAAATGTTGATGAAAAATTGTAACTGTAAAATTTCGAGTGACCAAAAAAATCGCGGTGGTGTGTGCATGATCAGAGACTGGACGAAGGAGCAGCTAGAGAAGATAGTTGCCAAATGCTATACGACGAGTGATTGTTTGCGTATGATGGGGTACGGCACGTCTGGCGACAATCCTAGAAAACTTAATAAACTGATAGAACGGTATGGGATTGACACAAGTCATTTCCAGCAGAGGCGAGGTTCTAAAAGAAAAACAAATAAAGAAATATTTAGATACGGGTCATTGGTTTCACAATCAACTTTACGGACAAGGTTTCATGATGTTTGCGACGAATATAAGTGTTCTATTTGCGGTCTTCCACCTGAGTGGCATGGCAAGCAGCTCACATTAATGTTGGATCATGTCGACGGCGACCATCAGAATAACGTAGTTGAGAACTTGCGGTGGGTTTGCCCAAATTGCAACAGCCAACTTCCTACTACAGGATATCACGGCATTAGAAAGTATGACAAGTTTGGTAATCCTGTTAAAGGCGAGAGAGTCCCTATTGTTGATACTCATGACAAGAACAACAGGCAAAAGATTAGATGCCCACAATGTGGCAGATTAATGAGTAAACAGGCAGACCTTTGTCAAAAGTGCGCTGGAAAGGCTAAAAGAAAACGGCACGAAGAAGGACTTCCGGTAACAAGGGACGAACTTAAGGGATTAATCAGAACAAAATCATTTACTGAAATTGGAAAGCAATTCCATTTATCCGACAATGCGATCAGGAAGTGGTGCAAGAAATTTAATTTGCCTTACAGCAAGGCAGAGATTAAATCATATACTGATTCGCAATGGGATAGGATCTAAGTTTCATTAAGTTTCATTAAAAATGATGAAATAAAAAGAGAATGTAATAGTGTAACATCTCGTGTCTTTGGTGGTGCATCTACCTCCATCGTACCCTCCATAGATATATAAGGTACACTTCATGTGCTTAAACTCCTTTCAGCATGAGGTGTACCGCCAAGGGCATGAGATAATGATAAAAAATAAAATAGGAGGAAAAGAGATGGCTGCTTTTCAAGTAAAGAAAGCAAAGAGAGAGAAAATCTACGTAAAGATCGCTCTCATGGCTCCGTCAGGTGGCGGAAAAACATACAGTAGTTTGCGTCTTGCTACTGGTATGGCAGAAGAAATTAAGAAAGAAACTGGTAGAGATGCGAGGATTTTGATGGCGAACACGGAGTCTAAGCGTGGATATTATTACGCCAATGAGTTCGAGTATGACATTGTTGATATTGATGCCCCTCACAATCCTGAGAAATATGTTGACCTCATAAATTTTGCAGTAGAAGAAAAGTACGACATACTTATAATCGACTCGTCTTCTAGTGAATGGGAGGGCAAGGGCGGATGTCTTGAACTCCATCAGCAGGCAGGTGGACAGTATCAGAACTGGAAGACAATTTCACCTCGTCATCAGAAGTTTATTAACGCCATTGCAGATTCACCCATCCATATCATTGCAACCATGCGTGGTAAGGATCAATATGAGATGATTAAGGATGAGAAAGGTAAGGCTTCCGTTCAAAAGTTGGGTGTTGGCGCTAAGCAGAGAGATGGTTTTGAGTATGAATTTACCTGCACTTTCCTTATTGATCAGAAGTCTAGCTGTGCAGAGTCTCAGAAGGACAATACTCACATCTTTGAGAATGAAGGGCCGACATTACTTACCGAGAAGCATGGTCAGAAAATTATTCAGTGGGCTAACTCTGGGGAAGGATATACTCCAGTAGTTAGAAAGGAAGAAGAACTTGTAGAACAGACTGTTGATGATCTTACTGCAGTACACAACGAAATCATTGATTACTGTAAGAAGGCAGGCGGCACAAAGAATGCAGAATTGATGGACACTCTTAAGGAATATGCTTCAAATGGTAATCCTAAAGCCATTAAGGATTTAGACAAAGCTAAAGAGTGTCTTGAAAAGATTAAGGCTGTTAAGCCATTGTAAAACGTGAGGAGAATAGATTATGAATAGTTTTAATGGTGTTGGAAGATTAACAAGAGATCCTGAAATTCGTTACACACAAGGCGAGAAGCCCGTTGCAATCGCTCGTTTTTCAATAGCAATCAATAGAAGATTTGCTAAAGAGGGTGAGCAGAATGCAGACTTTATCAATTGCGTGGCATTCGGAAAGACTGCAGAATTCCTTGAGAAGTTTTTCAAAAAGGGAATGGCAATTGGAGTTACCGGAAGAATTCAAACTGGCAGCTATACCAACAAGGACGGGGCAAAGGTTTACACAACAGAGGTTGCTTGCGAGAGTGTTGAATTCGTAGAGAAGAAGGGAGACGGCAACAGTGCTCCTGCAGGGGCAGACAATGCTTTTATGAATGTTCCTGACAATATCACGGAGGAGCTTCCTTTCAACTAAAAAACTAGTTGATTTCACAAAACCACGGCTTTAGTCAATCTTTAGCCGTGGTTAACTTTAGAAGGGAGGTTCAGTTTTGGCGGTCATAGAAAAAGAACTTATAACAAAAGCCAAGGAAAAACTTGGAGATAAAAATGCTTTTTTAATGGCAGAACTTCTTGACCTTGAAAAGTTTGATGAGAAAAATCTTAAAGCATGCTGTCCGTATCACAACGAGAAGACGCCGAGCTTTATTTATAATAAAAAAGAGGGATATTTCCATTGTTTTTCATGTGGAAAGACCGTTGATCTTATAGACGTGCTTATGGAGAAGGGAAGCACGTTTATTGATTCAGTTAAATACATGTGTGAGAAAGCAGGTGAAGAATTTAGCTGTCCTGAACAGCACGTAAAGGTTCTTCACAAATACAAATATCCACACGAAGAAGCCAATTGGAATGACATGACAAAGGTGTATGAATATCTCGGAGCTAGAGGACTTAGTAAAAATACAATTGATTACCTTGACATTCGTTCAGATGAACACGGCAACGTTGCATTCCACACTTATGATCAGTATGACACTTTGACAGTTGTAAACTACCGCAAGTCATATAAGACCGCACCTGACGAAAATAAGTGTTGGTTTCAGAAGGATGCAGACGTTGCAGACATCCTGTTCAACATGAACAGAGTAAATACCACAAAGCCTTTGGTAATTACTGAAGGGCAGATTGATTGTGCGTCAGTGATAGAAGCAGGATATCTTAATTGCGTTTCAATTCTTAAAGGTTGTCAATCCATGGGATGGATTGAGAATCTGTGGGATTGGCTGCAGGAGTTTGACCAAATCATCGTATTTAGTGACGGCGACAAACCTGGCATTAAGATGAGAAATGAAGTGATCAATCGCCTCGGTGCAATCAGGTGTAAGTATGTTGAGATACCAAAAGAATTAGAGTTTAAGAACACCGGACAAATGGTTCCGGTAAAGGATGCCAACGAAATACTGCAAGCAAAAGGAAAGCAATTTCTTCTTGACCTTATCCTAGAAGCAAAAGACATTCCAATCACTTCCGTTGCAAAGTTGTCAGAGATTAAGGAATTAAATCCTACGGAGATGGACGGATTTGAAATTGGAATTCAGGAATTAGATAAAGAGTTAATGAAAATATTTACTGGTGGCGTTACGATCCTTACTGGACTTCCAAGTGCAGGAAAAACAACGTTTTTGAATCAGATAGTCCTTAGTGCCATGGACAGTGGATATAAGACGTTCCTGTTCTCAAGAGAGCTTCTAAATGGCATGTCAAAAGGTTGGTTTGCTCAAGTGGCTGCAGGCCGTCGTAACATGAAATCCATAAAGCTCGCTAACGGCAATGATTTCTACGTTGTTGACAATAGTGCAAAAGAACAGATTACGAAATATTATGATGACAGTTTCTTTATTTATAGAGACGAAGAAGAAAACTCAGAAGATAAACTATTCGAAAGTATGGAACTGTGTGCCACTAAAAAAGGGCTAAGGCTGTTTATTATAGATAATTTGATGACCGTACAGTTGCATGACATGCAGGACGGCAATAAGGCTCAAACTGATTTTGTAAATAAACTAATTAAGTTTTCCATGAAATATGACGTTGCCGTAGTCATGGTTGCTCATCCTAGAAAGATGCAGAGTGGTTATGACATTGGTTTGTTTGACATTGCAGGATCACAGAATATTGTTAACCTTGCTACTAGGACAATTGGTCTTAAGAGAGTGCGTGAGGAAATAAAACGGAATCCAAAAGAAAAATACTTCGGCTATGATGTTGTTATTTCTGTAATAAAGGACAGAATTTTTGGTTCACAGAAAGAAATTCCGGTGCATTATGACACCGTTGACAGGCGTTTTTATTCGAATTATGACGAGTTCGACAGGATTTACGGATGGGATAGAAAGAAGTATGCAGACAAAATTCCGTATCCGTTAGACAACAAAGATCAATTTCCTGACCAATAAATAGAGAATGAATTAGTGGGTAGAAAAATCTGCCCACTAATTTTTTTTATTTAGGAGGTATAGGTTTGGAATCTGAACAATTTATTTTAGATACAATGACTTGGAGTTTTTCGCGTCTAAACAGTTTTTACAATTGCCCACACGAATGGTACAGGCAGTACATTGATGACGAACGTGGAGAGAATGGGTTCTTTGGCGAATTTGGCGGTGCATGCCATAAAGTGCTAGAAAAGTATGCTAAAGGCGAGATATCAATCTTTGAAGTTTCAGATGAATATCAAAAGCAGTTTTCTGAAGACGTAGTACATGACGCACCGCCAAACAAATATGTCGACCTTATGGAATCATATTACAACAAGGGTTTGGATTATTTTGACAACATTGATTTGGATTTAGATGAATTTGAAATCCTTGGCGTTGAGAAAGAAGTGCATTTTGAGATTGCCGGAAAGCCATTTGTTGGGTTTATTGACTTGCTGCTAAAAGAAAAAGAAACGGGAAAGATTATTATTCTTGACCATAAGAGTGCATCAATGAAGGTATTGAAGAACGGGACGGTAAGCAAAGCTGATCAGACACACTTTACTGAATTCAAGCATCAGCTTTATTTGTACTCCATTGCGGTTATTGCTGAATATGGTAGGGCTGACGAACTGTGGTGGAACATGTTTAAGGAAAGAACCTGGATTAAGATACCGTTCAAGAAAGATGAGTATGAAGAATCAATCAAATGGGCAGAAGATACAATCAAATTGATTGAGGCAGAGAAAGAATTTCCTTGTAATCCTGACTTCTTCTATTGCAATTACCTGTGTTCGCAAAGAAATAATGCCTGTGAATTCAAGCCAATGCCAATAACTAAAAATGATCCGTCAGACGATTACTACAACCCTAATGGATTTTAGGAGGTGAGATTGTGCCGAATTATGTTTGCTATCATTTGCATACGGAAGATTCATTGCTAGATAGTTGTACGAACTACAAATTGTATGTAGACAGAGCCGCAGAGCTTGGACAAACCGCAATATGTTTTACGGAACATGGCAATATTTATAACAATATCGAAAAGAAAATGTATGCCAACGAAAAAGGTTTAAAGTACATGCATGGCGTTGAGATTTACCTAACGGCAGAGCTTGAGCCGAAGGTCAGGGATAATTACCATACCATCCTTATAGCAAAAAACAAAGATGGAATCAAGGAATTAAACAAACTCGTAGACACATCGACTAGAGAAGATCACATGTATTACAAGCCTAGAATTTCGTTTGATGAGTTCTTTAACATTTCAGATAACATAATTAAGATTTCTGCATGTCTTGCATCTCCATTAAGCAGGTATCCTGCATTTGTAAAAGAAACCGTTGATGATGAAACCGCAAGGATAACGTATGACAAACTGCTTAGGTCGTATGATTATTACGAAATTCAGCCACACGTTAACTCGTTTGAACAAATCAAGTACAATCAGGCATTATGGGAGGCATCTAAAAGATACGGTAAACCGTTGATTGCAGCGACGGATACGCATAGCCTTGATAAATATAAGGCCGAGTGCAGAAGCATCCTTCAAAAGGCTAAGAAGATTGAATTCTCAAATGAAGACGAGTTTGATCTTACTTACAAGTCTTATGATGAACTTGTTGCAATGTTTAGACAGCAAAATTCATTGCCAATGGACGTTGTATTAGAAGCCATAGAGAATACTAATCGCATGGCAGACATGGTTGAAGACTATGAACTTGACACGGCATTTAAATATCCGGTTCTGTATGACAACGAAGAAGAAGTTTTTGTTGAAAGAATATACAGAATGTACCACGAGAAGCTTGAAAAAGGAATAATTCAACCTGATCCAAGATATGAAGAGAACATCCAGGAAGAGCTTAGAGTTTTCAAAAAGATTGGAATGATTGGATTTATGCTGTTCATGTCAGAGCTTGTGTGCTGGTGTTGGGATAACGACATTCCGGTGGGGTTCTGTAGGGGTTCGGTTGGCGGTTCGACCATAGCATATTTGACTGACATTATAGACGTTAATCCAATTGTATGGAATACGGTATTCTCAAGATTTGCTAACGAAGACCGTAAAGAAATTGGCGACATTGATCTTGACATTTCTCCGTCACAGAGACAGCTTGTGTATGATCACATTATTGAGAAGTTTGGTGCTGACAAAACCGCATACGTGCTTGCAATGACTACGGTTTCTGACAAAGGAACGATTGATGAAATCGGCAGGGCACTTGACATTCCTTTAGATGAAGTAAAGAACATTAAGGAATTATACTCAAACTTCACGTCAACAATCGCAGATACGCAAGAAAAGATGAAGAAGATTGAGGAAAATCTTAAAACAGTTCAGACGGAAAAGCTTCAGAATGACTTAGAAGAATGCAAGAAAAAGATTGAAAATGCAGAAAAGGCATTGAAGAGACTGAAGGAAATTGAATATCCAAAAGTATTCTATTATTTTGACGGACTTGTTGGAACTACAATAGCACAATCCATGCATCCTGCAGGAATTATAGTTAGTCCGGTAACACTTCCTGACAATTACGGCACTTTCTGGGCGAAGGACGGCAAAAGAATTCTGTCGATTAACATGGAGGAAATCCACGAGGTAAGCCTTGTAAAGTATGATTTGTTGGGATTGAAGAACATTGAGATTATTAAGGATACTTGTATTTTGGCAGGCATTCCGTATCCTAAGTCTCACACTGTAGATTGGCTAGATAAAAATGTGTGGGATCATATTGGAGATAGTCCAGTAGGCGTGTTTCAATTTGAAGGCAGGTATGCATTCGATCTAATGAAAAAGTTTAAGTGTGCTTGTGTTAACGATTTGTCTTTGGTAAATGCAGCATTGCGTCCGTCAGGTGAAAGTTATAGAGATAGGCTTCTTGCCAAAATTCCAAATAAAAATCCGTCAAAATTAATCGACGACCTTCTAAAAGAAAACGATGGATATTTGGTATTCCAGGAGGATACAATCAAATTTCTTACAAACATATGTGGTCTTAGTGGATCTCAGGCAGACAACATTCGTCGTGCAATAGGTAGAAAACAAAAGGATAGACTTGAAGCTGCATTACCTGCAATCCTTGAAGGATATTGCAGTAAATCTGATAAGACGAGAGACGTTGCTGAGAAAGAAGCCAAAGCGTTCTTACAAATCATTGAAGACAGTGCAAGTTATCAATTTGGGTTAGGATGATTAGCCCCCTTATACGGTGACGTATATTGAATAATCTTGTGAACCATATTACTCATGGGTGTGCAATTTACGTTTAGTAACCATAGGAAATGATGGCTAAAAATTGCGCTAACAGGGAAAGCACAGCAAGTAAAGTTGGTGTCAATCCTGTGCCAAGATAAACTAATTTTAGTTTATAAGGTCAAACGACTAAACATACATTATGTATAAGACGGTGGAAGATGAGTTGCCACCGGTAGTGCAAGACAACTTAAGTAATTAAGTTGATGATATAGTCTGTTCCATTAGAAATAATGGGTAAAACGATAATCATTCCACTGGTTATTCAATGATTGGATATATGTGCGCATACTTGCGTTATTATTATCCGAAGGAATTTATCACGGCGTACCTTAATAATGCCAATAACGAAGACGACATTATGATGGGTACTCAATTGGCAAAACAACTTGGAATTCCTATTCATAGCATTAAATTTAGGCACTCAACCGCAAAATATTCGTGTGACGAAACTGGAATTTATAAAGGAATTGAGTCTGTAAAATTCCTTAACGAAACTGCGGCAGATGATCTGTATTCCATTAGAGAAGAATCATTTGATTCGTTTATTGATTTATTGGCAAGAATTGGCGACCTGAAGGTTGACAGTAGGAAACTTGATATTCTAATAAAGTTGAATTTCTTCGAGGAGTTTGGCGATATTGTTTATTTGTTGAAGTGCAACGAATACTTTTCTGAATATTATTCAAAGAAGCAGATTAAAAAAGACAAGGCTTTGGAGAGTGGTCTTGATTTTGAATTAATCAGGTCGTGTTGCAGTAAAGAGACTCCCAAGACTTTTATGGAGTTGGACGGCGCTAAATTGGTAAAGATTCTGTCTGATAAATACAGGACATACAGGACTACTACTAAACAAAAAATAGCGTATCAAATGGAAAACCTTGGATATGTTGACATAGTTGACAAGAAGTATGCAGGATATTGCTATGTTACTGATTTAGATACAAAATATTCGCCAAAACTTAAGCTATATGCCATGGCGAATGGCAATACCATTCCGGTTAAGATTGCAAAGAAGTTGTTTGAAAACAATCCGATCCGAATTGGTGACATCATCAAGGTTAAGAATCAGGCGAAACAGAATAAAAAGGTTATGGTTAACGGCAAATGGACTGACACGGACGAGAAGGAATGGTGGGTTACTGATTACGACATTTGCAACAGCATTCAGGTATAAACAAGTAATTCATCAGAAAAAGTATATATATTATCCGTCTAAAAGTGCCTAATGACTACGACATTTACAACAGTTTGAATGGTTAAATTTGTCTTTTTATTGCATTACATCCTCATTTTATGATATATTAAATTATAAAAATATATTATTGGGGGGTGGTTTAATGGAATTAAAAGACTATATATGGCCAGAACTTCTGCCTCGATATGAATTTTTAAACTATGGGCATGCATTGGAGATTATTTCTATAGGATATCCTAAGCAATGGTCAGAGATTGAGGAATGTTTGAGAAAATTTAAAATAGTACATTCTGATATTACTGACGCAGGCGGGTCAGAATCAGCAATACCAAAAAAATTTGATAATGTACTTTATCCTTATGGATGGAGAGAAATAAGGATTTCTGGAGATCTTCATGTTAGATCATATCAACGTAATCGTGGATGCCATAAAGGTAATTTTGAAGAAACACCTACTGATGAAATAGTTATTAAACAATTTATAGATGGTCATAATGTTGATTTTATAAAAGGAAAAGTGGCTCTTGATTTAGAATGGAATTCAAAAGATCAGACATTCGATAGAGATATATTAGCAATGCGCACATATTTTGAATGTGGTATAATTGATGTTGGCGTTATAGTAACAAGAGCAGAAAACCTAAATGAAATATTCACGAGGCTTGGTGTAAAGAGCAAATATGGGTCTTCTACTACATGGATTGGAAAACTAAAATACAGACTTGATAGTAGAAGACAAGGTGGATGTCCAATACTTGCAATAGGCATATGTAAGGAGAATGTTAGAAATGAATGATACTGCAAAAAACTTACTTGAATTTTGTGGAGATAAAAAATTTGTTACAGTTTATGCAGACCCACCATGGCAATTTAGCAACAGAACTGGTAAAATTGCTCCTGAAAATATGAAGAATAAAAGATATCCAACAATGGCTTTAAATGATATAAAATCTTTGCCTGTAAATGAAATTACAGCAGACGATGCTCATTTATATATGTGGGTTCCAAACGCTTTATTAATAGAGGGAATTGAAGTATTAAAGTCTTGGGGATTCACTTATAAGACAAATATCATATGGGAAAAAACTAGAAAAGATGGAATGCCTGATGGAAGGGGTGTTGGATTCTATTTTAGGAATGTAACTGAAATAATACTGTTTGGAGTTAAAACAAATAAGAAAGGAAAAACATTTCGCACATTACAACCAGGAAGATCTCAAGTAAATCTTATAAGGGCAATGAAGAGAGAACACAGTCGTAAGCCAGATGAATTCATACCATTAATAGAATCATGTAGTCCTGGGCCTTATATAGAATTATTTGCACGTGGCAACAGAGATAATTGGGCTATGTGGGGAAATCAGGCTAACGACGAATATGAACCAGACTGGAAGACATATGCAAATCATACTAAAAGAACTAAAATATAAATTTAGAAAAACATAAATACTTTCCGTGTTATATATAGTAACACAAAAAATTACATAGTAACATTTTAAATGTTACTATCAAAAAAAATATGTTACTTAAAAAGAGCGATTAATTTCGCTCTTTTTTTATTTCATTTGGAGAATGAATAACTATGGAGGTGATTTCATATGGACGAAGAAAAAGAAAAATCAACATTAAAGGTTGCACTTATTGCAGATGATTGGGCTTCTGCAGAGTTCTTTTACAGAAGATTTTTGCAGGATAATGAAGAACAGATACTGATTCCTGGAAGAAACAAAGCGATTATGTATGACGGAACGATTGTTGAAAAAATGGCAATTTATGAATTATACACAAACAAAAATAATTATGATCAGGTTTTAGTTTGCCTTGAAAATGAAACTAACGGCGAAAGCGTGGTTTTGATAATGAAATCTTTGCTGATGTCTCAGGTTCCGGCAAGTTACCAATTTTTGTGCTATGAAGAGGATGAATGATGCTCTATAAAGAAGAGATAAGAGATTTGTTCTCCGTATCTGATGATTACTATTTTGCACAATGTATTAGTGCAGATTTTGCAATGGGAGCTGGTATTGCGGTTCAATTCAATAGATATTTTGACATAAAGAATCGCTTAATCAACAAATATGGTCACAGTTTTGAGGACAGATGGGATATATTCAATGAGCATGGAACATGTTTGTTGGAAGGTCGCGTGTATAATCTAATAACTAAAAAGAAATATTGGTTTAAGCCGACTTATGACACGTTGAAATCTGCTCTTAAAGCAATGAGAACCATGGTAATCAATAATCCTGATGTTAGGAAAATCGCAATGCCACAAATCGGATGTGGCTTGGATAAGTTACAGTGGGATAAAGTTTCTGAAATTATCAAGGAAATTTTTGGAGAATTAGATGTTGAGATTCTCATTTGTAAACTGAAATAGTTTACAAAATAAATTTGGAGGTATGTGGAATGTTAATCGGAAAAAATGATAAGAAGAATAAGTTTGTATCAATTTTTAATACTGACACAGGGTTTTACATGAGAAGTGGCGTGTTGGATGAGAATGGTAATGATACTGGCGTAGATCCTTTTATGGCAAGCTTTCCTGAGTTATTGGATATTGGAGTAATGCAGACATGCGTATGCGCTCATAGATGTAAAGTAGATTGTTATCAAAATGCCATTGGAAGATGCGGTGCAAACATGTCTGTTAAAGACTATGAATCCATTATGAAACAGTGTGAGGGTAAGTGCCTGCAAATTGCCCTTGGAGGTGCAGGTGATGTTGATACTCACGAGAACTTTGAAGAGCTTTTAAAGTTAACAAGACAGTATGGTATGGTTCCGAACTTTACTACCAGTGGAATTATGATGACTCCTGAGAAGGCTAGACTTTGTAAGGAATATTGCGGCGCGGTTGCAGTGTCAGAGCATAATACAGATTACACGAATAAGGCACTTGACATGTTAATGAATGCCGGAGTAAAGACAAGTCTTCATTATGTTCTCGGAAATAATTCCATTGATGAAGCCATTAGCAGATTAAGGAATGACAGTTTCAAACAAGGATTAAATGCGGTTGTGTTTTTGCTTTACAAGAACGTGCTACCGCTTGGTCGTTCAGAAAATGTACTTAAACCAGACGATCCAAAAGTGAAGGAATTTTTTGAATTGGTTAGCAAACAAAATTTCCACCACAAGATTGGATTTGACAGTTGTACCTGTGCTGGTATTATTAACTACTCGCACAACATTGATCTGAACAGTCTTGACTTCTGTGAAGGCGGTAGATTTTCTGCATACATTGATGCAAATATGAATATGATGCCATGCAGTTTTGCAAATCAAGATCCAAAATGGCACATGAACCTGAGAGATCATACTATTCAGGAAGTTTGGGATAGTGCAATGTTCGACAGATTTAGGTATTCATTAAATCATTCTTGCCCTGGTTGTCCCAATAGGGCAATGTGCGGTGGTGGTTGCCCGCTTATGAATGGGATTACATTATGCAATAGAAATGAAAGGAGATTTATTCAGAATGAAGTATAGAAAAGATTTTGTGACAAACAGTTCTTCAAGTAGTTTTATTCTTACAAACAATTCTAATGAAACTTTGTCATCAGAAGAATTTGCTGAAAAATTGGTTGGCAGAATTATCAGGGATGCTAAGGGATTATTTGAATTAAAACCAGGTGAATCAATTGAACTTGAATGCGAAGATCATTATGAAAATTATTTTGAGACATATATTCATAATGAATGTGGAGGAAGTTGGTTCGGAAGTGGCAACTATTATATGGATAATGATATTTCAGTTGAGTTCAAGGAGTCTCACCATTAGGAGGAATTATGAAAATTAGAACGGATTTTGTTACTAACAGTAGCTCTAGCTCTTTTATTATTGATCGCAAGGATTGCACTTTCGGGCAATTATTAAAAAAACTAAAGGAATTGGCTCAGGAAGATTGTAAAGACTTTGGTTACTCCGACAAAATAAGGTGGAAAGATGTCGTTTATGATGAAGAAGTAGGAGAAATTTCTGTTGGGAACTACTATATAAGCTTTATAACAAAAGATCACCCATACACTCCATATACCGGAGGAGAGACTAGAGATGAATATATAAAAACACGTTTGGAGTGGGGTTATACGGAAGAAGATGCAATTGAACTTTACAATGAAGCTTTAGAAAAAGACAAACAATGGGAAGGACTAGATCATCATTATCTAATTGATAATAAAGGATGCTGCCGGTACGATTTTTATTCTGTTGAAAACGCATTTTCGGATGTCCCAATCGTGTGGGGATATTGCGACTAAAATAATCAAGAAAGGACGTTACTTATTGTGAACGACTATTATTCAGAAAGTAAAAAGCACAAATTTATAATCACGAACAATACCGCAAGCAACATGACTAGCGAAGAGTTTGCGAAGAATCTATTTTATCGAATTATCAGAGACGCTAAAGATAAGTTTGTCCTTACATCAGGAAAATCGATAGAAATAGAATGTACTGATGATTGGGAAGATTTGTTTGACAAGTATTTGATTGACAATTTTGCGGGCGCATGGAGCCATGGCGATTCATATACAAGCAATGACATTGGAATTATGCATATTGAGGAGAGATAAAATGAAGATTAGAACAGATTTCGTCACTAATTCAAGCAGCAGTTCGTTTATCATTGCCTATAAAGAAATCCCAAAGATTGATAAGGAGACTATCAAAAAATATCCATTTCTTGCCAACTTCAATAATCTCGTAGAGAGACTTATGTATGCGAGGGGTTCTTCCTACCAGACTGAAGAAGGAATTTCAGTAGTATCAAAATATCAACTGGATGCACAATTTAATGAAGACGTTCAGTGTAGCCGGTATGACACGTTGGAAGAATGGCTAAATGATGAGTGGAATGAATACGAAAAGAAAAAATATAATGAGTGTCTGAAATACTTAGATCAGGGATATAAGTTAGTATTCAAGAGAATTGATCATGATGATGAATTTATATCAGATTTGTTAAAAGAACTTGGATATTTTGGCGGCAAAGATTTTATCGTTTTGTCTGAAAGAGAGGTTTAAATGACCGTTAGAGAATTAATAAGCAAGAAGGATTATGACTATATATCATTTAGAGTTACGGGGCCACCTAATTTCCCGTATCTTGAGGAAGAAGATCCAACGGAGTTTTACGGATCATGTCACAGCATTAACGGTGAATTGATTCCTGATGATGGTGATATTTATGATATGGATGAAGAGCTGGTTCGTTGGGAAGAGTGGTCAGATGAAGAATTGGGAATTAAAAACGGATTAACAGTCGTGGAAAAAGGAGAGTGGGATTGATGTTTCAGGTAGTTCATAAAGATCATTGTAACTTAATGGATGACTTGTTCTTCTCAAATTTCAAAACCGTTTATGACGTAAAGAAGAATTTTGATACGAATGAAGTTACTTTTTTATTTTATGATTACGACAAGAAGAATTGGTATTATGAGTCTGCAGATGATTATATGCCAATTAGTCAATCTTTCAGGTAAATAATATTAGGAGAGTATATGAGCAACGAACAAAAAATAACTCAAATAATGGCGGCATTGGATTATTTTTATCTCTGACAATTGTATTTATTGCATTGAGGCTTAGTGGAGTCATAAATTGTCCATGGCTATGGGTGTTTTCTCCAATACTGATTTGGATAGGATTGCAGATGTTGTTTGTGTTTATTATGTTTATAATACTTATAGTGAAAAATAAATAAAACTGCAGGTCGTTGGTGAAAGATAAACACGGTGTTAAGACAATGCACTGCCACCAATCAGATGGGTAATCGGCTCCAATATGTGGAGTATCTGAACCATGCAGTGGTGCTGCAGGAGTGAGAGGCTCCGCACGACCTGATTATTTCATAAAATACCTCCAAAAGGAAGGCGTCATCGAGAAATCGGTGGCGTTTTTCTTATTTTATAAAGATTTTTGGAGAATTAATAGATAGATATATTTCACATAAAAAGGAGGAGATACACAATGAATTTATTATTTGATCTGAAAGAAATTTTGTATAACAACAAAGATAACGAGCATGAGATGAGAATTACTGTTGATTCATATGAGATTAAGGTTGAGCTTATTTATGACCCTTCGAATTCTGAAGAATTTGGTAAAGAAGAAACAGTATTAACAATCGTATATGATACATGTGTTGAGTTCGCATACATTCCTGATAAGGAGTATCGCGAAAAATACATTGTTGCTGATTATGGAATTGATAAACTTGAAGCAAAATTGGTTTATGACATCATGAGTTATTTAGAGCTTAATGGTTCTGAAATTTCAGAATATTGTAACATGTTATCTCTACATGATGGCGAGAGATATAAGGCTAAAGTAAATACTAAAGACGATTCGGGGGTATAAAAAATGAACGGCATGGATGATAGATATCAGGTCGAGTCTCAGGAAAGATGGCATGAATGGGAGAGACTGATGCCACAATTACACTTCAAAGAAAATTGGGGAGTTACAATTATCCCACCGTTTGGCGGCGCGATCATAAGATTTAGGGTTCACCGATAAAACAGGTGCGCAACCACTTCCTCAACGAAGTAGGGAGGAGTTAGTACTATCAACAGTTATAATCTTACGGAAAGGAAAAGTCTTATGACAAATAAAGCCTATATTTACGCTATATACCCAAATAAAGAACAAGCCGAATTATGCCAAAAGACTTTTGGCTGTTGCAGGTTTGTGTATAATCAGATGCTTAGTGTACAACAAGAACGATATAAGAATGGAGAAAAACATTTATCCAAACTATCAGCGAATAATTACTGCACTCAACATCTAAAGAAAGAGTTTGTTTTCTTAAATGAAGTCGATAAGTTTGCTTTAAGTAATGCAGTATTTCATTTAGCTTATGGTTTTGACAAATTCTTCAAAAAGCAAGGCGGTTATCCAAAGTATAAGAATAAGCATAGGGCAAAGAAAAGTTATACAACGAATTATACCAATAACAATATAGAGATAGGCGATAATTATATCAAACTGCCAAAGTTAGGTAGGATAAAAGCTAAGATACATAGGAAACCTAATGAAGATTGGAAACTTAAATCAGCTACTATCACTCAAAATAGAGATGGTACTTATCAGGTTTCTATATTATTTGAGTATGAAACTAAAGAATTATATGCTCCAGTAACCAGTATGAATACACTGGGTTTGGATTATAAGTCAGACGGTCTTTATGTGGATAGCGATGGCAATAATTGTGATATGCCGCATTATTTCAGACAATCACAAGATAAACTGGCAAAGGCTCAACATAAGCTAAAACATAAAATTATCGGAAGTAACAATTATCGAAAACAACAAAAGAAGATAGCTAAGATACATAGACACATAGCTAATCAAAGAAAAGATTTTCTACATAAGAAGTCAACTGAGACAGCCAATCAGTACGCTTGCGTATGTGTGGAAAATCTTAATATGAGGTCTATGGCAAATAAAGGCTTCGGAAATGGTAAAGCTACTTTGGATAATGGCTACGGAATGTTTGTAAACTTCTTAGAATACAAACTAAAAGAACGTGGCGGGTATCTGATAAAAGTAGACAAGTGGTTCCCAAGTTCTCAACTCTGTCACTGGTGCGGATATAGAAGTGAAAATCTCAAAGACCTTAGAATCCGTAAATGGGATTGCCCTCATTGCGGTCACAAAGGAATAGACAGAGATTGGAACTCTGCTATCAATATCAAGGTAGAGGGATTGAGAATCTTAGAATCAGCGTAACTATAAACAATAGGGTAGGAACTATCCGAATCAACGCCTGTGGACACTGTGTAAGACGAGCCGACAAGGTAACTTGTTAGGAACGCAGTAGTGGTTGAAGCAGGAAGCTCCGACTTCTATAAGTCTGAGTGGTTCACCGTGATACTACTAAAAATAACTGGTGTTATAGTCATTGACATTTAAGCAATATATAAATTGTCAGACAACTCCCGTTATGCAGAACCCATTTAGAAAGGATGTGATTGTAATTGAGAGATCCAAATAGATTGGACGAATTTTATAAAGATTTTTGTTTGCTTCATAAAAAGTATATGGCAGACATTCGCTTTGGGCAATTGTGTTGTAACTTTTTTGGATGGTTATATTCAGAAAAAGGGATAGACTGTTTCTTCCCTGAAGAGGAAAAGATGTTGGAATATTTCAGAGAATATTGTAATGGTGGCGGTGATAAAGATGTCTGATGTTAAGAAATATGCATTATCACTTATAAGACAGTGTCTTTTGTTGATTATAACATTAATGCTTCTGTTTGTTGGATTTGTGCTTATGGCAATAATTGCAGGGTTCCCAAATGATGAATTTCCACCGGAAGAAGAACAATTCATTACGGAAGAGGCATCAGAAGTAATAGAAATAATTGAATATGATGCGAAAATAGAGTACGTTCCTATAGAGATTGACATACGGACTTCTGCTCAAAGCGAGTATTTTCTTAAGATGTTGGAGCTAGATTGCGGTGAAATCAGTAAACAGGAATGGTATGAAAGCTATAAGAAATTGGTAGAAGAATATGGGGAATATCTGGAAACTCCTGAAACCGTATATGATGTTTTTACTGATGAAGAGATATATCTTATACAGAGAGTAGTTGAGACAGAGACATATCAATGCGGTTTTGATTCAAAGGTGAACGTAGCATCCGTTATATTTAATAGGATAAAAGACGGCAGGTTCGGCAATAGTGTTAAGGACGTGATAACTAGACCAGGGCAGTTTGCATATGGCAAAAAGAGCGTCTCGGAAACTACAGTACTTGCCGTCGAATTTGCGTACGAAATTGGTGACACTACAGGAGGATGCATAGCTTTTAGGAGCGACAGAAGACCTGAGAAGTGGGGCAAGTGGGTTTATCACTTTAGTGACAGTGCGGTTCATCATTTTTACAAGGAGCAAGAATAATGAAGATAGCATATGTAGAATTTGAGGTTGACGATGATTTTCACAAAATGGACTGCGCAGGATGTCCGTTCGCTTATTGGAGCGACAAAGATAACGGTTACGTATGCCCTATATATTACGGTGAATGTCGCGTAAAGATCAAGAAGGTTGGTGACAAAAATGAGCAACAGAATAAGGGTGGACGTAAGAGACATTAATACGCTTAGAAATTTCGTTTCTAAAGTAAGTCAGTTTGACAGTGACGTAAACATTATCAAGGGCAGTAACGTATTCGACGCTAAATCCCTATTTGGCGTGATAGATATAGCGCCGGATTTGACGAATACGTATGTTGAAATTTTGACAAAAGATCAGGATGAGATTATTAGATTCAATGCTGCCATGGAGGAATTTCGAGTATAAAAAAATCGAGAGATTGGAGAGATTATGATAAACATGTAAAGTGAGGTTTTGCCATGAAAGTCGTAAAAAAGGATGGAACTATTGAAGACTACAAAGAACAAAAAATTATTGATGCATGTAATAAAGCTGCTAGAAGAGCAATGATCACATTAAAAGATGAGGATTATCTTACAATTCTAAATGATGTTTGGCAAACAATCGAAGAGAATTATGATGAAGACGGCGAGATAGAAGTTTATGACATGCATAATATTGTTGAATCTGTATTGGAAGAAGATTATCCTGAGATTGCAAAAATGTATAAAGAATACAGGAACTACAAAAAAGATTTTATACACATGATGGATAATGTTTATGAACAAAGTCAATCAATTAGATATATTGGTGACAAGAATAATGCGAATACAGATTCTGCTTTAGTAGCTACAAAAAGAAGTTTAATATATAATTCCCTTAGTTCTGAGTTGTATAAAAAATTCTTTTTAACATTAGAAGAAATACAAGCAGATAAGGATGGATATATTTACATACACGACAGAAGCGCAAGACTAGATACGATAAATTGTTGCCTTAGTAGAGTTGGACATATATTAAAAGACGGATTCGAAATGGGCAATCTTTGGTATAACGAACCGCACACTCTAGATGTTGTATTTGATGTGATCGGAGATATTATACTTGCCACTGCTGCGCAGCAATACGGCGGATATACAATTCCAGAAATCGACAAAATATTAGCACCATATGCAGAAAAGTCGTATAAGAAATATTATGATGAATATTTTGTTAATTGTAATGATATATTTAGCGAATGCACTAATGAATACAAAGTTGATTTTGAAAAATTAAAAGAGCTTGCAGACAAATATGCCATGAAAAAAGTTAAACGCGATTTTGAACAAGGCTGGCAGGGGCTAGAAATAAAGTTGAATTCTGTCGGATCTTCTCGAGGTGATTACCCGTTTGTCACAGTAACTATAGGATTGGCTACTGATAAATTTGGAAAGATGGCAGCTATTACATTACTAGAGGTGCATAAGGAAGGACAAGGTAAGGACGGATTTAAGCGTCCTGTTTTATTTCCCAAAATTGTATTTTTATATGATAAAAACCTTCATGGCGACGGATCTTCTGATTATCCAAGTGCAGACGTGTTCAATGCAGGCATAGAATGCAGTAGTAAAACAATGTATCCTGATTGGTTAAGTCTTACTGGAGAAGGCTATGTCCCTGAAATGTATAAAAAGTATGGCAGAGTTATCTCTCCCATGGGCTGTGTAGATGGTAAAGAACTTGTAACATACAAATATAAAGGACAACTTTTTGTAGAATCTTTTGAAAGAATGTGGGATAGATTAACAGATTCATTTGAACCTAAAGAGCAAATTAAAGGCCAACCACATTTGTACATGGATTTAAATAATGTTGAAATTTATGATACAGAAAAAGGATTTGTTAACACAACTAGAATTATTAGAAATGTATCAGATAAATGGGTGGATTTACATTTTACAAACGGTAGAAGGTTAGTGTGTACAGAAGACCATCCAATTACTCTTACAAATGGAGTTACAAAACATGCAATCGATCTAATAAAAGATGATGAAATATTAATTAACTCAAATCAGTTCTGTCAAGAAAATGTTTTGTTTAATGATGACAAGGCTTGGTTTTTAGGTTTCATGTTGTGTGATGGTTGCTATCAGTCTGACCACATATATGCATCAGTTGCTGCATTTGGGGAAGACGAAATTGTAAATAAATTTCAATTTGTTGCTAAAAAATATTTTGACCTTAGTACAAAAGTAAAACTTCAAGAACGTGGGTCTAAAGGGACATATAAGGATATTTGTGCAGTTTCAACATCAAATAATGAGATTGTAAAAAATATAAATTACTTCACATCAATGTTTGGTGGAATGAATAAAATTAATAGACATATTCCAAACGAAGTATTCTCTTGGAATTATAGTGCGAAATTATCATTCCTAGCCGGTATGATTGATGCAGATGGTGGAGTTAATGGAATTTCTCATGGTGGGTCTGTAATTCAGATTGGATCTACAAATAAAGAACTTGCATTACAACAGATGGCACTTGCACAAACACTTGGTATGCCTGCAAAAATGTACTATAACCATTATAACAAAAAGAATTATAATGCAATTAGATATAGGGTAGAGTTTTATCCTACAGAAGAACTTATGAATTACATACAATGTGAAAAGAAAACTAGCAAGTTTGTTGAAACGGTATCTGATCACTACAATGTTAAAGCGAATTTAATTGAAGTAGAAAGGCTAGACAAGGTTGGATATAGTTACGATGTAACAACTGACAGTGAACATTTTGAAGTAAGTGGATTATATAGTCATAATTGCAGGGCCTTCCTTTCTCCTTGGTATGAGAGAGGTGGTATGCATCCGGCAGATGATGATGACAAGCCCGTATTTGAGGGGCGGTTTAATATGGGAGTAGTATCATTAAATCTTCCAATGATACTTGCAAAATCTAGACAGGAAAACAAGGATTTTTATGAGGTTTTGAATTATTACCTTGAGCTAATTAGAAAACTACATCTTAGAACGATTGATTATATTGGAGAATTCAAAGCATCGACAAACCCTGTGATGTTTTGTGAAGGTGGTTTTTATGGTGGACACCTTCAGCCAAATGAAAAAATCAAGAGCATCCTAAAACCCATGACTATCAGCTATGGAATTACAGCACTTAACGAATTACAAGAGCTATATAACGGTAAATCTATACGTGAAGATGGTGATTTTGCACTAGAAGTTATGCAATACATTCAAAAGTATGTTGACAGAATTAAAGAAGAAGATCAGGTTTTGTATGCTATATACGGTAAATGATTGCCGTGTTTAAACCATCAAACCCAGCTAAGGGGTGTCTGATATATTCGGGCTAACGGTCAACTAAATCGAAAGATTAAGGTGGTAAGAGAACCTAAGTCCACATTGTGGATAAGGCAATACCGTGTCTCATTAATAATATTCAAAATATGACTATCGAACATCAAATTAATAGGAGGTAGTCATATTGGAAATAATTAAAAAAGTAATACCAAATACAAATAACAGATATTATGCAACAAATGACGGACATGTATATGATTCCGTACTTGATAAATATGTGGCAGAAAACAAATCTAAACGTGGATGGATTAAATGTCATATATGGTATAACGATAAAAGAATTACAATCGGAATTCATAGATTGATAATGTATGCATTTGTTGGCATAAGCGAACTGACAGTTAATCATATTGATGGTAATAAAGAAAATAATAATATTGAAAATTTAGAATATATGACAAGAGAAGAACAAAATATACACAGATCTAAAATATTAAAAATAGGGAACAGAAAAAGAATAATTTGTAAAGAAAATAATAAGATATATGAAACCATCAAAGAAGCATGTGATGATTTAAATATTGAATATGAAAATTCTCATATTTCAGAAATATGTAAACATAAATATGGATTTAAAAGTTCGCATGGTTATCATTTTGAATATTATAATGAGTATGTAGAGGACATCGAAAGGATAATATAAAACATAAGCTAGTTTTATATGAATAACTGAGTAGAGTAGAATAAGAGATTAGCACTTATTCGAAACTGATGGCATGTTTAGCAAACATGAAGATATGTTGCAACACAGTAACCAGTATAGAAATATACATCTGTGTTGACTCCTGCAGAGAGCCTTTGCGGTCTTCAAGTAAAGCAATTCCGTAAAATGTATGGAATTATTGAAAATGTTTCAGACAGGGCCTATGTAAGTAATAGTTTTCATTGCCATGTAACAGAAAAGATTTCACCAATTGAAAAGCAAGATAAAGAAGAAAGGTTTTGGAATTATTTTAATGGCGGTAAAATACAATACTGCAGATATAATCTCGGTTATAATGTTGAAGCAATTAAAAGTTTGGTGTTAAGGGCAATGGAGAAGGGCTTTTATGAGGGCGTAAATCTTGCAATGTGTTATTGCGAAGATTGCGGATATCAGCAAGTTGAGATGACTACCTGCCCTAAATGTGGAAGCACTAGACTTACAAAGATAGATAGAATGAATGGATATCTTGGATTTACAAGAGTTCATGGTGAAACAAGATATAATCCTGCCAAAAATGCAGAAATAGCAGAAAGGGTTTCAATGTAATGAAAACTTCACAACGTAAATCTCAATGGTCTTTTAGTCGTGATTTTTCCGATGCAGACAACCAAATTTACATTCATACTTTTACCGTACTGAAGGATGAAATTTCCGGAAAGTCAACACTGATTGGAGAATTAATATATAACGCGACTGAAGGCGTCGTAAAGGTTAAGGTATATGATTCGAATCACGAAACAATATACGCCCCGTTTTACAATCGGTACTATGGTAACTTTTCGGAAATACTTGACAAATGTCAAGTATCAATAAACAGAGAGTTGAAAAGGTTGGGTATACAAGATGTCAATGATTATCACTGCAGAGTGTGAGGATTGCGTGTACGGCGAATTGTTCAAGGTCGGCAAGATAGAAAAAGTGCGCTGCATGTACAAGGAGAAAGAATATTTTTACGGGCAGTGTATTCCGTGTGATCATAAGCAAAAGAAAAGAAGTGAACATTACGAAACATTGCAAGAAGAATAATGTTAAAAAAAAGATTGGAAGGTAAAAAACATGAATGTAGTAGCGAAATTTCAGAAGGTTAGCTTTGAGCAGTTCCTTCAGGATTATCTTAGACAATTTCCTGATGATGATATTGATCAGATAAAAGAGCAATTTGATTTGATAAAATTGCCGAAAAGATCGACGATTGGAAGTGCCGGATATGACTTTTATATTCCAAATAACGTTACGGTTTGTACGGGAGAAAGCGTTATTATTCCAACGGGAATCCGTTGCAAGATTGAAGACGGATGGTTTTTGGGGATTGTTCCAAGAAGCAGTCTTGGATTCAAATACCACGTTGCACTTGCGAACACTATTGGAATAATCGACAGCTCATATTACGTTGCTGATAACGAAGGACACATTATGATTAAGATAGTGAATAACGGATGCAATAATTTATATCTGTGTGAAGGTGACAGATTCGCACAGGGCATTTTCATTCCTTACGGCATTACGGAAGATGATGACGTGTCAGAGATAAGAACTGGTGGATTTGGCAGTACGGGAATTTGATTCGTAAACCAAAATGGTTTACTCAAATAAAATTTACTAAAACACATTTGAAAAAAATGGGAACGGCTGTCTATGCCATTCCCATTTTTTTACTTTTGTTTACTGTTCTTAAATCTTTTACCGTTCTTTACTGTTGCTGTTTTCACCTTTTTCCCTTTGCTTTTGGAGAATTACATATTATAAGGAAAGGATGGTGATGCTTATTGAATGAAAGTACATTGAATTTCGCGTTAAAGAATGGTATAATAGACGCGAACTTATTAAGCGACCAAATTGATATGAAGAAAAAAGAAGAAGCACTGCAAAAACACAATCACAAAATTTGGCAAGGAGAAAACGGTTATTGGTACACGTACATTGATGATTCAAGGAAAGGGAGGGCGTTGCAGCGAAAGAAAACAAAAGAAGAAATTGAAGACCTGATATTCCAACATAGTCAGGTGAACACGTTTGGAGAAATTTTTGACAAATGGGTGGACAGGAAACTAGAATATAATGAAATACAAAAACAAACATATGATCGTTACAGGACGGACTTTACAAGATACTTTGTAAAAACTGGTTTCGACAAGGTAGAACTGCAACGACTGACGGAGTCAGAGCTTGAAGACTTTATTAAGAAAACAATTTCCGACTTTAATCTGTCTTACAAGGCTTACAATGGTGTAAGAACCTTAATTATAGGCGTTTTAAAGTATGGCAAAAAACGGGGATACACGGACATAAGTGCAAAAGATTTCTTCGGTGATTATCTCGAACTGTCAAGAAAAGCCTTTAAGAAAAAGGTTATTCGAGATGAAGATTCGGTTTTCACAAAAGAAGAAATCGATGCTGTTGAGTTCGAATTGTGGAAGAGGTCTAGCTTAATTGACCTTGGAATTCTATTGGTTTTTCAAACAGGGTTGAGAGTAGGAGAACTTTCTGCATTGAAGCACTCCGACGTCACTGGGGATTTGTTGAGCATCACAAAGACAGAGGAACGGTTCAAGGACAAAGATGGTGGCTACGTATTCCAGGTTAGAGAGTCTCCTAAGACCGAAGCCGGTAACAGAACGATCATATTAAATGACGAGGCTAAAAAAATACTTGCGACAATACGGAAGAAAAATCCATTCGGTGAATACATGTTTATGAAAAATGGAGAAAGAATCCTAAGCAGGTGTTTTACGTTGAGACTTCTAAGACTGTGTAAAAAACTTGGAATACCTCCAAGGTCAATGCATAAAATCAGAAAAACGTATGCCACGAAACTTATTAACGGCGGGGTAGACGAAAGACTCATCATCAAACAAATGGGACACACGAATATTAACTGCACACGTGATTACTACTACTATTCTGACAAGACTTTTGAGGAGGCTCAAGCCCAAATCAAAAAAGCATTGTCATCATAAAGTCCTTATTTTATGCGGTTGTAATCAGTTGTAATCACCAAAAAGTGAGAAAATACGGCTAGTTTTCTAGTTCAAAAAAGCTCAAAAGACAATGGTTCGAGTCCCCCCTTCGCTATTTTTTTATTGTTTCGGTTTCTGAAAACTTCAATAAAAATAATAATTCTCAAGTATATTAAATTAAAATAGTTTCCTCAAAAACAGAGTTGTAATCACTTTGTAATCACTTAATCAAAAATTGTCATGGTTAAAAAATTAAAGATTTTACAAAATATCCACATAAAATATTATGAAAGGATATGTCGCTTAATAAGTTTACGTCACGGAGTAGGTTTGGTCGCCTGCTCCGTTTTTTTGCTTTTGCAGGATTGCACTTTTTACGTACGGTGTATACAATTCAAAAGTAAAAAATGGGGAACAGCCGAAGCCATTCCCCACATGATTGCGTATTTGCCCCTTAAATCGATTTTTAATTTACGGGCATAAAAGTATTCGTAAAATTCGTTTTAGATTGAAATTTGAGCAAAATGGAAGAGCAGAAGCCTATTTCTTTTCCCTCTCTTCGCGACGCTTTTTAATTTCTGCCATTATTTCTTCATGGCGCTTTTTTGCAGAATCTTCAATGCGTTCTTTCCTTTGTTTTCTAATAGCTTCAATGCGCTCTTTGAAAGTCATAGAAGAATAAGGTGTTTTTTCTTTATTATCCATTTTTCATGTCCTCCTTTTACTTAGTTTACTTTGGATTTATAGAATAATCATACACATATACGCTTGGGTCTGGATAATTCTCGGCATACGTATACGAATTATTTGGGACATGAAGCACACAATCTGTCGGAAGTTCATCAAAAGTATCACTACTATCTACTGTCGGAGGAGTATCACCAGCAAATATAATACCGCCAAGGCTATGACAATAATTAAATGCTTGCGTATCTATAGTTGTCACGTTTTCATGTATGTTGATAGTTGTTAATATATCACAGTAACTAAATGTCCCAGAACTTATATAAGTTACTAAAGGCGGAATAGTAAAGGATTCTATTCCAGACGACATAAAAGCATATTCACCTATATATGATATTGTTTCTGGCAATTCTATAGAGGATAATGATTGGCAAGCACAAAAAGCAGCATCATAAATACTCGTTAGAGTGCTTGGTATTTTTACATGCGAAAGTTTACCGCAGCCATAAAATGCTTCTTGTGGAATAATTTCAACACCCTCCGGAATAATAACTGTTTTTAATTGACTTGCTACATAATCATCTGTTGAATAGCTAAACTCTTCTATATCAGGAGGCAATATAACTTTTTCAATAGATGTAGTAGAAGACTCCAAGTTAATAGATGTTACGCTTTTAGGAAGTAGTAAATATTTTAATGACCGACAATCGCACAGTTCAAAATCAATATTTGTTGTTTTATAGTTATATATTACCGGTTCTGCGCCACCTTCGCTCCAATCCTCAAACGGAACAGCGTCTGGAATTACAACGCATTTCAAATTATAGCAAAAATCAAAAGGACTACTGTAGCCAGCATCATACACAGTATTAGGAATTGTTATGCTTTCCATACTCCTGCATCCAATAAACGCATAATCCAATAATTCATAATACTTAGAGCCTAATTCTATTTTCTTAATGGAATTACAAAATCCCCAGTTCGCATTTGATGTTTCTCTATTATACTCATTATCATCCCATTTAGAAATTATGGCATATTCGTGATCATCATCGTCACCAAACGCTATACAGTTGGCATTGGTAACGTCTAGTGTAATGACATAATCGCCAGCAGATTCATATACATGAGTAGAATTTACGCTGCAAGGATAATAATAACTACCTTCATCATTTGTTACTGAATCAGAACGCTCATCGCCCCAATCAATAACACACGTGCCATGAACCTTAAAATTTAATTGAATAGATAGTCTTCCGGCATCCAAATGAATATAAATTCTAGTTTTTCCATCGCTTGTTACATAGTTTTGGCCAATGTCCAGCATTCCATTATCTTCTACATAACTCTGTGCGTCTTCTAAAGTCCAGTTCCATCCCTGTGCTGTAAGACCATTATGTGTAGGATTAGTAGGCATTTCACTTAACTCCAGAAATTCTTCAGCCGTATAAGATGTAACCAAAGTACCATCGTAATCGTAGAAATTTACGTCTTTTTCTGCCCCACCGACAGATGGAGTAGGAGTAGGAGAAGGCTCTAAGCTAGTAGCGATGCTCTCCAAAAACGCATTCATTGTATCAAGTTTTCCATTTAGTGCCTGAACGGTTTCGTTCAGCACCATGGGCTTTGTTATATTTGACATTTTTATTTCTCCTTCCCTTATTCATTTTCACTGTACGTCACGCACAGTTCACCGTTAACGATGCTGAGTCCAAGCGACGCAAGTATGTCGCCGTCCCAACTTAATGTTGGCGATCCACTTGAAACGGTGTTTTTAAGATAATACTCACCATCGTTCTGCGGAGTTTCTGGTAACGAACTGCCACCGCCAGTGTGAGGTACGTATACGTTAACTCCGTTCTGATGCCTCAATATGTAATCACCATTTGAATCAGGACTATCAGGCGCCATTTCAAGTTTTGCTTTCAGATTCTGTGTATATTCAGTAATGTGACCTACAGGAATCGGAATAGTTCTAGTATCAATGTATTCCTCAGTACCAAAATCATCACAAATTTGTGGATTAGTAAATGGATCTGCGGATTCTGTGGTTTCCGTTGCCAATCCATAAACAAGGTAAACACCGCTCATTGCAGTCTTAAACGTTGCTGCATCCGTATATGCAACGTTGTTAAAATACATGGCTCCTTGCGGATTTACTGCCATTACTTTATCTGGTGACGGATTTGCCCCGTTAGGCCCGCTTATGTCATTGCTATTCATGGCAGTATAAATTGGGCTAATGATCCATGTTGCCACGGTTAGACTTGTTGACGGTTTTCTTATTTCATTTTTTAACGATTCCGTGTTAAACAATCCAGTTCCTGTTCTTGTCCACGTTAGCGTCCCAAGATCAACAATCTCATATTTTCTTGTCACCGTTCCGTCACTCTCATAAGTGTCCCCGTCATAATAGAGTCTGTCATCTACATCTAATTTAGGAATACCTCTGAGTTCAAGGTCTGAATCTAACGGATATTCATACTCAACGTAAGATTCATAGTTTCCATCCTTCTCACCATCCCAAGAAATGTTAATACAAATATCATTGTTATATGTTGTTCCATAAGAAGCATAAGTTCTAAATCTTAAATAATGACAACCAGATGGTATTGTATATAATTTGTTAGTAATAGAATTAAAATCTTTAAGACCTATATAGTTTTTATTCTCATCATATAAATACAACTGATATATGCCATTATTATTCGATGGTGAATTAATATAATAAATCAATCCTTCAATTACTGGAATATAATTTTTAGAACGAATTGTATTTGTTGTTACTGTATTTGAACCATTTGCAGGATCAATGCTGCCAATTTCCCATTCTTCATCCCACTGATTAAATCCAACCATCTTATGAGCACTAGTCTTAACTGACAAAAGCTCTCCAGCATTATATGCATAATACGACTTTGTGCAGAGTCCCCACAATTTCAGTTTCGCAATCCCAGCACCTGGTGTGCCAGACTCCAATGTATTCAGATAATCTGCAATGGTTGGCCCGAACATTTGCGTGAGGTCAAATACTTGCGGTTTAATAATTGTATTCGAGTAAGTTGCATTTATAATATAGTCTAATCTAACGTTCATGCTTGAATATGCCGAAGTATTTTTCCATATCGCACCATTTCCATAATCAACCTTAGTGCCGCGAAAACTTAAGGCACTTGCAGTATTTGCACTGTCTTTAACATATCCGCAAACATAAAAAATATGATCAATTGGAGTCATAAATTCATTAACTAAAACAAAATTAGACGTTGTTGTTGCTTTTCCATTTAGCGTAAAACTTCCATCACCATTTGAATAACAAGTAATACCATTATTATTGTATATTTCTCCGGACGTTATTGCAGGCACAAGTTGATTCCACGCGATAGTGCCGCCAACGATTGTGTTAGTCTCACGATTTCCAACATCAATGGAACCGCCAGTTGTTCTAAATAAATACGGCGTACTGTCTTGTTCGTTTACGCTAGACAAAAGCTGCTCGGCATTTCCTGCAACAAAATCTTCATAATATCCGCTCGTATTGGCCTTGTTAGCCAAAGTAGCGTTGATTGCGTTAATTTCTGTTGTTACAACTTTATTTTGAACAGGATTCTCGCTAGAAGTGGAGAGTGCGCTGTCTACAACAGTATTAGTAGCGCCGTCTTCAATTCCGGAAAGTTTCGTCTTTTCTACGGTAGTATAATCTTCTGTGGAGAGTCCTTTTCCTTGAACTTTGTCGACTTTAAGCGCCAAACCTTGCTGAAGTTCTTCGTCGGTAGCATACTCAGCTAAATCAAGCTCGGTATCTCCAATGTCAACGTATTGGTTGTTTTCGTAAATATATTGGTCATATACGCCAGGATGCCCTGACTGCGGAACCAAATAAATCGTATCAGTTCTTCCAGGGTCAGGAAGGTCTGAATAAGAAGCAACTACCTGAAATTTGGTTCTGACTTTTGAAATCTCTTGATCTGTATATGAATTAGATTTCTTTATCGCAATGGCAAGAGCTTCTTCACCGCTCAAGCCCATGTTATTATTTGCCATGTAAACACCTCCTTACACCCAATTCCATGTTCCGTCAGATTTAAGGAATGCAATGTCTCCTGCAGCCGTCATTACGCTGCTTCCAATGTCTAAAGTACATCCTACAGGAAGTCCAACGATCGTCATGCCTGCGGTTACTTCGGATTTCTGATCCGCAAAAAGTTTTGCAGTCACGCAGTTAGGAGCTTGAAGAGTACCACTGCTTATACTTTTCAATTTAACCATTATAAATTTCCTCCTTTTAAATATATAAAAGCCCGCGTAACACAGGCTTAGAAACTCTATGTAATTGCATGAACATATATGTGCTTAACGTTCACATCGGCGTTAGCCCAGTAATGAGGTGAAGAAGATGAAGACGATGCATACAGATAAAGTTGAATCGTAGGCACTCCCGTGATGGAAGTAACGTTTATCTTCTTAACTATCTCAACATGATCGCTTGGGTAACTCTGCTGAGAGCTGTAATCATAAAGTATGTATTCCGTACTGTTAATGATCAGCTTTGCATAACTCGTTCCGTAATGTACGCCGCTAGTGTGACCGCTCCCGCCGTCAAGACCGTTGTAACAAAAGTACAGATAGTCACAATTGTCCAAACTTGCCGTAAACGGTATTGTTACGGTGTTGCTTGCAGGGGCAGGAGTGTCGCCCTCATAGTGTACTGCTGACGTACCTGACGTAGCGCTGATAGGAGAACTTAATTCGTCAACACCGTATTCTGAACTTCCGCCACTTGGTATGCTTAAAATCTCATCGTAAAAATCCTGAGCGTCAATGTCTGCAACCGTTCCCTTCTTAGTCCTTATTGCATTCGCAACGTCCGTTAAAAAATCACTTAAATTATCTGTTTTAGCCATAACAACACCCCCTTAATAAGTGCCGTTGATGGCGGCAACAACTGCAGTATTAATCTGAGTTGATATGTAATTCTTAAGAGCCGTGTCATCGTCATAGTCATATACGGTCATTTCATTACCATCCACGACAATGTTACCGTTTGTTTCCGAAGCCGTAACAATGCTGCCTATTCCGCTTGGCAGTTCAGATGTAGGAATCTTGCCAGTCTGATCAAGAGAAGCGGGAGTGTAACCAAGAGCGTCAGTTACGTTTGCTCCGTTAATACCAATGCCAATTTCTTTAGTTGATGCGTTGCCAGTGATCGTAACGTTTGTTCCTGAAATTGTAAGCGTGTCCGTTTTAGCGGAAGATACAATCTGAGTGCTCCCAGCAACAACTATTGAGTATGCATTTTGGTTTGCTTCAGCGCCTGTCTCAACGCCCGTAAGTTTGGAATAATTCTCCTTGCTCATCAGACCATCTGCAGACGAAGTTGCATTACCGTAAGTCGTGTCAGTAAATACGGCATTTGCAGGTACGCTAACGCCTATAGTGTAATTACCTATCTGCGTGTCAATTCTGTCTTCAAGGTCTGTTACCATGTCCTCAAACTCCTGCACAGACGCTATGGAAGGAATGTTCTCCATTGCTTCCGCAAGAACGGTATATTCGTCTGAAGAAACGATGTTTACCGCGTCAAAAGAAGAATCAACAACGCTTATTTGAAAAGGAAACGCCGCAATGATTTTGCCTGCAGGCTCTCCTTCAACAGGAACAAGTTCATACAGTGCGATTTCAAACTGACCAATGCCTGGTGCCGCAAGTATTTGTGAAGTAAGTTCCACAATAACCATGCCGTCTTCAATCGTACACTGATTAAATACAGTCGTCCCGTCACTTTTAGTTCCACGGAGGACTGGATACGTATTTGACAGATCAACTTCGTGACCATTATTTAAGACGGTAACGTACACGTATCTTGTTCCGTTATCACCTCTCATTGCCGTGACTTTGTCGTTGTAAGTACCGGAGTTTGACAAGTCGACGGTTATATTCTTAATGCTTTCTAACGTCACTTTCTAAATCCTCCCTTTATTTTTGTTTTGCTACTATCATGTAATCAAAAGTCGCACCGTTACTTCCGTGTACGACAATTGAGTCAAAATTCTTTTCAACGTAGGTCGTAAGAGTAGAAGAGGTATTAGTAATAAATACCTGATACGGCTGTGATAAGTCAACAGTTTCCTCGAACGTCGCGTCAAAGTTAACCGTTACCGAACCGCCTGAAGTTATTGCGGAAGAGCCACAGTATTGGAATGATGCGCTTTGCGATCCAACGGCTTTCATCTTTACGTCGCCATGGTTTTCCGTTTGAACTATCTGACTTATCTTGTCTCCGCACGTAAGTTCCTTGGTAGCGTGGAATAATCCCGCAGTACCTATTCCAACGTTCATGCCGCCGTTGTCAAATCCGTAGAAATACGGTATTGCTTCCGCACCGTTTGTAAATAAGTACGCTTTGCCGTTACCCAAAGAAACGTAATTTCCGCTTGCATCGTATGAATAGATCTGCCCGTCTTCACTTATCTTAAATACGGTCTTCGTGTCATTGTTGTAATGCGTATGCAGTATTTCAGCCGCGTGTTTTCTTTGTCTGTCTGACTCATTGTCGTCAGGATCTGCGACGTATTTATATGCGTTCTCGACGTATCCCGTTCTCGTAACGATGCTAAAGTTCACGGGAGTTCCGCTAATCTTGCCAATATTTATTTGATAATACTTGTAATCCGTTTGCGTTGAAGGAGTGGAAGAGGTGCTTACGTCTTTCCTTGACGTTGCTACAAATCCACTCGTAGCCATTTGAAGTTGTTGGTAATCATAGTTATTGCCAAAGTTATAATGACTCGTCATTGCAAGTCCTGCAGATATGTCAGAAGTATTGTTGTATTGGTCAAGGTATACCCTGACGGCCCTTCCAAGGATTTCATTACCCGCAATGTTATCCCACGTAAGCGTTACGTTAGGCGGTAACACGATTCCATCCTTGTCCCAGCATCCAATCTGACTGCCGTTAGCGTCATAAATGATAATCTTTCCGTCTTCCTGACCGCCAACGTTAATTGTTCCTGCATCAATCGTCGCACCGTTGATGTATCCTGCAAGCATGAACTGCGCCAATACGCCGAATTCGTCATGCTCAACGCCGTCAGAAGTGGTGTACTTAACGCGACCAATTGCTTCTTTTACGGTCTTGAGGTCGTCGTCACTAAACAGTATCCTTGAACCGCCAATAAGTACGCGGTCATTAGGATATTCAGGATCTGTACTTGTAAGAAGAATACCGTTATCATCTATCTTAACGTCTGCGCTTGAAGTCTGTATTGCCTTATTTGCAGACAAATAACCACTGTCAATTACCGAGTTCAGTTCAGTTGCTTCCCTGTTCGCCTCGTTCCAATAACTGCTCTTTACGGATACGGTTGTTGAGACGGAAGAGGATGTGTTAATTGCCTTGGAAATGTCCGTGAACAGCGTCTTTCCAACGGTTTTGTTTACGTTGCTGAACGTTACGGTAATCTTGCCAAGATCATAAAAATCAAACGACATGCTAACAAGTCTTGCCTTTACGACGTAATCATCCCTTAGTATTATGTGTATGAAGTTGCCGCGATTAAAGTCTGCAGACACCGCGTCAAATTCCTTGATGTTAAACAGATTAACAATGTCGGTAGTAAATTGAATTTGAGGCTGTGAAACCTTCCTCAGTTCTTCCTCGCCATACTCAAGCATGTCTTCAAGCATTTCAATTCTTTCCGCGTCAGTCATCTCGTCAGTAATGACGTAGTTATCAGAGTTGATGCTTTCTTCCCTGATAAACTTTGAAAGTTCAATGATCTGCTCTTCGGTAAAGTTATTGTTCATTGCGCACTCGACGTATATAAGATACATGTTTTCCTGAATGACGTCGAGCTGATGATACAGTGCGTCAAGCTGCGCCTGTACTACAACAATCTGTTCCTTAATGTCGTCAATCGTATTGCAACACGGCAAGTACATTGTCTCGTAATCAGGATTGTCAGGGTTGCCCTGACCTGCCTTTGCCATGACCGCCTGCTGTGCCTCGTAAGAAGCAAGTTGTTCCTGCAACGGCACAAGACCGTACTTCGTCCAATCCGTATTCTTTGAATCAGGTAAATATATGTTTGGCTCAAACACTTTGTTTGTAACCGTTTTGCCACTCTTGACAAATATTGACAGCCTGTTAACGCCAGCTTCGTACAGCATTTGGTTTCCGCTGCCGTCATCTATTGAGTTGCGCTTTAGCTTACTGGAAGGATCGTCCTTGTTATACCACTGCATGTAAAACTCAACGTTATCAAGGTCTTGCAGTGGACATCCAATAAATCTGTATATGGTTTCCTCTGTAAGATAACTCGCAAGATTGTCGGTTATGATGAACTCGGTTTCCTCTGATGCAGTTCCGTTAACGCTGATCGTACCGTCAGTTGAGTTAACCGTAAATGTTACGCCGTTAATCGTTGCCGTAGAGTTGTCAACGTGGATCAGGTTTTCACCACCTAGTGGCATCTTTTCGTTTGTGAGATAGTTAATCTCGTCATACAGGTTAATGCATTCGTTAACGTATCCTGCGTAAATCGGCTTATTCTCGTCAATTAAGCTCTTCCAAGCCGCATAAGCGTCACAACAATCCTCACTCATGAATTCTGGAGTGGCATAATAATCCAACATGTAAATCCTGTCAGACCCCATGTTAACCTCACGAAGGTTTAAGTCCTCCGCACCCATGACCGTCATGCAGGTTTTAATGTCATCGGAAGAAGAGGTTAGTGCCGCATTCTGAAGAAGGTTATCATAACTGATAAACACGTTCGTGTCGCTGCCGTAATTCTCTTCCTTGTAAACTGATATTGTATAATTATTACTGTCAAACAGAACCACCGCGTCAAAAGCTTCAGCAAGTTCTCCCGTTAAAAATCCGTATATGTCCTGTCTTTCTACCTCAAAGTACCTTTGTTTTCCCATGATGTCGGCATCTACGTATGCAACGCTCCAATCAGGACATTTCTCGTCCAACACTAGATTTAACAAGCTTCTCTCAGGATGTGCCGGATCGTACAGGCACACGTTGTTGACTGCAAAATCCTCGCCAGTGTTTACGTAGAATTCCTCAAGATATCTCTGTCCCAGATTTGCTTCAACGCTTTTTGCCGTAACGCTTTTAATGGGATTCACTCCATCGTCGTCTTCCTCAACCGACGTAATCACAAAGTTAAACATTCCAGGAAGATTGACGTACTTCATTTCCGTAATCATGTCATACAACGGATTAACGTAATCATCGAAGTATTTTGGAGTCTTAAACTGTATCTCATTTAATTCGTCAATAACCAAAGTCTTTTGGTCTATGCATTCTATTGTTCCTAGATATTCCCCGTTTGCCTTGCACAAATTGAAGGCGGGAATTTCCATTTGTTCGAAAAAATCTCTATTGAAAATCATTTACAGAACGCCCACCTTTCTTGGAAGACTCATGTTAAAAGTTATGGAACAAGGCCCGCTTATCTGAAGCTCATTTTCTCCTGAAAGCAGCCTTATGAATTTATAGTTAAAATCCTCAGAAAAATTCCTTGGAATTGTACTTGTTATAATATTGTGTTTGCTGTCCATGGTGATGACCTCACCTGAACTTACGTTGTCAATTACAACCTCTCTGTTGTTATCAGTAACGTTAATAATCGAAAAACTGTTAATGCCACAATCTGGAGTGATTACCACAGTAGGAAGGAGATAGTTATATTTGTCGTCAGAGTTAACCTGCAGCCTTATTGTTTCTTCAATAGAACCGTTTTCATAAGTAATGCTTTCGTCAACCCAGGCGAACTGCGAGTCACATTCTGCACTGAACGTGATTGCTACGATGTCTTCGCCAGCCTTTTCAAAACTTGCGTCTATGACGTGTACGTTATAGTACATGTTCTCAAGAACTTCATCCTTATAAAGATAAAACTTCTTGTATCCCTGATATCCAGTGAGACGACCAAGAATTTCCCTTATCTCGTTGACGGTAAAGTTTCTTCTTCCCGTAACACATTCCTTTTGCATAACAGTGAAAGTAGGCATGAGCTTGGATGAATATTTAGAACCAAGATATACCGGAACTGGATTCCTGCCCAAAAATGCTTCTTCCGTGTTGTGAGTAACGCCTAAATCATAATTATCCTCATAGTTAAAAGTACAGAGCGTTAATCCATGATCAGACAATCTATAATCGCCTATTAAGGCGTCTTTTCCAAATACGTCCATTTATTTCTTCCTCACCACCTTTCCATAAAACAGGACGAGGTAATTTTCATACCTCGCCCCGTAAAAATATAAAAATAAATTATCTTTTAACGATTTCACTAGAGAACTTCTTGAAGGCCGTGTTGATTGCAGACATTGCAATGGTCTTCATCTTTTCTGCATTCGTGTCGTCAATGTTTCCATTAACGGTAAGAACGTTTCCAATGCTAAGTACGGGAGCTTCAACTCTTGCAACTCCGTTGATCTTGCCGAATTTACCAAAGATGGAATCAGGATCAATCTTGCTTAACTTAAACAAGTTGTCTGTCTGATCCTTAGTAAGTACGGTGTCACCCTTGTTTAGCTTGGTAAGAATCGCATTTCTGGTAGGAGAGAGCACAAGTTCGTTACCCTGCTCCTGAGTCCATGCGAACTGAGTTCTGTTAAGGTTGTGTACGCCGGTGGCAAATCCTTCATACTTCTTGAGTATCGCAGCTTCCTTCGCAAGATAACTTGCTACGGCATTGTCAACCTTATTCTTAACTATTGCAGCCTGACTGTCTCCAGATCTTACGGCATCTGAAAGTTTCTTATACTCTGCCGTATACTCATGAGTCTTTGGTTTCCAGTAATAGTAATAATCAAACGAGAGAGCATCAAGTTCCTGCTGTTTCTTTATTGCATTAACTTGTTCGTCAGGAATAACCTTGACTCCTGCGTTTGCAACGGCAGAAACGGTATCCTGAATTGCTTTTTGAGTAGAACTTGAAACGTTGCCTGTGCTTGTTGAACCAGTTAACTTATTTTTGGTTTCGTCAACCTGATTTTGAACTTCCTTTAACGCACCAATAATTCCGCTAATGTCATAATTACCCTCAAGAGTCTTAATCAATGCTTCATTAAGAAGATTGGTTGCCCTGATAAGTTCATTCTCGGAATCTCTTGCAGCATTAAATTCATTAAGAAGGTTATCAGCCTTAGCCGACAACATTCCAACAAGTCTGTCTGCGGTTAGGTCAGCTTCATCCTGAAGTGCGACGAGATATATTTCAATCTCGTGGATCTGCTGAATAAATCCACTGGAAGCAGATGAGAGTGCAGTACCGTAAGAGGCGATTGCCCCTTCACCTGACTTCCAAGAATTAGTGATCGCTTCAGAAATAACAACGCCGTGAGTCTTGGCAATGTTCTCGATTTGCTTTGCAATCTTGTCGGTATTCTTTTTGATGATTTCAAACGAATCCTTCTGAACCCTTTCGACGTCTTTCAGGTATTCCTCTAACTCATCAATTTCCTGTTGCCTTGCATCTTCAAAATCTTCAAGTTGCTTGTCAAGGGCTTCCTTCTGTGCCTCTACTGAATGATCATACTGAGTTTCCTCAAGGTCAGCCTTGGCATCAGCAAGCTCCTGTTCAAGCTTAATTCTCTTAGCGTTTGCCGCGGCAGAATCATCATTCCTTAACAGGTTAATCTGATTCTGCAGTTTGTTGATGTTTTTATTCTTTTCTGCAATGGTCTTCTCGTAATCGCGGATGGATTTCTCCTGGTCAAGAGCCTCTTTCTGCTTATCAATAAGTTCCTTGTAAGCGTCAATCTGCTTTTGAATTCCTTCTTTTACGAGTTCAACCCTTGCCTTGTTAAGTTCAAGTATGGACTTCTTTGCATCTTCTGCAGCATTGGCCTGCTCCCATTGTGCCTGAGCAAGATCGGAGAGCTTGTCAATGTATTCCGTAGTAGAGTACAAACCGTCGCTGTAGGACTGATTGAGCTTCTGAATCTCTTCCTCATATTTCTCAACGTTGTGTCTCGCAAGCTCATACTGCTGTGCATATGCGCCTAACTGAGTAAGACCTTCATCAGACCATACGCCAGATTCGTCAGATACGTCAACGTCACTGATCATTCCAACAATGTTGGAAAGCTGAGAATTGATGTCTGAGAACGTATTCTGCAGGCGTTCAAATACTTTGTCGTTGAGTTCGAGTAAGGAGTTCTGAAGCTGTTCTATGGATTGGTCAACGTCGAGAATACTGGAATCAACTTCCTGTATGCTCTTCGCCATTTCGAGCCATTCATCATTGCCCTTCTGAATGTAACCGGAAGAGAGCGCCGACGTCATCTCTTTAATAAGCGCGGCTTTTTCTTTCTCAAGAATTGTGCGTTGTTTCTGAGATGCCTCGATTTGAGTTTCATAAAACGCACGACCGATTAACTGACCTGCCTCTTCAAACAATGAAATCTGTTTTTCAATTAGGTCGTTAGATGAACCAAGAATGTCAAACTGGTCGGAGTAATCCTGTGCAATGTTGTTGAATTTCTCAAGCGCGAGGTCACGCAGAGTTTCACGCAGCTCAAGAAGTTTAACGTTGCAGTCGTTTACTTTGTCTGCCCACTTCTTGTATTCCTCGAGTGTCTTGTTAACTTCTTCGCCATTCTCGCCAATAAGCTGAGTAATGCTTACAGAGCCGTTCTTAATCTTTTCCTGCATGTCTGCAGAGAGTTTTGACAGCTCCTGATTTGCCTTATTTTCGTACATCGTGAGGGCAGAAGTGTAGTCCTGAATCTGTTTCGACACGATGTTCATCTTACCGGCAATAAGAATGTTCTTTGCCATGGAGCCGTTTACTTCTTCAAGTGATGCGTCGAGCTTATTAAGCGATTGATCAATAATTTCGAGACGACGCTCAAAGAAGTCGAAGAGTTCCTTATAATCCTTAGTAGAACCCGAAATCTTGTCAAAATCGCCAAGAGTCATCTTGTCAAGTTCATCCAAGAAGTCAGTCCAGCCGATTTGATTAAGGTCATCAATGGCTTGTTTATATTCGTTTATTAGAGAACGAACTTTTGTATATTCGCCATAAGAATGTCCAACAGAAGCCTTTGCTTCATTCTCAAGTTTAGCATAGGCATCCGTATATTGCATCTGTTCAATGTCATAATATAAAGATATCATCTTCATATTCTGACCAAGAATCTTCTTTTGAACTTCAGACTTCGCCATCTGATAGCTTGTATAATTTCTAAGGTCTATCTTATACTGTTCATTAAACAGTTTTACTACTTCTTTATGCCCCGCAATGGCATTTTTATAGTAATTCTCATCGAGCGCCTGCTTCATTATGTAAGACTGCTTGTAACGCTCAAAATCAACTTCACGCTGTTTTTCAACGGCATCATAAAGCTCTTCAACTGTTACAACGCCGCCATAGAATCCTGCGACTAAGGTGTCAAGTTCGTCACTTAATCCTGCGATGGAAGAGAGTAGTGATTCAGTAATTGGATCGCCATTCTTAAGAGTTGTCTTAAATTCCTTAAGAACACTTGAACTGTTTTTAATTGTATTAAACGTTTCATTAAGAGTTCTGTTTGCTTGAAGTGCGCCGCTAGTAAGTTCAAATAGTCCCTGTCTAATTTCAGGCGCTAACTGCTTACCGGTTGTCTTTTCTAATGTATCAATTGCTCCGACGAGTTTTTCGCCAATCGCTTCTTCAAGGTCGTTTGCTCTTGATTCTAACTCAGGAAAATCTTTAAACAATGCCATTCTGTCTGCAGACGTCATTGTTTTAGTCTGAAGTTTATTAAGAGCGTCACCAAGAGAAATGATGTTAGACTTTGTTTCTTCTATGTAATCGTCGGCGGTATAATTAGATCTGTCTTTTTTGCCTTCGTAATCAAGAACAGGTGATTCTGTTTTTACATCCTGTGCATACCGGCTAAATGCCTTATCAAGATCTTTATATTTTGCAATATATGCATCAAGAAGTTCAAGTTCTTCTTCGGAGTCAATCTTATATTCTTCTATGAATGCATTGTATTTTTTGTCAAATCCAGTAGCTTCTCTGAATTTTTCTTGATCAGTACGATTCATAGAGCCAGAAGCTTCAGCATATAAACTGTCGTATGCCTTATTTCTAGCAAGATTTTTTGCGTTTTCTATTTGAGTGATTTTTGTATCTTCTTCTGTAAAAATTGTTGGGAATAATTGTTTAATGTAATCCTTAACAAGTTGTGGAATATTTTCTTCGCTGAAAATCTCTCTTAGGTGATTTGCAAGACCTTGCAGGGCAGCCTTTTGAGCATCTTCGTTTGCTGCCGAAATATATGCTTCGTATTCTTCCTCTAAACCTAATAATACATTTGCAAGGTAATCTCCGTTTGCTTCACCATTTTGTAACATGTACTGTGGATTAAATATTACAGAATTTAATACAAACTGATCTTTGAATTCTTTATACTTTTCGTAGACTTCATTAATGCTGTTATATGAATCTGTTAATGTCTTAGATAGAACTTTTGATAAATCATCGCCAAATTTCTTTGATAACTCCTGTTGAATATCAAGAATATCATTTAATGCTTTTTCTCTACTTCCGGTGTACTGCATGAACATATTATCTTCATTATATGTCCATCCCCTTTCAGTAAGCAGGCTCTTAAAATATTTTCTTTGTTCTACAGATATTCTGCTATCAGCAGCGGTTAATGAATATGTTTCATTAAATAATTCATGCTCTATACGATCAACCTGATCTTTGTAGTTGTCACGCCAGTTCGCCGCATTTGCCCAAAAACCAGTGTTATTAATTTGGTTCATTACCTTTTGCCACTCATCTGCAGACACTGTATTAAACAGATTATTTATTGCATCTGACTGACCATTAATAGCATCTGTAACAGCATTAATTACTTCTGCTTCATGACCGTATTTATTTACAAGCTCATCCTGAATTTTACCAAGCTGTCTTCTTGAATCAACCACGGTTTCGATTGAAGATTTCTGGTCTTTTATTTTGTCTGTTAATTCAGTTATTTTTTCTTTATAAGAATCAAGCTCTTGCGAAATATCTGCAAATTCCGAACCCAATTCCTGTGCTTTATCTCTGCCTTCTTCTACGGCTTCGTTCATTTTCTTTATTGCAATTGTAGTTGCGGCTACTGCACCAACTAGCCATGTAATTGGATTGGATAAAATTGCTGCAGCAGACATAGCAGCCTTCCTTGCAATAATACCAAATGTTCCGGATAATGAGATATTTGACTTAGCTAAAAGTGCATTTTCTCCAATTAACTCTTGATCAGCAGAAATAACACCGGCCTTGATAAGAATCTCTTTCTTTTCTGCTGCGCTTAAATTCTTATAAGACAATACAAGAAGAGCGTTTTGTGCAGTCATTCCTTTAACTGCATTTATGTAACCATCAGCTCCATTTGCTAATAAATCTGTAGATAATCCACTAATAGAAGATATTGCGGTTTTAAGTTGTGGAAGTGTTCCTAAAAATTTCAAACTATTTGACTAATATCATGTTGGTTGATATACTTAAAATATGGAGGTGATGTCAATTGGGGGATATAATAAAAAAATATGTTTGCTATAAATGCGGCAAAGAATACAAAATCTCACCAGAAGATAAAGTTCCATCAATATGTCGTGTTTGTGGAGGATCTCTTGAGAATTTTGGTGAGGTAGAAGCAACGACGGAAGCTGTTGTTGAAAATATTAACAACACTCAGACAACTGAAAAAACATATAATTTAGAGAAAGACGTACATGGCATTTATAAAATGATGAAATTCTTTTTTGTTTTAACGATTTTAGAATTAATTTGCGGAATAATTCTTGTTATTATTTATACTTAGTATAAGGAGAGATAATATTATGATTAAATACAAGAGATATAAATGCCCTGAATGTAATGATTATGCCAACCTACCATCTGATGAACCTGATACTTATTGCAAAGACTGCAATGTCGAAATGGAAGAGTGTTACGAGTTTGATGCTTACGAACAATTAGAAGAAATCACGCAACATCTTCGTACTATAAATAAAAATATAAGATTTTTCAAGAAATTTTTAATATCATGGATTGTTATAAGCATAATTGTATTTTTTATATATTTGTTTAAGTTTATGTAACCTATCAAATAAAATTTTGATTTTATTTCAAAAAGCAACCGCGTTATGTGGTTGCTTTTACTTTGGACATACTCAGGCAGTCCGATCTGCCCCAACAATTCATGGAGAGGAGAGTACTTCCTCCTGCAAATTACCGCCATGTCGGTTAGTTTCGAATGTCTATTGTAATGTTAGTCGTTTCAGGCTAATATTACCACCCATATCATTACTGTGGGGGTTCTCCTGTAAACAGAAGCTTCCCTGCTGACCATGACATCCATTACATTTTCACAAACCCAAAGCGGGAGAGTAGTAATGGATTATGTCATTTCCCAGGCGCATGTTTGCTCATGCGCATCCATTAGGATCATATTGGGTGTTTATGTTGTGGTAGCGTATCCACTCACTCACGACAAAAATTCCATTACTGGATAAAACGACGTGAGCCTCGGCATATTTTTTATTGACAATTTGAATGCTTTAAAGTATTATAATGCACAAGAAGAGGATAGTACTAAAACGGGTAAGCGGTTCACCCTTCAGTCGCTTGGTTGTTCTTTAACCAAAGAACTGCCAAAGGAATACTTTTCGCTAATAAAAGGAGAGTGATGCCTATGGCAAATAAGAACGAAGGGGTACGAAAGTACTATGATGGTAATAGCTATCTTAGCACTTGCCGTAGCAACTGTTCAGACGGTTGTTGTAATCTACGGCTTGTACTTAGATCATTTCAAAAAATAAACCATCAAAAAAGCAACCGCCCTTCCCCAAGGTATGTGGTTGCTAATTTGATACAGTAACTATAAACTGTGGTGAACCGTTTGTCCTACGGTACTACCTCTTCTTTTTATATAATTATATTCTCTGTACATATAAAATGCAAGAGATTTTTGAAAAATTTTCAAATCATCAATGAATTGAGGAGAAACTTTTTACTCCTACCGAGATTTTTTATTCCGGCAAATGCTCCAGCACCGATGCCGATAGTTCCGAGAAGACCGGAGAATTTTACTACTTCATTTGTAATGTTAACAAATCCGTTTGCAACATCAACTAGGAATTTGAGTAAATCAGAATTAAGTAAAGAGTTTGACAGCTCTTCAATAGAAGCTTTTGTTCTGTCAATTGAATATTGAATTGACTGTTGATATCTTTCCTGTTCACGCATTGCGGAACCATCAGATTCAGATGCAGTTTTATATGCCTTTTCTAGAGTATCTAGATTATCAAGCACTGCGTAAAGACCGTTCGCCATTCTTTTTCCAGCCAATGCCTCTCCAAGACTAGCACGCTCTATGTCTGTTAAATTTTTCCACTCTTTACCAATGCCAATAATAATATCATACAAATCTTTGAATGTATCTTCATCTTGCATGATATCAAATCCAGTAAGGCCTTTTACAAGGCTTCTTAATTTAGAAGTAGACTCAGTAAATTCATCCTCTTCTTCATTTAATTCTTCAAGCTCTGTTTTTGCCAATTCTGTTACTTAAACTATACAGAGAAATAGTTTTATGACCATAATATATGGCGATTTGGTATTTCTACCAAATTCCTACATTTCATTTTATTAATTTGGGATTATATTGTAGGATCGGACTGTATATTACCATTTCCTATAATAGGAGAGTGGGATAACTTCAACACATATGTTACCACATGCGTCCTGCAGTCTCTTGGGATACTTATGATTTTTATATTTTATAATTGTAGTGCTAAATAATCAGGCTTCTTCATCCAATTAAAAAATATATAAAAATCATAAGTCTTTCCTAAGTCTCTGATGTCCCATCATCTTTTGACTTATATAGTTATCTATGTGTGTAATTATTTTTTACTCGAAACACACATTATAGCTTTCGCTATAAAACGGCACAAATTTACCGCGAATTCGAGCACTCATGGTCTTCCACAAATTTCCGACAACTTGTGGATCTTGTAATACAGTATTTGTTGTTGTAACAAGTGATACAGATTTTTCAAGACTCGTATGAGCAGCATTAAACGAAGCTGCACTTCTTTGTAACGCTTCACCAATTCCAGCCGAACTAATTGCGAAGTTGTTCGAAGTTTCGTTGAACACGTCAATTATATGTAACGCGTCTTTTGCTTCCATTTGGAAACCTTGTAATGTAGAAATCAGTGATTCGTTTGCAGCACTTATATCAATACCGTCGCCAACATTCTTATAAATCAAAGCAACACGGGCGAGTTCTTTGCTATCAGGAATATTATATCCCATTCTAGCCCAGTCTGCCGTTGCAGAAATTGTGTCGGTGATTGTACTACCAAGTTCTTTTGCTGTGTCTGCGTATGCTTTAAAGTCTGCATTGAGTTTTTTAATGCTTGTATCTGAAACTTTTGCAAGCTCAGTAAACTGAGTATTAAGATTAATAACATTTTGGGCAGCAGTTTTAATATAGCGAATAATATCTTGCAAACTAAAATACCTTGCGAGATATTCAGCAGCCATATAGAAAGCTTTTGACTTCATAATGTCAAAAAAGCTTCTTCCAGCCAGCCCTGCTTCTGTAATTTGTATTTTTAATCTGTTAAACTCAGCAACAACATCTTGAATGTCATTAGAAGTAAGACCAACCCTTCTTAGTCTATCCTGTAACTCTTCAAGTTGAGAAAGGTATTCCTTACCTTGTTTTGACAAATTTAACCTGCTATTTTTTGCTATGAAGTCGGTAATGTTTGAAAGTACGCTGGAAGACTTTGCCTTATTCGCAGCCTTATCCATGTTGGATAAGTCATTAAATAAACCATCTATCTGCGTTCTTAAATTTGTAACATCATTAACGTCTTCATCTGTAAATATATCTATGTCTCTATATGCCTGTAATCTTTGAAGTAAATCATTAATCTCTAACAATCTGCTTCTATATTCGTCGGTTTGTTTTGATAAATTTTTATCTGTATTTAATGATGAGAATTGTCTTTCGTAACCTTCAAGAGGCCCGTTTAAGATACTATTTTTTTGTATTTGTTGAATAGTCCTTTGATTTGCGATTCTTCGCCTTTCAACTTCTTCTCTAAGTTCAGAATTTTCAAGGCCTCTAGACTCAATTGAATTAATTAATTCCTCTTGTTCTGAAAGCTTTCTAAGTAAACTTTCTCTATCTGAAATTTCTCTATTTAATAATTCTTGTCCAGATGCCTCTTTTTTATTAATCGCAAAAACTTGTTCTTGTATCTTTAAGTATTCTCTATATGCGGCAGTAGCATTTATAATATCTTTAGCACCAATTATATTGCCTTGTGGATTAAACGTACGACTATTGCCATTAACATCAGTAACTCTGTACGATGTTCTTAGCATTTGTTCCATTTCGCCTGTATTTCTGTTATATGTATTATATGTTCCGGATGTTCTTGTAATAGAAGCTATTTCGCCAAGCCCGTCACAATACATTCTTGCGGCTTCTGCTGCATTTCTAAATTCATCAGAATTATGATCTAAATCAATATTCTCAATAACTTGCAGGGCATTAGTTTCAATAGCCAACGCATCTGCAGAATCTTTTGCACTCGTAGCAAGAAGTTCATTAGATTTTCTAAATTTGTCTTTTGCTTCTGCAGCATTCGCAGCTGATTCAGCAGTTTTATCTAGAGCAAAAGACTCTTCTGTAATTTTAGAAGAAGATTCATCTATGTTTTGGATATTTTCTTTCTTTAATTCTTTATCCTGCTTATTTTTTTTCCCTGAAGAATGAGCCGCTGATATTTCGTCGTCTATTGATTTTATTGCTTTGACTTCTCTTTCTGCAGCACTTTCCATTGCCAAAGCTTCTTGATTTATTGCATCTACTTTCTTTTCACCAATAGCAACGGTTAACTCATCAACCGCACCCGTTATTTCATTGAATGATTTAACTTCTCCGGAGACATCAATTTTATCTCCTGATACGTCTTTTAATTTGTTGAATCTATTATATAATTTTCTTATTGTTTCTTCATTATCGGTAAGATTTCTAAGAGGATTTTGTCCACCCATTTTTAGGTATTTCTGATATTCAGACATCAATGTATTTATTTGATCTCTTTGCTTATTAAAGTTAATATTGTCAGATTCATCAGAAATATAATCAAACCAAAACTTTACTTTATTCCATTGAGTAGTAATATCACTATTCGTCGCTACATTTGTAGCTCTGCCAAGAGTGCTTTCTAAATCACGAATAGCAGTAAGAATGTCTTTAAGACTTTCAAGCCCTGATAAGCTTTTTTGTATTTCTTCAGCAAGCCCTGCATATTTATTCTTTTTTAATGTTTTTGATGCAGTCTCATCTGCCTCTTTAAGAGATTTTATTAATTCATCCGTTCTCTTTTTTGCATTATCTATTTGTTTTGAAATGTCAATTTTAGTTTTACCGTCTTCACTAAACACAGAATCAGATATTTTCTGTATTTCTTCCTCTGGAACAGTTAAATGAATGTTGATAGGAGTTTTATCAAAGATTTCTTGGATTCTAGTAAACGATTCCTTCGCAGCACGTTCAGCATTAATAAGAGCCTGTTTCAATGTCTGCTTTGGAATTGCATCTGCCATATCTACATCTTCAGTTGATTCTTTTAATTTCTTCCTTGCCTTATTTATTGCATCTTTGCTAGTTTTTAATGGGTCTTCGCTTGTAGTTCTGGCATTTGATACAACCATTTTTACAGGTAAAATTAGAGGTTTATTATTTAATGCTTCTTGCAACTTTTCTATTTTATCTTTTAATTCATTTATAAGAGTGGCATTTCTAGTAGCTATTTTTACTTGAACATTTACTTCGCCAGTGTTAGCCTCTAGTTTGTCTGATACTTTAGCAGTAGTATTAGAAAACGAATCAACATATCTTTGCAAATCAGTAATTATTTTTTGTGATTTAGTCTCTATTTCATCAAAACTGTTATTAATTTCTAAAATTGTATTTCTAAATTTTACTGTTGTTTTATCGTTTTTGGTTGAATCAAACCACTTGAATTTTCTTTCTCCGGCATACTGAAATATTTCCTCTATGTCTTCTGCCAATTTAGATATCTCAATTTCTGCCTGCGACAATTCAGACCTAAATGCTAAAACAGCGCCATCCTTTTGGTCTGGCGCTGCATTTATCTTTCCTAATAATTCGTCTTTTTTCTCTTGCAATTCAGAAAATTTATCTGATAAATCATAATAAAGTACTTCTATTTGGCTAGATGTCATTGATGCAAGTTTTTTAGAAATATCTTCTTTTGAACCCTGCATTAAATCATTAATCATTCCTTTTAGAAGCTTTATCTGTGCTTTTGCCTCATCAATAGAAAACTTTGGAACATTTATTTCAAGATTTCCATCAACTGTTTGAAGTGTTTTTAATAACCTTTCAACGGCTTCATTGTTTGTATTTATATATTCTTGAAGCTCCTTAAATTGATTAATAGCACTTGTTAAATCAACGCTATCTCCGGTAAAACCTAATGCCTTGTTTAATTGATCTATGTTTGTCGTTAAATCTGAAACTCTATCATTTATGTTTTTAAGTTTCTTATTAACGTTCTCTTTAAAGGATTCAAATTTTTCCGTACTTAACTTCCCGTCTGACAAAGCTTTAAAAGAATCCGAAAGATCATCTTTCATGTCGGCAATCATTGTTTTAAAGTTCTTTATCTGTTTTTCAAAATCTTTGCCATAATCATTCGAAGATATTACTTTATCAAAAGATTGCTCTATATCTTTACAGGCTTTTTCTAATTGTTTTCTGTAGTCAAAACCTATACTAACAGTATTCCCAGCCATTTTAACCTCCTTTATTTAACAGAGTATTTTTAGTATAATACTGTACTAAATAATCTCTATAATCTAATAATTCTCCTGATATGCTAAATTTAGCTTTAACTCCATATCCGCCATGCCAGTCACCACCATGCCAAGTACCATCTTTAGTATATATAAACTTATCAAGTAAACTTTGTGCAGCAAATGGTTCTCCAGAAATAGATTCGTAATCATACATTTTATCAGCAGTTATCTGAACTCCTCCATAATAAATTGTATTATGTGGATTCTTTTTATATGGCCTATATGAATTAAATAAATTTAATGTTCTTTGATAATATGGAATTCCATGCTTATCAACCTTTGGAGTATAATCTTCATAATAATCATTAATTAATGATATGTATTTTTTAACAAGTTTTTCTTTTGCATCATCAGCTAATTTGTTAGCCATTTTCCTGCCTGCTTTTTCTAAATCATTCCTTGTTTTTTCATCTATCTTAAAAGCTCCCATATGCTACACCTCCAATCCTCAATAATATTGTAAAAAGCTCCGCCGGCTGTGACACCGACAGAGCCTAAAAAAAATAAATCTTCATTTTAGTTGACATTTTTTAACTCGTCAATAAGTTTCTTCAGATCTTCAGGATTGATATCTTTGAATTTATCCTTAATCTCATCAATGACGGGAGATGAGAGCGCACTGATTAAATCCATAAGTCTCTGAATCTTTTCTCCGACGTATGCCTGTAATGACATCTCATTCTGAGCAAAATCATTACTTTCCATACCAAGGAACAACATGCACTCACTAAATTCCTTTTCGCCAATAAGTTCAACAATCTTGTCAATCAAACCACTTTTTGTGAGCAAATCGTAAACTTCCGTAATATTGTCAGGATCATTTTCTCTTTTAAAATCAATATCCAAGTCTGTATACATCTGAACCATCGTAACGGTGAATAATACGTGCTGCATTACTGAATTATATCTACTGCCAACAATCTTACCGTCACTGTCATATTCTGCATTAGCCTTTGCAACAACCAAACTAATGTAAGTTCTCTTTGTATTAACGTCAACGTAATCCTTTACGTTCAATTTCTTAATAATCGCATCCTTTGCCGCAGACGTTTTTGCAGCATTATAGCTTGTAACAAATTCTTTTACTGTCATATTTTCCTTCCTTTCCTTTTCCTTTTACTTATTACCTTCATCGTCGGATTCTTCTTCAGAACTTTCTTCAGAGTTTTCTTCATAGTATTCGCCGGAGTCTTCTTCAGAGTATTCAGACTCTTCATACTCTTCACCAATACATTCTCCTTTTTCTATCCGAATAAGTTGATTTGAAACCTCGCATGCACTATTAACCAACTTTTGGATTTGATCCTCATCACCATTCTCAGTAAGAATGATTAGCTTTCTTAGGTGTGTCAATATGGATTCCATAAGATTTTTATTATTATTCATGGCTCAATCACTCCCTAAATTTATCTATATATGCCTGACCTATAAGAATAGCGTCAGATACATCGTCATTTTCAACGTCAATGTTAAACAGTTCCTTTACCTTATCCTTTCCCCACTGTTTTAATTCATCTCTTTTCTTTGGCAGCTTCTCTCCATCGGAGACAAGCTTTCTCCACTCAGTAGGTCTGAAAGGATAGAAGAATATGTTTTTCTCTATGCACTTGCCCATGATAGCGCCAACAATCATGGTTAAATCTCTTTGAACCTGTGGGTTTCTCACGACAACAGTGATCTCCCATGTTACAATGTCAGGAGAGTATTTATCAATTATTTTATATATGTCAGAAATCATGGCGCTCAAACGTTCCTGTGCGTCTTTTATTTTTGAATGGTCAATAAAGCAACTTTCCTTATAGTTCCCATTAACAAATATTGCAAATCCAGTTGACTTTGTAGAACTGTCTAAACTAAGTAATTTACATTTTTTCATAACAATAAAATAGGAGAGCAGTATTGCTACTGCCCTCCGTATCCTTTCTTGACTATTTAAAGTCGCCATTCTTAAGATGATTTCTAAACTCATCCTTGATGTAAACAATCGTTTCATCTATGACGCCATTTGTCTTTCCTAATTTCTTCAATATGTCCTCATACTGATCATAAGTATGGATAATAAAATCATATGACTCTCTGTTGAATTTCCTGCCATTTGAGATCGCGGATGAAAAGTCTAATATTCTCCATCGCATATCCTCGACGCTTTTATCCAAAAACATGGATGAGAATTTGTCAATATCATCCTTAATTTCCTGATCTCTATTAACGGCCTGAACTCTGTCTGCATCCTGTTGTTTCCTTAGTGCCTCTAAAGTTTCGGTTATTTTTACAATGGTTTCGTGGTCTTTATTTTTATTTTTAACCCAAGACACCGGTTTACCGATGTATATTGAAAACTTCTCAATAACCTGGGCAATAGCTACAATACCAAAAAGAATAACAAAAAGAGACAAAATCACCGACGAATCTATTTTTAAAAGCTGTTCTATATTAGACATGTCGACCACCTCTCTCTGTTTTACTTATCCACCTTTCCAAATAAAGCATAGATAAATGCCTTAACGGTATCATAACCAACAGTACTTCCAACAACGTTTACAATGCCCATGCAAATTGCATAAATAACAGTAACGTAATTAAATGTCATGTTTCCCTGTGCTGCATAAATAACAACCTCAGCAACGCCAACAATAAATGCAGTTATAACTGCAACAACCATGGACTCATATTTCCACTTGAATGCATCAAATAGCTTCTTAATGATCTCAATGCCGATTGAAGTAGCGGCGGCACTGATAACTAAAATTCCAATAAAGGTTTCAACACTCATGGTATTTCTCCTTCCTTATAACAATTTCAAGAATTCATTTGAATCAATCTTAAGACCGTCATCACCAAATTTAGATTTAGACGCCTTAACCAAGCCATTACCGTAAATACCAGGATACTCAACACCATTAGAATCAACGTTGTTTAAATACATAAGTATCTCTGCAGCAGTAACCATGTATTGTTTTTCACCTTTCTTTACGTAATGACTTCCAAGTTTCGCTTTAGACTTAGGCCCAAACATTCCGTCTTCATCAATTGATTTGCCATAATCAAGATTTAATGCATGCTGAAGCGTTCTTGCCTTCGCCTTTGAAAGATTCGTTTCATTTACGCCAGTGAATTTTGCGGCATACTCATAACCCTTAGCAACAAGATTATTTGTTGGGGTTGGAGATGGTTCCGGAGTAGGAGTAGGTTCAGGAGTTGGAATATTTCCTAACAGCCATTCAGCAATGCATTGCGCCTCAGCTTTTGCAAGCCTGTCAAGATTTGCATCCTGTAAAAGCCAAAGAGTTGCGTTTTTGTTCGTATGGAATGAATGTTCAAGAATTAATCCTGGAGTACCAGCCATTCTTGCACCGTGAAGAACACCATAATAATTGTCGTTCTTCATACCGTCTTTGTTTCTGTCACTTTGTGCTGCGCGAGTTAATACTTTATACCCAACACCCATAACGCCACCAATAACAGGCGCTATTTTATTAGCGAAATCTTTTGACAAATCATCAATGTCAGTAGTAACGTCATTAGTTAAATGATAAATTGCAGCATAATTTACTGACTCAGAACCGCATGCATTGCTGTGTAAGGAAAGAAATAAATCACATCCCTTTGATGCCATGCCTCTTGATACTAGCGCCAAATCTTTGTCTTTATTAGATCTCGTAGTGATTACCTGAATACCTAACTGTTCCAAATATTTTTTTAACATCAGATGTAGTTTCCAAACCATGTCTGATTCGTAATATGATGGAACAACAGGAGAACGGTTATATTTCCCATAATGACCTGCATCCAAACATACTTTTTTCTTTGCCATTTTTTCACCACCGTCCTTAATTTGTAAAATTTTATTTACTATGTCAACAATCTGATACCCGTAGGAATCTTTTGCATTATTTGCTTCATCCAAAGATTTATATTTATTTGTGTCATAACCTGGAACAGACCACGTACCTCCAAGCATTTCTACTTCGGGAGCAGTTCCACTTTTTTTATTCACAAACCATTCAGTTCTTCGTGGATCTATGCACGTTATGTTCAGGTTTTCCTTTGTGGCATATGTCTTCAGATGCTGTGCCTGTGCCAAAATGCCGTCTCTAATGTTTCTAAAAATACATCCAATAACTCCGTCGTTTGTAGCGCCAAGACCACAAAAATTGTTTTGCGTATACATCACGCTTCCCGTAAAACGAAAATTGCCAGTTTCCTTACATGCCTGAGCAAATGCTACGTCACCGCGAACGCCTTCAAGCTCACACGTGTCTAGAAATAACTGGCAAAATTCTTCTACTGAGATGTCTGTTGAAAATTTTGGCTTGTCGTTTACTGACGACAAATACGCCGCCATTTGTCGCGCTGAAGCGACGGAGTTGCCTAATATTTTCACGGGACTGTCACCCCCTCAAAAAGTCAACAGACTCCTTAATTGCTTCATATATCTTCTGTAAATCTATAAAAGTTTCATCACCACTAAAAGTAATTCTTATGCATGAATGATAATCGTTTTCATTCATTCCAATTGCAACTAATGCGTCTGAAGGTTCTGCAGAACCATTATTGCATGCCGAACCTGTTGAGACGTAAATGCCTTTTGTTTCAAGAAGCGACGCAAGATTACTTCCGTTAACTCCATTGAAACAAATAAACAGATTAAACGGTAATCTGTCATATTCCTTTTTTGTACCTATTAAGTAACAGTCTTTAATTCCGTTACTAATCATTTCCCAAAGCTTATCCCTTTGATATCTCATTACAAATGAATAATCATAATTCTTTACGGCTTCTCCAAGAGAGGCTATTCCAATTACGTTTTCAGTTCCTGCAAAAAGACCATCTTCTTGAGAACCGTAAACTACCGGAGCCATTCCAAGGTCTTCAAGCTTATAAAGAACTCCAACTCCTTTAAGTGCATGAAGTTTATGACCTGAAAATGTTGCAACGTCAACGTCAAGATCACATACATTAACTTTGAAATATGGTATGTATCCAGTAAAATCAACAATTGCAAGAGCACCGTATGAATGTATTAACTTCACAAGTTCGCGTATTTTATTAATCGTACCTAGCTCTGAATTTGCAGCCTCGAAGAATACAAGAACCATCTCTGGCCAATAACTTTTTAATTTTTCTTCAAGATAATCAAAGTCGATAAAACCTTCAGAATCAACCTTTAGCTCATGAGCATATTTATATTCTTTACAGCATTTTATAATTGACTTATGAGCAGTAGGAGAGTATAAAACAACGTCTTCGTCACAATAACCAAGAAGTCCTTTAATGGCGAGACAGTTTGCTGCAGAACCACTTGAAGTAAATATGATGTTTGAATTTGCGGGAGCATGAATGAATCCCCTAACTTCTTCTCTTGCGTCTTCGATTATATTTTTTGTTTTTTTACCAAGATCATATGAAGAACTTGGGTTCCCATAATCATCAAGAACTTCAATAATTTTTTTCTTAACCGCATCCGTAAGTGGAGTGGTCGCTGCATTGTCAAGATAATACATTGTTTTTCCTCCCAAAAAACGTATTTTATACTCAATCTTCCTCCAATAAAACGTATTTTATACTTAGTGGAAGAACAACGAGATCAATATTATATCTTTTATATAAAGACTTATATACTTCATTTGCTGCAAATTCTGACGCAAACTTTGATGCGTTTTGTATGTTGTCAATAAAAGAATAATTACATGCGCCATTACAAACGACGTAATTTGTCGGATTGTCAAAAGTCGCTATTACGTAGCGACGTACTTCTTTTTCTAAATGTTCAATCATGGCGCACCTCACTTCAGTTCGTGGTTTTTCCACTTAATATATAATTCTCTAGTTTCTTCTTTGTTGAACAGCATTACTAGTATGTCTTTGTCAGAATACAAATCTTTCGTAACGTACATGTCAACAGGATATGCCATGTGTTTGCAGAACAACATTTGTTGCTTTGGGTCAATAACACGAACAACGTCCTTTAATGAATACTTTTTATTTGAAAGTTTGCTAATCTCCATATATTTATTCTTCCTTTACATTCCGAAAATTGTCGATAAAAGTAAAAAAATGGAATACACATAGCCAAATTAGACGTTGGCAAGTATATTCCACTATGCTAAAAATTCACCGACGTCTATGTTATTTGCGAAAGTTGTTATAGTTATTCTTTTTGAAGCTCTGATTTGAACCATTGAAAGATTTCTTTTCTTCTTTCTTTTCCTTAACAACTTCTTTCACTTCCTCAACTACAGGCTCAACAGCCTCAACTTTTTCCTCAACTACTTCCTCAGCTACAGGCTCAACAACCTCATCTTTCTTTTCATTGAAGCTAAGAATGTCTTTAATCTGCTTTCTTGTAGTTGCATTAAATTCATCATTATCAACTGCTTTTAAATCTAATCCGTTCAACAAATCACGAGCTGCTTCAACGGTACATCCGCCATCTCTGAAGGTTGTAACTGCTTCATAAATGCTGTTACAATTGTCACTACAGAAAATTGTGTACCATGAAGGTTTTTTTACGTCCTTCCCGCAAACGGGGCAGTAAGAATATTCTTTTCCGCAAATAATACACTTTCTGTTATTCTTGTTCTTATTCATAAATCCCATCTTCTCCTTCTAAAAGAATAGGAGGGGAGATTAGTCCCCTCCTAAATACTTTTACGAATTACGAATTAGTCCTCGTCGTACTCGTCATCACCGCACATAACGATGGAGTAAAGCTCCTGATCGCCAGAGCAGTAAGCAACCTGCAGGTCGCCGGAGTAATTCAAAGTACCCTCACTGTTTACGGTGATGGAAACTTCAGGGCTAACCTGGAACGAAGGAATGATAATGTAAACTTCGCGAACAACGTCGGGGCTACAAGGATCTATGGCAAGAGCCTGAAGCGTAAGCTTAACAGTGCCAGGGAACTGGTTGGAGCTGTTAACGATCTTAACGCCGTTCTCGGTCTTTCTCTCAAACTTAATTACGAACTTGTCGGGATCAGTATCAGTAGGAAGAGTAAGAACGTCACCAGTGATAATAAACTCCGTAGCACTTGCGGAACCGGAGCCAAGTGTATAAGCCTTGCCAAGAGCGCCGTTATTTCCAAGAGCATTAACTCTTACGGAGCCAGCAACAAGAGTCTCATCCGTTGCACACAAATCAACGGTCTGAGTCCCCTGCTTAACTACAAGAATTCTAGGCATCTGAATTGCCAGTGCTCCTGCACCTGCAACTTCCTTAGCATTTCCGGAAGAAGATGCCAACAGGTTAAGATTCAGCATGGCATTCGTTGCAGAGAACGTACCACTCTTTGCATTATAGAAGCGCTTAACAAGCGATCCCCTAGCGTCTCTTGCTTCTCTGGATTCAGCAGTAATCTCAATGGTAGCATCAGTAAGCTGCGTCAGAGTATAAAGCAATGCACCGTTGGAATCTTCAGCAGTCGCCATAAGAATACGATCAATAATAAGATCATCCAATGTAAACATGTTTATTTCCTCCTTATTATTTTTTTGTTTTAAAAAAAAATAAAAAGGCTTAGAAAACTAAGCCAATTCAAAAATTTAGATAACAAAAATTTATGTAATTTTCACATATCTAAAAACGGGCAGTTATCCTACCCGTTTAAATCCTTCATCCAATTTATTTCATCATTAAGATTCTTAATCTTGGACGTGTCAACCATTCCTGAATAAATGCCTTTAAGCAGGGCAGTGGAGCTTTCGTAAGTCTGCAGTCTCTTTACGGAGTCCATAAACTCTACTATGCCAACTTCCCTGAGTTCATCCTTTTTATACTTGAATCCAGGGTGGTTTAGTAAAGATGAAACAAGTGGCAGCAAAAACGACTTCTGAATGTCAGTGTCTTTTTTCTTCGCCAGTTCTGCAGCAATCTTTCTCTTTTCATCCTCAATAATCGCAAGCTTCGTGGATTTACCGCGGGCCTTTTCAGTCTTTGGATGAATGTTAAACATGTATCTTAAATATTCGACTATTTTGACGTAGTCGATTTCATAGATTTTAATAACGTCGTCAAACGGTATCTGAGTAATGTCAACCAAATTACCTTCCTCGTCTCTGGGAAAGTAGATTAAAACATCAGCATCCGCCTTGTCGTCGTGCATTTCTTCAAACCAAGAAAGATTCAAATCACCAAATAAAAGACTTGTTTCATCAGTTGTGTAATTCTTAATCAGAATTTTAAATAGATCAAAATCTGAAATCTTATTCCAATCAATTCCCATTTCCCACAATTGAAGTCTAAACGACGTCGTGTTTGCGCATAAAGTGGAAACCATGGAATAAAACCTTGAATCGCCATATTCGATCAAATCTTGTATTTTTGGCTGAGTTATTTTTATGTGTGGCGTAGGCCAATAGTCTTCGCCAAAATATACTTTTAACTCATCAAAGTCGAGAAGGTTTTGTGTATCCAATAGAATCACATCCTTCCCGTTTTGTTAATAACATTAGTTGTCGGAACTTTTATATCGCCAACACGCTTAAGCGTAGTTTGAACAATATTGTTCGGCATCGTACACTGGAACACCAAAGTACGAACAACATACTTATAATCGGTCATTGACTCACGGTCTGACACAACGTGACACTGAGTACCAAAAATATTCGTCCAATTGATCTTATCTTTTATTATTGCTCCAATTAAATCGTGACGAGGCAATCCCGTATCAGCATCAATTCTGTCTCCGGAATGCACAAATATTGTGAACGTCACAAGACAATATTTCTCAACTGAATTATATCTTGGCGTTTCTTCGAAGTGCGTTTGATAACAAACATAGTTTCTTACCTCATCCTGAGTGTCAGGAATAAACAGATAAGGCCTGAAGTTACCGTCATGATATGCGTCTGAAAAAAATCTGTCCCATTCACCGTCATAATTAATCGTACCGTCATCATTAAACAATTGATCCATAAGAGACTTTTCGTTAATGACATATAACAATTCAGGGCAACTCATAAAAGCTTTTGTGATTTTCTGTTTGAATATTGTATTATCATCATCAGGACAATCGGAGAATAACCGAAGGCGTTCCAAAAGATCACTTTTTGTTACAAGATCCATAAGTTATCCTCCTTATCCTATAATGCTCATAGGAGACTTCATTGTCTCCCTCATGCCAGCTATGACAATATCCGTTTTCAATATGCAGCCAATACATTCTTTAGACTCAACAACCTTCACCTTAATTATATTATTGTCTCCATCAACAGATTTACTTTCAACTCTTAACATAGTAGTACTTCCAGTTTCATCAATGGCTTCGAAATGCCATGACCGTGTAACGTTTTTATAACTGTCAGAAATGTCATTACCGTTAACGTCATAAAACTTTGAAGTAATCGTTCTGTAACTTCCACCAAGTTTAATGGTAGGAGACGAGCTGATTAATTCAATAGATACGTCATATAAAGGTGGTTCGGGCGGTACAATGCTTTCATCAATTGGATCTGACAGGTCTGCAGAATAATAATCTGCCCACATTCCCGTAATATTGCCTTGTTCATCATATTCAATTAAATCAGTATCATCATTAAATGGAACTTGTTTAACTGTTACCTTTAACAGACCAATAGGTTTTGTGTTCTCAAGTTTTGAAACTGACCAAACATTTGGATGAGGTACTTTCGCACTAATTATAAGTCTCTGAGAATCTCCAAGCTGATTATTATATCCAAAAGATTCTGTTTTTTTATTTAATGGTAGTATAAATTTATCCACATTATCTAACGATGTGAAGTACCTATCCACATAGTTACCAGCAGTATAACTATTAAGATTTCTTGTACTTCCCCACATATAATGTTTGTATTTTTTCCCATTAATAATTTGAATCCATTGAAATCTGTAATTACAAGGTAAAATAACATATTTTACAAATTGATTTGCTTCCTCATAATCACAAATAAGCCAACGGTAATAAATACCATTGTCATCCGGAACATCCACGAACAATCCAATAAATGAATGCACTCCGTACTTCTGCTTATAATCAGTCTCATAATAATAAAGATCATCACCTTCTTCAAAGTCAGTCTTTTGACTTGGCTTAAACATCAGGTGATATGCAACTTGGTCTTTATCAATTGAACCATAAGAACTGATAATAAACTTAGCGTCAATCTTTGTCTTGGTAGTATCATCATTGTAAGTAATGTGGTCTTTTAATGTTGGAGAGTCGTCGTGGGCGTAATCATAGATATAACAAACTCTGCTCTGTGGGTCGTTCCACCACGTCTGCTCCATCGTAAAATCCGAGTTTTCTTTATGGATTTGACCAACAGTGGTCGCACCATTGTTTTCGACGGATGCTATCCGTCTTGCAGTTTCTAAGTTTGGCATTGGCATCACACCCCCTTGTTGAACATAGATGAGATGAAGCCATGTGCATCCAAAATTAACCTCCTGTAAACTATAAAATCGAAATTGTCTTTTTCAATTTCGTCATATGCAGCCTGCAAAGTTGACATAAGAGATACCATTTGCACAGGCTCCCCAAGTAACTCATTAAAGCCACCAAACCTATACAGGAGATTTTGAAAATAGCGTTGAAACTGTTCTTCCGTGTCGAATATTTGACTTGACACGTTTACGTCTTTATAAAGAAGAAGTTTGTGTACTGCATTATGCATTGCGATTGCGTTTAATTCAATTTGTTTGTCTGAAAATTCTCCATATAAGTATTCCATGTTACACCTCACTAACGTCAACGTATTCGTTGTGAATGTATCCACGGTCACGAATTAATTTGTGAAGCTGTTTCTCGAGATTACCAAGCCTGTTAGACATATTGTTGTACGGGTCGAGAAGTTTTTTCTCCTCCTTACCACCAATCATAAGCTTAGTGAATTCTAAAGTTTCAACCTTCGGTCGAAGCCACTCGATTACAATCCCAGTAACAAGAACCTGTATAACATATTCATTATCAGAATACTCGTCTGCAGGATTTTTTAATTCATACTCAATAGTGTCTTCGGTAAATTCATCTTCGTTTTCCGTTTCATCTTCAGACTGGGTTTCTTCGGCTTCTCCGTCATTAGGAGGAACAATATCTACTTCGTGCAGTACGAGAGTAGAGAAAATATTTGAAACCCTTGGATTTCCAACTACATTGTGTAAACGCTCAACATATAATGCATTCCAATCTTCTTCACTCAACAAGAGTTCTTTCGGATCGTTTATACGGCCTAGAACTCTTGAAAAAATGGTAGAATAGGAGAGTAGCATCGCCGTACACCTCCGTGAATTACTCTTGTGCTAACATCAGCAATATCTTTGTACCAAATATTTCATCAATAGCCTTAATCTTCTGGACGCTGTCAATCTCATGATTATAAATCATGGTAGTAACAATTCCCTTAAAGGAATTTCTTGCACCTTCAGGAAGTCTGTTAATTTCTGCAACCATACTCTTAACAGGAAGCTTAACAATATCTCTAAGGTCATTTGTGTTAAAAATAGAATCATATAACTCCTTAACCTTCGGATTCTGATTAACGAAATCTTCATCCTCAATAATGAACCTTGGATTATATATGTACTTGTTTCCACTAGTTCTTGCAAGATAAATAAGGTCGCGGTATTCAACATCCTGAATGTCATTGTAATCTGCCCATGTATAAGGAATGCCAGACCTTGTTCCTGTAAGATACAAAGGCCCGCTTGTTACGGAACGGCAAGGAATTGCATCCGTGGGTTGAAAAACCTTTTCCTTCTTTACAGGTTCTTTTACTTCTTTAACAGCTTCTTTTGTACTAGCTGTTGCTTTAGTAGATTTGGTAGCAGCATTACTTTCAGTTTTTTTAATGTATGCCATTGTATTTTTCCTTCCTTTTCCTTTTTTAGAGAGGGCAGCAGTATTACCCTCTCTATATAATTTTACCTAGAATTCTAGTTAATTTAGAATTCCCATTCACCATGGTATCTTTGCATAAGAGTAGCAACGCCGAAACGTCTCTGAACCTCGTAAGACTGCATGTCGTCTCTCGTAGCACCCTTCTCATCAACGGTCAACTCGGACTCGCCGTAGTCAACGAATTTGATGAACTTGTTGTCAACTGCAGGCATAATCCATACTTTGCCGTTGTCAACGATAGGAGTAGCAAGAGTCTTATCCGTAAACTTCTGAGGGATCTCCATAAGAGGAGTGCCTTCATAAGTACCGATAATACCAGTGTTAGCAACTGCTTCCTTGATAGATGCAGCAGGAGATGCCCAATCAATCTTGGTAAGTGCGGTCAGGTTTCTAAGAGCAGTCTTAGTACCCATAATCACAACGCCACTGTTATTGGAAGCACCAACCTTCTCAATAATTGCGTCAAACTGTGCCTTCGTGGTGGAATCAAGAGTACCAGTACCAGTAAGAACTGAAGGTACGGGAATAATGTTCACACCATTAGCGAACTGACTAGCAATGATGGTCTGAACCTTGTTGATGTAAGCCTTAACAACTGCATCTACAAAATCTCCCCAATTCTTTCTGCCGGTAAGGAACAGGCGGATATTCTCGCCAACCTTGATGCCGTATACTGCGGTATCAACGTGGTAAGCCTGACCCTCTGCCAGTCTCTGCATTGATCTTTAATGTTTAACTATGGACGCTACGCCATGTTGGGTTATTGAACCCCACGTGCTCTCACACGTGAACAGGTCATATCATTATCCTATAAAGGATATTCACCACTTCCATTTAAGGGAATTTCACCCACTCGCTTGAGCCGTACTTCTATTGTCATATCTCTATGACCAATGGAATGACCGTCGAACCTTCTCTTGTTCGGAGCTTGGCTGCTGATTGCCCATTAAAAAAAGACAGGGGATTTAACCTCGTCTTCATACAATTAATTTTTTCTACTTTCGTAACCATCACGATTAGGCATATTTCATCCTTGCGTTGTGGTTTAATTGTCTTTAGGGGTTTCCAGCAATTCAATGAATGTTTTATCACGCAACTTACGCTACGCGGATTCTACAATGAAAATCATGATGGTCGCCGCTAACCTTAGAAACGGTCAACAGAACGTCTTCGTCTACCCAGAACTCATTTGCGTCGCCGTCTTTCATGTTCTTCGTATCAACAAACTCGTTGAAGAACTCGTTCTCAGACAGACCATATACAATCTGAGTATCAATAATCTCCTCAATAATCTCAAAGAACTGCTTGCACTTCTCAGTATGAGGATCTAATGCTCTCTTAATTGCCTTGGGACTTGCATTCTTGTCAAGTCCAAGATACTCAAAACAAGCATTTCTGATAACTTCACTAGCTTCTGCCTTGGAGATGACGCGGTTTTCCTCTGCGTCGTAAATCTCACGGCCAGTGCCAAGATCAAACATTAAATTTCTAACGCTCTCTTTAAACATTTTATTTATCCTCCTTTCCTGAATTATGCGCCAAGCTGCTTAGCGTAAGTTACGCCAGTAATGGCCTGAAGGGATACAGTATCTCCCTTAGCAACAGTTCCCTTGAATGCAAGAGGACTAAGTTCAATAATGTCATAAGGTGCAAGCTCGTAAGCACGAACTACATCGCCAGCCTTATTGTAGAAGTTAGAAAGCTTCTTAAAGTTTTTAGTAAATTCTTCGTCAATAACTGGACATTGAGCTACCAGGAAAGCATTGCTTGCCGATACTATCTCGCAGTACCAATTTCCGTTTGCAGCCTTGTCACGTACGATTGCAGAAACACTAGTAGGAGCAGCCTGCTCGTAAAGATCAAGCTCTTTCCAATTTCCAGGCGCCACGAACCAGCCGTTATCACAATCTTCTTTAAGCTCAATATTCATAATATGCCCACAAATGCTCGACTTAACTTTCGAGGTGAAAGCTTCACCGTGCTGGGCAATCGTGTAAGATATAGCCATTGTTTTTTCCTCCTTTTAAAAATTTAAAAAGAGCATCTACTAAGATGCTCTTAAAATGTTTTATGCATAAACCCAATGTTGATTAGCAGACATCCTATTTGGATTTCCTATATTCTCCCTTGTAAGATGCGCCCTGCCAATCTTCGGGCTTCGGCTATTGAATTATAAATTATGCCAGTTTCAACAGATTTTACTTTTACATTATTTGAATATACATAACTTAATTTTCTGGTTTGATGAATATATTCTTTTTTATCAAAAGAACACAATTGTAAAGAATTTGCTCTTTCGAGATATTTGTAAATAGTAGTAGTGGATAAATGATATTTTACTGCATGCTCTTTCACATTGCATAATCCGTTGTTCCAATCATTAGCAATTTGAACAATGATAGATTTACAAGCAAATGTATCAGCCTCATCCCAATCGATCTCATTTAAATCAAATTGAGAAAAGAAATCAGAGTTAATAATTGAATTTTTACAATAATCTAATGTAGAATACCTCATATCAACTGCAATATATTTAACACCATTAGCATTAGCAAGTTTTTCTTTCTCAAGGCAAACATGTTGATCAATATTGCAATACGGACATTTAGATATACCGCGCAAAAATCTTCCACCACATGAATACTTATATACTTTTCCACATTTATTATGTAGAATATTAATACTCTTCAAAAAACCACAATACTCATCAATCACTGTATATTCGTCACCGTACATATCAAATACGGCTTGTTTAAATTCTTCTGTTGTAACCTTTCTCATAAATTTCCCTCCTTATCAGGAGGTGAGACGCGGAATACCCGCACAATTCTCATTAATGGGCCACAGCCCAACCTCAATATATAATTCTCCAAAAATAAAAAAGTTTAGCTGATTTTGCTAAACTTTCCACTAAAAAGGAGCATCAATATTGAAATTATCTCTTAAACAAATCACCGTAACGACTTTCCTTGCCGGTTTTGTTAACATTAGCAAATACCTTTACGGGACTATTTTTGTCAACTGCGAAGAATCTCTTCTCCTCAGTATCCTTCTTAAACTGAACAAGAGCATCATAATTAGCTCTCATCTCATTAAGAGAATTCTGTTCCTCTTCGGTAACAAACTCAGCAAATACTGCAACTCTGTCACCAACAAGAGCGAACACGCCATTAGTCTCAGAATAAGACTGTTTGAAATATTTTCCAGTACACCAATCCTGCATTACAACATATTCGTCAAATACCTGAACGCCATACCAAGTGTTGTCTGCATCAGCATAAGTAGCATTAACAAGATCATTAATCGCATAAATCTTTTCCTGAAGAGAAAGAGCAAACTCCCTTTCACCAAGTCTGATGTTCATCTCAAACTTATTTTTATTTTTTTCAAGATATGCAGCATCATCATCTTCAGAGCCGTCTGGTTCAGGTTCAGGAGTTGGTTCTGGTGCTGGCGGATCAGGCGGAGTAGGCGGGTCTACAGGATCATCATCCTTATCCTTATCATCATCCCCCGTGTCGTCAGGATCATCAGGATCAGTCGGATCATCAGGATCAGTCGGATCATCAGGATCAGTCGGATCATCAGGATCAGCCGGATCATCAGGATCTGCAGGATCATCATCAAACTTCTCTACAACTTCACCGAACAACTCAGCAAACTTTGCCTCAAGCTCTTCATCAGACATGTTAGAATAATCAAAATCAATGTCTTCTGCAGTTTTATTGTACTTCTTTAAAAGTTCCTCAAACTTCATGTTTTCTTGGTTTCCTCCTTCCTTCGAAAATTGTATATTGAAATTGGAGAGGGCAGTATTAACCTTTTCCAATAACTCAATTATCTTCTCATCCTTGTCAAACTTAACGGAGTCTTTTGCAACGCTAAAATCTGCAATGTCAAGCCTTGCGTTAAGCATGCCTTCCCCAACATCTTCAAGGGTGTTAGGATTTTTACCAAGGCAAGTAGCTCCAAGAATAACATAGTCTGTAATGTCAAGAACCTTATCTTTTGCATTGTATTGTAACTCATTAATAGCAAGTTCTACTGACACTTTTGTTCCATTTTTACGCTCAATAATTTCAGCGGCGTGAGTATACTCTTTTGGAATTGCACAGTATGCATACATAAACAAATGTCCAGTTGATTCCTCAACTTCATAATAAGGTTCATCGGCAGTAAAACTGCCAATTTGTCTTTCTAGATAAGTTACGCTTCCGTCATCATTTAAGATAATGTCATGTGATGTGAAATCTTGTAATGTTTCCCCAGTCTCTTCGTCTATATATTCCATAAAGTTTGCCAATACAGGCTTATAAGCAATTCCTTGCCCTGCTTTTTTGAGCGCATCATCTGAAATAGAAGAGTGGTTTCTGTTCTCTCCTGCGTGCATTAGCTTAACCTTGCAGAAAAGAAGAGTATCATCGACATATTTATTATCAATCTCAAACTGTGTTGGAATCTGAACTACAATCTGAGATCCAGTTTCATTTGAAGAGAATTTGTGTACCTTGTTTTTCTGACAGAACGAATATAATTCATCTAAAGTTAGAATCCTCATTCTTGCACATACCTCCTTTCTTCAAATTTTATATAAGTACTGGAAACTCTTCTAGATATTTCCAATAATATCCCCTATATTTTATGTTGTTTTTTATAGCAAAATCTAATTCATGATGTAAATCTGTTACACCAAAATAGTCAGCAACGCTTTTTTTTGTTTTGTATTCACGAATAACATTATTATTATCATCACACATTAAGATTTTATGCTCTAATGAATCTATTTTTCTTACTAATTGCTCTCCATATTTTGATAAAAGAAAACCACAACAACTACCGCCTCTTTTGATCGTTTTTGTTATTTCTCCTTCTTGGCATCCTATAAAATTTTCTGCGTCTTTAATCGTCTCAAAATTTTGAATTAATTTTCCTTGTATGTTATAAACAGAAATTGGTTGTAAAAATACGGATCTTGGATATTTATCAAATGGGTCGCATTCATATCTCAAGACATATTTTTTATAACAAAGATTGGTTCCTTCTAGATTTTTAATTAACTCTGCATGTTTAATATTTAGTCCAATCGACGCCTGAATTATATCATCATAAATGTCAACAACATCACCAAAAGAATTATAAACAAAAATTCTTTGTTTATTCCAATTTAATCTCTCTAAACGCCTTTTGTATTTTAAGGCTGAATCCATTGCTTTACTTGGTGTTTTATATTTTTTCTTTTTTGGTTTTTCTCTATCTAAATATGGCGGTCTAATTGGCTCTTCTCCATTAAATGCCCAAACAAACCCATTCGCTGTATAATAATAATGCTTACAACATCCGTAAATAGTACATCCATCAATATTATTTTGTCTCCCTGCTTCTTCGCAAGAATCATACTGACATATAAAATTTAAATTTATATCATACTTATTTACTACACGACCAGGAACTCTTTTATTATTTCCACCCTTCTCACAATTATATCCGCATTGAGATGTTAACGACTTAAATATATGTATGTATTCTTCTTCCTTTGTATTCAATTCGTTTATCAAGTCATCCAAAGAATCACAACATATTTTTTCAACTTCAATGATATGAAACATGCTTCTCCCATATTTTCTCATTGCTGAATATAATGCGGATTTATATCTATTCTCTGACAATGCGGCGCTCATATGACCATGCCATCGCTCTTTTATAGATAATGTAGTTTGTCCAATATAAATTTTGTCATTTATATCATTTACAATTTTATAAATAAAGCCCTCATATAAATTGGTATCTAAATTAAATGACATATATTGTCTCCTTTAAAATTAATAAGAGCGTAGTATGTCACTATGCTCAAAATTAATTCTTCAATGTAATTGGATCACACAAAACCATACGTTATATTGTAGAATGTCTATATAATAATTCTCTGTTTTTATTATTTTTTTTTACAATTAAATACAAAGCATGTTTGTGTATTGCACTTTTGATACATCTACACCTTCATCAAATTTCAAGGTTTTATCATTGACAAAAGTGAAAAATCCATTTTTGTCGTCTATAAGCTGAAAACCTTGATCCTTTAATAGTTTAAATGTGTCTTTATCCTGTGTGCGAATAAAGTTATATTTCACCTTTATCACCTACCTTTATCATTTTTTATCTCGACTACGCTCACCCTCGTCTGACAAATCACCAATATCCTTCTCTTGCCCACCAGCAGTTTTATTGCTAGTCTGTGTGTAACTCGTAGACAAAGGAGAGTCAAAACGATCTGAAAGTTTAAGTATGTCCTGTTCTAAGAAGTTTAATGATAATGTATCTAGTTCTGATAGACCGTTCATTGATGCAATTGCAAGTTTTGTTGGCAATCCATTCTGTGCGTCTTCAAGTAAATTCTTTCTAAAGTCTTCTGCAGTATATTTTGATACCTCAAAGAATTTAATCTTACAAGGATGACTAACATATTGACCAACAAAATAATTTACCCATGCCTCAATCTGTGGCAAAAGAGTAGATATTGCAAATGCAGTATCTGCAATAGCAGCCATCTTATAACCGGAACTAGAAGAAATATCTGCAGAATTCAGCACCTGACTTCCGCCAGATGTATTTAATACAGTTTTTGTTGCGTTCTGTATTTTATTTGTATCAGAAGTGACAGTATCATTATTAAAACTAATTGCCTCAATTGGAATAGGAGTGATGATTGCATCAGTATACTGTGGCAACGCATCACATAATTTAGAGAAGTATTCTAGACAAATCGATGGGTCAACTGCAAAATCGTCTGGGTTTTCAGACCCACTAATTAACGGCATTGTTGCCACAAGCAATTTATAAATCTCTTGCTCGGCTGCAATATTATCAAGATCCTCCCTCTCGTTAAGACCCAATAATGCTGAGAATAGGCCCAAGAACGGACTTAATATTATTTCAGGATCTTCAATTCTAAACTTCATGCAAACTCCCCATTTTTGAGGCATTAACTTCCATCGAATATTGTCTTTTTCATATTCCCTATAAAGAGTAGTAAAAGGTTCTCCCCACATATCTAATAGATTCGAATACTTCTTAAAGAACGTCATATCCATTGCATATGCAAATGTACCATTAGACCATAAGCCCTGAATTTTACAATATTCAGGAGGTATTGGTAATATGAACATTGATGGGGTTGTATTTGAATTTTCATCAAAATATACAACGCCGTAAAATACATCCTGTACAAAACAATCAGTTGTTACTTTAAGAAACTCATACTTAAGACCCATCTGATTTAATATTTTCAAAGTCTTCTCATATGACTTCAAAATCTTATCCTTATTATTCTCTTTGGTAAGAGAATATTCTGGAATTACACTTCTAGCATCAAGCATAAACATGTTTGCGTTATACTTGATTAACCTGTAATACACCTGCGATCTTGAAAGAAGATACCAAGATATATCTCTTAACTTACCTTCATAAGAAGTGGGATTTTCAAGATATTCTTTTAACTGCTCTTGCGGTATACTTTGAATAGACTTGAAATTTGTTGATTTAGATATATCTCTAAAATTCAACAAAGCTTCTTTAATAGCAGCATATTTATCTAATATACCTTTATTCTTTTCATACCACTCACGCATTTCTGCTGCGGTAGGCTGTTTCTTGGTGGGTGCATTAGATGCGCCCTTCTTATATTGTGCCATTTCATGCACCCCCTTTATCTAAGCATAGAAAAACGGCTACCTTTCCTAATTGGCAGCCGAGAAACAAGATCATTCTTTTCTGTATATTGTTTCTTTTTCTTTAATCTTAATTGATCCACAACATAAAGATTATATTCCAAACTACTATATCTATCCTTGCGCATACCGGACTTTTCCTTAACCTTAACAAGTCCATTAACAATCTCATGATCAAGGTTGATTAACTCATCAATAAGGAATGTAGTCTGATAATGTGTCAACGAAAGCATTGCTTTCTGCCTGTCAGACAGTTTGTTATAACCTTTAATTTTTGTAGACCATTTATCTTCCATGTCCGTTTCGGACAGTAAAAGATTAATATAACCATTCTGAAATGCCGCTCTTAAAGATAAGCACATATCATTGTTCATTTTAGCGTTTGCTTTGATAATATAAAGACATTTTGTTGTATCTTTAGTTTTACAACGAGCATTTATTTCATCATTGTTAATAGCACTCATCGCCTTGTAAAAACATCCGTAAACAGGATCAAAACGATCTTGAGTCATTATAAAATCGGCCACTCCAACCCCAAGACCGTTCGCATCAATGGCAAAATAATCACAATCATACTGATAAAAATATCTCATTGCCAACAGTCCAAGTTCTTCCGTAACAAGACCTTCCTGAGTTTCAACATAAGAAATATTACTCAAATAACTTTCTTCATTTGTCTTCATACACTGATTAATAATAAAACAACTTGCGTCGTTCTTATTCTTTTTAGAAGCCATAAGTGCAATATCCAAAGACAGTATTCTAGTTTCGTTAGCCTGTTTCTTTGGAATCTGAGTAGCAGTCTCTTTATAATAATCTAATGGCTTAAATCCGTCCTGCAGATTTCTGCGTTCACTCAGAATATTGTAATTAAACAATGCATCCTCACTAGAACCATAAAACAATCCTTCGCGTTCCATCATAAATGTGATGTCAGAGAATGTTTCCTCAGACATTTCGTTTTCAATCTGTTCTCGCATAAGTAAACCTTCTGCAATAGAAAGTTCATATGGTAGGTCACATATAAAATATTTTTTATTATCATCAAGCGAATTTGCTACATATGTTTTAACCTTTTCATACATTTCACTAGCCTTATACCATGCAGAAGTCATAAATATTTCTTTATTCATTTCTTGTAAATGCTGATATTCAGGCTTACGAAGATATCCAGGCTGTCTTGATACGGCATTCATAGGACGGATAATTGTGTCATAAATCTTCTGTGATACCATACGAGACTCATCAATTATTATAATATTCGACCTAGCGCCGCGACTGGACTCACCTGCGACTCTAACCTGAATCCACGAACCATTCTTAAACCATACTCCACAGTCGTTTATACCAGTGCTAGTCCTTTTTATTTCATTACATAAAAGAGGAGAGTGTTGCATAAAATCATCTGTAATTTTTAATACTACTTCTTTACCTTGCTTAAATGTATAACTAAACGCAAGAATTTTTGTGCCAGGATATAAAATACATCGAACAACCGCATACAAGCTTACCAAAAACGTTTTTCCCTGACCGCGACTCGCAATATAGTAGTAGTAATCGTATAACATCATTGCAAAAATCAATATCTTTTGAAAAAGCTTTAAGTGAATGCCCAAAAATTCCTCAACAAACCTGTGAGGATTTGCCCTGTAATAAGAAGCTCTCTCAGCAATCGTATTCATTAACTGATCTGTTTTTGCTTGCTGAATCTCCTTATCGGTTTTCTTTTTACTGGAAGCCTTAGCCTGTTTTATTTTTTCAACCCTGCGTTCTTTTTGTTCTTGCTTCTCGGCTTGATTAAATTCGTCCCTTTGCTGTCTGTGAAGTTCAAATTTCTCTTTAGTAGAAATCTTTTGCTGTTTTTCTTTCAGCTCGGCGTCCTCAGCCAACTGCAACGGAGTCATCTTTTTAATGGCTTCCATTTTCGCAAGGTCATTTCTTTTAAATGCCATTATGTTTCTTCCTTACCGAACAGCGCAGAATAAATAGCATCTGACCGTCCTTCTTCCATAATCTCAGGCTTTTTCACTTTATATTGCTCGATGTATTCGTCATATTCTTTGGAATATCCATTATCAAATCCCAAAGCTCTTGCAAGATGTCCCTTAAACCAAACGCGAATGTATTTTCCAATTCCGTCAACATCCTTAAACTCAGGAGAAGGTTCAGGAATCGGTTTTTCTTCTTCCCATTTTTCAATCAATTGACCGAAAGTGAGAGAGTCTGTAATTCCATTGCCACTATTTTGCCGTGGCAGAATATTAATTGATGACAACAAATCCTGATAAGTTCTGTCCAAATCTTTTGTACTAGCTCCGGCTTTAGTGGCTTTATTAATTTCCCACTTTTTAAATGCCAAACGCTCAAAGATTGTCTCCTGTGCCTTCGTATCACAAGCATACCTAGATACCCAATCTTGATATTCAGTTTCCAAAAACATAAGGTCTTCATTACTAAAGTCAGAACCAAATCTCTTTTTAGCAGCCTTAAGAGTTTTTTGTACAATCTTTACATCTTCAGGCGACGTTGTATCTTCAGACTCATCAAGGTCAAATTCGCTGTCAGCAAACGTCTTTCCTTTATACTGAGGAAGAGACTTTACCATAACAAGATATTGCTGAAAAGCAGTCTCGCGGATTTTCTCATTAGCAGCATCAGCATTAAACCTAAGCTGTGCGGTATATGCCTTTTCCACAAATGGGAGATCAAGCTTTCTAAACACTTCAATTGTCTTTTCCCTGTTATCCTTACGAATTTGCGTCTTCTTGTCAAAATCAGTAGCCATGTCAAGAATGCATGCCTTACAACCTAAATGTTCAATTCCACTCTTTGTTCTTTTAGAAGAATAGAACTGAGCAGCAGACTTAAACTCCCCGCAACAAGGACAATATATAACGTCAAGATTTACGAGCCTATTATAATCTTCAGCCAAGTCGCCATATGCCTTCTTGACGTTATTTACGGTAAGAGCTTTTAATTCTTCCTGCGTCTTGGCCTGTCTTAAATAAGCCATATAATCCTTCCTTTCTTTTCAAATAATAAAAAGTGGCTCCATTTGACACTTCAATGAGAGGTGTGGAGCCTTCTGATAATTATTCGTTTTTATAATCTTATTGGCACGAACAAGCCTCACCAGTACAGTCGTCGCTCACGAGACGTGCATAAGCACCGAACGGCCTCATCCGTTCCTGACATATCCTGTCAATTCAGGCATTACTCTGGTTGAAACTGGGACAAAGAGAATTGAACTCATATACTGCGATTAACAGTCGCATGTTCTACCATTAAACTATATCCCAATAATACTTTTTACATAATACAATCTCTAATAATTCTTTCTTTTTGCAGAGCATCGTAATTGTCAAACTTACTCCATTCAACAAAGCACATTTCTTTATCAAAATCATCTACAATTCCACGCCAATCATACAGAATACCGTCAATCAATGTTGCAAAATGACCATATACGACGTCATAGTAGATATCCCCATGAAATCTGTCTTTTAATACAAGAGCGAAATAGTAGCAGTTACCGTCAAGCCAATTACAATCATCTTTGAATCTTCGTCGTATAAATTCCAAAACTTCGTTATCCATATATTTCCTTTCTTTAGAAAAATGCAACGATGGGTTATTCTCCCATGTCTCCAATGATAATAGATTGGCGCTCTGTATATTTAAGCTACGTTGCATTTAAGATAGGAGAGAGCAGCACGCTCCCTCCACAATACTAAGAAATTACTTCTTCATCCTTCGAATGAATTCATCAAACTCATGCCTCATGTTCTCATTAGGAGCCTTCTCCTTGAGATCCTCGAGCATTTCAATCACCCATTCGCCACCGCCGGAATAACCGCCCATATCATCATACATACGTCTTCCACGAGGATAAGACATTCCTCTTGATGTTCTGCCGTAATAGCGGTCGCCATAGCTGTATCCAGTTTCTTCCTCACACATGGCAATAATCTTACATAAGTTCTTCGCAGTGTGAGCCAAAGTATCAATAGTAGGCAGTTCAGAAGCCTTAACTTCATTTCTCATGCCATACTCTTCAAGTTCCTCAATAATTTTTCTTTTTAATTCATGCAATCCGTGCATTACTATTCCTCCTTCCCTTAAGCAATTCTTTCAACGGTTAGTGTCGCCTTGCGTCTAACCTGAATTGAAGGAGTAGGAGTAACCGTAGCATCGTCTACCGTTCCGTCAACATACCATCCCGAAACGGATACGCAACACCCCTTTGGAACCGTAATGATTGAACTCGTATTAACGTGTCCATATTCACTAACGGCTTGAGGTGTATAAATTGCAACGCTTTCAGGAATTGTAGTACCGTCCAAAGTTATCCCCAATGCTACTGCAGTTACCTCCCCACCTTCTGGGACACTCACGTTACCTTGTAGGGTAACCAAGTATCTTGCAAAACGGTTAGTGGTATTGCCCTTGAGAATAAGAACTCCAGGAACAACGGGTATTACATTCCCGTTTGTACAAGGAATAGAAACAGTGTCGAACGGAATGGCACTATTTAGTGCCACGTTCTGATTCGAACTTAATATATATTCTGCCATGACAACACCTCCTAATTAGTTATAGAAGCTGTTGCCGCCGCAACCGCATCCACCATTACCATTGCATGTAAAGATTGGAGTTCTTCCATAAACGGGAGTGCTAGGTACGGGACAGTTAGAGAGTCTGTTGTAGAGCTGATCTACTTCATCAGTAAAGCCCTGCTGAATAAATGCATTCTGAGCTACCTGAGACTCACGCAACGTTGCCATGTTAAGAGCGTTCTGAAGCTCAAGAATCTTCTCGTTCTTGGAGTCCATCTTGTCACTATAGAGCTGATCCTTAATAGACTGAACACCCTCATTAAGTGCGTTAATAATCGTCTGTGCGTTCTGAGTGCTAACGGTGCGATTTGCACAAGCCTCACGAGCAAGGTCAGAACCAAGACCTGCAATCGCATAGCGACTATCAAATCCAGCCTGAGCAACTTGAGCAGTCACTCCGTTAAATCCTTGACCCATAGAAGTCTGCATTGCAAAATTCTGCTGCATGTCTGCCATCTGACGTGCATTCGCCGCGATTTCAGACTGAGCAAAACCACTGTTAACTGCCTGAACAATCTGACCAGTAGAAGAGCAGATATTCTGATTAATTCCAGCAATGCCAAGATTTACGTCACCAAAACCGCTTGTTACTGCACCGCTAAGTGCAGAGATTGCATTTTGAGTAGCAAGATTGTCAAAGCTACTCTGAGTAGAATTTTGATTATTAGCCTGAGAAGCTAAAATCCATGGGAAGTCGTAATTTCCGAAACCTCCCCATCCGCCAAATCCACCCATGCCTCCGAAGCCACCAAAGCCACCGAAAGCAAAAAGTACGAGTAGGATGATCCAAACGTCTGAACCCCATCCACCTCCGAAACCGCCGTTGCCGAAGCCACCCGTAGGTGCAACCGGCATGATCATGTTGTTACCATCTGATGTCATATCTAAGTTGTCCTTTCTACCGTGGTAACACGGATTTAATGATTAGCATTTATTTCAAATAACTCGTTTGCCGGCGATGAGTTATGTGAAACCTAACTAGTTTTGTTTCATGGATTGCTGTATTGGAAGAGCAGAAGAATTGTATGCGTTAGTTGCCTGCTCTTTCGTAAAAGCTCCATGATTCATCAAGTAATTTCCAATAGCTTCAGGATTACCAGTAATCCCTTGCTGTTGGAGTTCGTCAAATTGCTGTTTGTCTATAATTTTATGTTCATATAAAAACTGTCCCATCAAATTAGGATTTTGTTTGATGGCGTTAATATTCTGAATAATTTGTTGCATGTTCTGAAATGGAGAGCGCATGCCCGCGCCCATGCTAGGAATTTTGTTGCCAAAGAAAGGATTCATTGTCTGTCTCCTTTCTTCATAAATTTATTTTCAGATGTCGTTGATTTGAATGAAATTTCGGACAGCCGCTTGTCAACCTCTGCTTGAACTGCGTCTGCTATAAGTTCCAAAATGTCATCTTCCTTGACATAATCTTTCAAATCCACGTCAAAAAGTTGTTTGTTTTCTTCCGGAACCATCCTGCATTTTTCTAATGGTGTAACCTTGCCACTAGCATCTCTTGATTTCCTGTAAACTCTGTCAGGATCATCCATGTCCAAAAGAATAACTTTTTGATTGTAAGCCACTGGATAAATAGAAGCGGCTAATTCTCCCTGAACATAATCAACCAAAATTGGCGGAACGTAAGGAGTATTCTGTTGCTGAGTATTCTGTTGATAATACCCGTTATTTTGCTGATTGCCAAAATTCTGTTGATAACTTTGACCATTACCAGTCTGATTGTAATAAGGATTTCCAAAGTTGCCATTAACCATGATGTCATTCTTCCTTTCTAGTTAAAATGATTAGTTGTGTTGATACCAATAATAAATTGGACACCAACTTGAAGAGTCGAAGGTATCAAAAATGACTCCGTCAACCACACAACAAACGTGATCTCCGAAGCCCAATACATAAGTTCCTTTAAAATGTTCATTACAAAAATCTTCTGCCGTATAGCAGTCAGGGCAATCATTATCAATTACGGCCCTGTAAAAACCATGTTGCCTAAGTACTGCAGCCAACACCTGATTACTTGGTTCTATGTCACCCATTTGAATTGCAGAGTTACATAGCAAAACAGAAGCAGTATCCCAGTCTATGTCAAGTGCCTTTGAAACTGCACGAACTGTGCAGTCGTTTGTAAATCTTCCAATAGGATTTGGATTGTAAAATGCGTATGCCATTGCGTCATCACTCCTTTGATTAGTATTATTGACTAGTAAGTTGGTAGTATTCCGACTCCGTTAAATTCCTTCTTAAGCATTCGTATCCGTGAAATGATTGATAACCGTCGAGAGAGTGGTATTCAACCTCTGTAACGTCTTTCCTTTGAATGTAGTCACCATTTTCAGTTACTGTAAATTCTTCCGGTATTTCCTCAAGTAATTCCAAAATCCATTCCTTCATTTTCCTTTTTGTATTCTCCTTTGTGTTTGTATTTTGCAGAGCAGGAAAGAAACATTCAATATTCAGTTGTAATATAATAGAGAATGACTACATGCAATGGCATTGCATCATATGTAATCATTCTCTATTTTTATTTGTATATTTTATTTTATGGCTCAAGCCACAATTCCGTGAATCCGTTTTAAACTGTTGTTTTGGTGTATTGGAGAGTGATATATCTGTATGTTAATTGAGCAACAGTTAAATTTTGGAACATTACATAACCAGTGCTTGAATTTTTGAAAACATTTAAGGTTGTACTATACAACCCGTCTAATGTAACGCCTTTGCATTCTCCTACTATTTTTCCACCAGCATCCAGCCCTAAATTTTGCGGACTTGACCATTGAGAAGCAAAAGCAGAAGGTATGCTAAGTCCATTGGTTCCAAGGTCGAATGTCTTCTCGTACAAAGGCTCATCAAACCAAGTGCCAATTATCTGCTCGGTCTGTGAATAGTGAACTGCTTCACCACCTGTTGTTGTGTAATGCCCTGAACCTGGCGTATCAGTTGTTTTGGTGTAGTAAACGGTAACTATAATTTTCTCACCGACACTATAAGGAGTGGATACAGTATACAGCTTAACATAATCACCTATGTACCTGAAATTAACTAATTGTATTCCTCTTGTTAAAGAATATCCCGTGAATGGATATAAAGTTGAACCATTGAGTTCATAGGCTTCCACTTTTTTGACATTTACATCAGGCAAATATATCAAATCGACATACTCGCCTTGCGAACTTCCACTAACAGCAGAGTCGAATGTGCATTCAAATGTCTTTTTATATAAGGGTCTTCCGTCTGTGAATACACCTACTTCGCGTTCTTCTTCGCTATAAATCTCAGGAGAAAATTTTATGATTTCGCCAGTGCCGTAAAGCACTCCATTTAAGTATTGTTTTCCCATGCTATTTCCTCCTTACGTGGTTTTGGTGTATTGCAATATCATTCCATACAATGATGTTATTGTATTTCTTGCAGACCACACACCCACCTTTGTATGACTACTCTGTGTTGGGTCTGCGCCAATGAACGCATAACAAGTACCATCACTGTGAAGACCCATACAATACACAATTTTTTCAATATTTGTAGAATCTATGTCTGTAAGGGTCCATGTATTTGATGGTATGCTTAATGCGCTTGAAAAAGTAAAAGTGCGTTCATACAAAGTTTTCCCGTCAATCCATGTTCCAATTACCTTCTCATCCGTACTGTAGTGAACCATCGGAACGCCATCCGTACCCCATGAACCTGAGCCAGGAACATCGGTGGTTTTGGTGTAATAAATAGTTACATCAGCATTCATGGAACTTCTGTCAATACCAACAACTATATTTATATCTGTTTTAGATAATACTATTGTTATGGATGAGTTCTGCGCTCCTGCTGTAAATACTGAATGATTCAGATGAGTGGCTTGTCCATTAGACCATCTCGCAACCGCATCATAGGTACAAATTGTGTCAATGTTTGATATATTATGTGGATAATTTACTCCGCTTGTGCTAGTAGAACTAGGCAAATTGGTAACGTGAATAGTTTTTGCATACATCGGCTTCCCGTCTGTCCAAACACCAACTTCTCTTTCGGCAAGTGAATAAATCACCGGTGCATACTTATCACCTTCAACAATCCCGTCATCCTTTATGCAATACAAAACGCCATCGGTGTATTTGCTGTTGGGAAGACCATCATACTGGGATTGCGTTAACTCTTTATAGGAAGTAATTTGCGCTATTTTGTTTACATCGACAACGCTTGTGCCATTAACCTTTACGTCATCTACTTGTCCTGCTTCGCCGGCTACCCATTTAGACTCTGTGCTGTCATACACAAGAGCCTGACCGTCAGACGGAGAGGATAAGTTAACGTCTGCTAAGTCTTCCAAATTTGACGGTATTGCAGGAATCTCAGCAACGCCGTTTTCATCAACAACGCTAACGCCGTCAACTTCAACGCCGGTAACAGTACCCGTACCGCCACCTTCAGGAGCATACAGTCTTGTTGTTATGTTACCAACCTCAATGTCTGCAATCGGCACTCCTTCCGTAAGAATCTGATCAACGGCGACGTGTGCCTCACTGTTTTCCAAATCAGTAATGCGTCTTTCAACATTATCCGTATTATCATTACCAGTACCCATAAGAACGTTTGACGCCAATATCTTATCTCTTGGTGCATTGTTCCTGTGAATTATAATACTCATTTAATGCACCTCCACTAAAAGCCAAACATTTCGTTTATAGTGTCTTCTGAGTGATCTTTTAAATATCCCTGAGTAGTGCTTACGTCTGAATGATGCGCAAACACTTGTATTTGCTCTAATGGGAACTTTCTTGGATTCCCGTCATTGTCCGTAAGTCTTGTGTCAGTCCCTTGAGCCAAACACTCAAGTCTACTGTGTCTCATTGTATGTGGGAATATATTACATTCCTCACCGCGAACGTCTGACAGTATTTTAGAAATTGACACTATGCGGTCATAAATTGTCTCCGATTGGATCGGCATTTTCTGCCCATTTACGGTTTTATACCAAAGAGAAGGGATATTATCTTCTCCACGCTCCTCAAGATATTTTCTGATCAATTCCTTTGTGTCATCTAAATACACAAGAGCGAACTTCTTGCCGCGTTTACCAACAACAATGTTTGTCTTGTTGCCGTCAAGAAGCCCCGTTTTTTCAATCTGTAGAAGTTCATTGCGTCTTCCTGCAGAATCAAAACCAACAGACCAAAGAACAGCAAGCTGCAACCTACCTTGCTCTACCAATATATCACGAACCTTTATGAACTCGTCGAACGTAAAGAAAAAGTCATCGTCATCATCCTTTACGCGCTCGTTAGGTATACCTTTAACCTTCTTAGCATAATTAATGTCGTAATCATAGTCTTCTTCCTCTTCACAAAACGTGAGCATACTATTGATTGAACTTTTCAGTCTATTTGTTCTTGCAGGAGAAAGACCAAACTCGTCAGTAAACATAAGACTAAGCGATCTGAAATCGCGTTTTGTCATTTCAAGTACCGACTTGTTATCAAACTTCTGCGCAATAATACAAAAGATTAATTGAAGATCTGATTGATATGCAGACACTGTTGCTTTAGATTTCTTTCTCTGTCTGTATTCGTCCAAAAAATCATTCATAATTTCCTTATTTACCGGATTCACCTTAAGCCATAAATCTTCGGTGAATACGCGGTTATATACACGACCTCTGTTAGCCATGGCAAATCCTCCTTTATTTCCAATATAATAGGCTATCCGACTCATCAGATAGCCTATAGGTGTAGTCCGAAGACATCCACCGCAATTCCTTATAAAAAACAAGAGGCGCCTTAAATAAGACGACTCCGATACTCCTTCTACACATGGCAGATGAGCTAAGTAAAGCCCATTTTCTTTTTATGGTAATGGGCAAACAGTAGTTTAAAGGCTCGCTCTTATGGTGGCGGAACACCAAATGACCGATGCGGTTTTGCACCATATGCCTAAAGCATCATCGGTCTAAATTTCAATGACCTGCAGTGGTACGCATTATTAAGAGGCGTTGCAGGTTCTGTTATGCAAATTACAACTGCTTAACGTCTTTATTAACAACAAACTTAAGTTCGTTTCTTGCAGGACGCTCCCAAGGCTCCTTGGTAAGGTTACTTATGCCGGATTTTGCAGGGATTTTCTTAACACTAAACTTTCCAATTCCAGGAAGCATAACTGTTTCATCGACATTTTTCTGAAGAGTTTCTTTAACAAAATCAGCATATACATCCAACACCGTTGCAACGTCAGCTTTTGTACAACCGTCAATTCTTCTTGCTACGTATTTATAAACGTCATTTCTATTCATAATTATCTCGTTCCTTTCTTATCCAAAAAAAAATTAATGCTGTCCGCAATTATGATTGCATTCAAGAGAACATCCAATAACTGCAAGCCCAGCGTCAGATTCAACAATAACGTCACCAAGACCAATATTGTCTTTGTCGTTATTATGATATTTGTATCTAATTCTGATGGAGCAGCTTCCGTCTCCGTTAATAAGAGTTCCATTTGAATCCTTATACTTTACCGGCTGGCTAAACGTGATTGTAAGTATTTGTTCACCACTGTGATGGCCGTCAGTTGCGTTATGAGACGCATTGATTTGTATGCGGTAATCGCCTCTACCCGTCTCTGGTTTTTGATACATTACGTTTGCTACGTAATAACAATCGCCGGACGCCATGTATACTGATTCAAACAATTCTTCGTCAAATTTAACAATTGGTTTGGAATACATAATTACATTCTCCATTTCTTTTACATATATGATTATATAGAAAAAGGAGAGTAACTTAACGTACCCTCCAACCTAGTTCAGTATGATTAGTCTGTGATTATTTTTTATGTGTGATATCTATTTTACTAGGAGGATTTTCCAATATATGATACTTTTTCCATATAAATCCACCTATAGATTTTGCATTGCCAGATAAACAATTACATAAGCAACTTTCTTTAACATCATTACTTTTAGCAGCACTATCTATTGTTTTATATTTATCCAGTAATATTCCAGTATTTTTGTCATATTTGTATATATAATACAAATCTGCAACACCAATGTTATCTACAAATTCATAACTCCACTGATAGCCACCATAATAATGATAAACATTTTTTTTACTATGCTTTCTTATTGAATTACTGTTAAGATTACAATTCTCTCCAGCAATTTTTGCACTAGGATGTTCTCTAATAAAATTACCATAAATATCATATTGGTAAACCTTTTTGCTTTTTATTTGTCCAACTCTTACTGCAAAATCATCAAGTTTATCTATTTTTGGCTGATAATATGATTTCCATTGATACCCATATACTGAACGACATTCCTCATCATAGGCGTGTCTTAACGCAGAAGAAGAATATGTTGGATTTTCTTCTATTATTTCTGCAATGTCATGATAATGACATATATAATCACCATCTAAAGAATATTTATAAATATCAATATACTTTGTAGCACCAGTTAATCCAGCTCCACCCATACTAATATTGTAACCAAATTGCGGTATATAAGATTTGTATTTTTTAATATACTCACGTTCTTTAATATCTGCCTCTTCTTTTGTTAAATTTTCATCTAATAAAATATGATCAAAATTATCCCAACCATATTTTTGTATTGCTCTATTAAACAATGTACATTTTTTATATCCATTTCCATTATCCCATCTACGATGCAATTCTCTACTAGTTTGCCCTATATATACCTTTCCGTTGACCTTATTTTTGTGCATATAGACCTTATAATTCTTTTGCATTTCACCACCTCTTTTTACATGTTTAAACAAATAAAAAGAGATGGACTTATTGCTGTCTCACGACATGTGCCATCTCTTAAAAATATAAGATACATAACTATGATAGTGATATTGGACAAAAAGCCTTTATGCCTTTGTCGCCAATAACACAGACAACCTGTTCTGGGCTACCTGATATTCTTTTGCTTGTAGTATAGTCATCGCCGCAACCGCAGAAACTGCCACTTCTGACAATCTGAACGTTTGCGATGTTGTCATATGAATTATGATGAAGGTGGCCAAAGAAGATTCCTGCAGGAATGTTCTTGGTCATCAAAACGAGTTTTGAAATCCCACTCTCAGAAAACGAATCAACGTCGCCGTGCACAAGATAATACTCATTGCCGTTAACGTAACACGTTGCGATTGTTGAATCATAATTGCACTCATCGTCAAACACGACATTATCAACGTGCTCAAGCTTTGCCTTCATGTACCACGTCACAAGGTCATCAAGACGCTCACCGCGAAGAACTTGATCTTTTAATCCGATTCTTGAGTGATTTCCGCCAACAGAGTTCACGTACACGCGATTAAAATGTTTGCTCAGCTCATAACAAAAAGACGAGATGAGCTCTGACACGGCCTGTACCTGTTCAATCACGTTTTCGCGGTTTTCCAACTGAGTCGTGATGTGGATGCCGCCGGATATTAAGTCGCCAAGCAGACCGACGTATGCATGATCTATGTGGTAGATTTTCTTTAACTTAAGAATTTCGTTCAGATACTGATTCATTCTGTTAACGGCAACGTCAGAGTCGTAAACTCCAAACTGATTGTTAAAATTCAGTCCCATGTGAACGTCAGACAGGCAAATGAAAAGCGTGTCCGTGTTCTCGTTAAAATTCTTGTCAACCGTAATTGGCGGGAGGGTAGTCCTGCCGTTTTCCTTTATAAGCTCCTCAAGCTTTGCAAGGTTTACCTCGCCACGTGCGTCTTCCCTGAGAATCTTCTTAAGTGCGGTTCTTTCATCCAAAAGCTTTTGCTTTTCCTTCTGAAGTTCATGCTTCTGCGCACGTAACTCATCAAAATAGTCATCCTCATTTTTAGTAAGCCCAAACGCATTGCAATTTAAAAACCGTACCGCCATCTGATATGGCTTCCTATATGCCGCCTCAGTCCTGTACTCAGACTCGTCTGTACGAAACTCTTTATTGATTATTTCAGCAATCTCATCCCAACTCATGTCAAGCTGTCCATTATCCTTTGCCTGACCAAGACGAAATATAAATTGTTCCTCATTCTCATTTTCTAATCTGTCTAAATTAAACACTTAACCACCACCTTACTCGACTTCATCAAGATTGATGGTGATTCTGAAATCAACAAAGTCTACACCGTCAGGAAGCGCCTTTAAAACTTCCTCAGTAATGTCGCCAGTGTCATCCACGAACTTTGTGTTTCTAACGTCAATGTTCTTAAACTTTATGGTTCTTTTTTTGGAAGCACTCGGCTCCTTATCCTTTACTGATACCATTGTTTAATTCTCCTTCTTAATCCTACAAGATTTCATCAAGGTTACAGTCAACCCCGACAATGTAATCAACAATTCCAAGTTCTTTTGCTTCTTCAGCAAACATGTAGTATTCACGGTCTTTAATCTTTTCAAGAAATTCTGCAGTCATTTTTGTGTTCTCAATCATGAACTTCGTCATCATGTCATCAAGACTCTCGTGGAACTTCTGAATGTCCTTCCCTTTATTGCTGCTGGTAAAGAATCCACTTTCTCCGTCGTGATAAAGTACAATCGTGTTCGGGAAACAATATCTCTTGTGTCCGGCAGCAAGAATGTAACTTGCCATGGAAGAGCATTTTGCAAGACCTACAGTAATAACAGGAGTCTCGCTAAGCTTAATTGCAGATAAGATCATGTTTCCTGCGACGGTATCTCCACCGTCACTGTTTACGTAAAGATAAATCTTACGCCTTTTATCTTTTGGAATATCTTTGTCTTCAAGATTCCACCTGAAGATGTATAAACAAATCATCTCAATAAGGTCTGAGGTAACGTCCTGATTTAAAATTAAATGTCTCGTTTCGTAATTAAACGAAATCAAATCGTCATAAAATTTATTATTGCCGTTTAAAAACAGTAAGGATTGATCCTCATCCATATAGAATTATTCTCCTTTTATTTCCATATATTTCTACATTTGCTCCGCAAGTCTCGCTATGCGACCTCTGTAGATGTTTTGTAATTTGACTTCACCGTAAAAATCCTGACCCCTAAATACTTCAGACAGCCTTCTCATTCCGTTGTTGTATCCGGCATACTGTTGCATGTCAACCTGAGCATAGTAATCACCATCAATTATTACTATTGAGTCTTCACCAACTCTTTGAAGTGCAAGCTTCATAAGTGACACGTCAAGGTTTTGTGCTTCAGTAATGTATACGGCACAGTTAAGACCAGTAGTGTCAAAACCTCTGATATCACACATTGGAAGAATGTCAAGCTTGTTTTCATTTACAAGCCTGTCTATCTCTAGTTTATCTCCAAGCTTTGCACCAAGCATGTTACCAAGAGAACTGTCAGTTAACTTCTCTAGCTGCGTTCCTGGAAGAAATCCAAGCTTGGCAGCATTGGCGGTAGGAGTGGGGTTCGCAAAGATTACAATTCTGTCGATTTTGTGTTTTTCCAATAACCACAACATGTACCCAAGAGCAAGATAACTTTTTCCGGTTCCTGCAGGGCCTTTTAGCATTGTGATCTTATTATTTGACAATGAGTCAAGTGCAAGCTGCTGATATACATCACCGTTATACGGCTTTACAATACCAAATAACGTTGACTTTACTGACGGGAATTTAACTTGCTGAAATTCAGTACCGTTCCATTTTAGCCTGTCCTTAATTTCTCCGTCAGGATCTTTAATGATAAGATACTGATTTGTTAAAACTCCAAGTTCGTTCGAAGTAAGATTCTGATAAAAGTTAGCCATCATGTCATTGTTCATTGTTACTTCTGCATAACCGTCGTATTCTTCAGAATCATCTGAATGCACAGAAGATACGTTTAAGTCAAAAACGTTAAATGCTATCTGTTTGCAAGACAGGTCATTTGTTACAAACACTATGTTGTTGTCAACAACTTCGTCAACCGTTACCCAGTCGTTTCCATCATATTTCAAATGATCGTTTGCAAGTCTTGCACATGCACATATTCTTACGTCAGGAGTATCAATAACTCCAAACACTTCCTTCACGTCGTACGGGTTCATGAGCTTTTCATAAACAACGACATGGTATTTATCTTGATTATCATTTAATAAATGAAGTATTTTTCTTGCGTCATATTTTGTTTGGTCATCTTTTGCCCTGTTTGTTTTAATGTCTTCAATTTCAAGCAGGGTAGTGGAAGCAATAAAAAAGTATTCTTCAAAGGCTTTATCCTGTAATTCCAGCAGAGCGTTTGTGTCGTAGAATTTCATGCAATTCACCTCACTCGAAAGTTTCTACTGTTTGCTTTCTTCTGATTTTTTCCAGACAAGCCATGTTTCTTTTTCCTTCACACAGGTAGTAGTTTTTGTACTTTGACCACGTGTGAGAAATTCCGTTTTCAGCAAACGGGATCTTATACTCCTCATTTAGAATCATTGCTTCTTTCTTAGAAATTTTTACCAAAAAATTTCCCTTCTTTCTTTTTTATATTCCCTGTAACAGGGTAAGAGCGACGGGCGGATTTGAACCGCCGATCTCCTGAAACAAATCAGGCGAGATTGACCGAGCTTCTCTACGTCGTCCCTCCATGGAATAGCGAGACTGGAACTCGAATCCAGAACTTGAGCGTATGAGACTCATATTATTCCATTTTCACTATCTCGCGTCATTCATTAGATGCGGCAACCGAGCTGAGAGAACCTCAGCCCAGCTACCGTAAACCACTTCCGATCAAGTGGGAAGCTTTATACATGTACCCATATTTATATGCCGCATCGGATTTGAGCGGTGGGGCTACTTTTACACTCGCAATTTCTACCCCTAAAATGAGAAGAAAAATCTTCTCTTCATTAAAGTAATCGCAGGGGTATGTAAATAACGCTAATATACTAGGCATATATAACGACAATTTTAAAAAACTAGTGCAAAATAACCGGTACAAATTATTTTTTCTCTCCAGGCTTGAAACATGAAAATAATGCTTGTTTATTAGAGTCATACAGTATTTTGATTAACAACGACCTGTTTTTATTCAGAAGACTGCTTGACGCATCCATGTGACCGCGAACTGCAGGGCTGATCATAAATGCCCTGTCTATTAGCCAAGACATAAGACCTATTGTGTTCTTTGAAAAAGTAATTTGCCTTAAATCATTTATAAGTTGGTCATAGTCGCTTCTAAGAAGAAGATAGTCAGTGTCTCCGTCGCCAAGCTTTTCCTCGTGTACCTCTAAAGAATACTTTTGTATTAACTCTTCAACCTTCTTACATTTTCTTTTATCAACGTCTAGCTTATGTTTTATAAAAAATTCATTCATTGGTATATTATTGCCGTCAGGTTTGATTGGTTTAAATCTTAGATTATATAGATAGTTCATTGGACAATGAATCAATGAACTTAGATTATTCTTATTGAATCCAGGTCTGATTACTGACCAGAACATGGGATATTTGTTTGCTTTTACGTCCATTTGTTTTTTGATTAATTTTATTTCTGCCGGTATGTCGATGTCGAAGCGCCTCTTAGACGAATCAATTGCGAGTTGCGCACATACGGCAAGAATTGCGCAGTAATCATCATATCTCGGATCACTAAACGTATAACTGTATGATTGTGCAACCTGTGCAAGATTTGAAGATTCACCTATGTCAGTTTGAGACGCCGACAGGAGATTATCAACTTTTGCATAATCATCCATTGAACTGGAATATATGTTCTTATCTTTTGGAATGTTATTAACTATTGTTGGATAATTTTCATAACACCACATAGCATGATCAACTATTGCCTGCTGATTAGTCACGTATAACATGTCCGAATCTTGGTCGCTACCATTATTTTTCTCTTGAAAATCAGTACAATTCATGTTAACGGCAATAATGTTTTTACCCAACGTAAAGTATTTTTTAAATCTTTCATCATAATGATTGTGAAGATAATCCATGTTATTCTTTGAGTTAAACGGACTTCTAAATCCTGCCAAATACTCTCCGTCATCAAATCTTTCCGAATAGCATTGTATTGTTCCTTCCTCAACGGCAAACGTCGTGTCCTTGTCAACGTCGTCAGGGTTTCCGGTAGCGGCATAAAGCAACATTGCGTACGGAGATCCGACAATCGTCAGGTTGTCGCCGTTCTGGATCAGTTCACCGTTCTTTAGTCCAAGAACGTAGTTTTCAATAATCTTTCTTTTGCGTTCCCTAAAGTAACTGCTTCTTTCAAAATCAGGATTATACTTGCACATCTCATGCAGAAACTCAAAGTCATTGGAAAAGTTTCTGTTCTTCAAAAGGAAGTCCATAAATTCCTGACCGTCAGCCTTTAGCCTGTAAACGTAATCAACAGATTCCTTACACACGGACTCCATTGTTTTCTCGTTGAGAGAATTCACCATCTGATAAGACATCTTTTGATAGACGCCAAGCTTTGACGGATGTGCAGTTTTAACAACCCCGAACGTGCATCCGTTTTCCTCAACCTTCCTACACCAGTAGTCGTAGGAGATCCCAAAAACTTTTTTAGTCCATTTTACGGCATTGTCGGTTGTTATCATTTCAACGTCCTTTACAAAGTGTTCAATGCCAAACATGTCAGTAACCTTAGCCGTTTCATACTCGTCACCAAAGTAATCCTTAAAGAACTTTTGAATGTTAGTACAGAATGCAGCCGCCTTAAAAAAGTGATGCCTTAAAAGCACGTACCCGTTTCCCCATTCAGGAAAGATGGAAGAGTCTATCAGTGCTTGACCGTCAAACATCGTATTCTTCAGTTTGTAGTTGTCAAGGTGCTTTGCAACGCAGTGCCTGTCCTTGTCCGTCTCTATGCTGATGACGTTCGTCGTAAAGAACCTGTCAACGTCTTCTAAGATAAGAACGTTGCGCGGATTTATCTTTATCCGCCCGACGATTCCTGAAGATATGAGAGGAACGTATGCAGACGCTTCGACAATTGGTGCGTTTTCTTTTGGAAGTTCCATTCCCATGTAAAGAAAATTCCTTGCCTTGTCGTACAGTTCCTGCCTTATAAACATGCAACTGCCACGCTTTGCCTTTCCGGTGGAACGGTACAACATCTTATATTTTATGACTTCAGTCTTTTTTACCGCCCCGTCCCTTGAGTAAGTTTTGTACGGAACTTCCACGCCTTCGTTGTAATAAAGTATTCTTAATTCTTCTTTTGAAAGTTTTTGATAATTTTTTTTATTTTTTACTGCATTTTTAGTTAAATCTGAAAGTTTTTTGCGCTTTTTCAAAGCTTTTTCCATTAAAAATAAATCTTTTTTTCTTGAAGCATTGCGGAATTCGCGCCTTGCCGTTCGCATTACGCCTTCAAGATGATCCATTTCATCCTTAAACGAACGCGATCCGTAGTTGAATTCAAGACATATGATGTCTCTTGTTGACTCGTCCTTCCAGTTTTCAAGACCGTTTGCGTCAAGGAAATCCTTAAAAAGACTGTTCACGAACATTGCGTCCTTGTATTCATAGTGGTCGCGAACGCCGTTATTGTGTTCAAACAACGTACTGGCTTCAATGTTTTTGATCTTTAATCCAAACTCTCCCAGGTTAATCACCTACTTTTTGCTAATAATGTAGTCATACAGCTTCTCGGGAGTTGAAAAGTCAACGTCAACTCCGTTATCCTTTACGCATCCTGGCTTAAATTTCCTGCCGTAGTCAATCTCGTAACAGAAGTAAGACACGTCAGTGTATCCATTCTCGTCACGTTCAAGTCCCATGGCTTCCTCGATTACTTCTACAAGTGCCTCGCTGCAGTCAGGCTGAAATAAATATCCGTCTGCACAGTGTTCTCTGTAAAAATCATTTAGTGCTTCCTGATAGTCCCAAGCACGTTTTGCCTCATTGATTGCCTTTACAAAAGTATCTTTGCTTAACATCACCTGTCCTCCAAATCAGAATTTTCGTTTGACGAAAGAAAAGTCATAAATGCGTCGGTTGCACGTTTTAGCTTTTCACGTTTTATGAATGAAATAATAAAGTCAATGATTGCAGGAGCAAACACGATCAGCCATTCAAGCTCAGGTATCATTCCGTGACATTTAAGAATTGTTAACAAAATCGTTAACAGCGACAAATAAGTTGGCGTCATTTTTTATCTCCTTTTATTTTGCGTAGAAATTTGATGCGAAAATCGATTTTATTTTCGTCAGTGATAACTTTATCCACCCCATGGGTTAAAATTGAAATTTGTTGTAAAATACGCATTCATGTGAATGAGTTTTTAACATAACAATCATTCAGCCTTCCCAGAACGAAGACGACCTGCTATTGCCAGTTTTTCTTCTTCGGTCATGTAAATGCTTTTTGGAATGCTAAACTTTAAGCAGTTTAGTGGAAATCTTGCGTATACTGAACCGTCTGCATTTACTTCAAATACTTCAAAAATCTCCGGATGCTTGTCATGCATTTTCTTAATTTTGTTTCCATACTTCCTGTTTGTGAATGAAACCGTACACGTTTTTTCACCGGTAATAAATTCAACCATGTTTTCGTTGTTAGTCCACATTATTTTCATTCTCCCTTCTTTTCCTTAGCAGCATCTTTTTTAACGTTAAGTCCCTTATTACCTCAAATGCCGCGTCGCTTAGGTCCTGGTAATAATAGTCGCTGCGCTTTATTACCGGAGACGGGAGAATGCGATGAGGTTCTTCACGACTTTCGTATGGAATAGAATTTCTAAAACGTATTTCCGGCAATCTTTCGTATTTAGGTCTTGCCTGTGCGACCTTTGTTCCTGATGATAAATTTTTCATGTAAGTTAAATTCCTTTCCGTTAGTATTAGTAATGGCGTTCATTTTTCCATATCCTCATTTTTCAAATTTTATAAACTTAATTTTTCTTGCCACACTTATTCATTCTCCAAAAACTCATTCGTTTTTGTTAATTTGTCGCAAATAAAAAAAAGACCTTTCGGCCTTGTAAAGAAAAAAAAGGAAACCATTATGTTTTTTCATGGATTTTTTAACAAGTGATTTCTCGTGGGATTTTAGTGCGGAAGTGACGAAAACTGAAAAATTCCTTCTAATTTATATATTATATATATAATATATATAGAGTAATATGGATTAATTAAATTATATAATATTGGTATTAATAAACATATTATTTAAAATAAAAATAATAATTATATGGTATTGATATTATTATCTATATTTATTTTATAAAATAATATTTATATATTTATACTATAACTATACCTTATACTATAACTTAGACCTTATATTATAACTTTATATTAAAATAAAAAATAAAATTAATACTTATGTTTTTAACAAGTAATTATAACTATAACATGTAATTATGTCTTTAACAGTATATATACTATAGTTATACCTTATTGTATATCTTTAGTCCTTATACTATAACTTTATAAATAAAAAAATAAAAATAAATTATAACTAATGGTATGAATATATTAATCTGAGTAGAAAGACTAATGGTATGAATAATAATAAATCTATATATATGAATATATATTCCTGAGTAGAATGTCTTTCCATAACAATAATAATAATCTATATGTTAGAATATACTTTCTTTTATGGAATGTGTTTCCAATATTATAATTATAATTTTAAAATTGGAATACATATTCTTCTGGGAATAATTATTCCAATTTATAGTTTTAGTGGGCTACACTTCGTGTAGCCAATATATATATTTTTTCTTTAGCCTGTAAAGAGAAAAGATATTATTATATATATTTATAATAGTTATATGGTTGGAATAAATAATATTTAGTTCATAGTCTTTATGTATGAATGAATAATAGAGTATATTATATTATTTAATAGTGGTTGCAAGAGTGTAGTCCTGCTGGCCGGATGGAGTGATCCGGTGGCAGGATTTTTGTGTTAATGATTGCGGATTCTGGTCGCGTGGTGGTAGTGATAAGATTTTTCCTTTAGAGGCTGTTGTTTTATACACGTTCTGGTATTGTTGACATAATTATCTGGCGGATAATTCCGTGTTCGCCCCACTCAACATAATTATTATGTGGATATCTATGTGGATAAATGTGTGGATAACTCAAATTGTCGATTATTATATGCTAAGATTTTAGTTTTACTGGATTGTGGATAATATAATGGCGGAATAATGGCAGCATCATATTATTACATATGAACTAATGCTCATATGAACATAACAAAATAGCAATCAAATAATTGTCGCGATAATCAGGCAGATATGTTCAGGAGTCGTTATTTTACTGGGTTTTGGTTATTAAAGAGAGAAAAATATGTTGATTTTTTATGCGGTAAAAGTTGTTATTCCTGAATTGTTACTGTTGAAAATTTTAGGTGGTGTGTTGATGATGGTACTCATCCCCAAATTCAAAAAACCAGGGACTCTATAGTTTTTGCCACCCCCATGATCTCAATTTTTTCGCCACAAGTAAAGTCACAAAAATCAGCATTTTTGTGCGTTCTGCACGGATTTTTTGGTTGAGTATTGTGGAATCAAGCTCGACAGCTCCACCGCCGAGCGAAACAATCAAACCACACACGGTTCCCCACCGCAACAGGGGAGAAAGGAATGGCTTATGTTAAACCTTAATCTCGCATCTGCACCCGTACTTGACAACATTATCGCAATCAACGGCGTTGAAATCGCACGCCTTGACGACACCAACGCGCAAAAGATCCTCGACATCGTACGAGGCATGGTAAATGCGCCCGTGGCAAGCACTCCCGTAACCGCTCCCGTAAAGCCTACGGTTTTAGCACCCGACAAGCAGCTTCACCTCCCCGACGAAAAGCCTACGGCTTCCACCACCGTTCCTGGCAAGCCCATGTGGCAAGAGGATTTCGTGACCGTAACGTCGGTTGACGTGGACGGCAAAAAGCAGTATCGCCTGTATATCAACTGCCCCATTGGCGGCGAAAAGGGCAAGAAGATGCGCTACGCACTCAAGGCGAGTGCGAAGGAATTGGGCGCGAAGTTTGCTGGCGACTACGACGCGAAGGATCTCTTTTGGGCATTTCCGAACAAGGCTAAGGCGGACGAGTACATCAAGGCCCGCAAGGCATATGCAAAGGCGAATCAGAAGTGATCGCAGACAGAGGGGAGTAAAATCCCCTCTGCTCTTTTTTTTTACGCGCCATAAAGCAATTTTTTTTAGCGGCGAAAACAAAAAGACGCGTCTTAAAAGGCGCGAGAGAGGAGACACGAGATGAAAACACGACCGGGCGTGTATAAACAGGTGTTAAGCTCGGTGCGTTAGGACGCGAATTAAAAGCGTCCTAGGTCACGTCCAAGGGGCAAGACGTAAGATTACCCCATTCTGACCTGAGCAAGTCATCAACTACTCATATCCCAAAAACACACAAATAAAACCGTGATAGGCTGATAAGACACGGGTGACAGGCATCCCAAACAAATCGTGCCGATGAATTACGTGCATACGAGAACAACACGCACTACAAGTCATGCCAATGATACGTTTGATAAACCGACAAACGGTATGTATGGCTTGCAAATATGCGGAGAAAGGATGGTGTTCGTTACGTAATGAAAGTACGACAGACGTGGTTGAAACAACGATCCATGGTCGTAAGAATCCATGTTTCAAGTTTCGTAAATGCCGGAAGAAGTTGCCATAGGCCGACAAGCAGGTAGGAGCCTGACTAGGTGGGCAGGTCAATGTGTTTCTTACGAACACAGTAAAGTCGAGGATAAGGGCGCAAGAAAGTGGTGGCCCTAAAGTAGACATATCCACAAACGAGCGAAAGAAAGTGGTTGCCATCCTAGTACAAAAACGACAACTGATTGACACAAGGAGTCGTCATAAAAACCATTCAACGTGCGACAGCTCAGTATGTATGCGATGCTTAGCGGCAATGCGTTTGAGGTATGCGGTACGTAGTGAACAGGGTGAAGCATTTGAAGTGGGTGATTGTGGTATAACGAGTCAAGCAATAAAAGCTGACGAGTAAACGCCATAATCATCCATGACAAATGACGATCAGTAAGCACAAAGACCACGACTTCAACCGTGAGAGCATTATTGCTTGGTTGTTTGCAGTTAATGGCAGGTAGTCACAGACGGTGCAATCCCGTCTGAAAAAATAAAATCCGTATGGAGTGACGAGGCATGGGAGCATGATATGTGTATCCCACTAACAGTCCTACAAGTTGCGTGTGCGTATATATCTTGGGACGCCATCCGGTTCAAGTCCGACACACGCATTATTAAATACCCTGCGCCTAGGGTTAAGGGCAGAAAGGAATAATATGAGCATAAGAAAGAGCATTAAGGGATTCACGGTAAGCACCAATCAGTACGGCAAGGTATTTGAGACGATCATTGTAAACAGATATGGAAAAACCGTACGAGCATGGACTGACTTTGACGCAAGCTCGGCACGAGCAACGCACGCTAAGTTCTGTGGATTGTGCAGGTAACGCAAATCTGATATAATCATTGGTGAAAGGCGGTGATTATGTGAGAAGGATGATTACTAAAGTCGGAGATGTTGTAAGAACGGAAAATAATGACATTGGATACGTGATTGACAATCCTGAATTTATGAAATACGTAGTTAAGACAAAACACGGAACGGTTAGTGTACGTGGAACGGACATATCAATACGAAGCAAAGACAAGCTAATCGAAGTAATAAAAGAATTGATTGACGAAGAACCTCAAAACTGAGGTTCTTTTTTTTTATGCGCAAAATTAACGGACTTATTCCGGATAGGCGACAAGATGTCGCCACGGCTACGGGGTAGGTCTTATTTTTATGCAAACGGAAAGCGAGGTGATAAAGATTGCCATACATGAAGTACGGAAATTGGTATTTACCTGACTGTAATATTGCATTTCCAACGGAAAATGAAGCATGGGAGTACGTAACGGAAAACTCCTAGGCTTTATTTTTATGCAAATTTATACGGAAACGGAGAATTTAATTAACACGGAAACAATGAAAGGAGAAACGCAAATGAACGCATACAGATACCACGCAAACGGAACACGCCACAAGAGCGGTTTTGATAAGAGAATTGCAACTAGAAGGGAAATGAAAGACTTCCTCGCCAACCCTCGCTGCACCTATTACGTTGTCATTGACAACGAGAAGGTAATTGATGCAAACACGGAAGATGCCATCATTATCCGTGACGCAAGGGAAGCGTACCTTGAAAAGGCAAAGGTAGACGCAAAGAAGATTGCGAAGGATTTATATTACCCACAAAAAGTAATAAACGCAATCATGAACGCACTAACGGAAACGGAAATCACACGCATACTGCGCACCGCAAGGTTGTCGTAGGGAAAGGAACGATTATGTTGTGGATTATCTATAACGTTATCTGCATCATTTTAATGGCACTTGGCGGCGTTGCATTGTACGTTGTAATGAAGCCGCAATTTGACGAGATTGAGGAAGAAGTTCAGAGAATAAGGGAAATTGAGAGGGGGTTGTGGGATTGAGGAAGCAGAAATTGTACGGAGTAATTTTTATAATACTGTCAGTTTTAGACGCAATCCTGTTACAGGACTTGACGCTAGGCATGATCTTTGTGCCTGTTGGCATTTACGTTATTTTCACAAGGGAAAGGGTGGTGAAGTAAATGGTATACATCGACTATAACGAAGATACTGAAAAATGGGAAGTCTACGGTTGTGGCTTCTATTGGGTATTCGACACCGAAAAGGAAGTGATTGACAACTTTGAGGATGCGTGGAAACTCCACACGAAAAATCTAGCAAAGGAAAGGGAATGATTATGAAGATAGAAAACACCGCGAACGCAATCCTTGGCATTATGGCTCTGTTCATTATTGGCGTATGGCTTTTGTTCAAAACGGAAACGATCTACAGCAAGACATGCATAGTAACGGAAATTGACGAAGCAAACGACCTTGTAACAGTATCAACTGCAACGGGTTTGCTGTATCAGTTCTACGGAGTCGAGGATAACTTTGAAGGTGACCTTGTTTCCGTAACGTTCTTTAACGGATTTACGCCAAAGAACGTAACCGACGACGCAATCATAGCCCACAGATATTCCAGTTATACGGAGTTGTTTGTGGAGATTGAGGAAGGGAGAGTGTGCAAATGAAGGTAACGTGGAGATACGTCATGGAACGAGCAAAAGACGCAATATGTTATGACAAGTTGTTTGAGTCACAAATGGAATACCTCAAAGATAATCTGATATTACCGGAAGGCAAACAATACTTGCTTGAATATTCCAACGGATACATACGGTTTGAGTACGTAATTGACGGACTGCAATACCTCGCAGTAAAGGACGGTGCGGATATTGTAAGGTTCAATGACGGAAACATAGGTTTTGTGTCGGAATACGGAAACGAAACTGAGTGGTTTAAGATCATAAAGGAAGCGAGGTGATTATATGTTGGACGACATTATGAGGATGATGGAACGCACGATCATCCTTGTTGGAATGTTAATCAACAAGGAATCAGAAACCGACAGTCACTATTGCGAGATAATGGAAGTCTACAACTTCAACGTAGACCTTTACAATAACGTAAGGAAAACAGGCCGGATTTCATCGCAACAGATTGTTGACCTTGACGAAATGAATGACAGACAGATACGCATATTAACGGAAATGTGCGTAGAAAGGGGGTTAATATGAGAACCTACGTAATAGAACCGTTCACAACAAAAGAAGAGAAGATCCTTGTGGCAAATGACGTGCGGTTTCAACGCAAAGGTAAAACGGCTTTGTTTACTAGCAAGAAGGATTTTGTACGAGCTGCGTTTAACATAATGTTGCCATACTTACCTACGGAAAAGGATTTCGTAAAGGGGGTGCTGTGATGGACGAGTGTAAGAGATGTTGTTACTTTGACGTTACGGAAGATCCTTTTTGGAACGGAAAAGAACATTGTTGTTTCAACGAATGGGGACACGGAGATTGGGAAAAAGCCCCATGTGACGAAGAATGGGAACGAGAGGAAAGGGAAAGCTACGCAGACCCTTACCCCGAAGAAGAGTGGGATGAATAATTCCACTCTTTTTTAGTGGCAAAAGAGAATTAAATTATGGTCACACGGTCAACGGAAAACGACCTTAAACGAGAGCCGTGGAAACTATTAACCCTAATTTTGAAAGGAGAACAAACTATGAAGATGAACAAGAGAGAGTATGCACAGGAAATCGCAAACGAGATCAACGCAAAGGGATATGCCGTTCGAGCAGAAGTACAGGAAGTTAACAAGCCCAACGGAGTCGTACTTACCGGAATCAACATCCGTGAGGAAGGAGTAAACGCATCTCCAAATCTGTACGTTGACGAGTGGTACGACAAGGAAGTTGACGCATATGACGCGGCAAACAGAGCCATTGAGATTTATTACCAAAACAAGGTAAACATCGACATTGAATGGGTTCAGGATTACGAGCAGGTAAAGGGAAAACTCGTGGCCTGCCTTTACAACGAGTGTAACGCAGAAGCATTTCCCGTACATCAATCCGCAAAGAAGTATGGATTTGACGATCTCATCATTACCGCAAGAATCAAGGTAGACCTTGGAGACAAGGGCAAGGGAAGCATCCTTGTAAGGCCTGAGTTTATTGAAAAGTGGGGAGTAACAAAGGCAGAAGTAATCAGACAGGCAATGGAAAACGTAAAGGAAGACATTGTTATTAAGTCCACGGCTCAAATGTTGGCGGAGCTGATTGGCGTTGATGATCCAGAATTGTTGGGATTTGGATATGACGAGCCGAAGATGCTTGCCATCACCAACACGGAAAGAACGTACGGAGCCATTTCTGTTTTGAACGCAAAGAGGGAGTTGTGCAGACAGTTCCCGAACGGATACACCGTTCTTCCGTCGAGCATCCACGAGGTAATCGTTGTAGGAACCACGGACGACGAGGAAAATCTTACCGGAATGGTTGGAGAAGTAAATACTGAAACGGTTGACGCACAGGAACAGCTTAGTAACCATGCATACGTATTCAAGGGAGAGGTGGCGTAAGCCACTTCTCTTTACTAGAAAGGTAGGTGAGATTATGCAGAACATGGACACAAGGGAAATGCAAAAGGCATTAGAAAAGTATGACTACAAGAAGGTAAGAAGTAGCGGTTCTTCCCACGTTGTCTATGAAAGGGAAGTAGTAATAAAGGACACAATCAGCATACCAACAAATTCTAAGACAATCAATGGGCCATTGGCAAAGAGGTTGCTCAAGCAAATGCAAGACTTTGAACACAAGGTAGCAAACAGTTTAGGAAGCATTAAATATTAGAAAGGAGACACGCAAATGGAAAAGAGTTTCGTAACGAGGTTCTTAGAAGAAATTGCGACCTATGATGGATACAAGGCATATGCCGTGAATGGCTACGACACATTTGGTTATGTTATCACGCCAAGAGACAACGTGCTTGTGGTAAATAGCGGAGACTTTGGCGGCGTACATTTCACGTTTGCATACATACCTTGCTGCAAAAATGGAAGTGGATGCTCGTGCAATGACGATTCGTACTATGGAATAAATCGTGAAGAACTTGAAAAGCTTGAGAAGGACGGTTTGAATTTTGCGAAAAGTTTGAAGGCAAAACTGTACGAGAACAGTAGGGAGTGGTATGAATCAAGCTATTGGAAGAATCAGCTTGTAAGGTTATAAGAAGAAGGAGGTGATTGGATGTTAGTTGCGGTAACGAAGAAAATGAATGACGCAATCAACAAACGAGTAAAGCAAATGGGATATACGTCTGTTATTGAAAGCATGACTCCAAACGAGTTTTCAATTAAGGTTGGAAACGTATTTATGCATGACGAGGATTACGACATGACAACAGGCACAATGAAAGTCATTAAGATTGTATATCCTGACAGCTATTACGCATGGCCTCGGTATCTTACGACAAAGGAACTGAGAAGTATTTACAGGAACAGCAACGGAACCTTTAAACTACCCACGATGCTAAAGCATCGGGGATTTTGACAGCCTTCGGCTGTTATATCCCAAGTTTAATAGCCCTTACATAGCAAGAACTCTCCGAACCTTTAGGTTCGTGAGATGAATTGCTTCACTAATTTTTTTAGTTATACCTTTTGTTAGTTTAGATTTTGATATACTAACAGGAGGTGATAACTTATGAGTGGTTGGAACTCTGCAAGTCATAATAAATACTTACTACAATATCATTTGATATATGTATGTAAATATAGAAAACACTTACTTGTTAGTAAAAACATAGCAGATGATGTAAAGAGATTATCAAATGAAATTTGTCAAAAACTTGGAAGGAAAGATTGATGAACAAGGCAATAAAATACAGACTTTATCCGAATGAAGAACAGAAACAAAAATTTGCACAAACTTTTGGTTGTTGTCGTAAAGTTTGGAATTTGATGCTTGCTGATAAGATAGCATATTATCAAGCGAACAAAACATCATTACAAACAACTCCTGCACAATATAAAAAAGATTATCCATACTTAAAAGAAGTAGATAGTCTTGCACTTGCAAATGTTCAAATGCACTTACAAACAGCTTATGCTAATTTTTTTAGGGATAAGCGTATAGGATTTCCAAAATACAAGAGTGCAAAAACAAGTAGGAGAACTTATACAACAAACAATCAAAATGGTACAGTTGCCATTTTAAATAATGCTATTAAACTACCAAAAATAGGCAAAGTAAAAGCAGTCATACATAAACAACCAAAAGTGGATTGGAAACTCAAATCAGCAACGGTATCGCAAGATAGTGATGGTAAGTTTTATGTTTCAGTTCTTTTTGTTTATGATAAAGATATTCAAAAAATGCAGTCAGTTGATAAAGTTATAGGTTTAGATTATAAATCAGATGGTTTATATGCAGATAGTGAGGGTAATGTTTGTGGTAGTCCTAAATACTATCGTAAATCACAAAAGAAACTTGCAAGATTACAAAGACAATTAAGTAGAAAACAAAAAGGTAGTAAAAATAGAGATAAAGCAAGATTAAAGGTTGCAAAGTTACAAAAACACACATCAAATCAACGATTAGACTTTCTACATAAGAAATCAACAGAGATAGCCAATCTGTATGATGCGGTTTGTGTAGAAACATTAGATATGAAATCTATGTCTAACAAAGGTTTTGGAAATGGTAAAGCTACTTTAGATAATGGATATGGTATGTTCCTTAATATGTTAGAATATAAACTAAATGACAGAGGAAAATATTTTATCAAAGTAGATAAATGGTTTCCATCATCACAGACTTGTTGTAAGTGTGGTAATCAACACAAATTATTACTTTCTGAAAGAATATATAAGTGTTCTTGTGGGAATGTGATAGATAGAGATTATAATGCAGCCATAAATATAAAGAATAAAGGAATAGAAATGCTAAAAATAGCATAAGAGCAAATAAAATAGGGATGGAATAGCCCGAATTTACGCTTGTGGACTTTGTGTAAGACCTAAATTAACTTCGGTTGATATTAGGCAGTAAAGGGCGAAGCAAGAAGCTCCGAGGCTTTAGCCTCGTGAGCAGTTCACTTGAGTTCAGGAAACACGCAGTTTAGACGGCGTGAGGAATTAGGGAGGGCGGCTTTCCTCCCCTCTGCTAAAGCAAAGGGGTTTCCAGCCGTGAGCAATTTATGAAGACTTCATGGAAGAACTTGCAGAGTTGGTTGAGATATAGAAAGGAAGGTAAATGCCATGTATATCAATTATGGAGATGTAAACTTTTTGGAATACGGTGGATGCCTTATTGAAGAAAGAACCGACACGGAATATAACGTTATTTATTTGCGACCTTATGACGAGGATGATTTGTATCAATGCGCAGAGCTTACGGTTGACATAACCGACAAATGGATTGATAAGGATGCCGTAATGAAGTTTGGTGGGATGACGGAAGAAAATTTTAATCCAATCCACTTTGCAATTGATTGCATTGATTACTATGGGCCTGAAGAATTTGGAGCAGACGGTTCGTGGGGATATCAAAAGGATTGGAGATACATGGCAAAAGATGACGTAAAGGAAGTTCTTAGACACAGACTTATTGCAACAGACAACCTAAACATTGAATGGTAAAAGGGGGTAACGCAAATGGAAGGAACGTGGACGTTATGGAATTACTTTGACGTATGGGGAAACGAAGAAGATGGTTGGGACGTAAACGACGTATGTGTTGAATGGTGTGGACTTAAGATTCCTGAAAATGACAGAGAGATCATAAATTTTCTGACGCGAAGGTTATGTTTTATCAAGCCTGAATATGCAGGAATCATTCGCCTAGATTGGACGGGTGAAGGTTGGTGTGAGATTGTTTGTGATGCTGATGAGATGCCGTTAGGCAGATTAGTAAGAGAGGAGAATTAACATGGAAAACAGAGAGGTTTTGTTACGAGTTGGAACTTATGCACTTATCAAAATCGAAGGTGAATTGCTGACGAACTACGTCGTGGCGTCCTACTATAACGAAGAAGATGGAACTTGGGCATATGGTCATTATTTCAATGCAACCACGCATTACGAAAGTGACAACGTTTTTGCTTTAATGGAAGCGTCTGAGTATTTGTATTCCAAAATTGATCCTGAATATATTTCAAGGGAACGCATGAGTGAGATTGCCACTAGATTCAAGGATAACCTTGACTATGACGGGCTTGAGTATGCCATTGATGATCTTGAAATGGAAGACTACGAGAAGGAGTACTTTGAGATTGAAATGGAAACCGACGATGACGACGATGAGGAGGATTGATTATGAGCGAGATTAGAATTAACACGCAAGAATGTCCTGATTTTGTAGAGTTTGAAGAATACATTGATTTACAAAAAGTAGTAGTACGAGACAATAGAGACTACAAGGAATTTGAAAATGCAAAGTGGTTTACCGAAGCAATCAATTACATATCAGATATGGACTATTACGGAACCGTGGAAGATTATTGGGGAGATTATGATTACGATTGGAGTAAACTTTCACACGAACAAGTAATGGAAATCATTAAGGCATACGACAATTGCAGAAATTCTGACGACAGCGATTTTATCTTAAAGGTTGTACGAATTTTGCATCCTGAAACGAAATTCGATTTAGCAACGATTCGTGGATATTGCCAGGGAGATTGGAATAATTGCATTTACGTTGATGACGGAACGGTTGATTTGAATTATGTTGAATCAATTTACTTTGGAAAAATGGCAGAAATTTATGTACAAGATAACGAAGATGATTATGTAGATTTTATTTTAGACGACGAGTTATGGGAACTAAATAATAAAGGGACTCTTAAGGAAGAGTTGTGTAAAAGATATTCGTTGAATCCGGATGAAACGCATGTTTACGTATCAGATGGAATCATACGTCAAACGAGGTGGAAACAAGTGGGCTGATAAAACAGCTCACTTTTTCTTTCAAATGGAGAATATAAATGTATAAGGAGGAAAAAACAATGAGATTAAGTTGGACAAAGTGGTTACCTGTTGAAGTTGAACAACGACTGATTGAATACAGAAACACCAAGGCAGACTTGAAAATCCTGGTGCATACTAGATATAAATACATGAAGCAACAGAATCCTAATTACACTAGAACGGAAGCACTAATCGACGTACTCGACGTACTGATGGCGAATTATCAACAGCAACTTGCAAACATTTCAAGTGCAGAATGGGAAGAATTAACAAATGAAGATTAACGGGTAACGGAAATAAAAGTGGGCTGAGAAATTTAGCTCACTTTTATTTTCAGAAAGGAGAAATATGAGCTGGTTAAGTTTTGTGCCTGAAGATATTTATAACAGACTTTGTGCTTGCAAAAACAAGAAGGAAGATTTGCCTGTTCTTGTAAACGCAAAATGGAAATGGATGCAGAAGGAAGGCAAGGACAAGGAAGGATACACAAAAGAAGATGCCGTTGTTGAAGTGCTTGAGACGTTAAGTGAGAACTCGCAATGGCAGCTTGCAAACATAAGCAATGATGAGTGGGATGAGTTGGCCAAATAAAGGCATAGTTTCATTGATAGGAAAAGGAGGAATTGAGTATGGGATTAGATATGTATTTGTACAAAGTAAAGAGATACGGAAACGCAACTTTAAAGGAGATCATTGAGACAGGAAATTACGTTGATTGGATGAAGCGACCGATGGACAAATATACAGATTGCACTCCGGAACAATGGTGTGGCTGTGATGAGACTTACGTTCGACACGATCTGATTGAGGAGATTAGTAAAGATTACATTAAGAGATATTCTGCATGGGACAAGGAACAAGAGTATGGGTACGAAACAATCTTACAGAATGTTGCATATTGGCGTAAGGCAAATGCAATTCACAAATGGTTTGTTGAAAAAGTACAGGATGGAATTGATAACTGTGAAGAATATCAGGTTACTAAAAGTCAATTAGAAGAACTTCTTGACAGATGTATTAAAGTTATCAAAGACAGTAGGGTTGTTAACGGAAAGATTTATGACGGAACGAGTTGGAGCAAAGAAGAAGGTGAGGTTGAACATTGGATAGACGGGAAAGTTATTGCTGACACATCTACTGCAGAAGCTTTGTTGCCAACGGCTTCCGGATTCTTCTTTGGCAGTACGGGATATGACGAGTGGTACTTGAAAGATATTACTGACACAATTGACCAGTTAATTAAGATACTGACGGAAACGGATTTTGATAATTGGATTGTATATTATCATTCTAGTTGGTAAGGAAGGCAGGGCGGTGTAACAGCCGCCCTTTGTTACAAATGAAACTAAACTTTGATGGGAGGTAAAAGAAATGGAAAAGAGATACCACATTAAATTCAGGTATGCAGATTCATTGAGCAACTATGAATGGAGAAGGCAGGAATGTCATTTGTATGCTGCCGATGTTTATCAGGCAAAACAGAAATGCATAAAGTTGTACGGACTTGGAATTGATTGTGAATATGAAATCATTAGTGTAGAGGAGGAATAAGATATGTATGATGATTTAAGCAGAATTGAAAGATGTTATGGTTCTGTAGCAGAATACAACCGATCACGAGCAGAAGATGAAGCTCATGAATGGGAGCTGCAACAAGAACGGAACGAAAGATGTAAGGCAAATGAACAGAAGTTGAAAGATAACAAAGACATTACCGTATGGTTTGCATATGATTGCGTGAACTGTGAACACTATGAGGAGGTAGGGCCACAGTTTTGGAATCCAATGACAATGGATATAGATGACATTGAACATGGTTTATGTCACAACTGTAACAGAAAGGATTGCCTAGTATGGAGAGAAAGGAATGGTGAATAATGGAATTTCGAACCGCAATTGTTGATGAAACTGGATGGGTAATGTTTTGGTGCGATCAGTTACAGGGATGGGAACAGATTGAATGTATTCTTGAAGTACATCCCGAGTGGAATGTAAGAGTAATAGAACAGTAAAGGAGGAATGATTATGCACAAAAAATTAGTAGACCTTTATTACAAAAACGGAACAGTATTTATCATGGCAATCTCTCACTTACTTAGCATTGGGATTAACAATGCAGCAAAAATTACTGACGAACAGATTGAAAAAGTTGAGGGAAACGGACTTATGACTCAGTTGTTTTGCCAAGAGATTGTACGACTTGCAAGAGAAATTGCAAAGATTGTAGAAAACGACCCAATAAGGTTGATTCAGTTCTGCATGGTTGAGGAATTATTTGATACGGAATTCTACAAGGTTGAGAACGGAGTTAAAATTGTATATGATCCAGATTTCGGTGATAATCGTAAATGTAAATGTGGTCATGCTTATGCTAGACATTTTGACCCATATGAAAATTGGGAGTTTGTTGGATGCAAATATTGTGGATGTGATAATTTTGTAGAAGCTGATGAGGAGGAATAGGTATGGACATTAAACTCATTGCTCGTTGGGATGACCTGTCAGGTGAAGGGAATGAAAAGTATATGACGTTTGAGCTTGATGATTATGGTATGTGCGACGTAAAAGTTAAGGAAGACGGATATATGTATATCATGTATTCCGGAAACGGATACGAAGTATATAGAGATGCGGATGATGGTTACAGAGACTGTACGGAAGATGAAAAGGAAACTGTATATAATCTTGCGGAAGAGCAACTCGAAGTTGAAATGATGATGGATTGCAGATGAAAAATGTTTTGATTTAGAAAGGAGATATTAACATGGTAACGGATGAAATGGTAGATGCAATGAGTTTGATGATGGAAGAATGTGACGACATAATTCAACAATTCGGCATGTATCAAATAAAGAGAATGCTTATAAATTTTGATGAAGACAGATGGATGAATATGTCAGAACAGGAGAAACGGAATTTTGTTAGAAAATATTTAAGATAAAAGGAGACGCAAGTTATATTTATTAACTCAATGAAATGAACATTTGAAAGGAGATAATGATATGAAGCGAGTAATGTATGTTCAAGATTCATTAAACAACAAGAAGTACATATTGATTAAGGAATACGGTGGGTTTGGTATTTATCAAGAGAAATGCCCGTCCGGATATTTTGTGAGCCAGTCATGGCTTGTGCATAACGGAAGCATTGGTTTTATCTGTGAGTCGTACAATAACTATTGTGAAGAAGAATTGCTCGACGTAATTGATTATTACAAAGAGCATTATTCTTTCGGACTACACGGATTCTTAGCTGATAAAGAACAGGCAATCTATGGAGTGCATCCATGTAATTATAATTATAGATTTTAATGAAGGGAGAAAAGAAATGATTGTTTACACAAAGGAAGTTGCTATGTCAATTCTTAACTATTTTGAGGACATGCTTGATGAAAAGGATATTGATATTCCGGATGACGACAGAACTGGTGATCCTGACGAGGCAAGATTATATGGCATGACATTTGATGATTTGCTTACTAAAACGGAACAGACAATTATTGAGTTGAGTGAGCAAACTAAAACAAATTATGTTGCAGACACTTGGAATATGGGAGCTTGGTATAAAGATTGAGGACGGCAATCAGCCGTCCTTTTAATCTAAAAGAGAATGTAACATTTGAAAGGAGAAAATGATATGTTAGAAATTTGCAAAATGTTATATATGTCAACCTGTCACATCAGCAAAGAGACGAACTATTTAATGGAAACAAACAAGATAAACGACCTCTATTACAAGAAAATAGAAGATGGCTCTTTGTATGGATACTTTATCTATACGGAACAGGTGTTAGATGAAGATAATGATGTTCCGGAGGATCTTGCAAGGTGCATTAAGTTTGCAAGGCAGGTGGGTTGCACTTGGATTAACATGGACTGCGACTATGATGCAATTGATGAATTACCTAAGTATGAATGGTAGAAAGGAGAATAAAGATGAACGTATTTGATTATGTGTATGGATTCAGTACCAAAAATGGAATCGTAGGAATTGTTCGAGCAGACAGTTATTGTGAAGCAATAGACAGAGTTGAAAGCAAATACTGTGATGATTCCGTTAAAGCAATTATTTGCATGAATGAACTTGATGATCCAGATTATGGCGTGATTGGTTTAAACGATTCTATTTATGACGGAGATTGGTGGGCAGTTGATTTGCGAAGCAGAAAAACCGGAGACGTCATTGCAACAATTTATCATGGTAGGTCACACGACAAGGCATGGGAAGTTCGCAACGAATGGTTTAAGACAAATATGCCTGATTGGAACGATGACAACGATGTAATGGATTTGATTGATGGTTCTGATGGTGTATTCGCTTATGTTATTCACTTAGAGAAAGGAGAATGTACGGTATGAAACAGTATTGTGTAGTTTATCTGTCACAAAGTGGAATACATTACAGATACAGATGCAGTGATAAGAACAAAACGGAAGCAAAAAAGATGTGCCGAGAGTATATGGGTGTTAAGACATCTGACATTGTTGAAGTATATGAAGAGTAGAAAGGAGAGATGAGTATGTATCAGGCAACTTTAATAGCATATGTTAAAGAAAAGAATTCTCCACTTGTAGTTAAGCAGCATGAGGTTATGAGATTGAATTATAAGGTAGATGATAACACAATGTGGATTACAGATCATAGGGGTGTAATATTTGATTATGACTTAAATGAATTTGATGTGGAAATAAAATAATCTTTTTAAGTGAAAGGAGACATTGGTATGGAAAATTTATTTATTAAAGATGCTACATTTACAAGCGATTGGGATCAATATGGTGAGATTACAACACGATGCAAGGTAAACATGAAAACACATGAGGTGTTTGATATTGAGGAATCTGATGTAAACGTAGATGACGACATTCTTATCAGAGAGTTTGTAACAATTGATGGAGAAGAATATGTTTGCGGTAGTGAAACAAGTGACACAGAAGATTGGGACGAAGAAAATGGATATTGGTATAGATAAAAAAAATACTTTGATAGGAGGTAAAGCAAATGAATATTACAACGATTAGAATATATCCTTCGTTTGGATATGGTTCATATAAGGTGGCGATTCAAACACCAGACTGGGTAAAAAATTTAGATGATTTTATTGAAGCATGGTTAATAGATAATATTATTAATTCAGATCATTGGGAATATGTTAAATAAAATAACTTTTTGATCAGGTAAATAGAGAATGTATTTAAGAGAGCTTCGAACAGAGGCTCTCTTAATTTTTTTAAAGAAAGTGGGGTATGGCTTATGAACGTTTTGATAGCTTGTGAAGAATCACAAGAAGTTTGCAAGGCATTCCGAGAAAATGGACACAACGCATTTAGTTGTGACATCATTGAACCGAGCGGTGGTCATCCTGATCGGTGATAATTTTGAGAAGCACACTTGTCTATGGATTAAGGGAGTTGCTCCTTTGGTTCCTGATGTAACTGAACAGCCGGAACTTGATTACTTTGAGTGGGTTGACGGTAAGACAGGAAAGGTAAAAAGACAACCTAAGTGGTATGCAGAAGCATTCAAGTTGCCGCCAAAGGAAAGAGCTAAGGTAAGAAGTCGTACATTTCCTGGAATTGCAAGAGCTTTTGCAAATCAATGGGGATAAGGGGGTGTTGATTATGTTAGATCTAACGGAAGTTAGTTATAAATTGCTCACGGGCGAAAACCCATTAGCTTTAGCTGATGGGATGAAGCCCGATGGACTCACCGCAGCCGTCACCCCCTAAGTGACGGCTTATTTCTTGCCTTGGTTTTCGATATATTGTTTCAGAGTCTTGGTATATAATGTAGATATGGCAAATAATAAAGAAAGGAGAACAACTTATGGCTACTTACGCAGTACAAAGTAACGTCATTCGTGGGCTATCTAAAAAGCAGTATGCCCTGCTTAAAGAAATGTGCCAATACTCAAATAGTCTATATAATGTTGCCTTATACAATATAAGACAGCACTATTTTAATACCAAAAAGTTTCTGACGTATGAGAGTAATTATCACGAGTGTAAAGAAAATGAGAACTATGTCTATTTACAAGCAGGTGTAGCACAACAGACGATGAAAGTAGTAGACCGTAGTTTTAAGTCTTTTTTCAATCTATTAAAGAAATGTAAGGTTGGCGATTATCGTTACCACGATGTAAAGATACCGCATTATCGTAAAAAAGGCGGTTTGTTTAATCTTGTGTTGTCTACTAATGCTATTGCTATTAAAAATGGTATGTTCTATGTTCCTATGAGTCGTGCTTTTAGAGCGTTACATCCCGATATAAAAGAAATAGCAGTACCATTCCCTGAAAGACTTAAAAATGCCACTATTAAGGAAGTACGCATTTTACCTTACAATAATGGCAAATTCTTTAAGATACAGTATGTGTATGAAGTGACACAAGACATCTTAAATCTTAATAAAGATAATATGTTGTCTATTGATCTTGGAATAGATAATTTAGCGACTTGTGTTTCTACCGTTGGGACACCGTTCATAATGGATGGTCGTAAATTAAAATCAATCAACCACCAATGGAACAAAGAAATGGCAAGATTACGCTCTGTCTCTATGAAACAGGGTTTAAAAACTACGTCACAAATACAAAAAATTACTACAAAGCGTAATAATCAAATCAACGATGCAATCAAAAAGACTGCAAGATATATCGTAAATTATTGTATTAACAATGATATTGGAACGATAATTGTTGGTTACAATGCTGATTTCAAGAGAGATAGTAACCTTGGTAAGGTAACTAATCAGAACTTCGTTCAGATACCTCTTGGCGATTTAAGACAACAATTAGAGTTTTTGTGTTGGAAATATGGTATCGAATATATCGAACAAGAAGAATCTTACACGTCTAAGAGTAGTTTTTTTGATAACGATGTATTGCCTACATACAAACCTGAACAACCTTACATGGGTAAATTTAGTGGCTCTCGTGTACATCGTGGTCTTTACAAAACTAAAAAAGGCACTACCATCAACGCTGATGTCAACGGTAGTGCAAATATAATGCGTAAATGTAAGCAGAATCTCGATTACGAGAAACTGTGTATTGGACTTTTGGCGAGTCCTCGAAGAATAAGGTTTGCCTATTCGTAGGTGGAAACTTAAATGACAAACTTCTTCGGAATCCCATTGGCTTTAGCCGATGGGTACGTCAAATGGAAGAAATAAAAATAACAAAAGCAAGTAAAGAAATGCTGATGGATAAGATTGTTAAGTTTTATGGCGGGCAGGAAGATTACGAAAAGGCAATAGAAGCATACGAAAACTGAATATTTGTAACTAAGGGAGCCTGAAGTGAACAGGCTCTCTTTTAATTTTAAACAAATGAAAAGGAGATTTGATTATGAAGGGAAGTTTTAGTTCAGATGCTATCAGAAAGCGAGTAAATGAAATGTTGGCATTAAGAGATGAATGGATTAAGAGAATCCAGGCTGGAGAAAGTGTTCATGTTATTCTTCAGCAAGGCAATTCAAAAACTGGAAAGAACTGCAGGACTACTTCATTTATTCCAATTGTGGATTGCTATAACTGTGGTGAGTGCATGTTTGATTGTCATGACTTAAGAAATGACTGCAGATTTGATCCAGTAAAAAATGATCGTGCTCGTAATTCTGCAATCCATAAGTTAAATCCTGCAGAGTATTGGAGGCAGGTAGAGGAGTGTGTAAGAGAAGATTGCGTACAGGAACTGAGAATTAATGTTGGCGGCGATTTAAATTACGAAGATTTTGGTTACGTAAAGGCAATGGCAGAGAGATGTACAAAAACGGATATCTTATTTTTTACAAAGTCCTACGATGACATTAACAGATTTTTAGATGAAGATAGTTTTCCTTCTAATGTAAAACCAATTATCAGTCGTTGGTGTGGCGTTGAGTGTTATAACAAACATAATCTTCCTGAATCTCATGTGCTTTATGAAGATGGAACGACCACTGCTCCTGATTACGGCAGCTATTATTGTAATGGAAATTGCAGCATGTGTCATTGGCAGAGCGAAGGATGTTGGACTTTAAAGAACGGTGAGTCGGTTATCTTTAAAGCGCATTAAGTGATGTTTATTACACATAAGTTAACGGAATATAAAACTATAAAGTAGAAGGGAGAATAATATTATGAAGGCATGGCAAATTAAGTATTCGGTTAATGACAATGAGTTTAGTGAGGTTGTTGTATCTGATAAGTTGAGATCGGCAAAGTACAAGCTGGCAATGAAGCACAAGTGTGACATTAAGAGAATTAAAATTATTGACAGTAACGTATTTTTAGATAACACGAAGGAGGAATAATTATGGAAGAAACTTTGTCTGTAATATCTCTTATTGTATACGGAACTATGTTTTGGATATCAACGTTCTATGTGTTTTATGTTTTGATATTTGGTGATAGAAAGGAGAACAATAATAATGAATAAAGAAGATTTTTGTGTATTTGATTATAACCTGTGCTGGCGAGAAAACCCACGGTTTCAACCGTGAGGATACCCAAAAAACAAGAACATAGGTGTTCATATGAATAAAGGCGTTAAGTTTAGGGCATATCCTAATAAAGAACAGCAAAACTTAATAAATCAGACACTTGGTTGCTGTAGATTCATTTACAACAAAGGCCTCGCTATGCGTAACGATGCCTTTGCAAACGGTCAAAAGGTCGGTTACACGCAGACTTCTGCTATGCTTACCGAACTCAAGAAACAGGAAGGCTTTGTATTTCTCAAAGATGTGGATTCTATCGCTTTGCAACAGTCTCTCAGAGACTTAGACCGTGGATTCAAAAACTTCTTTGAGAAACGTGCAAGGCATCCTCAGTTCAAAAGCAAGCATAACAACCATCAATCCTACAGAACTATCAATCAAGGTGATAACATCCGCATAGTCGGCAAGTATGTCAAACTCCCTAAGCTTGGATATGTAAAAATCAAACAATCTATGGAAGTCGGACATATCAATAACGTCACCATTGAGAAGACTCCTACAGGTAAATATTTCGTAGTCCTCAACGTGGACTTTGAGCCTGAACTGCGTCCAAACAACGGATGTATGGTAGGTATAGATGTAGGCATCAAAGAATTTTACTCTGATAGCAACGGTAATACTGTAAATAATCCTAAATACCTTGAAAAGTCTATGCGTAAGCTCATTCGTGAGCAACGCAGACTATCACACAAACAAAAAGGTTCAAATAACCGTAACAAACAACGTATCCGTGTAGCTAAAGTCCATGAGAAAATAACCAATCAGCGTAATGATTTCCTTCAAAAGCAGTCAACTATGCTTGTTAGCGAAAACCAAACTATCTGCATAGAAGACATTAATGTTAAGGGAATGATACATAATCATAAACTTGCAAAATCTATAGCAAGTGCATCATGGAGTAAGTTCTTTACAATGCTTGAATATAAAGCTGCATGGTACGGGAGTGAAGTAATCAAAGTGCCAACTATGTACCCAAGCAGTCAGACTTGCAGCTGTTGCGGCTATAAAAATCCGCTTGTAAAGAATCTTGCTGTACGCAGTTGGGAATGTCCTCAGTGTCATACAAAACACGACAGGGATACTAATGCAAGCATTAACATCCTGAACAAAGGGCTATCAGTAGTCTAAAGTATAAACAGTACCGTAGGGCATACGGGAATTTACGCTTGTGGAGATCGTGTAAAACTAAAGCTCTTGTAGCAATGTAGTGGTCGTCGAAACAAGAATCCCACGACTTTAGTCGTGTGGAGTGTCAACTCAATCTCACACCATACGGTATCACTAGCCTGCATGCTGCCTAAAGGAAGTGCCAGTTTCTGGCTACTATGAATTTCGAACGAACCCACTTGCCACCGTACCATGGTATATCTCAGGCTCCATCAAAGTAAACAGAATTCTGTCAAATGACGAAGTCTCTGGAATTTGTAGGGCAAATGGTATAGAACCGCAAGAACCAGTGGTTGCAAATTAGTAATATTTATAATATAATGTATACAGAAATAGATATTGTATAAACAATTTGTTGAGTGATGTTTATAAATTGCTCACGGGCGAAAACCCATTAGCTTTAGCTGATGGGATGAAGCCCGATGGACTCACCGCAGCCGTCACCCCTAAGTGACAGCTTATTTCTTGCCTTGGTTTTCGATATATTGTTTCAGAGTCTTGGTATATAATGTAGATATGGCAAATAATAAAGAAAGGAGAACAACTTATGGCTACTTACGCAGTACAAAGTAACGTCATTCGTGGGCTATCTAAAAAGCAGTATGCCCTGCTTAAAGAAATGTGCCAATACTCAAATAGTCTATATAATGTTGCCTTATACAATATAAGACAGCACTATTTTAATACCAAAAAGTTTCTGACGTATGAGAGTAATTATCACGAGTGTAAAGAAAATGAGAACTATGTCTATTTACAAGCAGGTGTAGCACAACAGACGATGAAAGTAGTAGACCGTAGTTTTAAGTCTTTTTTCAATCTATTAAAGAAATGTAAGGTTGGCGATTATCGTTACCACGATGTAAAGATACCGCATTATCGTAAAAAAGGCGGTTTGTTTAATCTTGTGTTGTCTACTAATGCTATTGCTATTAAAAATGGTATGTTCTATGTTCCTATGAGTCGTGCTTTTAGAGCGTTACATCCCGATATAAAAGAAATAGCAGTACCATTCCCTGAAAGACTTAAAAATGCCACTATTAAGGAAGTACGCATTTTACCTTACAATAATGGCAAATTCTTTAAGATACAGTATGTGTATGAAGTGACACAAGACATCTTAAATCTTAATAAAGATAATATGTTGTCTATTGATCTTGGAATAGATAATTTAGCGACTTGTGTTTCTACCGTTGGGACACCGTTCATAATGGATGGTCGTAAATTAAAATCAATCAACCACCAATGGAACAAAGAAATGGCAAGATTACGCTCTGTCTCTATGAAACAGGGTTTAAAAACTACGTCACAAATACAAAAAATTACTACAAAGCGTAATAATCAAATCAACGATGCAATCAAAAAGACTGCAAGATATATCGTAAATTATTGTATTAACAATGATATTGGAACGATAATTGTTGGTTACAATGCTGATTTCAAGAGAGATAGTAACCTTGGTAAGGTAACTAATCAGAACTTCGTTCAGATACCTCTTGGCGATTTAAGACAACAATTAGAGTTTTTGTGTTGGAAATATGGTATCGAATATATCGAACAAGAAGAATCTTACACGTCTAAGAGTAGTTTTTTTGATAACGATGTATTGCCTACATACAAACCTGAACAACCTTACATGGGTAAATTTAGTGGCTCTCGTGTACATCGTGGTCTTTACAAAACTAAAAAAGGCACTACCATCAACGCTGATGTCAACGGTAGTGCAAATATAATGCGTAAATGTAAGCAGAATCTCGATTACGAGAAACTGTGTATTGGACTTTTGGCGAGTCCTCGAAGAATAAGGTTTGCCTATTCGTAGGTGGAAACTTAAATGACAAACTTCTTCGGAATCCCATTGGCTTTAGCCGATGGGTACGTCAA
>Ga0265298_10000108_pt1 | contig 121095 bp, 95 predicted proteins | sample AusTroGonzalo_MG_3_FD_193486 | JGI IMG/M metagenome (GOLD analysis project Ga0265298, IMG submission 193486) | Bovine rumen microbial communities from tropical cattle in Woodstock, Queensland, Australia - Gonzalo_01 | ecosystem: Host-associated > Mammals > Digestive system > Stomach > Rumen ...
TTCAGTTCGGTTTCGACATCGGCGATCACAGTACCTTCGGCCTTGTACTCAATGAGTTGGTAAAAGCCCGTGGACTTCTTTTGGATGGGATAGGCAAGCTTGCGCATGCCCCAGTTCTCTTCATGAACGATCTCTGCACCGGCGCCGGTCAGGTGATCTTCATACTTTTTTACCGCTTCCTTCATCTGTTCGTCAGACAAAACGGGAGTTAAAATGAAAACGGTTTCGTACTGATTCATAATTGAATTGATTGATTATTAGATAATTAGTTGTTAATACTACGATTCTGAAATCGTGGGTGCAAAAGTACAGATTTTTTCTTAATCTACAACACTTTAGCCGAAAAATTTTCCAACATTTTTTCCAGCATGAACTCTGCGGCGTGGCCGTCGCCAAAAATCTCGGGAAAAATGGTCGGCGGATTGCTTTGGAAATGCTCCCAAGCCTCCATGATACGACTTTCGTTGGCATCGGCGAGGATGGCGTTGCCGGTCTCAACGATTTCTACCCATTCGGTCTCAGGCCTTAGGATAATGCAAGGCTTCTTGAAGAAATAGGCTTCCTTTTGCACACCGCCTGAATCGGTCATAACTAATTTGGCATGACGTTCCAAAGCAATCATTTCCAAAAAAGATACGGGTGGCATAATTGTCAGGTTCTTTGAGCCGAAAACCTGCTTTTGTTTTTCGTCTGAAAGGTTGGTTTTCAGTAGTTTGGCTGTTCTGGGATGCAAGGGCAGCACAACTCTGGTATTCTCGGAAAGTCGGATAAGGGCATCGAACAATGCGTTGAGCCGTTCGGGATGGTCGGTGTTGCAGTCGCGGTGAATGGTGGCCAAAATGAAAGGCTTGTCGGTCAGTTCCAAACGGTGTATGATGTCGGTATTTTCCTCGGCAATATTGGCGAAATGCAGACTGTTGTCGTACATGATGTCGCCGCAATGGTACAATTTCGGGTTGTCGATGGTGAAGGGCCCGTCATTATCCATTGGGAAGCCTTCGCGTCTGAGGTTTTCCATTCCGGCTAAAGTGGGCGTGAAAAGCAGGGTAGAGCAGTGGTCGCACACGATGCGGTTGATTTCCTCGGGCATGGTCTTGTTGAACGAACGCAATCCTGCCTCGATGTGGACGATGGGCACATGGATTTTGGCAGCGGCCACGGCACCAGCGAGGGTCGAGTTGGTGTCGCCGTAAAGCACGATGAAGTCGGGGCATTCCTTTATTAATAGAGCCTCGATGCCTTCGGTCATGCGTGCGGTTTGCACGCCGTGCGAGGCCGAGCCAACGTGAAGGTTGTGGTCTGGACGTGGGATTTGCAGTTCGTCGAAAAAGACTTGCGACATGTTGTCGTCGTAGTGCTGTCCCGTGTGGACGATGACTTCCTGTATGCGGTCAGCGTAATGTGTCTTGATGGCGCGACTCAGCGCGGCGGCCTTAATGATTTGGGGTCGTGCCCCGATGATGGTGACAAGTTTCATGGGATGTGCGTTTTCAGAAGGTCATTTCTCCATGGTCGCGGAAGCTGTAGTAGCGTTCGGTGCCGATGATGATATGGTCTGCAATGTTGATATCCAACAGTTTGCCGCCGGCGACGAATTTCTTGGTCAGCAGACGGTCTTGTTCGCTGGGACGCGGGTTGCCCGAAGGGTGGTTATGCCCCAAAACAAGGCAAGTGGCTCCAATGTTTAGGGCGTTCTTAAAGATGACTTTCGGGTCGGCTATGACATTGGAAGTGCCGCCGTTGCTGACGCATTCCACCTTGAGCGCGTGGTTGCTTTGGTTGAGGTACATGACCAAGAAATGCTCTTGTCGCGGGTCGTCGATGAAAGGCAGGAAACGCTCGAAAGTGGCTTTGGAATCTTTCACCTCGGTGGGCAAGTTGGCTTCGGCGGCGCGGCGGCGTTTGCCAAGTTCAAGGGCGGCCATTATTGTGATGGCTTTGGCCTCGCCGATACCTTTGTGCCGCATCAACTCGTCCAAAGTGAGGTTGGAGAGGTCGATGAGGTTGTTGCCGACGCTGTCAAGGATGGCTCGCGACAGTTCCACCGCCGAAAGCTCGCTGTTGCCTGAGCCGATGAGGATGGCGATGAGTTCGGCGTTACTGAGTGCGGCTTTGCCCTTGGCCATCATCTTCTCTCGCGGGCGGTCGTCGACAGCCCATTCCTTGATGGATTTCTTCTCGTTGCTCATGTGCATTGGTTTTGGGCGGTAAAGATAGGCAATTTTTGGCTTGCTACAAGCAAAAAAGCCCCTTCTGTAGAGAAGGGGCACCAACATGTATGAATAAAACTTCCAATTATGCCAATTTAGCCGTGAACTTCGAGAGCTTCGACTTCAGGTTGGCGGCCTTGTTCTTGTGGATGATGCCGCGCTTGGCGACTCTGTCGATGATGGAGTACAACTTCGAAAGTTGACCCTCGGCCTCCGACTTGCTGGTTAATGCCCTGAATTTCTTCACCTCGTTACGCATGTTCTTGGCATAGTAACGGTTGTGCAAGCGTCTCTTCTCTGTCTGACGAATTCTCTTAAGTGACGATTTGTGATTTGCCATATCTCTTATTCCTTATGCTTATATTTTTTCTTTTATTTTGGGCTGCAAAATTACAACTTTTCTCCGAATTGGTAACCGAATTGATGAAAAAAAATACAAATATTTTACAAGTTGTTGATTTTAAGTACTTTTTATGCCAATAAATGCCATTTTGTCCTCATTCTCCCGATGGATGATTTCGCCGAGTTTTACATTAATAAAGGTGTTCTTTTCAGTGTTGCAGTTGTTGAGAATGATGGGGAGGTAATTCTCTCCGTACCCTCTCGCCATGCCTTTGCTGTCGATGCGTTCGATGAGCATCCGCTGATTTCTACCCAGCATCGTCTCGAAATACTTGGTTTTGTTCTCCAACGAAATCTGCCGCATCACTTCGCTCCTTTCTGATTTCACTTTTTCTGGCACTTGGTCGGGCATGGCGGCAGCTTTGGTGCCAGTGCGTACTGAGTATTTGAATGTGTGGATGTGGCTGAAGCCGATTTCGTGGGCAAAATCGCAACTCTCCTTGAAGGTCGCCTCGGTTTCACCCGGAAAGCCCACGATGATGTCGGTGGTGAGGTTGAAATCGGGGCAGAAGGCCTTGATGCGTTGGCACATGTCACGGAACTGGGCGATAGTGTAGAAGCGGTGCATCCGTTTCAGGGTGTCGTCGGATCCGCTTTGCAGGCAGATGTGCATGTGCGGTGCCAGTTTCTCATGCTGGAAAAGACTCAAAAATCTGTCGCTGAATTGGTCTGGTTCAATGGAGGAAACGCGCACACGGAAGTCGCCATCAATCTGCAGAATGTTTTCTACAAGTTGCTCGAAATTGGTGTTTTCGTGTTGATAACGCCCCATATTGACGCCCGTCAGCACGACTTCCTTGAAGCCATGGCTGACGACCTCGCGCACATTATTATAGATGTCCTCTGCGGGACGGCTCGTTGAACGTCCTCTCACCATCGGGATGATGCAGTAGGAGCAGAAGTTGTTGCAGCCGTCGTGGATTTTGATGAGGCTGCGGGTGTGGAAAGTATCGAAAGCGGGCTGGTAGCTGAACAGGTCGCGGTCGTATCCCTCGGGGTCGCTGTGGCCTGTGCCGAAATGCTCGTCGATGATCTCGAACAAAGCGGCTTTGCGCTCATTGTCGATGACATAGTCAGCGATGCCAGATTGCAGCAGTTCTTCTTTCCTATGGTTCACCATGCACCCCGTGACGGCAATGAGTGCCTCAGGATGCTTCCGCCGGATCTGGTGGATGGCTTGGCGGCATTTCTGGTCGCTCGTATTGGTGACGGTGCAGGTGTTCACGACGAAAACATCCGCCGTGCTGTCGCCGTCGGCAATTTCATATCCCGCCGCCTTGAATCGCGATGCCAAAGCATCGGTTTCATACAGATTGACGCGGCAACCTAAAGTTTTGAAAGAGATTTTTTTGTTCATTTTTCAGCGAGAGATGCCTTTGATTATTCTTTTATGATTTCCCAATGGCCGCCTTTGTCGGAACCTACTCGATGGATGATTCCTTGCTCTTTTAACTTTTGGATGTTTTTGTCGACTCCACGTCGTGTCATACCAAGGAGAGTTGCCATTTCTGAAAGTGTGATATAGGGTGAAGTCATTATCAGTTCTAAGATTTTCTGCGAACTTTTCTGCGAACTTTTCTGCGAACTTTTCTGCGAACTTTTCTGCGAATTTTCCGTGGTTTTCTGTGAGTTTTTCTGTGAACTTTTGTCCGAATCTTTCTGTGAACTTTTCAATGTACTTTTCTCCGAACTCTCTTCAACTCTGTCCACTGGCAATACCAGTTCCACCTCATCCAAATCAATCTTGTTCTTCAACTCGGGCAAGTTCCATCCCGCTTGTTTCCAAGCGTTCAAAATGAGCGGGAAGCCCGAACCAAGGTTCTCTCCATACCCCACCATACGCAACATGTTCTGAATCTTGGGGTTTCGAGCGTATGAAACGCCACCTTCGTATATCTGCTGTAAAGGCAGCCGCAAAAGTCCTGGGTTGCGGAACACAAGTTTGTCGTCATGCTTCTCTATCCGCAATATTCCTGCTTCCATGACAAAATCGGAGTGGATGATGGCATTCGTGAAGGCTTCGCGCACTGCTTTGTGCTGAGGCGTGTCATCAACCCGCTGGATGCCTTCCATGCGGAAGGGTCTCGGAAGGTCGAAAGTCACTTTGGGTATCACCCGACTGAAAAACTGGTATAGGTTGTTTTCCCAACGGCCATCGTAAGTCAGCCTATCGCTGTATCGTTCTTCGCCGATGAGGTTGCAGAAATCAATGTAATCCATGCGGAAATTGTCGAAACGCTCTCGCACGGACAATCCCTTGCCAAACATCAGTAGGCCAGCCATTGTCAGACCTTCTTTTCCTGAATTCCTGTCTACAATATATCCACCAAGATTCTTCAAAAACGACTTGTCGTCAATCTCATTCCACACATGGCCTTCGTTCCTGTATTGGAACAAAGTGCGATAGCGATGCAATGAGTCAAGGTCGATGTCGTCCATGCCAAAATGTTCCATCAACAAGCCATCGTTGCCATCCTCGAAAGAGTCGCGAATCATGGCTTTTACCTGACGTTCGGTGCAATGATAATCCCCCTCGTGGTTGCGCCGAAATGTTCCTTTATACACATTGTCATTCAGATAGATAGGCTTTGCCCGCCAGTCGGCTTGTGGAACTTGGATGCAAACAATCTGCATTCCATCCATGCCTACGATTTCCACATCACTATTATTGAGAATGTTTTGATTCACTTTGTCGCTGTTGATGGTGTTCCAGAAATCGTTGACAATTTTCTGAGGGTCTTCAACGCCAGTGATTTGATACCGCTTTTTCGGACTTTTCTCCTTTAGGTCTTCATCGACACCCAATAAAATTACCCCGCCGATGGTATTGGCAAATGCCGAATAGGTTTCCCAAACCGATTTGGGAACCTCAGCCTTCGCCCGTTTGCACTCCAGCGTTGCCCGCTCGCCTTTTTGCAAGGTCTTTTTTATGGCGTTTTCGTTCATGTGTTTTCCTTTTTTCAGCCCACAAAATTACAACTATTCTTTTTCTTTGCAATCCTCTTTCATGGCAAATGCCCTAAAAACAGGGTCACTGCACCATTTCCAATTCAGGAAGGATGACCGTAGTGTCGTTTTCGGGGTCGTGCTGGAGAAACATGCAGTAATTTCAAGAATCTTGCAAGCAAAAAACCACTTATTCCATAAAATCAACCACAAAAATTACCACTTATTCCGTTTTTGATGATACCAACTCCCCCTCAATCGACAAAGGCGAAGCCGAAGTCACCTTAACATTCACGAATTGCCCGATGAGTTTCGTGTCTCTTGAAGCAAATCGAATGACGATCTTCCCCTCGGTGTGGCCGGTGAGGTAGCCGTTTTTGCGGTCGTGGCTCTCCACGAGCATCTTGACGGTCTGTCCGATGAGGCCTTGGTTATAGACGAGGCTGTGCTTCATCAGCTCCTCAGTGAGGCGGTGGTAACGCTGGCGTTTCACTTCTTTGGGTACATCATCGTCCCACTCGGCGGCCACGGCACCGGGGCGCACACTGTATTGCGCGATAAACGCCATGTTGTATTTGAACTCCTCCATCGCCTTGCGCGTGTTTTCAAACTCCTCCTCGGTCTCGTGCGTGAAGCCCACGATGATGTCAGTGAAGATGGTGGCCGTCGGGAGTTTCTCTCGGATGGTTTGGATGATATGCCGGTAGGTGGCCAAGTCGTGGTGGCGGTTCATGCGTTGCAGCATGTTCTCGTCGCCCGACTGGATGGGGATATGAATCTGCTTGGCGAGGCAGTCGTATTGCGCCATCACCTCGATGACGTCGTCCTTCATGTCGCGAGGATGTGGCGCGGTGTAATACACCCAAAACTCCTTGCCCGAGGCTTTGCCGAATTCACCCACACGGCGCAGAAGTTCCGTAAAATCAATCTCTTGTCCTTTTTTGTCCAAGCCGTAGGAATTGACGTTCTGTCCCAAAAGGGTGATGCTTTTGTAGCCTTTTTCAACGAGATCTTTCAACTCGTCCAAAATCTCCTCCGAGGGGCGCGACACCTCGCGGCCACGGGTGTAGGGTACGGCGCAATAGGTGCAGAACTTGTTGCAGCCGTTCTGTATAGGTATGAAGGCCTCGAAATCAGAGGTTTGCGTCGGCGTGATGGCCCAAAAATTGCCCATGTTGGCCGAGGGGTTGATTTTGTCGTCCTTGTGGAAAAGTGGTGCAATGGGTTTGACAACAGGCTGAATGTCAATTTCTTCTCCTATTTTCAGCGAGGCCGGCGTGACAATGCCGTATTGCCTGATCATGTCGGGCAGTTTCGGCAGGTCGTTCATGGGGAAGACGAGGTCGAAGAGCTTGAGGAACCGCAGGCGGTCTGCGGGCAACACGCAGCCCGACACGAAGGTGATGACGCTTTGGCGGTGCTTCATGGCGTTCCATTTTTCGATACGGCCATACACCTTGTCGATGCCTTTCTGCCGCACCGAGCAGGCGATAATGCCGAGGATGGTGGCCTCGTTTTCGTTGTCGGTCTCGACGAAGCCCATGCCGCGTAGCACCGTGCGCACGCGCTCGCTGTCGCTCAAGTTCATCTGGCAGCCTAAGGGGAGGAGATAGTATTTCATATTCGTATCCGTAGGGGCGGACCTATGTCTCCGCCCTAATAATTGTCAATTTCCAATGTTTAAATCAGCTTGCAAAAATACGTTTTTTCATTTAGCCGTAAATCAAATGAACAATGTCCCGCAAAATTACATCGCCTTCGTCAAATGTAGGAGCTGTTTTGGTGCTGCTTCCTTTCAACATTTGTTCAGCTTGCCCAATGATTTCAGTATCAAGGCAATCCGAGGCGATTTGAATATCGGTGATGAGGGCATTGGCCTCGTCGATTTGCAGGGCGATTTCAACGCCGCCCCATGAGAAACGGTCTTTTTTCGTAGTCTTGAACTGCTCCCAACGGCCAAAAAGGAAATTGTGCGACGAGATGTGCTTTCTAATGGCCTGAACTTCGGCATTATTAATAAAGGTGTCGAAATCAAGCATAATGGCCTTGTCGCCATAGACCTTTTCAAATGAATCGATTAAAGGTTGCTTGATGCTTTCTGAGGTCAGTTCGGGGACAAGTTCGCTCAGGTTGATGACGCGCGAGGCGACGCTTTTCACGCCGTTTTTCATCAATTTTGCCTTGTCGACGATGAGGTAACGCTGCATCATGGCACCGTCAGTCTTGATGAGGATTGTGCCGTGGTGCAAGTCGTTCTTTTGCCCTTTCGCGAAGGCGTTGCCGCTGAACTTGCGCCCTTCGCAGGTGAGGTCGTTGCGGCCTGAGATTTCGGTCTGCAAACCATAGGAGAGGAGCGCGTCCTGAATAACGGAAAGCTGTTTCCTCACATCGTAAAGCGACTTGTCAGCAACAAAGGAGAAATTGATATTGCCCAAGTCATGATAGACGGCGCCGCCGCCCGTGCCGCGACGCATCAGGTGACCACCTTCGTCAAGCAAAAGCTGGACATTGCATTCTGAATAGGGATTTTGGTTGTAGCCGATGACGACGGTCTGCTGGTTTTTCCAAAGGTACATGGTGACGGCGCCTTCCTCCTGATTGGCCGTGAGATACTGTTCAATAGCACGGTTGAGGAAAGGGTCGTATTGGGTACTGATGACGACTTGTAGCTTGTTCATAGGGCGAATAGATACTAAAAAAGCCCGCTTTTGACGGGCTTAGATTTTGTAGTCTCTCCGGGATTTGAACCCGAGTTACCAGGATGAAAACCTGACGTCCTGACCAGACTAGACGAAGAGACCACTTCGTGTCATTTTTGACGCTGCAAAAGTAGACAAAATTTCCTTATCTGCAACATTTTCATTCAAAAAAAATCTCAAAAAATATGTAAATTGTTGATAGTTAGTTTGATAATTATTCGAAAAGCATTGAGATTTGGAACAATTTGTTGCGCAATTGGTCGATGGGGGCGGTGTAAATGAAGGCTTCGCTCTTCACGATGTCCAACAAACCGTAGCTCATCTTCACTTCGATGCCCATTTTGAACCATTGGTTGTAGATGTCGAAGCCGGCACCCAACTCGGCAGCGAAATCGAAACGCTTCGTGACAAGGTTGTTGATGAATTCCTGTCCGTCAGGAAAAGTCTCCTTGTTGTCTTTCTGCGAAGCCAAGTCGAGTTTGGGGTTGATGCCGCCCATGATATAGGCCCCGATGTTGTTGTATCGTTTCGAGCGGTACTTGATGTTCAGCGGGAACTCGACAAAAGTGGTGCCGATGGATTTGGTCACGGTTCGCAAATCGGTGTTGCCGTCAAGGCCTAGGATGGCGAGGTTGTAGCGCATTCGACGTTCGCTGAAGCTCAGAGAGGGAATGAAACGAAGGTCGAAATAACGCCCGAGGCGTTTGCTGCCGATGATACCCACCGTGAAACCGGGTGTCATTTCCGTTTCTACATTGTAAACGTAGATGCCTTGGGTACTGGGTACGCTATAGCTGCCCGCTGGCCACGAGTCGGCAGGCCTGAGATCGTTTTGGTAGTTCTCCACTGTTTTGAGCGTGTACATCATCTCGTTGAAGGCCAGCAGGAAACCGAAATGGTAAGGCTCCTGCTCGTATTTGGGCAAATAGTGGATGACCCTTCTTTGAGCCTGTGCCGGAACGGCCAAAACCGTGAGCAACAGCACAATGGCGGATATTTTCAATGCTTTTTTCAAGGTGATTTTGTTTGATTATTGTGGATAACGATAATGACGGTCTTTTATTGCGGGATTTTTTCAAAAAATTATTCCTCGTTTTGAATGACATGAATATCGCGTTGCGGGAATGGGATGGTGATACCGTTGGCGTTCAAGGCATTGTAAATCAATTCCTTGGCGCGGTCAGCATAGGCGATGCGTTCTGCCGCAAGGACGAATTGCTTCACACTGATTTCGACACCGCTTTCGCCAAACTCGCCGAATACCAAGTAGATGCCTTTTTTCGGTTCCACCAATTCACGTCCATAGGCATCTTTGGTGCGCAACACCTGCATGGCATCCAAAATGATTTCGCGCACGCGCTGGATGTCGGTGCCGTAGGCTACGTTCACCGTTATCTTGAGGAACTCGTAGGAGTTGCTCTTGGTCAGGTTGGTGAAACTCTTGGCGAACAGGTCTGCGTTCAGGAAGGAAACCGTTGTGCCGTTGACGGTCTCCACTTGGGTACTTTGGTAACTGATGTCGGTGACTGTTCCACGCACGCCATCGCATTCAATCCAGTCGCCGATTTTCAGACGGCCCGTCATGAGTTGGATACCGTATATGAAGTTGTTGATGATGTCCTTGAGAGCCAAACCGACACCAGCAGAGAAGCCGCCTGCCACAAGGCTCAGTGAACCTGTCGGGATGTGCATCGTGATGATGGCGATGATGGCATAAATCATCCAAACCATCACACTGATGAGGCTGTTGCCCAACGAGAGGTTGATTTCGTTCTTGCGGATGCTTTTGCAGTTGTTTTTGCGGAGATATGCGGAATAACGACCCTGCCGCCAGAGGTAGTGGATGGCATTGTTTGCATAGCGAAAAATGAATACGAGGCATGACAAGAGGATGACGCCATAGAAAGAAAGTCTGAACGTATCATCGCCTTTCGAATTGGTGAGATGGAGGAAAGGCTTGTAGTATAGGGTATAGTAGAGGTCGTCGAAATCAAATATGTCAAGACCAAGATGGAAACAGAACGGGAGCGACATCAGCGCAAGCACGGGAAGCACCACTTCTTTAATGAGGTCGTAGAACCAAGTGGCACCGAAAAGCAAAGCCTCCTTGTCTTCTCCGCTTACGTAAGTGATATGCTCGCGGTAATGGTCGATGCGGCGTTTCATCCGCTTCTTCTTATAGCGGGTGATGAGGTGCCAGATGGTGGTCATGGTGTGGAAGGCGGCCAATTGGAAATATCCCCAAATCAGTATCAGTAAGGCGGCGAAAATGAAGCCTGCTATGGCTAACAAAAGTGCGATGGATGTAACGCAAAGCGAGGCCCATCCCATGACGCGGTCGCTCTTTTCGGCAAGTTTGCCATGCTGGAGGCAGGCAAAGAGTTGCCAGATGAAAAAGACAATCAGCAGCGGCGGGAAGATGAAGTTCAGCATTGAATTGGGCAAGAAGATGGAACGGCAACCGATGACACCTATGGCCATGAAGATGGTCGGCCGGTAGAGTCTCACACTGTTTTTGAGTTGTTCCGGCTTCAGCCTGATAAGCAGTGCGGCTATGATGGCAGCGAGCAACCACATGAAGGTGTTGGTGAGCCTGATGGCCTTCTCGTACATGTCGTTTTCGACAAAATTGGAGGAGTTGTTGAAGATGACAAAAACCAAGATGCCAGCCAGCAAGGTCAGATAACGTCGCTGTTCTTTGGCGACGGCTTTCTTGACGGGTTTGACGAAATGGAAAATGGGCAAGAGAACAATTGCGGTTATGAGCCAAGCAAACAACAACCCGGCAAGCATGAAGACGATGACGAAAAGCAAAGCCAAATACTCCCAATTGGTGTTTTCCAACGAATCCTTTTCTTCAACTTCGTCCGATGGAACTGCTACGGCATTTGTCGTGTCAGTCGAGGCGGTCAGTGTGGAATCTTCCGAGGATAGGGGTATGGGAAGCACGTCGGTAATAGAAAGGCTGTCGGTGATGGAAAGGCTGTCGGTGACTATCGGGGCAATGGCAACAGTCAAGGAGTCAGACTTTGGAATGGAGTCTTCATAAAGGCCATATTTGTTTATTACGTCTGCAACGGCCTCATTCCAATACCGTTTCGGGTCTGAAAGGATAACAGGCCAAGGGGTTTGTCCTTCGATGAAGATGCGGGTTTGCAGCAGTTTGTAGTATTTCTGTGCATAGTCGTAGGATTCCTTTAGGCGCAGGTAGACTTCCTCATAATGGATGCTGTCAGCCATGATGACGGTTCGGCTTTCGGCATACATCTTGAGCAGTTCGGTGGCAAAATAGATGCAGGTGTCGCGGTCGCGCTCGCCTTTCTTGTCGAGGACAAAGACCCTCGCAACGGAGTCTGTTACGTTTTGTGCTTCGGCCATGAGGTCGATGATGTTGTTTCTGTTGAGTTTGAGGTGCTCGTGCAAAGTGTCGTTGTGGAAGGCGAGGCTGTCGGGCAGGTTCTTGATCTTTACAATCTCTGGAGGAAGCCGGCGCAGCGACTCGATGAGGCGGGCGTAGCGGTCGATTTCGATGTCCAAATTAATCATGATGCGATCGTAGGGCGTCTTGTCCTTGGTGAATTCTTCAAACTCCTTCTTGACCTTTTCCAAGGCGAAACAGAGGTCGAGCGTGTATTCCTGTTTCTGCGAGTAGAGGCGCAGAGAAAGCTCGTTGCACTCTTTCATGATGTCCACCATCTTTTGGTGCTGGTAGTCGTAATTGCTTGTGATTTTGTCCTTTGTCAGCGACATTTGGAGGTATTCGCGACGCAAGTCGCTCCTCAAGGCTTGAAGCCTTTCGTTGAGGGTTTCGACAGACTCGTTCTCAGCGAAAAGCGGCACGACGATGGCCAAAACCGCGATAATGATGGTTAAGTATCTCTTTTTCACGTTGTTTCAGTTTTTCCGTGCAAAAGTAGGGAAAAAAACGATTCATTTGCTTTTTATCACCGAATAAAGCGTGGCGATGCCGTGGCCGAAGTGTCGCATGGTGCCTTCTATCAAGCCCGAAGAGGAAAGCGTTCCCAAAAAATCCAAAGGTTTGGGAAATCGTTCCACCGATTCAGGCAGATAGGTGTAGGCACTCGCGTCTTTCGAGACCCATTTTCCGATTTTTGGAAGTATATGCTTGAAATACAGGGTATAAAGTTGCTTGACGGGAAACTTTTTGGGCATCGAAAACTCCAAGATGAAGGCCATTCCGCTGGGTTTCAGCACACGATGGATTTCCGAAAGGCCTTGCTTCATATTCTCGAAATTCCTCACACCGAAGGCCACCGTGACGGCATCGAAACTATTGTCCTTGAAAGGCAGTGCGGCAGCGTCGCCCAATTGCAGTTTGATTTGGTTTTCAAGACCTTTTTTCCTGACTTTCTCCATTCCGATTTCCAACATCTTTTCTGAAATGTCTACGCCGATGATATGCACCTGCGGATTGCGTTTCGCCAAAGCGATGGCCAAATCCGCTGTGCCCGTGGCGAGGTCGAGGATATTATTAGGATAAAAATTGGCCACGATTTTCGCGGTTTTCCGCCGCCAAATCTTGTCAATATTCAGTGAAAGCAGGTGGTTGAGTCGGTCGTATTTGGGCGAGATGCGGTCGAACATGGCCGCGATGGGGGAATCACTCATGGCCGACCAGTTTTTTGATGATTTGATTTGGTGTGATGCCGTTCAAACAAGCATAATCGCCTCTGAAACAGGGCTTGTTGCCGTAAACCGAGCAAGGCCGGCACGGCAAATCGAGTTGAACGCAATTGCTTGGGTTTTGGTTCCAACCTAAAAAGCCCGCGTAAGGATGTGTGCCGCCCCAAATGGAGACGACCCGCGTCCCGACCAACGAGGCCAAGTGCATGTTGGCGGAATCCATCGAAAGCATCACATCCAACTGGCCCATCAGGGCAAATTCACCTTTCAAACCTTGCTGATTTTGTGCGGCTTGCACATGCGGATATTTGGCGCAAAGTTCCGCGATTTGCCGTTTTTCCTCCTCACCACCGCCAAAAAGGAAAATGCTTGTATTCTCCCTCTGGCTCAAAGCCTTGATGACATCCTCCATCTTCTCCAAAGGATAAACCTTGGCGGGATGTTTGGCGAAAGGCGCAATGCCGATCCAAGTCTCGTTGGCTGGTTTTTGCCTTTCGCAAAAGTCTGAATAGTCAAGTTTTACAAATTCTGGTTTGATTGGGAAACCCAATTGTCCCAACACTTTGGCATAACGCTCAAACGAAGTGGTCTGCTGCTCGAAAACCTTGTTTTTTTGTCTGGTTAAGGCCTTTTTGCCTTTGCGCCCCTTGTCGATTATGGCGACTTTTTGCCCTCGCAATTGGTTGTCCAATCTCAGATATATAGTGCGTATAACATTATGGAAGTCAGCAATATAGTCAAAATCTTCAAGGTGGTAATCTTTTCGCAAACGTTCTAAGCCCAACATACCTTTGTGCCGTCCTTTCAGGTCGGCGGCGAGGAAATGTACATTTTTTGGTAATTGCTCAAACAAAGGTGCGGCCATTGGTCGGCTCAACATAGTAATCTCCAAATCAGGGTATTGCACGGCCAAATCATGGACGACAGGCACCGTCATGGCGATGTCACCCAAGGCCGAGAACCGTATGATGAGGAGTTTTTTCATTTTTGCCCGTAGAGCACGGGGTTGAGGTTCGGGTCGTTATACATCTTCATCTGCTTGTAAACCTTCATCACCTTCTCGCCGCTTTTGTAACACTCCATCAGTTGGTCTATGGCGGTGCAGAGGTCGGTGTTTTGTTCCTGCAAAACGCGCAGTTTTTCCTTGCATTTCGCTTTGTGCTCCTCGCTGACATCAGTGCGTTCCACCTCGGCCTTCATGTGATAAATCTTCAGTTGCAGAATTGAAAGGCGGTCGATGGCCCAAGCGGGACTTTCCGTGTTGAGGGTGGCATTGGGCTGTGGCTCTACGCGCTGGAACAGAAGCAGATAATAGCCGTCAATCATCTCCACAATGTCAGTCCTGTCTTGGTTCGATTTGTCGATGCGGCGTTTCAGCGCCAAAGCCTCCACGGGGTCGATGTTCGGGTCACGGATGAGGTCTTCCAAATGCCATTGCACCGTGTCAATCCACACCTTATTATAAAGGTACCATTCGATGGTTAGTTTTTCGTAGGGATTCTCGCATGGATGGTCCACATCGTCAAACTTGTGGTAGTCGGCGATGGCTTGATTGAAAATCGGGAGGATAGGCTCGGTGGAAAGGATAATCATAGCAGATGTTCTATTAAAAACGGGCCTTCGACAAGCTCAAGCACCTTTGACCTTCGTAAAAGCAAAGGACCCTGAGCCCGTCGAAGGGCCGACAATAAATAATTAGTGCAGTTTGGCCAAAGCAGCCTTAATGCGCTTCACGGCCTCGATGAGTTTGTCCTCAGAGGTAGCATACGACAGGCGGATGCAGTCGTCGTTGCCGAAAGCATTGCCGGCCACACAGGCCACATGGGCGTTGTAAAGCAGCCACATGCAGAGGTCGTCGCTACCCTTGATGACGGTCTCGCCGTCGGTCTTGCCGTAGAACGACTTCATCTCGGGGAACACATAGAAGGCACCAGCGGGAGTGTTGCACTTCACGCCCGGAATCTCGTTCAACAGTTTCACGAAAGTGTCGCGGCGGTGACGGAAAGCCTTCAGCATCTCTTGAATCTCCGTGGAGTTCTCGGGGCTGAGTTCCATGGCCTTGGCGGCGGCGGCTTGCGCGATGGTGCAGATGCCGGAGGTGATTTGGCCTTGGATCTTGTTGGTGGCCTTCACGATGGCCTGCGGCGCGGCGATGTAGCCGATGCGCCAGCCGGTCATGGCGTAACCCTTAGCCACACCGTTGACGAGGACGAGACGGTCCTTCAGGAACTCGAACTGTCCCATGCTTTCGTGCTTTTGCTCGTATTGGATGAACTCATAAATCTCGTCGGAGATGATGATGATGTTCGGATATTTCTTCAGCACCTCGGCGATGGCAGTCAGTTCGGCCTTGGTGAAGACGCTGCCGCTGGGGTTGCAAGGTGTGTTGATCATCAAGACTTTGGTCTTGGGTGTGATGGCCTTTTCGAGTTGTTCGGCCGTAATCTTGAAGTCGTGCTCGATGTCGCTTTTGATGATGACGGGCACGCCGCCAGCCAGCTTTACCATTTCAGGGTAGGAAACCCAGAACGGGGCGGGGATGATGACCTCGTCGCCGTCATTGACGACTGCCAGAAGCACGTTGTTGATGGCCTGCTTGGCACCGTTGGAAACCAGCACGTCAGTCTCTTTGTAGTCGAGGCCGTTGTCGCGTTTCAGTTTGTTGGCGATGGCTTTGCGTAGCGCGGGCGTGCCGGGCACGGGCGGGTAGTGCGTGTCGTTGCCGTTGATGGCGTCGATACCGGCTTGCTTGGCCGAATCGGGCGTGTTGAAGTCGGGTTCGCCGATGCTCAGGCTGATGACGTCGATGCCTTGGGCCTTCAGTTCGCGGCTCTTGTTGGTCATGGCCAGCGTTGCCGACTCAGCCATGTTCAAAACTCTGTTGGAAAGGATGATTTCGCTCATGATTTATGTTTAAATGTTGATTGTTTGATTGTTTCCTTAAATAATTGCGCGCAAAATTAGGCCTTTTTTCGATAGGGTCGGCAGAATAACGCGAAAATCATCACGAAACCCAAAACCAAAATCGGAAAAAGTCCCATTTTTGACCCATGAATTTATGGAAAAAGTCCCTTTTTTAGGCTAAAATTTTCGGAAAAAGTCCCTTTTTTGGACGAAAATTTATGGAAAAAGTCCCTTTTTCTTGCGGGAATGAATTGATTTATATATTTTTGCGGCAAAATTGATGAATCATGCTGTACAGGAAGTTTGAAAAGCGCATCGAAGAGTTCTTCCGTAAGGAGCCGAACAAGATTCTTTTAGTGAACGGCGCCCGACAGATTGGCAAGTCGTACCTCATCCGATATGTCGGCAAGAAAATGTTCAAGAACTACATCGAAATCAATCTCAAGGAGGACAAGGAAAGCCGTGGAATCTTCGCCACCGTGAAAAGCACGAACGATTTCTATATCCAGTTGGGTGTCATTGCTGGCAACCGCCTCGGCACGAAGGAAAACACTTTGGTCTTTTTGGACGAAATCCAAAGTTATCCCCATCTGATGACAATGCTGAAGTTCCTGAACCAAGAAGGACGATACACCTATGTGGCCAGCGGCTCGCAGTTGGGCGTGGCCTTGATGCAAACCGCTTCCATCCCCATCGGGAGCATTGCTATTGAGGAGATGTATCCGCTTGACTTTGAGGAATTTTTGCTTGCCACGGGTAGCGGACAGGAAGCCATTGATGGTTTGAGAGAGAAATTCCTTACCGGAGAGGCGTTGAACGAATCCCTCCACAACTATATGTTGCAGCAGTTCAAACTCTATTTGTTGGTCGGCGGACTGCCCGAAGCCATCAACAAGTTCTTGGAAAACAGGAATATTGCGCAGGTGAGGAAGGTGCAGCGCGAAATCCACAACCTGTACAGAATCGATGCCTCGCAATACGACGCAGAGAAGAAACTGCTCATCCGAAAGATTTACGACATGATTCCGTCCAACATGGAGAACAAGAAAAAGCGGATCGTGGTGAAGCGCGTGGAAGAAACCGGCAGCCACAAGCAGTTCAGCGACTACGCCGACGAGTTCGAATACTTGACCAACTCTGGTATTGCCCTTGCCGTGCAAGCCATTAGCAACCCAAGGTTTCCGCTGCTGCAATCGGAGAACAAGAACTTGCTCAAACTCTACATGAACGATGTGGGCCTGCTGACAAATCTTCTGTATGGCCTCAATATCAATGCGGTGTTGCGCGACGAGCGCAGCATCAACCTTGGTTCGGTGTATGAAACAGTGGTGGCGCAAGAACTTCACGCCCACGGCTTCGCGCTGCATTATTACGACAACAAACAAAAGGGCGAGGTGGACTTTCTGATTGACGATTACGAGCATCTGACTGTGCTGCCCATCGAGGTGAAGTCGGGCAAAGACTACACTGTGCACAGCGCCCTCAACAATTTCTTGAACACGCCCGACTACCACATCCAAAAGGCCGTGGTTTTGAGCAACGAAAGGGAGATTTCGGTGAAAAACGGGATTACTTATCTGCCTGTTTATTATTGTATGTTCTATCAGCGGGATTTTGTGCGGGATGAGGGGGCGTTGGTGATTCCGGAGATAAAATTATAATCCTCAACACGCCTGATTTTCCACCTCTGTTCTCAAATCATCCAGTATTTTGCCGTTATAACTGAAATATTTTGCACCTTGATAGGCTCCTGATGTATTTCGCTTTTCAATTGGCATAAATGTTCCCACAAAAGGTGACAATTTGTATATTCTTCCTTCGTATTCTATTTGGTCATCCCCAGCGACTCGCACTTTGATACCTGTTGGAATAAAAGTCAGCATTGCGCCAATTGGAATGTTTACCATGCTAAACTTGAAACGAGGCCTCATCTTCTTATGAGGTTCTTCTTCGGGTGTTTTTCCATCATGTTTCTGGATGGGTTGATTGTCCTTATAAAGAATCACTTCAGCATCGTCGATTGTTGAGGCAATATCATTAAAGATGTCAAGAGCCACTTTGGGATCAACGTTAAAGAACTCGCGATTTTGACGAATGCGCAAATCTGTAAGACGATCAATAGTCTTATGAACCAATTTTTCAACCTCATTGTATTTGCAGGTTTTCATGGTTGCAAAAATCTCAAATGGCAATGGAACAGCCGTATTGTCCAATTCCTTGGAACGCACATCAACAGGGCGCGCGCTTTTTCCAATTTTCACCCAATCTTCCTTGAAACTTGGATTCGTCAAAATATACACATAACCTTGTTTTGAATTGTCTTGCATGGTCGTATGTTTTATTGGCAGCAAAATTACAACTTTTTCATTTGATTAAAACTCAATGGAAAAGAAAATCTTATCGATTTGAATGCCAAAGAGCCTACAAATAACCCGCATAATACACCGGCAAGCAAGTAACAATTTCGTCTTTCTGATAGTCTTTGGTATAAAGCAAAATGCGTTCGCCAATGCGGGAAGGGTACTTTTTGCAGAACTTTTCCCTATTTCAAAGGATTTTGCGCTTCAACGAAAATTCTTTACCTTTGCAGTCTGAAACGATAGAGAATTATGACAGCGGAAGAATTGAGAGAGATTATTGCTTGCGGTGAGACCAGCAAAGTACATTTCAAGTTGATGTTCAGCACGGCGAAGCAGATCGCTGAAGAGATGGTGGCTTTTGCCAACAGCAAAGGGGGAATGATAGTGTTTGGCGTGGAGGACAAAACGGGTCAGATTATTGGACTGTCGTACAGCGAGATACAAAAATTATCAAACGAAGTTTCAACGGCCGCCAACGACCAAGTGCGCCCTGTGATATATTTGGAAACAGAGGTTGTGCTCGTTGAGGGAAAACGTTTGCTTGTCGCGTGTGTTCACGAAGGCAGCAACAAGCCTTACAAAACCCTTGGCGGCAACATTTGGGTAAAGCAAGGTTCGGACAAGCGTCGCATTGTGGAGAACAACGAGATTTTGTCGCTGTTTCAGGCTTCGGGGAGTTATCATGCCGACGAGGCTGTCATTGCGGGCACCAGCATGGCCGACCTTGAAGTGGCTTATATTAACGACTATTTTCAAAAGGTGTATGGCAAGCCGAAAGAGTCGTTTGGGATGCCTGTCGATAAACTTTTGACGAGTTTGGGCATTTTAGGAAACGGCGGTCAGGTGACTCGTGCGGGAATGTTGTTTTTCGGCCAATATCCTCAAATGAGGATGCCGACTTACACCATCAAGGCTGTTGCTTATTATGGCAACGACATTGGTGGCAGCGATTATCGCGACAGCCGCGACATCATTGGAACTGTTCCAACGATGTTCCGTGAGGGGATGTCGTTTTTGAAGTCGAACTTGCACCATTTGCAGGCTGGGCAAAACTTTAACAGCGTGGGCAAGTTGGAGATTCCCGAGGTGGTGTTGGAGGAGTTGCTTCAAAACGCTTTGGTGCATGTGGATTTGTTGGGGTCGGCGTATATTCGGTTGTTGGTTTTCGACAATCGAGTAGAAATCATCAATCCGGGCAGTTTATTCGGCGGTTTGACCGTTGAGGACATCCGTTTGGGAAAATCGAAACAGCGCAACCAACTTATGGCTGATTTCTGTGCTCGGACGATGATTTACCGTGGTTTGGGTTCTGGCATTCCAAGGGTGTTGAAAGAGGATGCCAAAATTGACTTTGTCAGCGATGAAGGATCGAGTGATTTCAAGACCATCATTTGGCGGAATACTGAATTTGAATTTTTGGAGGAAGAATCGTGGGAAGGCGGTTCATTCATTGCTTCCGAAGGTCAATTATATGGCAAGAAAGGTCAATTAAAAAGGAAAGAAGGCGCATTAAATACCAAAAATGGTCAATTAAATGATAACATTGGTACATCAAATGTTAATAATGATAAATTAAAAATTATAAATGGTCAATTAAATAAAAGTCAGGAGGCAACATTGGCGTTTATTACTGACCATGAGGGGTGCAACACGACTGGCATTTCTGAAGGATTGTCTAAGCCTTTCAGAACAGTGGATAAGCATGTCCGTGTATTATTGCAATTGGGTATTATTGAACGCCGTGGTAGCAAGAAGACAGGAGGGTATTATTTGACTAGGGATTAAGTAAAAATGTGTTGAAGCATTGAAAGAAAACCTACAAATAACCCGCATAATACACCGGCAAACAAGTAACAATCTCGTCTTTTTGATAGTCCTTGGTATAAAGCAAGATGCGCTCGCCAATGCGGGAAGGGTACTTTTTGCAGAACTCGTCCAAGGATTTGTGGGTCTTGTAGCCTGAAGATTTCACCTCTATGGGAACGATTTTGTTACCTCGCGAAAGTAGGAAATCCACCTCGTAATTATGGTTGTTGCCATCGGGGAAAGTGTAGTAATACAGGCTGTTTCCCGCAGTGGTCAGCATTTGGGCAATCAGGTTTTCATACACATAACCCAGATTCGCCGCAAAGCGGTCGGAAAGCAATTTGCCATAGACGGTGTTTTCGGTGTAGTCCTTGTCCCAAAAGGCCAAAGTAATGAACAACCCCGTGTCGTTCATGAACATCTTGTATTTTGAATAGTCTTTGGTCAGGCCCAAACCCACATTGGGGTCGTTGGCATGATAGGCCAATGTCACCACCATGCTGTCCTCCATGTCTTTAATCACAACGGCAGTGGTTTCGGTGGCGCGGCTTTCCGTGGCACTCGAAATCATGTATCTGTTGGCGTTGCTCGAGAGTTGCGCGGGAATGTCCATAAAGATTTGCGAGGCCGTACCTGTCGCGTCAATCTTCCTAAAATCGTCGTCATACAGCATAATGATTTCGCGTTTCTTCTCGTCCACCTGCTGCAAGTTGTTGGTCTTGTTATAGGTGTCAACCGCCTGCGGCATCCCTCCAACAAGCATGTAAAGCCTGAGGTCGCGCATCCATTTGCGATGCACGGCCTGCCCCATAGGTCGTTTCATATCGAAAGCCTGTCGCATGAAGTCGGGCGAAACATTGTCGCCAATCGCCCAACGGAATTCGTCGAAGTCCAAAGGATAGAGTGTCAGACGGGTTTCCTCGCTGGGTATGAGGATGTTCTGCACATTTTTCTTGATGGAAAGCAGCGACCCTGTTTCAATGTAGTCATACCTGCCATCCTTCACAAGGTGCTTGATGGCTTGTCTTGCCAAAGGTTGAAGCTGCACTTCGTCAAAGATGATGACCGATTTGCGTTCAATCAAAGTGACATGGAAAAGGTTCTGCAAGCGGAAGAAAAAGTAGTTCAAATCCATCATGTTCTCAAAAAGTTCGACAATTTCCGTTGAAGTTTCGGAGAAATCAATGAGGATGTAGGATTCATATTCGTTTTTGGCGAATTCCTCCACCAAAGTAGATTTGCCAACCCGTCTTGCACCCTTCACGAGCAGTGCGGAACTGCCTTTGCGACCTTCCTTCCATTGGAGCATTTTGTCATACAATTTTCTTCTAAAAATCATGGCTTGCTAATCTTTTGAAAATCCGTGCAAAAATACATATTTTTCAATTATCGCAAAATCTTTTTTGGATAAAACTGCACTTTTCGCAAAATCTTTTTCATCTGAAACGACATTTTTCGCAAAATCTTTTTCGCCCAAAACAGCACTTTTCGCAAAATGTTTGTCGATAAAAACGGTGTAAAACCTAAAAATCTCCCATTTTAAAGGATTTTGCGCTTCAACGAAAAATCTGTACCTTTGCCGCAAAATTCAAACGAACAATGAACACTTGGATAATCTATTCACTGATGGGCGCAGGCCTCTTGTTGATGGTCGCTGCTATGATACTCTTGTCTCGGCTAATTAAAATGAAAGACACCGAACTCCGCAATGGGAGCAAGATGGAACTGAAGGTGCAGGCTCTCAAAATCATCATGCCGTTGAAGGTGCAGGCCTACGAGCGGTTTTTACTCTTTTTGGAACGTGCACAACTGCCCCAGTTGGTGAAGCGCGTCTATACGCCGGGCATGGAGAAAGGTGCGTTCCATCTCCAGCTTTTGCAGAATGTGAGGGAGGAGTTTGAACACAACCTCGCCCAACAGTTGTATGTTTCCAGTTCCACTTGGAATGCCGTGGTGAACGCCAAGGAAGAACTTGTAAACCAAATCAATACGACTTTCGAGCAGTTGAAGGACGAGGAGGATGTGTCTATCATAGCGCAAAGCCTCGTGGCCTTGCCCAATCCCATGGTCGAGCAGGCTGTGGCCGTCTTGAAACGCGATTTTGAGAGGTTGTTGTAACCTGTTGGTCGGCGTTTAACTTTGTTGAATCTTCGATTTCGACAGGCTCAACGACCTTAGGCCCCTGAGCCTGTCGAAGGGCCGCCCCACAAACAATAAATGTTTTTATTTTCCGTTTTACGGTATCAAACACGCAATGGAATGAAATTTACCGCTACCCAAATTGCTGAGTTGCTTTCCGGAAAGGTGGAAGGCAACCCCAACGCAGAGGTCTGGAATGTGGCCAAAATCGAGGAAGGCGCGCCCGGAATGCTGAGCTTTCTGGCCAATCCGAAATACACGCACTACATCTATGAAACGCAGTCGTCCGTGGTCATCGTGAACGACGATTTCGAGGCCACGGCACCCATTCAGGCCACCTTGATTCGCGTGCCGGATGCTTACGCCTCGTTTGCCAAACTGCTGGCTTTTTACGATCAAATGAGCCAAAACAAGCAGGGCGTTTCATCGTTAGCTTTCGTTTCAAAATCGGCGCAATGTGGTGAGAACCTGTATCTTGGCGAGTTTGCCTTTGTGGGCGAGAACGCCAAAATCGGCAACAATGTGAAACTCTATCCGCAGGTGTATGTGGGCGACAATTGTGTTGTTGGTGATAATACGGTGTTGTATCCGGGCGTGAAACTCTACCGCAATACGGTGGTCGGGAAGAACTGCATCCTCCATGCGGGCGTGGTGCTCGGTGCGGACGGTTTCGGCTTCGCGCCGCAGCCCGACGGGCATTACGAGAAGATTCCGCAGGTGGGCAACGTGGTCATTGAGGACAACGTGGAAATCGGGGCCAACACCACTATCGACCGCTCTACAATGGGCTCGACAAGGGTGCATAAAGGCGTGAAACTTGATAATTTAGTGCATTTGGCGCATAATGTTGAAGTGGGAGAGAACTCGGCTTTGGCGGCCCAAGTGGGCGTTAGCGGCTCCACGCATCTCGGTAAAAATTGTGTCGTGGGCGGACAGTCAGGTTTCGTGGGTCATATTACTATCGCCGACGGCTCACAATTTGGTGGTCAAAGTGGCATTATGGGCAGCATTAAGCAAGAAAACCAACAGTTTATGGGCACGCCGATACAGCCCTTGCGCCAGTATCTGGTTTCCAATGCGCGTTTCCGCCACATTGACGAAATGGCCCGAAAGCTCGAAAAACTTGAAAAGGAATTGGCCGAACTAAAGGGTGAAAAAGAGGGAAAATGACCTCCCTTGATGTTTTTTTTTGGAGGTGATAGAATATTTCCTATCTTTGCACGTTTTTTGTGGAGAGTATCCACGAACATGATATTTTATGGAGAAACAATGTACGCTCAAAAATAGAGTCAGTGTCAAGGGAGCAGGGCTTCATACCCGCCAGTGCGGCACCCTCACCTTCAATCCGGCTCCCGTAAATTCTGGAATCCGTTTTCGTAGAATTGACCTTGAAAACCAACCCATTATCGAAGCAGATGTCGACAATGTCATCGATACCGCCCGTGGTACTACCCTCGGCAAAGGTGGTGTGAAAATCTATACCGTCGAGCATGTTTTGGCTTCGTTGCGGGGCATGGGTATTGACAATGTGATGATTGACATTGATGTGGAGGAGACGCCCATCATGGACGGCAGTGCGAAGCATTTCGTCGAGGCCATCCATCAGGCGGGCATCGTCGAGCAGAACGCGCCGCGCAATTATCTCGTCATTGAGGAACCCATTTCGTATCGTAATGAAGTCTTAGGCATCGAACTGCGGATGGAACCTTGCGACCACTTTGAAATCGACGTGAAGGTGAAATACAACACGAGGGTTTTGGACGAGCAACATGCCACATTGAACGACCTGAAAAACTTCGAGAATGAGATTGCGCCTTGCCGTACCTTTGTTTTCCTACATGAGTTGGAGACGCTCATCAGCCGTAACCTTATCAAAGGCGGTGACCTCACCAACGCCATCGTGTTCGTCAACCGCAACGTTTCCGCCGAAGAACTCGACCATATCGCGGCTTTCTTCAAGAAGCCGAAAGTCACGGTGAAAGAAGGTGGTATCCTCAACAATGTGGAACTCTATTTTGACAACGAACCTGCCCGCCACAAACTGCTGGATGTCATCGGTGACCTCACTTTGGTCGGACGTCCTATCAAGGGCAAGGTGACGGCAGTGAAGCCCGGACATTTCTCCAACACGGCTTTCGCAAGAAAAATCAAGCACACCTTATTATATTAAGCATGAACCAGCCTTTAGCCTATATCCATCCCAATGCCCGTATCGCGGAGGACGTGAAGATTGAGGCGTTCGCATGGATTGGCGAGGACGTTGAAATCGGTTCCGGCACTTGGATTGGCCCCAACGCCACCGTTATGGACGGTGCGCGTATCGGGAAAAATTGCAAGATTTTCCCCGGTGCGGTGATTTCGGCCATTCCGCAAGATCTTAAATATCAAGGCGAAACCACCTATTGCTACATCGGCGACGGCACAACGGTGCGCGAATCGGCGACGGTGAACAAGGGCACGGCGGCTTCGGGCAAGACCGTGGTGGGTAAGGATTGCCTGCTGATGGCCTTTACCCATGTGGCCCATGATTGCTACCTTGGCGACCATGTCATCATGGCGAATGCGGCCACGCTTGCAGGGCACATCACCGTTGACGATTGGGCTATTTTCGGCGGTTTGGCGGCGGTGAGCCAGTTCTGCCGCATTGGTTCCCATGTGATGATTTGTGGTGGTGCCTTGGTCAACAAGGACATTCCTCCGTTTGTGAAGACAGGGCCGGGCTATCCCGTGTGCTATGCGGGTGTCAATTCCATCGGCCTGATGCGTCGTGGTTTCTCGCGCGAGCGCATCAATGCCATTCAGGATGTCTATCGTGTGATTTACAGCGTGGGCATGAATATGACTCAATCCGTGCAGTACATTCGCGAGCATCTGCCGCAATCCGAAGACCGCGACTTCATCCTCAACTTTGTGGAAAGCTCCAAAATCGGCGTTATGAAAAATGCTGTAGGGAATGAGGTTTAAGCCTTTCCAATCACTTCTTTATAAGCTTCAAAAATCTGATTCCCAATGATTTCATTGGAGAAAGTATTGATGGCATATTGCCGAATGGCCTCGCGGTCGTATTCGTGGCAATGGTCAAGCATTTGAATCATGCCTTGCAGCAAAGCTTTCTCGTCGCCTTGCGGGATGAGAATGCCGCGTTCAGGAGAAAGGATTTCGGCGATGCCGCCCACGGCGGTGCTCAGCACAGGCACACCCGAAGCAAAAGCCTCCACGATGACGCAAGGCAGATTCTCGAAGTTGGAGAATAGCACGAAGAAGTCGGCCTTTTGGTAGGCTTCGGCCACCTCGGCGGAGGTTTTCTTGCCATGGAAAATGACGCAATCAGAAAGGTTGTGCTCTTTTACAAACGCCTTAAACTCAGGGGCTTCATAGTCGTGGATGACATACAGATCAAAATCGTCGCGCTGTTGGCGTAGCCTTTCGATGGTGCGGAGGATGCCGCTAAAGTTCTTGGCCTCATCGCGTAAAGTGGAGATGTGTAGGATGCGCTTTTTCTGTCCAGTTTTGGTTTCGTCCAAGCGGAACATATCCGTATTCACCAAATTATAAATCACCTTGAAACGGTTCTTTACGCCGTGGCCTTCCATGCAACGCTGTAAATCAAGGCTGACAGGCATGATAAGCTCGGCGTTGTTGGCAATTTTGACGATTTTCTTCTTCAATCCGCCGACCAAAACATTCTTATTTTGAGGCTGATAGATGGTCCAGTGTTCAGTCAAGACATATTTGTAGCCAAAAAGTTTTTTCCACAGCAAAGCCACTTGCCCAAGCGGATAGGTGACGTGCAAATGAATCAAATCAGGCTCAAAAAAGCGTTTTTTGATGTAGTTGAGGCCATATTGGTACATCCGCAGCATCTTCAGTTTGCGAATCGCATTGACCTTTGGCGGACGGATATAAATCTGCACATGGGTGTGGTGCGCGCCCTTTATCTCCTTGATATCGAATGATTTCGTCATGTTCTTGCTGTCGCAGACGGAGAGGATGACGGAATGGCAATCCTCGGGCAGCGCGTCAATCATGCGGACGCAGAAGTTGCCCAAGGTGGGGTCGTCGGGCGTGGGGAACCAACTCAGCAGATGCAGAATGTTCATTAGTTATCCAGTTATTCGGTTGATGTAGGGGCAGACCCTCGTGTCTGCCCTTTCATTTATTCAATTCGATGCGTTTTAATGTCAATCTCAAAGTATTTGTGTGGCGTTTCGTATGGCAGGAGTTTGTGAATGGGGAAATCCTCTGGCAGATAAACAGCGCATAAAGTATTGGAAACGTGGTAGATATGTTTGTGTTTCTCAGCGGGTGCACCGTCCAAGATGGCGGCCATCACATCCCAGCGGATGGTTTCGGGGTCGAGGGCGTAGTCGTGCCAAACGATGATGCTGCGTTCGTTTTTCAGGAGTTTGAAGCCTGTTTCAGTGTCCTTTTTCACGCTTTCATAGTGATGGTCGCCATCGATGAAGACCATGTCGTACTTGCCAAAATGTGGCGCGAAATCAAAGGTTTGCGAGTCGCCGTAAAGTTGTTTGACGTTGGCCAAATCTTTGCTGAAGAAACTATGCAAGTCGGCGTATAACTGGTTGTCCGTCAGTTTGATGATGTCTTCTTTCGGCAAGTTGAAGGTGACGCAGTTTTGGGCCACGTCGGCCAAATTGGCCACGCTCTCGCCGCGCCAGGTGCCGATTTCAAAGTAATCGTTCACCTCATAGCGTTTCGCTAAAGCTCGCAGCAAGGCAATGTCGATGGGCATGGTGGCGCCCGAAAGGTAGGCGTAAGGCTTGGCAACTTCGTGGAAATCAGGAAACAAAGTGTCGATTTCTATCACGGGAAGCCCGTCGTTGAGGCCGTATTTTTGGATGACTTCTTCCTTGTTGCTGCCTTCATCTTGCAAAACGAGGTTAAGCAGGTAAGGATGCCTGATGATGCGCCCGATGGCTTTGGTGAATTTCTGTATCTTATTCATTTTCTGTGTTTTGTTTCAAGAATTGTTGCTTGAGTTCGCCGATGTAGTTTTGTATTTCGCTCTTTCTCAAAATGAAGTCCTTGCCCTTGAAGCGCGATTCCTTGAGGAAGAAGACGAACAGGAATATCGCGTTCATGATGTACGACACTGCCGAGGTGATGGCCGCTCCCGTCACGCCGTAGCGCGGTATCAGCGTGAAGCCGCACACGAAGGTGGCGATCAATCCGCAAAGCGCTGCGAAAGTGTTCATCTGATAACGCCCGATGCCCGAATAATAGTGTCCGAGGATGAGGAAAATGCAGTAGAACAGCACACCCGGCGCGAGGATGCGGATGAGGTGGGCCATCTCGCCGAAGTCCTTGCCAAAAACGAAAATGTAAAACTCGGCGGGCAGCAGGCAGAGCACGAGCACGGCCAAGGCTGAAATGAGCAGACAGATTTTGCTCAAGTCGAGGGTGAGTTTTTGCGCGTAGGCGCGGTCGTCGGCGTTAGCGATGCGGGCATATTGCACCAAGGCGATGCTGCTGCTAATGATCCAGATGGCCTCGGCGAGTGAGACGGCGTTGGAAAATACGCCCACGCTACCCACATCGATGAATCGTTTCAGGAGGTAATAACTCAGGCGCAAGTTGAAGAACTGCACGAAATGACCAGTTTGGTTGAGGAAACCGTACTTGAACAGGTCTTTCAAAACAGGGCCATACTCGCGGTCTTTGTCGTGGCGCAGGTTGGCGTATTCCTTCCGTAACATCCACACACCCAACAAGAAAGTACCACCGTAGGCAGCATAAAGTCCGATGACATAGCCGTAGATGTCGGTCATTTTCAGCAGAATGTAATACGTGACCAAGGTCAGCACCAACAGCACGGGCTGGAGCAGGGTGTTGTAGTTGGCCTTTTGGATTTCCTCCTTTCCGACCAAGAAACGGAAATTGATGTTGCTGAGCGAGGAGATGAAAGAAAGAATGGCCACATGCAGAACCAAATCAGGCTCCAAGTCGGGATAAAAAAGCCAAATGGCAAGGCCCATCACCACTGCGATGAATGCCGCCCAAACCGTTGAAGCCACCAGAATCTTCTTGAACGAATGGCGCGGGGCAAGGTAGATGATGCTGGCACCACAGATGATGTCGGAAAAGATGAGGATGAACGAGATGGTGGCTAACAGCAGGGCTTGTGTGCCCTTCCCCGTGTCGCCCAAAGTTTGGGAGATGATAATGGCGATGAGGAAGTTGAGCGCGGCGGCCAACATCTTCGTTCCAAAGGTATTTAGGATTTTTTTGAACACGATGGGTTTTGTTTACTTTGCAAAAGTAGGAAAATAATGTTTATAGAACCATCCATTCTCCGTTGGAACGGCTACCTTTTCGAGTGATTAGCCCCGTCTCTCGTAAGATTTTAATGTCTCGTTGAATTGTAATCCAAGACACTTTGAATTGTTCTGCCAGCATATTGGATGTAATAGTTCCATCCGATTTTATCGCTTCATAGATTTTTTGTTGTCGTTCCGTCAAACTCTTTATATCATCCTTTATATCATTTACATCGCTCTTTGTAACATTGTTTATATCATTTTTTGTTTCATTCTGTTGGTAATCAACGGTTTTGTTTATATCATTCTTTGTGACATTTTTTGCATAGTCTTTTATTTTCAACTGGAGTTTTACTTGAAGCAAATCCGGTTGTTCAGTCAAAACGGGGCGCTCCCAATGCTCGTCCTGCCAAGCCTTTAAGATGGATGGGAAACCTGAACCGATGTTTTCGCCCAGACCAATCATCCGAAGCATGATTTGGATGTGCTGGTTGCGGGCTTTCGATTCGCCGCCTGCATAAATCTGTTCCAAAGGAAGTTTCAGCAGACCTGGATTGGTGAATATTAAGCCATTGTCCAACTTTTCCACTTTCAGGATGCCATTAATCATAAAATCGGCATGAATGATGCTGTTTGTAAAAGCCTCACGGACAGCCTTGTGCAAGGGTGTGTCGTCTTTGCGTTGCATTCCTTCCAACTTAAAAGGTCGCGGCAGATCTTGTGTCAAGCGTGGTGTGACCATTCGCATGAAGTTGTAGAGGTTGTTCTCCCAAGTGCCGTCGTAGGTAAGACGGTCGGAATAACGCTCGCCATATTCAAGGTTTGATTTGTCAATAAAGTCCAAGCGGAGATTGCTGAACCTTTCGCGGATGGAAAGGCCTTTTCCAAACATCAACAAACCTGCCATTGTCAACCCTTCTTTTTGCTGTTGACGGTCAACATAATAGCCTCCAAGTTGACGGAGAAAGCTTTTGTTGTCGAGATCATTCCAAATATGATCGGGGTTTTCCGTTTGGAAACGGCGACGGTAACGGTCAAGGGTGGGAATGTCTATGTCGTCCATTGTGTAATACTCAATAGGCAACTCGTCGTTACTTTCTTCATTAGAATCACGAAACATCATCCTCAATTCAACATCGGAACAATGATAGTCACCCTCATGGTTGCGCTTGTAAGTGCCTGTCATCCAGTTGTTGTTGATATACACCGGACGTAAATTGTAACGCGCCTGCGGGACGCGGATGCTGATAACCTCTTTACCATCAATTTTAATCATTTCCACATCCTCATCACGAAGCAGGTTTACGTTAACTTTCTCCTTGTTGTTGAGCATGTTCCATAAGTCATGCTGTAATTTGCCCGCATCTTGTACACCAGAAATAATATACCGTTTGGCATAGTCCTGCTCTTTCATGTTCTCAATTACACCGAGAAGTATAATGCCTCCGTATGTGTTGGCAAAAGCGGAATAAGTTTCCCATAACGAACTGGGCAGCTTGTTTTCGGCTTTCTTGCATTCCAATGAAATGCGCTCTCCTTGTTGCAGTAATGCCTTGAGGAAGTCTTTTGTCATTTCCGTCTTGTTTTGGTTTGGCAAAAATAGCAAATATCTGTTTTATTCTATATTTAAAGCATAACATCCCATGTGATACAATGCAACGCTCCTCCATTGTCAGCAATGTTCCTCATCTGAATTTGTCGGATTTCACAGTTTGGGAACGCGTCTTTGACGTAATTGAAAGCCTGTTCGTCTTCGGGTATGTCAAATGAAGGCATAAGAATTTTATTTCCTATTTGGATGAAATTGACATAAGCCCAATTCCAATCCGGAGACGGTTCTGCTACATTGAAAAGCATTTCTGTGACTTGGAAACCATGTTTTTCCAACTTTTGCTTGATTTCTTCTGCTTCTTTGGGGTCGGTGTCACGATGGTTTGACATCAATACTTTGTTTCCGCCACACCATTTGATGAAACCGTCCGAATGGCCATACACATCACCGGCTGTTTTATGCCATGGGATGATGATGACTCTTCTACCCAACTCGGTTTCTAATCTTGCTATGAATGACGGGTCATATTTCTCAACATGGTTTTCGGTAAAAACCTTATCGGTCATTACTATATAATCGCCGCAAGGAACCATGTTTCCTCCATCAATAATCATATCTGTTTCGCGGTAAGTGATGCCCAATGCCTCGCATGTCCTTTTGCAATCGGTAATGTATTTTTTATCTTCTTCCTTCTCCAATAAGTAATCTGGCCAATATTTGTATTTTAAGAAATCATTTTTGCTAAGTTGAATGGGCATATAGTCTCTCGCCCAGATGTCATTGGTGGAGTCCAATAGTTCCCAATGGATATCCATTTCGTCCATCAACTTGGTGAAACGAGAGAAGAAGTCCGAATCCTCTGTTTTTAGCCATTTGGATAGAAATACTATGTTTGTGTCTTGGTCTTGAATCATGGTGTTGTTTTTCCAAGGTGAAGCAGGATAATTTTTAGCAAGAATTCCAGCTATGTAATATCGGTATTCTTTTGCGCCAAAATCCCCTTTTACATGATACCTTTCTCTCTTTTTGATTTGCTGTGAATAGGAAGGCGTATGTTTAGGTTCTATATAAGGGTATATTGTATTTGGCGATAAAGCTTCATTGTCAAACAATTCCCATAAACACTTTCTTGGACCAAAGATACATTCCTTGGTGTCTTCATTCATGATACTTCTTATAAGGATGCCTCCCCCAAAGTTTTGTTTCTCATTACTATCGAATGTAATGTCGACACCGCTTTCATGGAGAAACCATCTTCCTCCCGTTTCGGTACGAGGATAAACTACTCTATCAGGGTGGTTATCATTATAAAAATAGAACTCAATTTCGAGAATCTGGTATGCGTTTGCTCCTTTTCTAATATGGCAATTGCCAAGTAATAGCTTTGCGATATTGTCGAAAGCTATTTTAATATCCTCGGTTGAAGATAAGTTATTTAACCTTGATAATTCGTGTTTAAGATTTTTCATTGTTCTTGTTTATTTAGGTATTGTTTCCAGACATTTCCACTGTAACTATCACTCTCAGCCACATTTCCTTGTTTATCAATCCTTCAAGCACCCAATAGGCACCACCATCACGCCGTCCTTGCGCTGGTAAGCGTAGCTGCCCAAGCCGGTCAGCACCATGAGGAATGAGGGCTCTTTCATTCGGGTGGTGTCAATCTTGCTGGCCAATTCTTTCAAGGTCTTGGCGCCTTCTTCCTCCAACTTGCTTCCTCCAAGCTTGATTTCCACTAATCCATAACTACCGTTGTGCAAATGAATCACAGCATCGCATTCGAGGCCGTTTTTGTCGCGATAGTGGAACACGTCTCCATCGAGTGCTTCCGCATAGACGCGCAAGTCGCGCACCGCCATCGTTTCAAACATCAGCCCAAAGGTGTTCAAGTCGTTCTCCAAGTCCTTTGGCCCCATGCCAAGGGCTGCTGTAGCCACGGAGGAGTCAACGAAATATCGGGTGTCGGAGGTCCGTATGGCCGTCTTTGAGCGCAGGTTGGGACTCCATGCGGGCATGTCTTCAACGACGAAGATTTTCTTCAGTGCCGTGATATAAGAGGAGATGGTTTCTTCGCTCAACGAACCTTCTTTGCTCGACGCGAGGTCGGCATAAATGGTGCTGATGGGCACTTGTCCGCCTTGGTTTCTTGCGTATGATCGAAGCAGGCGACGGGCGAAGGTCGCATCACGCACGACATTGTCCACACGAGAAATGTCGCTTTCGCACACGGCGTTCACGTAGTTTTGTGCTTGCCTCAACGCGGCCTGACGTTTCATGTTCAGCGAACTGGGCCACCCGCCTCGGCAAACCATGAAGCTCAAGTCGCTCAAGGAATGGTCTGGCGCGATGGCGACGTCATGCTGCCCTGCAAACAGACGGAGCAAGCTGACTTTTCCATTCGATTCCCCTGATTCCCAGAGGCTCATGGGGCGCATGGTGAGCCAGGCAAATCGACCTGTCCCCGTGTGGTGAATCTTGCTTTTGTCTGCGGGCACAGCCGATCCTGTAAAGATAAATTGCCCCGTTTTCCTACGCTGGTCCACCATAAACCGCGCCGCGTCCCACAACTGGGGTGCCAACTGCCATTCGTCTATCAACCGAGGTGTTTCGCCGTCCAACAGCGCTTCCGGGTTCTCTTCTGCGAGAAACAGGTTCTTCTCTATTTCACGAGGCCAGTCCATGTACAACACACTTTTGGCGGCTTGTGCAGCCGTTGTGGTCTTTCCGCACCACTTGGGACCTTGTATAAGTACCGCGCCAGCGGCTTCCAATTGTTCCAAAAGTAGTTTGTCTGCAATCCTTGATTTATATATTGAATTTTCGTCCATAATTTGACCATTTTTTATCCGCTGCAAAAATACTACTTTTTTATTGATTTACAAAGTTTTTTGTATTTTTCGTTCCGTCAGTTGGCCGATTTTCATTCCGTCAGTTGGCCGATTTTCATTCCGTCAGTTGGCCGATTTTCATTCCGTCAGTTGGCCGATTTTTTACCTCCAAATCTGCCCACTACAACTATCGCTCTCAGCCCCAGTAACCGAAGCTAAAACATTGGTTTTCCCTTCCGAACGGAGCAGGCCGAGGAAAGCAAAAACCAAGGCTTCCTTGTAGTCGATAATGGTCTTTTCGGGGATGACGACCTCGTGCGAACTGCGGGCTTGCAGGCGTTCGATGAGGAATTGGTTTCGTGCGCCGCCGCCGGTGACGAGGATTTTTCCTTTGGGCAAATGGCTGACACCCAGCGCGATTTGCAAGGCGATATGCTCTACGAAGGTGGCCAATAGGTCTTCAACGGATAAATCTTTCAGCAAGTCTTTTTGGTTTTCTTCAAAAAACTCCCTGCCCAAGGACTTAGGCGGCAACTGGCCGTAAAACGGATGCCTGTTCAGTCGTTTCAGCAAGTCCGTGTTGACTTCGCCGCTGCGGGCGAGTTGGCCGTCACGGTCGTAATCGAGGCCTTTCATTTGGGCGAGGTGGTTGAGGGCTTGATTGGCGATGCAAAGGTCGTAGGCGATGCGCTGGCCGTTTTCATCGTATGAGACATTGGCGATGCCGCCAATATTGAGGCAAATCTCGTAGTCGCTGAAAAGGAGCTTATCGCCGATGGGCACAAGCGGCGCGCCTTGACCGCCTTTGCTCACATCTTCGCTGCGGAAGTCGTTGATAACGAGGAAACCACAGGCTTTGGTCAATTCCTGCCCGTCGCCGATTTGCAGGGTGTAGTGCTGTTCGGGCTTGTGGAAAATGGTGTGCCCGTGCGAGGCCACGAAGTCAGGCAAGGCATTGTGTTTCTTGGCAAAAGTCGAGACTTGTTCGCCGAGATAACGCCCATAGTCCTTGTTCAATTGCACCAAATCTTTGGGCTGCTTGTGGAAGGCTTCGGAGAGTTGGGTTTTCCAAAAGTCGGGATAGGGGAGGGTTTCGGCGGCAAGGATTTGGAAATCATAATGTTCGCCTTCTTCTTTGAATTTGACAAGAGCGAGGTCGAGGCCGTCCAACGAACTGCCTGACATCAATCCTATGGCGGTGGTTTCTTTCATAAGTATAAACAATATGGCGGCCCTTTGACAGGCTCAAGGACCTAAACTAATACGAAAAGCTAAGGTCGTTGAGCTTGTCGAAACGCCGACTATAAGAATTGTAGTACCTTCTCCAATTGTACGCTATGGGAGCCTTTGATAAGCATGGTCTTTCCGCTAACGGGATGGCTTTCAAGATATTGACACAAATTCTCCACTTTGGCGAAATTCGTCCAATTGGGATTTTCATTATAAGCGCAAAAATTTGACCCAACCAAAAATGCGGCTTTGAATCCCAATTCCTTCATCAAACCGAGGATGTTGCGGTGCTCTTCTTCGGATGCCGTTCCCAACTCGCGCATGTCGCCTAATATTAATAGGTGTTGTTCTCCGCAGATGCTGGCGAAATTGATCAAAGCGGCGCGCATCGAGGTCGGATTGGCGTTGTAGGCATCCATGATGATTCGGTTGTGTTGGGTTTCAATCACTTGCGAGCGACTGTTGGTGGGTGTGTAAGCTTCCAAAGCCTCCACAATCTTATCTTCATTAACTTTGAAATATTGCCCTACGCCAATGGCGGCGGCCACGTTTTCAAAGTTGTAATTGCCCACAAGTTGGGTCTGAATGAGGTGTTTCTTCCAAACGACACTCAGATAGGGGTTGCATTGTCCGGGCGCGACAGGGCAGAAAGCTCCGCAATGTCTTCCGTAACTTATGCGTTCTTGTCCATCGGACTGTTCCCAAAGCAGCGGATTGCCTTGATTGACGAATACGGCCTTTCCATGTGCCTTGATGTGTCGGTAAAGTTCAGTCTTGGTCTTGATGACGCCCTCAAAATTGCCAAAACCTTCCAAATGTGCCTTCCCGATGTTGGTTATCAGGCCAATATCGGGGTCGGCGATGCGGCAGAGGAAGTCGATTTCACCGGGATGGTTCGCACCCATTTCCACGACGGCGATTTCAGTTTCAGGCTTGATGCTCAACAAAGTTAGCGGCACCCCGATGTGGTTGTTGAGGTTGCCCATCGTGTGGATGATGTTGTATTTCTTAGCCAGCACCGCCGAAACCAGTTCCTTGGTGGTGGTCTTGCCGTTGGTGCCGGTGATGCTGAGCACAATAGCCTTCATTTGCTGGCGGTGGTATGCAGCAAGGTCTTGCAGAGCTTTCAGCGTGTCGTCCACGATGAGGATGCGCTCGTGTTTCGGCAAGTCTTTGCGGTCGGCCACGACGAGGCTTGCCACGCCAGCTTCGGCCACTTGCAAAGCGAAGTCGTTGGCGTCGAAATTCTCGCCTTTCAGGGCGAAGAAAACAGCATCTTGCTCTATTTTGCGGCTGTCGGTGCTGACTTTGTAGGCCTTCTGGAAATGCTGGTATATCGTTTCGATGGCGTTCATGGGGTTGGTTTTAATGAAAGAAGCCGCCTGAATAATCAAACGGCTTCAATACTTATTATTTATGAAAAGACTTTGTTATTTTGCGAAGGAACTTCCCACTTTGTTCATGGCGCAACGGAAACCAATGGTTGATGCGGATTGGTTTTGGTTGAGGTAACGGCGTGTGCCGGGACTCAGGTAGTAAGGACCGTCGGCCCAAGAACCGCCTTTGTACACCCTCGATTCGTCGCTGATGAGGGTCGTACCGGGGTTGTCGTTGGTGGCAAACTCATACATTTCCTTCGTGAATACGCTTTGATCGTCTTGCGGGTCGCTCCAGCGGTTGCGGATGGCGGACATATAGTCACCGTCGTCGTAATTGGAGTTGAAGCTGGTGCGGTAGTTCTGACGCTTAGCGGCTTCTTCTTGCGGAATCGGCACCCTTCTGATGCGACCGAGAGAGTCTTTCTGGAGCAGGAAGCCTTCATCGTCGACGGCTTTCATGGTGAACACGTTACCACGGAAGGGGCTGTAGTCGGCCACATCTTCGAAGGACAGAGGACGATAGACGTCTTGGCACCATTCCGAAACGTTGCCAGCCATGTTGTAGAGGCCGTAGTCGTTAGGCCAATAGGAACCCACAGGAGCGGGCAGGGCTGCACCGTCGTTCAGGTTGCCGGCAATACCCATGTAGTCGCCGGGGCCTCTCTTGAAGTTGGCCATGAAACTGCCGAAGTATCTCTTGTTGTCGGTGCGGAGGCCGTCGCCGTTCCAAGGATACACCTTGCGCTCGCTGACGATTTCGTTGGAGGTGTTGCCCACCAAACCGACAGCGGCATATTCCCATTCAGCTTCTGTAGGCAGGCGGTAGGAAGGCAGCATGATACCATCTTCCATTCTGACGTTGCGGACGCCATCGCCACCTTTGGAGAGGTCCTTCTTGCCGTTCTTCACCTTTCCGGTGTATTGTCCGGCAAGGTAAGCGTCGGTGTTGAAGTTTTCCTCGTCCTGTTGGGTCGGGTCCCAATCGAGGATGCCGGCTTCAACGAGCATCAACTCGTTGACGCGGTCAGTACGCCAAGCGCAATAGTCGCTGGCTTGCACCCAAGTCACGCCGACCACCGGGTAGTCGTTATAAGAGGGATGGCGGAAATAAATCTCCACCATAGGCTCGTTGTACGACAAGCGGTCGCGCCACACCAAAGTGTCGGGAGCCGCGTTGCGCACGACTTGAGGATAATTCTGGCCATACACGCGCTTCAGCCAATAGATGTATTCGCGATAGTCCACATTGCTTACCTCGGTGCGGTCCATGAGGAAGGAAGGCACGGTAACCTTGCGTGGCGTGTTGTCCCACGAATAGGTGAGATTGTCGGTAGTGGCACCCATCACGAAGGTTCCGCCTTCGATGGCAATCAGGCCGGGACCAATCTCTTGGTCGTTGATTTCTGAAACCTCAAAACCACCATTGTTGGCATCGTTGTAGGCCCAACCCGTTGTGCGTGAGGACTTTTTGGCGCAAGACGCAGTGAGCAATCCTGCTAAAATGATGATGGCTAATGTCTTGAATCCTTGTTTTCTGTACATTGTCGTTAAATTTGTATCTATAACTTGACTGTTTCGTTTTTATTGTATGTGCTGCGAAAAAATTTCAAAAAATCACGCAAATTTAGGGACTTTTTTTGAAATCTGAGTCAAAAGCTTGAAAAAAATGTTTTTTGTGTCGAAAATTGAACCGATTGCAATAAAAAAGTCGTATTTTCGTTTCCTTAAATGATATAGTGTGTACTTTGAAGAAGTGTATATTTAAGAAATTGAATATCAGATAATAAGGATTTTATGCGTAATAAATCGTATTTGTTTTTGCTCTCGTTTTTGCTGGTCACGCTGGCCATGAGGCCGTTTTTGGCGGTCGGGCAGTTGACTTCAACCTATCCGATCCAACTGCAATGGAACGGGGTGGCCGTGGAGCGCAATGCCTACGACACCTTATCCTATATTAATCTTGAGTTGGGGACGTATGAAGGTGCGATGCCCGTGTTTTGGCAGGCTTTTCCGATTTACGATGACGAGGTGATTGTGAAGGCGGAATGCAGGAATGTGAAGACGGCTCCGCTGACGCAGGAGGAAATGGAAGTGGCAAAATCGTTTACTTATTCCGATGATTTTGAGGTGAATGCCATTCCGATTCGTTCGCGCGAAGAGGCTCTGCTCTCGGTGCGGATTGTACCTTTCCGTCAGGTGAACGGCCAATATGAAAAATTGGTTTCAGCCAATCTTTGCGTCACCTTGACGCCCGATTTGAAAGCGCAAAAATCGAATCCGACCTATGCCAATGAATCTGCGATGGCGCGTGGCGCATGGCACAAGATGGGCTTGCAGGAAACAGGTATCTATAAGTTGGGCTATTCCGATTTGGTTGATTTGGGCGTCAATGTCACCAATCTTGACCCGCGCACGATTCGCGTCTATCACAACGGCGGCGGCGTGTTGCCCGAAATGAATAATGTGGAGCGTCATGATGATTTGGTGGAGGTTCCCATCTATGTTTATGGCGAGTCGGATGGCCGGTTCGACAATGGCGACTATATCCTTTTTTATGGCCGAGGTCCTGTGTGCTGGAAAGCTGATGATGAGAAAACGGCTTACGTGCACGAACAGAATCCTTATGACGACTATGCTTACGCTTTTGTCGTGACAGGTTTGGGTTCAGGGAAGCGCATCGCCGAGGTGGCATCGCCGTCTTCCGCTGCCGAAGTCGTTGTCAACCAGTTTCTTGACTATCAGGTTCATGAGTTGGACGAAAGCAACCTGAACGGCACGGGACGCGCGTATTATGGTGACAAAATGGATGGCACGACCATCAAAACCTTCTCTTTTGGCTTCCCCAATGTGGTGGCTTCGAAGCCGTGTTGGGTGAAGACGGCTTTGGCTGGCCGTAACTATAATTCGGCCAATTTTGAGGTGTCCATCGACAATGTGAAGAAGGCGACTTATATCATCGCAACGACGACTTCGACGGGTTATGTTTGGGCCAACGAGGTGGGTGGCTGGGTCAATAGTTACCCGACGAGCGACACTGTGCGGGTAAGCCTCAAACACAACGCTTTGGGCACTTCGGTGTCGGAAGGCTATGTGGATTATGTGTTGGTTAATGCTTGGCGTAACCTGAAATATGCGGGGACTCAAATGCTGTTCAGAAATCCGGAGGCGGTCATTAATAATAAGGTGTATGAATACCAGCTTTCGGGGGCGTCGCAGCAGGTGAAGGTATGGAACGTCACCAATCCGGTGGCACCTTTCGTTGTGAAAGGCCAATTGAACGGTTCCACATTCAGTTTCAAGGTCAATGGCGACCCCAACAATGAGTTCATCGCCTTCAATGGCAATTCCTATTACACGGCAAAAGCCTTTGGAAAGGTTGAGAATCAGAATCTTCATGGCGTCAGGGATGTGGATTTCGTCATCTTGACTTATGCCGACTTCATATCGCAGGCCGAGCGTCTGAAAGCCATCCATAACCGCATCGATCCCGACCTGAATGTGTTCATCACCACGCCCGAATTGATTTACAACGAGTTTTCGTGTGGCGCGAAAGATATTTCGGCCATCCGCGATTTCTGCCGGATGCTCTATCTCGAAAGCACCCCGGGCCGCAAAATCAAGTATTTGCTGTTGCTCGGTGATGCCTCCTACGATTACAAGAACCGCAACGATGTGGTCGATTTCGTGCCTGCTTACGAGTCGGTGAAGTCATTGGATATGCAATCTACCTTTGTCACAGACGATTACTTCGGATTTATGGACGAAAACGAAGGAAGTATCTACGCTTCCTTGGCCGACATTGGCATTGGCCGGTTCACGGTGTCGACGCTGGCGCAGGCTACCCAGATGGTGGACAAGATTGAGCGTTACATCATGAAGGACGAGACGACGATGCAACCTTGGCGCAATGTGGTCACTTTCTTCAACGACGACGAGGCCGAGTTTGTGTCGAATTCAGAACGGATGTCGGAGTATTTGAAAACTGTCAATGGCGAGGGCATGGTGGTGGACAAGATTTATTTGGGTGCCTATCAGCAGCAGAGTTCGCCCGGCGGCGAGGTTTGTCCCGAAATGAACATGGCCATCAACAACCGCATGGAGAAAGGCACGCTCGTGTTGAACTATACGGGTCATGGCGGCGAGGTGCAACTGGCTGAGGAAAAGATTCTTCAGAGGAAAGATGTCGATTCGTGGCGCAATGCCCCGATGTATCCGCTGATGATTACGGGCACCTGCGAGTTCAGTCGCTATGACGACCACAAACGCACTTCCTTGGGCGAATACGCTTTCCTGAACCAATACGGCGGCATGATTGCCATGTTCACCACTTCAAGGGTGACTTACGGCCCCGACAATCTGAGATTTAATTTGGGCATCTACGATAAACTGTTCCGCGTCAACGGTGGCGAGCATTATCGCTTGGGCGATGTCTATCGCATGGCGAAGACCTTGGCCAATGTCTATGAGAAACGTTATGTTTTCTTCGGCGATCCGGCGTTGCGTTTGGCCGTGCCGATGTGGAAGGTGGAGACCCTGAGCATCAATGGACAATATCCGGGCTATGACTTGGATTCCATTCAAATCAACGACACCACTTGGGAGACCTATCCCATTTATCACGATACTATTGGCGCTTTACAACCTGTTGAGATTGAAGGCGTTGTAAAGGATTTGGATGGTCAGGTGGCAACGGGCTTCAATGGGGTGGTTCATGTCACGGTGTACGACAAGGAAACTGAGTTGACAGCCGTTTGTGTGAGCAAATACGGTACAGTTACCGAGGTGCCGTTTGAGTTGCACAACAGTATGATTTTCAACGGAAAGACAAAAGTGGTGAACGGCAGATTCAAGGTGGATTTCATCGTTCCGCGCGACATTTCGTATCGCTTTGGCCAAGGTTTGATTAATTATTACGCCACAGACTACAACGTGGAGGCCAACGGCAATTGCGATTCCTTCATTATCGGGGGCTTTTATGACGAGGCATTCGAAGACGAGAATTCGCCCATGGTCAGGTTGTTTATTGACGACACGCTCTTTGTGAGCGGTGGCATAACGGGCGAGAACCCAACTTTGCTGGCGTTTGTCGAGGACGAAAGCGGCATCAACACGACGGGTGCGGGCATCGGTCACGACATCATGGCCACCTTGACGGGACCTTCACGGAAATCCTACTGCCTCAACGACTATTTCGTTTCTGAAATCGGGCAACCGGGTAAGGGTGTCATCACGTTCAAGATGCAGGACCTTGCCGACGGCGACTATACCTTGACCTTGAAAGTGTGGGACATTTACAACAACTCAGGCACTGCCACTATCGACTTTACGGTGGTCAACAGCGGCGGGATGCACATTGAGAATGTGTTCAACGCGCCCAATCCTGTGACGGACGAGACCCATTTCGTGTTCGACCACAATCAGGTGGGCAACAACGTGAAAGTGGAAATCCATATTTTTGACATCATGGGGCGTTGGGTGACCTCGCTTTCCGAACAGGTGTCGGGCACATCGGCGCGCATTGCTCCCATTCGCTGGAATGGCTGTGGTGCCAACGGACAAAGCCTGAAAAACGGGGTTTACGTCTACCGTATTGTCGCCACCAACGACCAAGGCGAAACTGCCACGTTGGTGTCCAAGTTAGTAATAAGCAAATGATTAAGACTATGAATAGAAAAACGTTACAAATAATCGCTTTGGGCTTTTTGGCCTTGCTGCTGAAGGTCGATGTGGCCTCGGCTCAGGAAAACACCTACCAATCCGTGTTGAGCGAACACACTTGGCATCGCCTTTCGGTGTCCCAAGAAGGTGTTCACAAGTTGGATTACGCCACTTTGCAGGCTATGGGCATCGATATGAACACGTTGAATCCCAACCAAATCCGACTATTCGGGAACCCTTCGGGGGCTTTGCCTGAGAAAAACGCGGACGCGCGTCCCGACGATTTGACCGAGATGGCCATTTGGGTCGAGGGTGCCGAAGACGGCGTTTTCGATGCGGAGGATGTGGTGTACTTTTACGGTCAGGAACCTACGCGCTGGGTGATGAAGGACGAAAGCAAATACACCTACCAAAGGGAACGCAATCCCTATTCCGACTCCACCTATTATTATTTGTGCGTCGACAGTGGCGTTGAGGGGCTTAGGGTAGGGGCGAAGGCCACCCTTCCATGGGAAGAGGCTACTGCGGTGATTGCCGAGTTCCCTGATTTCATTTGGTATGATGAGGAATTGCTGTCGCCTTATTCCTCGGGCCAGAATTGGTTGGGCGAACTGCTGACTTCGGAGCATCCCGAAATGTCCATTTCCGTTGTGTTTCCCAATTTGGTGAAAACCAAACCTTTGCTGATGAAATCACAGGTGTTGGGCCGCGCGGCCTTGCGCTATGACCTTTGGATGAATGACAATCATTTTGAAGGACTGATTACGAGGCCGGGAAAGGATTATTACGGGAAATTGTCCTATATGGAAAAGCAGTTGTTTTTGGAGAGCGATACGGTGAATGTTCTCTATGGCATTGATCCTGAGGCAGATGTCTCGATGCACTTGGATTATATAGAGATTTATGGCTGGCGACAACTGAAACGGGAGGGAGGCAACTTCCTGTTCAGGCTGATGCCGAGTCAGTTTGGCGACAACGTGAGTGCCGTTTGGGTGCAAAACACGAGCGATGAATATCTACTTTGGGACGTGAGCAATCCGCTTGCTCCCATGCTGCAAGAGAACGTATTAAGCGGTGGCAATTTGGTCTTCGCCACGAATGAGGTGGCCGAAAAACGTTATGTCTTGTTCAAGCCTGAGGCCGCGTTGCCGGTGAACGGCTGGACGAACATTCCCAACCAGAATGTCCATGCCGCCGCCGATGCCGATATGCTGATTATCACTTCGCCTGTTTTCATGGCTCAGGCGCAGGCTTTGGCCGACTATCATGCCGAAAAGGACGGAATGCAGAGCTTGGTCGTCGACGTGACCGAAATCTACAACGAGTTTTCGACGGGCACCCCCGACCCGACAGGCATCCGCGATTTTATCCGCATGGTCTATCGCCGTAGCGCGGGCAAACTCAAGTATCTGACCTTGTTTGGCCGATCCTCGTTCGATTTCAGGAATATCTTGGGTTATGGGAAAAACTTTGTTCCCGTTTATCAAACCGCTACGGAAGCACCTTATTCAAAGGTGGATTTCTGCACCGATGACTATTACGGCATGATGGACAGCAACGAGGGTCTCAACAGCGCGGGATACGTTGATTTGGGCATTGGGAGAATCCCGGTCTCAACCCCACAAGAGGCGGAAATAGTACTTGAGAAGATCAAGCATTACGACAACCTTGCTGAAATCAAAGGCGACTGGAAAACGAACTTGCTGTTTATGGCCGATGATGAAGTGACTGCATACGTTGACGATTGCGAGACCTACTTCAGGATGGCGGATACGATTTGTCCGCCCATGACCGCAAAAAAAATGTATTGTGGTGCCTATCCGAATGTCAACACCAGCTCGGGTGTTGAGATTCCCGGTGCCAACGAGGCCCTGATGCAAACCCTTGACAAAGGCGTTTTGGCGATGATTTATGCCGGACACGGCGGCATCACCGGCTTGACAGGAGACCGTGTGTTCACCAACTCCGACATTGCCGCTTTGGAGAACTCCGACAAGCTGCCTTTCGTGTTTACGGCCACTTGCGAGTTTTCGAAATACGACGACCCGTTGGTGATTTCGGCGGGTGAAAGAATGTTCCTGAATCCCCATGGCGGCTCAGTGGCTATGCTGACAACCAGCCGTTCCACCTATGGCGGAAACAATGTCAGATTAGGAAAGGCGTTGATGAAAACCATGTTCCAGCGCGAAGCCGACGGAAAACCGCTGCGCTTTGGCGACATAGTTAGGATGGCCAAAATCGATCCCAGCAATTACACCTCTTCCGAAGTCAGTTTGAATACCCGTTTCGTGTTTTTCGGCGATCCGGCCATGCGTTTCCCCTTGCCCCATAGGAATGTGGCCGTCAGGAAAGTCAACGGAGTGGTGGTGAACGACACGGCGGAGACTTTGAGCCTCCATTCGATGAGCATGGTTTCGGTGGAAGGCGAAATCTTAAAGGCCGACGGCAGTCTCGATAGCCAATTCAACGGCGAATTGTGGGTCAATTTCTTCGACAAGAAAACGAAAATGCTCGTGAAGCGTTACGGCAGCAACAACAATGGCCAGAAGAATGTCTATTACCATAAGGATGTGTTGTATCACGGTTGCGTCACCGTGAATGCGGGCCGATTCAACCTCTATTTCCAAGTGCCCAAGGACATCAAGCCCGAATATGGCACTCCGCGTTTCAGCTTCTATGCCTACGACTCCATTCGAGGCGTTGATGCGATGGGCAAGTTTGACAACTTGTCGTTGGGTGGCGTTGATCCCGTGGCGGTTGCCGACAACGAAGGCCCGAGAATCGACTTCTATTGGAACACGCCCAACTTTGTCAACGGAAGTTCGGTGGAGCGTCAGGGCGTGCTTTATGCCGACCTTTATGATGCGCAGGGCATCTATCATTACGACTACAGTTTGGGTCGCGATATTGTGATGAACAGCAACTTCTCGGCATATAACGGCCTCATCTTGAACGACAGTTATGAGCCAGTGCTCAACGATTTCAGAAGGGGAAGGATTGTGATTCCCTTAACCGACCTGAAACCGGGGACTTACGAGTTTGTCTTGAAGGTTTGGGACACGCAGGACAATTCTTCCGAAGCCAAACTTTGGTTTGTGGTGGGCGAAGACTTGTTCCTCTCGCAGGTGTTCAATTATCCCAATCCGTTCTCGGATGAGACCCGAATCACCATGAAACACTTTGGCGAGGACGGTGTTTTTGACGTGAATATCGAAATTTTCGACCTCATGGGACGCAAAGTGAACCAATTGTCACAAAGGGTCTCGTCCACGAATGGCGTGATAGAGCCTCTCCGTTGGGATGGCCGCGACACGTATGGAAATCCTTTGCAAACAGGCGTTTATCTTTACCGACTCACCATGACGGATGAGACCGGATATTCGCGGACGGTGAGCCAAAGGATGCTCATCCAGCGGTAGGTTGGAAAATTTTTTCGGGCAAATACAATAAGCAAATCGAATAATCGTTATTTTTGCATATTTAAACTAAAAGGATATGAAAGTGAAAAAACTCCTTCTTGCCGCCTTGATGATGGTTGCGGCAGCTTCTTATGGTCAGAACATTATCGGTCAGGATTACACCGTTTCACCTAACGTGATTACAACGGCTGTGCCGTTTGTCTCCATTTCTCCCGATGCCCGTGGCGGTGCAATGGGCGATTGTGGTGTGGCTTCTGCCCCTGATGTCTATTCCATGCATTACAATCCCGCCAAGTATGTCTATTTGGAAGATAAGTTCAGCGTGGGTTTGGGCTACAGCCCTTGGTTGAGAAATTTGGTCAGCGATATGAATCTGGCCTATCTTGCCGGTGCCTATAAGATCAATGAACGTTCGGCAGTGGCGGGTACCTTGCGTTATTTCAGCTGCGGCGAAATCAACTTTAGGGATGCCTATAACTATGATTTGGGAACCTATAGCCCCAACGAATGGGCCATCGATGCTACCTATTCGCGTATGCTCGGCGATTATTTGGCCGGTGCTGTCGCGGGTCGTTTCATCTATTCCAACCTGACCCAAAACCAAACCGACTATAGCCGTCCGGGCTGGTCGGTAGCCGCCGACGTTGCCGTTTACTACAAGCGTCCGGTCGAGTGGTTCAGCAGCATGGATGCCGACTTCTCTTGGGGTGTTGCCATCACCAACATTGGTAGTAAGGTCAACTACAATGGCATGAGTGACCGTCGCGATTTCATTCCGACCACGTTGCGTGCGGGTACTGGTTTGAAACTCGATCTCGACGAGTACAACTCCTTGGCTTTCAACCTCGAGTTCTCCAAGCTGTTGGTCCCGACGCCTCCGGTCATCGCCAGAGACTCCATGGGCAATCCTTTGCACAACGACGACGGCACCTACAAGATTGCCTATGGTATGGACAACAATGTTTCCGTTGTGGCAGGCATGATTCAGTCGTTCTACGATGCCCCGGGCTGTGGCTACAATGCCTATACTGGCGAGTTGGTCAACTATGGCAAGTTCTATGAGGAGCTTTGCGAAGTCAACATCGGAGTGGGTGTGGAGTATTGGTACAACAATGTATTTTCCGTGCGTGCCGGTTACTTCAACGAGACCGCACTGAAAGGCAACCGCAAGTATGTGACTCTCGGCGCTGCTTTGAAATACAACGTGTTCGGCCTCGATGTCTCTTACCTGATTCCGGTCAACACTGTGGCAGGCAGCAATCCTTTGGAGAACACCCTGCGCTTCAACCTGACTTACAGCATGGGAGCAAAGAAGGATTGAGTAGGATTTTGTTTGATATGAAAAACGCGGCCGTTTGGGTCGTGTTTTTTTGTTTTAGTAAATCTTTCCAGCCCATAGTTGTTCAAGGAATTGCTTGGCAGGCCACACCTCCACTTCCTTGAAAAGTCTCGGATTGGGGTCAAGAGAAACCACGATCATCCGAACGTTGGGATGCTCTTCCTTGAAGGCTTTCAGGCCATGCAAATGCCGCGATTGCACCTCGTCCACCGATTTGATTTCAATGCCGACTTCAGCATCGCCTAAAACGACATCCACTTCGTAATCGGAATAGGTGTGCCAATACGACAACTTCTCCAATCGGCGCTGATAGCCCAAATAGGCTACAATCTCCTGAATGATAAGATGTTCAAAAGCATGACCAAAGTCTGTTGAGCTTGGCTCCAAGTTGCGGCGACCCAACAGGTAATTTGGGATGGCAACATCGAAATAATAGAAACGTGGTGCTTGCCTTATCTTGCGCTTGACGACTTTGGAGTATGCGGGCACCATATATCCAATGAGGGTTTCCTCCAAAATGGAAAAATAGGCAGCCACCGTTTTTGAGTCGATGCCACAGTCTTGTGCAATGTTGCTGAAATTCACCATCTCGCCATCGGTTAGGGCTGCGGCTTCCAAAAATCGGGTGAAAGTCGAAAGGTTCCTCACCAAAGCCTCCGCCTTGATTTCCTCGCGCAGGTATATTGAAACGTAGGCTTGTAGCATGGCCCAATACTTGTCTTTATTAGCAAGGTAATGCCTCGGAATCATGCCTTGGTTGACGGCCTTTTTCAAGTCGAAATCAGGGATTTCGGCACTTACAAGAGGATACAAGTTGGTTTGCAAGGCTCTGCCACCCAGCATGTTGGCACCGCCGCGTTTCAGTTTTCGCGCACTCGACCCGCTTAGGATGAATTGGATGCCTTTCCTGACAATGAGCCATTGTACTTCATTAAGCAATATCGGTAACAATTGCACTTCATCGATGATGACCAGTGTGCCGCTCTCGCACATTTCCAAATCTTGCCGGAGCAATGATGGATTGCGTTGGAGGCGTTCAAAAGTGTTGCTTTCCAAAAGGTCATAAAACCTTGCATTAGGGAAAAGTTGCAGCAATAAAGTGGTCTTTCCCGTTTGTCTGGCGCCAAACAAGAATGTATTATCTTTATTCAGAGCCTCTTGCGTTAATATCCGATGAATCATAGCGGTAATTATTTTGCTGCAAAAGTAATAATTTTCGGAATACAACTCCGAATTTTACTGAAATTTTCGGAATATAATCCCAAATTTTACTGAAAAATTCGGAATGCTACTCCGAATTTTCACAAAAGAGACGGTGTGCACACCGTCTCTACGAATTGATTAGAATATCCAAGCCAGTAAAACAAACAGCCAGTGTGCAGCAATACCTGCGCAGAGCCCGCCGATAGTGTGTGCGCCGATGGCCTTGCCGATGAGTTTGCGGTAGCCAAGGCTGTCGAGCATGGCGGCATGGGTGCTGAGGAAACCGCTCCAGCACATGCCGATGGCCGTGAAAACGGCGATGGCGTTGTTGTCGATGATGCCTTCAGTGATGAAACGCGGCACCAAACCGATGGCGGCACCCACCGCGCCGAGGGCGGTCATGGGGAAGGAAATCAAGGCACCGTCCTTGAAGCCGAAGAGCCAGTCGAAGATGAAGTTGATTTTGTTGGCCGCCCAACTGATGACGGGCACGCCTTCGTAGGCCACGCCGAGGTATTCGCCGCCTTCGCCCGCCGCGCCGAAGGTGAGCATCATCACAATGGTGGAGATGCACAGCACGCCCGGAATGATGGCGAAACCGATGCTCACACCGTCCTTGCCGCCGTCCAACAATGAGTTGAGGAAACGCATGAACACGCCGCCTTCGGTTTTGAAGGAGATTTGCTGTTCGTCGCCACCATAGCCTTCATCGAGAGGGGCGTCGAGTTCAGGATACGCTTTCAAAGTGGAACGTTGCATCAGTCGTGTAGAAACAATACTTCCAACGACTGCGCCGACCACGCCAATTAAGGCACCTTTGCCAAAGCCCAAACCCGTCATGAAGGCGACCACCACCAAGCCCATGCCGAAAGCCGTGCCGAAGTTGGTGAGCGAAACGAGTTGGTACTTCTTGAAATAGCGGTTGAAGTTCTTGTCGTGCGCCAATGTGATGATGGCGGGATTGTCGCTCAGGAAGGTCATGATGGCACCCAAGGCGGCCACGCCCGGAAGGTTGTAGAGTGGTTTCATCAACGGACGGAGCAGGTTTTCCAACAGACGCACCACACCAAATTCGGTGAGCATCTTGCTGATGGCGCCCATCAGCACGCAGATGGCCATGATGTAGAACACGGTCTCAAGCAGCAGGTGATAAGCCGTTTGCATGAAAGTGTTCAGCATCTTGGGCAGGGTCATCTTGTAAGCCAGCAGCCCAAAGAAAGCAAAGAAAACGATGAGAAACAGAAAAGCCTCAAAGCTTCGTTTCGTGGTGAACCTTAATGGTCGCTTGATTTTGTCTTCAATTCTCTTGAAGATTTTTTCCACCCTGTGGTGATAGTTGAGGGTGCTTCGTTTGATGGTGTTGTATTTTGTCTTTGCCATGGCGGATTATTTTTTCATTACGTTGAGGAGGTTGACTTTCCACGTGAGGCCGAGGTTAGCTTGGAATTTGCTGTCGCCGTCCACACTGGTGTGCGATCCGCACAGATGGAGGCGCAGGCTACGGTCACCCATGGGGTAGTATTCAAAGCCAAGACTCTCGAAATCAACCTTTTTGCCCGGAATCACATATTGGTCGTAGGCCTCCGTGTTGGGCAATTGGGCTTGGTTGTAGTCGTAGCCAGCTTTGGCGAACACGATCCATTTCGGCCCAATGTCAACACCAATGCCAAAAATGGCGGTGAGGTCTTGTCCGAAAAACTTTTCTTGTTCAAAAGAAGCGCGGTTGGTGACATCCAAATACATCTCCACACCGTTGAATTGCAGTTTGTTACCCAACGAAATGTAGTTGATGAACTTGCCTTGCTCGTTCTCAATCATGTTTACCGAATAGGCGGTCTTGAAGATGCCGAAATTGCCGTACCACATGAGGTTGTAGGCGTAGATGCTCTGCATGGCTGAGTTGATGAAAGGCGAGTTGCACACTTGGAAAAGGAAGTGGTTCTTGCCCGAATCATCCTTGTAGTTGAGCGACGCACCCACCTCATAGCAGCAGACCCGATTCCAGAACTCGGTGCCATAGTAGATGTCGATGGGGTTGGTGTCGTATTCCCAGCCGCCGATGGCAACTACTTGTTTACCAGCGGAAAGGAAAAAATTATCAGTAAAGTTCCAATTCAAATAAGCCCAGTCGGTGCCTTGGAAGAAGGTGTTGGCAAAGCCGATGTTGGGCGAGTTGATGCGTTGGCGCAGGTGGTAACTGAACTTGCTGCCGATGGTGCCGTCCAAGGCCACAACGAGGTATTTCCCCGCAAAACCGTGGTCGGTGCTGGGCGCGATGCTGTCGTGCCCAAGATGATAGTCGACGGTGAAATCGACACGGGTGTTCAGATGGAGGTTGTCTAAGGTGACGAAAGGCTTCTTGTCTTGCGAAAAAGCCTGCAGGCAAGCGAAGAGGCCTAAAATGGTGATTAATAACGCTTTTCTCATAGGCTGAAATTTGCGGCAAAAGTACGAAATTAAAGTGTTGGGAAAAGCGTTTCAGGCAACAAAAACGGGGCGGATGGCTCCGTCCCGTTTGTAAGGTTAATCTTGTTGGTTGGATTGCAAGGCTTTAGAAGACTTCGATGGTTTGCATGGCCTGCTTCTTCTCTTCGACGGTCACCTTCGGGATAACGATGTCGAGGATGCCGTTTTCGACTTTCGCGCTGATTTGGTCCTTGTGGATGTCGTCAGGCAGCATCACGGTCTGGCGGAAGTGTTCGACCGAGAACTCGTGACGCAGGTAGCGCATCTCTTCCTTGTTCTCCTTCTTCTCGCTCTTGTTCTCCTTGACCATCTCAACGACGAGGTTGCCTTCGGCGTCGATGCTCAGTTTCACGTCTTCCTTGGTCAGGCCAGGGATGCAGAGTTCGAGTTTGTAGTTGTCTTTCGTCTCCATGATGTTCATGCGAGGCGTTGAATAAGTCGTGTCGTTCCAGTTCATCAGTTCGTTGAACAGCGTCGGCATAAAGTCTTGATTTCTTCTAGTTACTAACATGGTTTTAATCTCCTATTTTTAATTGTTTGTTTATGTTGTTCGTTTTTATGAGCAGGGACTTACGTCGCCTGCTTATCGGTTTGTCGCCCCTACGGGGCTCGGTTTGTCCGTCCGTTTCATTTCGTTCGGACGACTCGCCATAGTCAAATTCTTTGCCAAGGCCAAAAACGAGTCAAAAGCAATGTTTTTAATGACAAAATTTCCGATTTACGGTAAAAATGAATGAAATTATATGACAAAATTTCCGAAACAGACCGTTTTCAGGCTTTATTCCGTACTTTTGCAACCCGATAACGAGCCTGAAATCATGGAAGAAAAACTGTTCAATAAGAATTACCTGTGCCTTTGCGCGGCCAACTTCTTGTTTTTCTTTTCGTTTTACCTATTATTGCCCGTGTTGCCCTTCTTCATCATGGAGAAGTTTCAGGCAGGCAATGCTGTTATCGGTACGGTGATTTCATGCTACACTTTGGCTACATTGGTCGTGAGGCCTTTTTCGGGTTACATGATGGATACTTTCAAACGTAAGCCCTTGTATCTGTTGGCTTTGTCGTTGTTTACTGCTGTGTTTGTGGGCTATCTTTTCGCTGCGACCATCACCTTATTAATAATTATCCGCATTGTCCACGGCTTTGCCTTTGGACTGACATCGGTGGGTGGCAACACCTTAGTCATTGATGTGGTGCCGTCAGAGCATAGGGGAGAGGGCATCGGCTATTTCGGCGTGGCTAACAACATTGCCATGGCGGTCGGCCCGATGACGGGACTGTTTGTCTATGAGCATTTTAGTTTCAACGCCATTTTTTTGGGTTGCATGGCTTGCAGTCTGCTGGCGGCCTTGTTCGCCTCGCGCATCCAAACCCGATTCAGGCCGCCTGTGAAGCGTCCCCCGATTTCGCTTGACCGTTTCATTTTGATTAAAGGCCTGCTGGCGGGTGTCTCTTTCACTTTGTTGGCCTTTGCCTATGGGCAGATCTCCAACTATATCGCACTGTATGCCAAGGACATGGGTCTGACCATCAGCAGCGGCCTGTTTTTCACCGTCTATGCCGTCGGCCTGATTACCTCGCGCCTGTTCTCTGGCAAAATGGTAGACAAAGGCAAGGTGACGCAGACCATCGCCTTGGGCTTGGGCATCACTGTGTTGGCTTTGTTCGGTTTAGGTATGTGTCACAATTTCAACAAATTAGGCTCCCATGTGACTGCCATGGCCTTTTTGGTCATTGCCTTATGTTGTGGCTTAGGCTTTGGGATGAGTTTCCCAGCCTACAACGCCCTGTTCATCAATCTAGGCACTAACGCCCAGCGTGGCACGGCTACTTCCACCTACTTGACTACTTGGGACTTGGGTCTTGGCATTGGAATCTTTTGCGGAGGTATGCTCTCTGAACATTTCTCTTTCTCGATGGCTTATTTGGTGGCCTCTGCCTCGGTGCTGGTGTCACTCGTTTTCTTTGTTGTTGTGGTGACGCCGCATTATTTGAGGAATAAGGTAAGGTAATCGATTTTTTCCTATTTTTGCGCCAATAAAACCTTATTGCGATGAAAAAACTCTTTCTCTTTGCCCTTATTGTGGCTTCCCTTCAACTCTCAGCCCAGCAAATGCTCGTTGGCTCCTATAACATCCGCTATAAAAACGCCAACGATAGCATCAATGGCGAGGTGTGGACTAAACGTTGCCAAGTCATCTGTGACCAATTGAACTTCATGTCGCCCGATATTTTCGGGACGCAAGAGGTGCTTTGGTCCCAACTTCAAGACATGAAAAAGGCTCTTGACGGCTACGACTATATCGGTATCGGGCGCGACGATGGCAAGCATGGTGGCGAGCATGAGGCCATCTTCTATAAGAAAGACCGCCTCCAGCTCCTCGACCACGGCGATTTTTGGCTCAACGAAACACCCGACAAGCCTGCCTTGGGCTGGGATGCGGCCTGCATCCGCATCTGCACTTGGGGGAAGTTCTGCCACATCAACCAGCCTCCGCAACCTCGCCACGGTTTGTTTGGAAAAAGGAAACCAAAACGTGATGACTTTTATTTCTTCAACCTGCACATGGACCATGTGGGCGTGGTGGCGCGGCGCGAGGCAGCCAAACTCATCGTCCAAAAAATACGCGAAATAGCCAATGATTATCCCGTCATCGTCACGGGCGACTTCAACGTAGACCAAAACGATGAGATTTATACGATTTTCACCAAATCAGGCTTGCTGAAGGATTCCTATGATGCTGCCCGCATCCGTTTTGCGGAAAACGGAACATTCAACGCCTTCAAAACCAATTACTTTACTGAAAGCCGTATCGACCATGTATTTGTGTCGCCTATCATGAATGTGGAAGCATACGGCGTGTTAACCAACACTTATTGGACACCTGATGACGACCCCGATAACACTATCAAGGCCTCCGATGCGCCGCAACAGATTTCATTTGACACCCACATTCGGCGTAATCCTTCGGATCATTATCCGGTGTTTGTGAGAATAAAGTTATGAGATGTTTGTTTAAGGATGGAGCAACTATAGTAAAGCGATGTCTTTTAATTCCCTTCAATTTGCCTTGTTCCTTCCAATAGTGTTTTTGCTCTATTGGCTTGTCTTTGATAAGCTTATTGGGAAATCCAAGCATCAACTGCGGCTGCAAAATGCTTTTGTTGTATTTGCAAGTTATGTGTTTTACGGATGGTGGGACAAGCAATTCTTAATACTCATCTTTATTACTTCATTCAGTTCATGGTTAAGTGGATTGCTCATAGAAAATGCGAAGTCAAGAAAAGCGTCCAAAATATGGATGGTTGTTAACATTGTTGTAAACATCGGTATTCTTGCATTTTTCAAATATTATAGATTTTTCGTTGTGGAGTTTTGTCAGGCATTTCATGTCCTATTAAATAAGGCTCTGCTGAAAGTGATTCTTCCAGTTGGTATTTCATTTTATACGTTCCAAGCCGTTTCGTACTCGATTGATGTGTATAGAAAAAAGACCGAGGCCACACGCGATATTCTGGCTTTCTTCGCATTCATTTCCTTCTTTCCTCAACTTGTTGCTGGTCCAATTGAAAGAGCTACAAACCTATTGCCACAGTTTTTGCGAAAACGCGAGTTTAGCCAACAATTGGCAACAGATGGAATGAGGCAAATCCTATGGGGGTTGTTTAAGAAAACAGTAATCGCCGACAATTGTGCCTTACATGTGAAGGCAGTTTTCTATTGGTCAAGCAAAATGGTCATTCCGGGCAGCGATTTGTTGCTTGCGGCTATTATATATTCTTTTCAAGTCTATGCGGATTTTTCAGGATACTCCGATATGGCAATTGGAACATCCAAATTGTTTGGCATCAAGTTGATGCAGAACTTTAGGTTCCCATATTTTTCAAGGGACATGGCTGAGTTTTGGCGGAGATGGCATATTTCTCTCAATTCTTGGTTTCGTGATTATATCTATATCCCTTTGGGAGGAAGTCAGACGAAAAGGGTTATTGTTGTCAGAAACATATTTGCTGTATTCATATTAAGCGCAATGTGGCATGGCGCGGGCCTGAATTATATTCTTTGGGGAGTGTATCACGCCTTGTTGTTGACTCTTTTGTTTTTGTTGGGCAAGAATCGGAAGCATCTTGATGTGGTGGCTTCGGGGCGATTGTTGCCGAATCTGAAAGAATTTGGTCAGATGCTGATTACTTTCATGCTTGTGACATTTGGTCGGATCATTTTCTGTTGCGATAACCTTCAGAGTTTTTCCCATTATGTCGCTGGAATGGCCCAATGGGGGACATTGTGTGCAGTTTATCGTTTTTTCATCCAATCCGACATGTGGCCGATGAATCTGCTCATTTGTATCATGCTGGTCGTTGAATGGTTGCAACGTGACAAGGAGTTTGGCCTCGACATTCGTTTTATCAAGTACGGTTGGATTCGTTGGTCTATCTATCTGATTATTAGTGTGATGATTATTATGGTCGGGGGCTTGCCAGAGCCGTTTGTGTATTTTCAATTCTGAAAAAAATGAGAGAATTCGTCAAAAAAACAATTTGGTTTGCGCTTTTGCTCATCGTCCCTATGGCTACGATACATGTCGTGTGTTATTTCCAGAAAGAAAAAGAATATTCAAAGGACGGAATTTATGTTTGGGGAGATTCTCAAATCTATCAGGGATTGGATTTGTCGATATTGTCGTCGGGCCTTTCAAAACAAGTCTTGTCAGCTGCTGGACATGCCAGTGCTGTGTATGACTTTCTGGTGAGTATCGAACATATTCCCGATAATTCTACCTGTATTATCGAATTTCCTGAAATGGCTTTCTTCCGTAGGCCGTGGCTGGACTTCAATCGGTCAGGATTGGAATTCGGTTGCCTTTGGGCTATGATAAAAACAGGTACTCCTGTTCAGGAGTGCATAAGGATCTTTATTCTTAACCGTAATCACCTTTTCTCTTATAAAAATGTCTTTTCTTCAAAACAAGCATTGTTTCCGTATGCATCTGAACTGAAATATACCCAACCCTTAAGTCGGTTCTGGGATGCGTTCAACAACAAGACAGAATACTCGGATTGGAGAATCGCGACTTATGAATACGGAATCTCTCAATTGATTGATAAAGGTTGCCGAATTGTATTCATTCAGTTCCCATTTGAGAAACAAGTGGAACAATATGCCAAGCAATCGGTGAATAGGAGGATTTCTGAAGAAGTAAGAAAAAGGGTAATCGATGGCCTTTCCATAGTTCCAGATATTATAGCTCTTCCTAACGATAGCCTTCAAATGTATGATTTGTCCCATTTGAATGCAGTTGGTGCGAGGCATCTTACGTTAGAAATTACAGAAGCAATGTTGCATGATTCGGTTTGCAATCGGTTCTTTATTGTGAATGTAGATTAGGATAGAAGCTAAATTAGTTTTTTTCTTTTTATTTCGCTCAAAGTTTGCAGCACTACCGAAATGATTATCAGCCCAATACCAATGCAAAACGAGAAATTCAACTCCTTGTATTCGCTGAAAATGAACATCGAGAGGATGATGCTGTAAACGGGTTCGAGGTTATATGTCAGGTTGACGGTGAAGGCGGGAATCTTTTGAAGCACAATGATTTGCAATAAGCAAAGTCCGATGGTGCAAACCACGACCATGAAAGCCAAATAGGGATAATCCATACCGATGGGATAGAGCCGCCCGACGGGGATGAACTGATTATACAAGGGTATCAGGCAGGTCAGGCCGATGAGGCCGCCGACCATCTCCCATAGCAGCATATTCTTGGCTTCGTAATGCTTGCCAACCCTTTGATTGGCAATGGCAAACAGCGCATACAAGGCCGATGAAATGATGCCCAAAACAATGCCCAACCGATACCGAGCATCGAATTGGAAAATGAGGTAAATACCGAGGATGGTGAGCAGGCTGAACAAAAACTCACGCCCTGAAAATTTGTGTTTATTGATGATAGGCTCAAACAAGGCAGTGAAAAACCCAACCAAAGAAAAACACACCACGCCAATCGACACGTTGGATGCCTTGATGCTGGCGTAGAAAAACACCCAATGCAGGCAGAGCAACATACCCACGCCACCCATTTGCAAAATGTCCTTAAATTTATATCTGTTCAAATCTTTCCTGATGGCCAGAAAAGCCCACATAATCAGCGCGGCGGTAGCCATGCGCCACCAGACCAAAATGGCCGAATCCAAGGTGATGAGCCGCCCCAACACGCCCGTGAAACCGGCGATGAACACGGAGAGATGCAGCAGGAAATAGTCCTTTTTCATGGTTTTCTCCTTTGGCGCACGGCCTCAAAAGTGACGATGGCGGTGGTCACCGACACGTTGAGTGAGTCGGCGATGCCATTCATGGGGATGATGATGTTCTGGTCGGCGGCCTCGACCCACGCCTCAGAGATACCTGTGGCCTCGGTGCCCATGACGAGGGCCGTGGCCTTGCGGAAGTCAGCGTCAAGGTAGTCGATGGAGGCTTTGAGGTAGGTGCAGTAAATGGCTATTCCATTTTCTTTCAGCCACTTGATACACTCTTCGGTGGAGCAGGCATAGATGGGAACACTGAAAATACACCCGATACTTGCCCGTATCGCGTTGGGGTTGAATAGATCGGTGGCAGGGTCGGCGATGATGACGGCATCCACGCCAGCGGCATCGGCAGTGCGCATCACTGCACCGAGGTTGCCGGGTTTCTCCACGGTTTCCAAAACGATAATCAGCGCGTCTTTCCGTGGCTTGAATTCACTGAGACTCTTGTACTTGGGTTTGGCCACAGCCAAAAGTCCATCGCTGCTCTCACGGTAGGCAATTTTGTCGAAGACATCTTCCGAAACGTTTTCCGTAAACTCAGCTTTTATATTAATAGGTGTGCGCAACAGCGACTCGCAGACATACAACTGCTCAATCTCGAAACCGCATTGTTGTGCCCGCTCAATCTCGCGCTGTCCCTCAATCAGGATGCGGTTTTGCTCGCGGCGCTCGCTGGCCTTCTGCAATTTGACGAGGTTCTTTATCTTGGGGTTGGTTTTGCTGGTGATCATCAGTTTTCAGTTTTAGGACTGTCACACTGTGGCAGCCGTAGGTTTTTTTGGTTTTAGTTGGGAAAGAATCAATCCCACCACAACCACCAAAATACCAACAACCTTATTTACCGTCAGTGCTTCAATAGCAAGGAGATAACTGAAAATGGCTGTGAAGACGGGAATAAGGTTGGAATAGACATTGGCTCGTGAAGCGCCGAGTTTGCTAAAAGCGAAAGCCCATAAGGCGTAGGCACCGGCGCTGCAGAAAACGCCCAAACAGACCAAAGGGACAATGTAGGCACCGATATTGGCGAAGTTGGACGGCTCGAAGTGCTCCATGATGAAGACCATAGGGATGAAATAAACCATGCCGACAATGTTTTGCATCCAAGTGATGGTTAGGGGCTTGTAGAGCTTGGTGAGACGAATCAAAGCGATGGAATAGCCTACCGCCACAATAACCGAACCGCAAAGGAAGAGTATGCCCTTGGGCGAGGCAGTGAGTTCAAGGTTTTTGTTGAGCAGCATGACGATGACGCCCACAAAGGAAATGATAAAGCCCACGATGTTCATGGGGGTCAGTCGCTCTTTGAGGAAGATACGCGCCGCGATGGGGGTGACCAATGGGATGAGGGCGATGATGCCGGCCCCTATGACTGGGGAGGAGTTCTTCAGCCCGTATCCCTCGAAGATGAAATAGAGGAAAGGCTCGAACAGGGCAGCTATGGCGAAGAGTCCGAGGTGCTTCCTTTGAATTTTCTCGTTGAGGCGGAAGATGAAAAGTATCGTCGTCAGGAAAATGGTGGCCACCACAAGGCGTAGGAAGATAGTCGCCGTGGGGTTGAGGTTTTCATAAACCTGTGTGGACCACACGAACGACATCCCCCAAAAAATCATGGCGAGAATGCCAGCAAGATGAACAATGTAAGTTTTGTTTTTCATGCTGCAAAAGTACGTTTTTTTGAGAATATTGTTTCAAATTGGTTGATTTCGGCAAGGTTTTTGTAGTTTTGCAGTTCAAATCTCGAATGTTTAATCTAAAAATCTACAAAAATGAAAAAGTTAAGTGTTATCTGCATGACGATTTTGGCCATTTCATTCTTGGCCTCATGCACTAAAGTCGGCCCGATGGGTCCACAAGGTCCTGCTGGTCAAGACGGCAACGCCAACGTGGCTTCCTCAACCGTGACGGTTCGCTCTTCCGATTGGCAATGGGTGAACAACTGCCAATGGAAGGTGGAAATCGACTATCCGGCCATCAACAACAATGTCTACAACTATGGCGCAGTGCTTGTTTACATGGATGTGGACGGTGCTTGGAGCCAAGTGCCGCTGACTTATTACTATCAGGATGTTATCATTTACGATGATGGCACGCAAGAGACTATCAACTGCGCGGCCTCCATCGAAGTGGCCACCCTCAATAATGGCGGTGTGCGCTTGTTCTGGACGGAAAGCGATTTCTATGACGGAGCGCGTCCCGGAACCCACAATTTCAAGATTGTGGCCATCGAAGCCTCTGTGTATAACAGCCGCAGTGATGTAGACTACAGCAATTACGAGGCTGTGAAGACCGCCTTCCAATTGGCTGACTGATAACGAATCAGGTGAAAAGATGAAAAGACTCGTCCGTTTGGCGGGTCTTTTTTTGCACGCAGAATGCGCAGAACTATGGGAAGCGCAAAGCGATGAAATATTTACGGTAGGTTTCTGCGAGTTCTGCGGATTCTGCGTGAGGCAAATCATCCCACCACCAAAGAAAACCACATAAATCCGACATAGCCTAAGGTAAGCAAAGCACCCTCGAAACGCGATAGCTTGCGCCCTTTGCCCGTGAAGACGAACATCAGCATAAGGACATTGGCGGCAAAAAGAATCATCAATTGCTTGTTCATCATCGGTTCGAAAGGTAGTGGTGTGATAAGCCCACTGATGCCCAACACAAAAAAGATGTTCATAATGTTGGAACCCAACACGTTGCCGATGGCGATGCCGGAGTTTTTCTTCACTGCCGCCACGATGGAGGTGATGAGTTCAGGCAGGGAAGTGGCTGTGGCCACCACGGTCAGGCCGATGGTGCTCTCGCTCATGCCCCAGTTTTTGGCCAAGATTTGCGCGTTGCGCGAAACCAATTCTCCACCGATATAAAGCCCTATGATGCCCGCCACCAGCGCGATGATGGTCTTGCCCCATGGCATGACGGTTTGTGCGTTCTCGGTTTCTTCCTGCGGGTTGTTTTTCAGCATGGTCAGTAGGAGGTAGGCGAAGCCCATCAGCAGCAGGACAAGGCCTTCCATCCAGTTCACAGTACGGGCTGTACCTGTGAAGAAGTCGTTGGCCATCAAGGTGATGGCGAGCGTTGCGAGGAAACCCACGGGGATGTCACGGCGGATGGAGATGCGGCTCACGTCGATGGGCCAGATGAGGGAACTCACGCCCAAAATGAGCAAAATGTTCATTGTGTTGCTCCCGATGATGTTGCCGATGGCGAGACCCGGACTGCCTTTGATGCACGAAAACACGTTGACAATCATCTCAGGCAAGGAAGTGCCGAAAGCCACGATGGTCAGGCCGATGATGAGCGGCGACAATTTTGCACGGATGCCTACGCTGGTGGCTCCGTTGACGAGCCAGTTCGCGCCCAGAATTAGGGCAACGAAACCGACAGCCAATAATAAAATAGGTAAGAGTGAGGTCATGGTTTTGAAGTCGGCGTTTCGATTGGCTCAACGGCCTTAGGTCCCTGAGCTTGTCGAAGGGCCGACATTATTGTTAAACATTATAATTGCGTGCGCCAAAGATTTTGCTACCAACTCGCACCATCGTCGCACCTTCCTCGATGGCAATCAAGTAATCGTCCGACATGCCCATCGAAATCTCCTTGAATTGCGGTTGGTCGGGGAAATAATCGTGTTTCAGCGTGTCGAAAATCGCCTTCAGATGCTTGAATTCCTTGCGGATTTCAGCTTCGTCATCAGTGAAGGTGGCCATGCCCATCACACCGCAGATGCGCACGTTTTCCATCGCCTTGAATGCTTCTGAATCAAGCAGTTGTCGGGCTTCTTCGAGGTCGAGGCCGAATTTGGTTTCCTCTTGTGCGATATGGAATTGCAGCAGGCAATCGACAACGCGGTCGTGCTTTTTGGCTTCCTTATTGACAGCCTCAAGCAGGTTGGCCGTGTCGATGCTGTGGATGAGCGTGACGAAAGGGATGATGTATTTGATTTTGTTGGTCTGCAAGTGGCCGATGAAATGCCATTGGATGTCTTGCGGCAGCACCTCGTGCTTGTCGCGCATTTCAAGGGCGTGGTTTTCGCCGAAAACGCGCTGGCCGGCATTGTAGGCTTCCTGCAAGTCGCTGACGGGTTTGGTCTTGCTGACGGCCACTAAGGTCACGCCGTTGGGCACCGTCGCCCTGATTTTTTCCAAGTTGTCCTTGATCATAATCGTAGGTTTTGATGCCGCAAAAATACGCAATCCAAACAATTCAACAATTAAACATAGAAACAATTCAACATTATTTCTTACTTTTGCGCCAAAATTTTAGAAAACTATGTTTGAAGGTTTAAGCGAAAAATTAGAACGTTCGTTCAAGGTCCTGAAGGGACAAGCGTATATCACCGAGGTGAACGTGGCCGACACGATGAAGGAAATCCGTCGCGCCCTCTTGGATGCTGATGTCAGTTACAAGATTGCCAAGGATGTTACCAACAATATCAAGGAGAAAGCCCTTGGTCAACAGATACTTACCTCTGTGAAGCCGGGTGAGATGATGGTCAAGATTGTGCATGACGAACTGGCCGAACTCATGGGCGGCGAGGCCGAGGACATCAACCTGAAAGGCCAGCCGAGCATCATCCTCATTGCAGGTCTGCAAGGCTCTGGTAAGACCACTTTCTCCGCCAAATTGGCTTCCTATCTGAAACGCAAGCGCAGCAAGCAGGTCTTGTTGGTGGCTGGCGACGTGTATCGTCCGGCAGCTATTGAGCAGTTGAAAGTTTTGGGTCAACAGGTTGAGGTTGAGGTATATAGCGAGGATGGCAACAAAAATCCCGTGCAAATTGCACAAAACGCCATCAACCATGCCCGCAGCCAAGGCAAGAATGTGGTCATCATCGATACAGCCGGTCGTTTGGCTGTGGATGAGGAGATGATGAATGAAATCGCCAACATCAAGGAAAAGGTACATCCGCATGAGACCTTGTTTGTGGTGGATGCCATGACGGGTCAGGATGCGGTGAACACGGCGAAGGCTTTCAACGACCGCCTCGACTTTGACGGCGTGGTGCTGACCAAGTTGGACGGCGACACCCGTGGCGGTGCGGCCCTCACCATCCGCACGGTGGTGGAGAAGCCCATCAAGTTCGTCGGTATCGGCGAGAAGATGGATGCTTTAGATGTCTTCCATCCCAAGCGTATGGCCGACCGTATTCTTGGCATGGGCGACATTGTTTCTCTCGTGGAACGCGCCCAAGAGCAGTTCGATGAGGAAGAAGCCCGCAAATTGCAGAAGAAACTCGCTAAGAATGAGTTCAATTACAACGACTTCCTGAAGCAAATCCAGCAAATCAAGAAGATGGGCAACCTGAAAGACTTGGCTAGCATGATTCCCGGCATGGACAAGGCGATGAAGGGCGAGGAAATCGACGACGATGCCTTCAAGAGCATCGAGGCCATCATCTATTCGATGACGCCCGCCGAGCGCGAGAACCCGAAACTGCTGAACGGCACGCGCCGCAAGCGCATCGCTGATGGTAGTGGTACCTCCATCGTCGAGGTGAATCGCCTCGTGAAACAATTCGAGGAAACCTCAAAGATGATGCGCATGATGACCACCGGCGGTGGCAAGAAACTGATGCGCATGGCTAACAATATGAAACGTCGTTGATTACAATTCAAAATTTGAGATTTAAAATTTAAAATTATGGATAAAATTATTGATGGTAAAATCATCTCTGAACAGATAAAGAAAGAGATTGCCGCTGAAGTGGCGGATATGATTGACAAAGGCATTGCCGCACCGCATTTGGCAGCGGTCATTGTGGGCGACGACGGTGCCAGCAAGACCTACGTGGCCTCGAAGGAGAAAGCCTGCCACTCAGTGGGCATGACCTCATCAGTGTATCGCCTGCCCGTGAGCACTACAGAGAAAGAGATGCTCGACATGGTCGAATTCCTTAACAACGACCCTGAAATCAACGGTTACATCATCCAACTGCCGTTGCCTAAGCACATCGACGAGAACAAAGTCATCGCCGCTATCAAGCCCGAAAAGGACGTGGACGGTTTCACGAGCATCAACGCGGGCCGCATGATGTTGGGTTTGCCTTGCTACATTCCCGCCACGCCAAATGGCATTATGGAACTCATCAAACGCTCTGGAATTGAGACCGTTGGCAAGAATGTAGTCGTCTTGGGCCGTTCCAACATTGTGGGCACGCCTATGGCCATTTTAATGTCGCGCAAAGGTGTCGATTCGACCGTGACTTTGTGCCACAGCCGCACCAAGAACTTGCCCGACATTTGCCGCAATGCTGACATCCTCGTGGCCGCCATCGGCAAACAAGGTTTCGTGACCGCCGACATGGTGAAACCCGGTGCCGTCGTCATCGACGTGGGCATCCATCGTATTGAAGACCCAACCAGTCCGAAAGGTTACAAGATTTTGGGTGATGTCGATTATGACGAGGTTTACAAAGTGGCCTCGAAAATCACGCCTGTCCCGGGTGGTGTTGGCCCCATGACTATCGTTTCGTTGCTGCAAAACACATTGAAAGCCGCTAAAGGAGAGATTTATCCTAAATGATAGACTGTTGTTATTTTTGGCCTGTTTTGGTCACCTAACAGGTAAAGAGATTACAGTTTAATTTAAATTTAAAAGCATTAAAAAGATGAAAAAGATTTGTGTTCTATTGATTTCTTTAATGTTGTCATCCGTCGTGATGGCAAAGGATTTTGTTAGGATTTCCTATTCTGGTCGAGCCGAGTTGGAGAAACATTTCGCCGACCCCAATCTGACCGTGCATTTTTACACGGATTCCGATGTTTTCGCTACGGTGGAACGCTTCGATGCCCAAACGATGGTTCTGCTTGACCATCAGGCTTTTGCAAACAATGAGGTTTATACCTTGGTGTATTGCCCCAAGGCTCAACAGCAATCTTATCTCCAAGGTAAGGATGCTTTGCTGCAAACCAATGATTATGTGGTCGTTAAAGGCGCAACAATACCTTATAAGAACGACGGTGCTGTGGCCATCTTCAACAAGGAAGCCCAATTGTCTCGTTTGACCCGCGATTTCCCGCAAGTGACTGAGGTGAATCCAATCGTTCGCGAGATGCTTGACCAAGTCAACATGGATTCCTTGGAAGCCACCGTGCAGCATCTTCAGGATTACCAAAGCCGTCTTTGGAACTCCGATAGCGCCTTTGCCGCGTCTGACTGGATTGCTGGCAGGATGCAGGCTCTTGGCTTGGAGGTTGAGCAGCAAGCTTTTTATGCGAACACTTGGCTGGGTAGTGGTCAAGCGGCACCCAATGTGATTGGTATCCAGCGCGGTACGCTCTATCCCGACACATACGTGGTGTGCGGTAGCCACTTTGATTCGTTTTCATGGGAGGCCTATAGCGGTGGTGCTGCTCCTGGTGCCGACGACAACGCTACGGGTGTCGCCAGCGTTCTTGAAAGTGCGCGTATCATGACACAATATGAGTTTGAATACAGTGTCGTCTATTGCGCTTATGGTTGCGAAGAAATGGGACTTTATGGCAGTGAAGCCTACGCCTCACGCTGTCAGCAGGAAGGCATGGACATCATTGGCTACTTCAACAACGACATGAATGGCTATCTCTATGGAGATCAGATACATATCGACTGCATTTATCCGAATTCCGTGGAGCCTATCGGCACCTATTATATGAATGTCGGCAGCGTCTATTATCCCGAACTGCCTATCCGTCACGTCAACTTCAACCAAGGCGACAGCGACCATACTTCTTTCAACAACCACGGCTACATGGGCATTTATCCTTTCGAGGATTACCAGAACTATAGCCCTTACATCCACACACCCAACGACTTGATTGGTACGAGCGTGACGAGTTTTGAGATGTCGAAGCAATATTGCCAGATGAATATTGCTTGCCTTGCCGAGATTGCTACTCCTGTGGGTGAAGCGCCTCAAGTGTCTTGCAATCCGGTGAGGAATTTTGAAATTCCCCCTATTTATTTCAAGGAAATGGGTGTGGTCAACTTGCAATGGGATACCCCTGAAGAAGGCTCTACGGGCGAACTTCAGCGTTTTGATGTGTATCGTAACGATACCCTTATTGCGGCGGTTGACTATGATCCATCGATGATTCATTATAGCTATTGGGATAATGGCATCTCTGTTGATACTCAAGCGGAGTATTTCATCATGGCGGTTTACAGCGATGGCTGCGAGGCTCCTTCCGAGGTTTTGATGGGAGAGGGACAACCTACTGGTATCGGTGAGATGGATGCTGAAAATGTTTCCATCTATCCAAATCCCGCTGAAAACCTGTTGAATATCAATGCTGAAGGTTTACAGAAAGTTGTCGTTTACAATACGATGGGACAGTTGGTGAAGACCATAGAAATAGGTGGCCAAGACCAATTTACGATGGAAGTTGGGAATTATCCAACGGGTCTTTACACGATCCAGTTGGTCACGGCCAAAGGTATGTTGAGCAAGACGATTCTCGTGAAATAATATTTGTTGCTTCAACGAAGACATACGGGACTGCCTAAAATGGTGGTCCCGTTTCTTTTTTCCGTTTCAGTTTTTTTTCCTATTTTTGCACAACATTATTACGTCATGAGAAAAGTATTTTTTGTTGGATTGTTTCTGCTGCTTTCTCCGTTTGCTTGGACTCAGGAGGAAGGCAGTAGTGGGTTCTCGCCCGTGTTTGTCCCTGAGTTCAAGTCGGAGTTGCCGGAGGAAGTCAACGAGACTTCAGGGCTGTTTTTCCACAACGGGAAGCTGTGGACGCACAACGACAGCGGCGGCAAACCGATTCTTTATGCAATTGACACTGCGACGTTTGAGATTGTGCAGCGGCTGACCCTCAAAAACGTAAAAAACTTGGATTGGGAGGATGTTTGCACTGATGGCGAGACCGTTTTCGTGGGCGATTTCGGCAACAACAAAGGCAATCGCAAGAACCTGAGAATCTTTACTTTTCCTTTGTCAGTCATTCCCAAAGAGGGTGATGCTGTCATTCAAGTCGACTCGATTTTATTCCGTTTTGGCGACCAAACCAATTTCGAGAAAAGGAAACAAGCGCACGACTTCGACTGCGAGGCGATGTTTGCCACCGAAGACTACCTGTATTTGTTCAGCAAAGGTTGGGAAACGGGCACGACCCGAATGTATCGCCTCTCGAAAACCGCTGGAACTCAAGTCGCTGAAGTGGTCAACGGCTTCAATTCGCAAGGCCTGATTACGGGTGTCGATTACGATAGGGATAATCGTATTCTTGTTGTGGTGGGATATGTCAAAACGGTTTGGAAGCCTTTCATATACCTCATCTTTGACTTTTACGAAGACGGGGTGAAGTTGTCGCATCGCCGTTTTGAGATGCCTCAACTGACTGGTTGTCAGGCCGAAGGCATCTGTTTCTTCGACGAGGGAAAATGCTACATTTCGGCAGAGACTTCTCCAACCATGACCTCACGGGCGTTTGTCGTTGATTTCAACAAATGGATTGCCAAAGAATTGAAAAAGAAGGAGAAATGAGGCGGTTTTTGTTTTTGATGGTTATGGTTTGGCTTGTGCCGACGGCGTTTGCGCAACATCCCAAAAAAGCGGTGAAAGCTTACGAGGCGGCAGAGGCGGCTTTTCAAAGGTATGACTACGAAAAGGCGCACCAATGCTTGCTTAGGGCTTTGGCTGTCGACCCGAATTATGCCGAGGCGTGGCTTTTGGAGGGCGAAATCGGGATGGAAACCAAAGATTATGACTTGGCTTTGATTGGCTATGAAAGTGCCCTGTCCTGCGACTCGATGGTTTTTCCGCCTGCGGCCATCAGTTTGGCGCGTTTGTATGACAAGCGTGGCGAATACAAGCGGGAAATTGCCTTGTTGCGTTGGTATCAAAAAACGAAATGGGGCAACGCCACCAACGATGGCACAACTGCCGAAATGCTCGAACTGGCTACCTTCCGCGATTGGGCGGTGAGCCATCCCATGAACATCAGGCTTGAACATTTGGGCAAGGCGGTCAACTCCAAAGACGATGAGTATGTGAACATGGTGTCATTTGACGGCTCGCAGTTGCTTTTCACCCGCAAGATGCCTGTGGGCAACGGCTATCAGAAAGAATTCTTGTATGTTTCTTATTGGGATGGTGAGCAATGGTCTGACCCTCAACCACTTGCTTTTGCTGGTTTTCCTGAGTATGTTGACCAAGGCGCGGCCTACGTCTCTGCGGATGGCAAAAAACTTTATCTGACAGGTTGCGGTTGGTCGCGCGACAGCAGTTGTGATTTGTATGTTTCGGAATGGACTGGTAATCAATGGTCTATGCCACAACTTTTGCCCGAGAGCATCAATACTAAAAGTTGGGAATCACAACCTTGTGTGAGCAGCGATGGCAAGGAGCTTTATTTCGTGTCGCGCCGTTCGGGGAATGCAGACCTTTATTGCGCTCTTCGCAATGCTGACGGCACATGGGGCGAGCCGCGAAACTTGGGCGACATCGTCAATACCAAGGGCAATGAAATGGCGCCTTTCCTGCATCCCGACGGACATACACTTTATTTTTCGTCGGACAAGCATGTTGGCATGGGCGGATTCGACCTGTTCATGAGTCGCAGGGGAGAGGATGGCCGTTGGCAAACGCCTGTCAATCTGGGCTTTCCCATCAATACGAGTGGCGACGAAATCAATTTCTTCGTGGCCGCTGACGGCAAGACGGCTTTCATTTCCTCCATGCGTGAAGGCGGGCGTGGTGGCTACGACATGTATACTTTTGAACTGCCCGAGGAAATTCGCTCCGATGCGGCCAATTACCTTTCTACGGTGGATGTGGTGGAGTTGGAACCCGGTGAGGCTTTTGTGCTGCAAAACATTCAGTTTGAATACAATAGCGCAGCCTTGACGGCAGATTCCGAGGCGGGCATCCAAATCTTGACAGACTTTCTGAAGCGTAATCCTGAGTTGAAAGTGGAGTTGGCGGGCCATACCGATAATGTCGGCAGCGGAAGCTATAACCTGAAACTCTCTGCCGAACGTGCCGAAGTGGTGCGTCAGGCTTTGATTGCCAATGGAATTGATGAAACCCGATTGACGGCGAAGGGTTATGGTGACACGCGGCCTTTGGTGCCCAACGACAGCGACGAGCACCGTGCCATGAATCGCCGCACAGAAATGATTATTAACTAATTAGAGATAAAATGAAAAGATTTTTACCCCTACTTGCAATGGCTTTGGCCTTCATGATGTCGGCTTGTGTGAAAACACCCGAACCAACCCGTTTTTCGATTCTTGGTGACAGTTTTTCGGCTTTGGAGGGCTATGTCGATCCTGATTCCAACGACCCTTTCATTTACTATAACGACATTGGCGTGACAGGTCCCGAACTGATGTGGTGGTCGAAGGTGGTGGATTCAACGGGCTGGGTGCTCGAACGAAACAACTCATTTTCTGGAGCTTTGGTGTGCAATTTCGAGGACTTTGTCACGGGTGAGCATTATGCCCCGAATTCTTATATTCGCCGTATGGACAATCTCGGCAATCCCAACGTGATTTTGGTCTTCGGCGGCACCAATGACATTTACAAGAAAGCTCCTCTTGGTGATTATGAATATTCGGGCTGGACGGAGGAACAGCTTTGTACTTTCCGTCCGGCAATGGCCTATCTCCTTGAATCATTGAAACAGCATCATCCCCGTGCCAAGATTTATCTGCTTGTCGACATGGAACTCTGCATCAGCGATACTACTATCGACGACGAGACCCGACAGGCTTTCATTGAGTCCATGCATCACATTGCGAGCCATTATAATGTGAGCTGCATTGATTTGTACGGTATCCACAAGGATTTGTGGCATCCCGATGTGCAAGGTCAGGAAGATATTGCCCGTCAGGTGATAGAGGCGTTGGCGGTCGATTTTGATTTCAATGTCTGAACCGATAGCGGACGGTAAGCTCTTCGTTTGAAGGCGTGGGCACATCCCAATAGGGCTTTTCCTCGGTTTTTTGGTTATCGGTCTCTGAGCCTGTCGAGGAGCCGCTTTCTTCATTTTCCTCATCTTCTTCATCCCAATGGTAGACTTCTTTTTGCGGGCCTTCTTTCCGTAGGAAGACCGCCAGCAAAATGCCGATGATGGCGCCGCTGAGGTGACCTTCCCATGAGATGTTTTGCGGGATGGCCAACGAAGGAATCATGCCCCAAATGAAGCTCCCGTAAAGGAAAACCATGATGAGCGCGATGACAATGAGCATACGGTTGCCACGGATGAAACCGCTCGCGATGAGGAAAAGGTTAAGCCCATACACCATGGCACTGGCTCCGATGTGTATGCTTACCGGGTCACCGATGCACCATGTGAGTGCCCCGCTGCCGAGATAAGTGATAAGCATGACGCGGTTGGCAAGGGTGGGGTAGCAGTAATACAAAGCCGTGCCCAATACGAGAATGGGGATGGTGTTCGACAGCAGATGCTCCCAACTGCCATGAAGGAAGGGCAAAGTAAAAATGCCGACAAGTCCTCGGATGGTGTGCGGAACCACGCCCCATCGACTCCAATCGAGGCCAAAAGACACCTCGGCAATCCTCTCTACCCACATCAAGGCAACGATGATGAGCGGGATGACGAGGCTGCCCAAGAATTTCCTTTTTTCTGTTTTGTCTTCCATCGGCGCGGTCTTGTGCAAGAATTGTTCCGCCGCAAAGTTCGGAAATTTTGGCAGAGCAACAACAAAAAAACGCCCTCAAAACTGAGAGCGTTTTCTGTCGGAAAAATGGTTTCTTACGCCAAGAACGGCATCTTCACCACGATAGCCTTGACAAGCTTGTTGCGGATCTTGATGAAGATTTCGGTGTCTTTCTTGCTGAAGGCTTTCTTCACCAAGGCAGTGCCGATGTTCTTGCCAGTCGAGGGTGACGGGCTGCCTGAACGCACCATGCCGATAATGTTGCCTTCGGCGTCGCACACCTCATAACCGTTACGCGGAATGCCGCGGTCAATCATCTCGAAGCCGACAATCTTCTGGCTCACGCCATTGGCCTTCTGGGCGGCGAAGATTTCGCGGTTGAGGAAGTCGTTGCCGTCGACAAACTTGGTAATCCAGCCCAAACCAGCCTCGATGGGGCTGATGGTGTCGTCGATTTCGTGACCGTAGAGGCAGAAGCCTTTCTCAAGACGGAGGGTATCGCGGCAGCCCAAACCGGCGGGCATGATGCCAAATTCCTTGCCAGCCTCAAAGACGGCGTCCCAAACCTGCTTGGCATGAGCAACGGGGATGTAGATTTCGCAGCCGCCCGAGCCAGTGTAACCCGTTGTCGAGAAGATGATGTTGTCGACACCGGCGAAATTGATGATTTGGAAGGTGTAGTATTCCATGTCAACCACGTTGGCCTTGGTGAGCTTTTGCATGGCTTTCAGGGCGTTGGGGCCTTGCACGGCCAACTGTGCCCATTCCTCGCTCTCGTTCTTGAAATCTTCACCGAGGGTCATGCCGAACTTTTCGGCAATCTGGCTCATCCAAGCCCAGTCCTTGTCGATGTTGGCGGCGTTGGGCACCATGAAATAATGGTCGTCGGCGATGCGATAGACGAGCATGTCGTCCACGATGCCGCCCTTGCCGTTGGGCAGGCAGGTATATTGTACCTTGCCGTCGCTCAAAGCGGCCACGTCATTGACGGTGCAATATTGCATGAATTGCTTGGCCATCGGGCCTTTGGCACGGAACTCGCCCATGTGGCTCACGTCGAACACGCCGACGTTGTTGCGGACGTTGTTGTGCTCTTCGACGAGGCCGGTGTATTGGATCGGCATGTCGTAACCGGCAAATTCAGCCATTTTGGCTCCCAAATCGTGATGGATCTGGTTGTAAGGGGTTTTCTTTAATTCGATGTTTTCCATTGACTTATTTAATTTATAAGGTTGATTTATCTCGTTGTGTCGTGCAGCGACTTCTTGAACTTAGGCCCGAAGAACCATTTGGGATACTTGAGGTCGTACACGGTGACTTCTCTCGGCTTGTCGTTGTTGATTTGGCGGCGAAGCGTGCAGCCGTTGGACGGGTCGACCCAATATTGGATGACGGAGCCATCTTCAGCATCGACGAAGAAATGCCAGCAGTTCACGTCTAACACTTTTTCCATGCCGACATAGTATTGCGAAAGGTTGTCGGTTTTCACATCTTTGGCAAAGGAATTGAGCGGGAAGAAACTATCGCCTAAAGGCTCAAATTCCCAGTCCACATCGTCAGTCCAGCCTTGTGCATCGGGTTTGTAATACCAGTTCTTTCCTGTCTTGATATTCCAGAAGCGGTCGATGCTCTGACCGTCGTTGAAGGCTTCCTCGTCGCCGATTTTGGCGAAGGTCTCGCTGCAGTTGGCGTCGGGATTGGAGACAGTGACAAAGAAATGGTCGGTGGGCGGCGTGAATTTGTATGTGGCTGTAAATGCCTGAGTCTCAGGTTTTACGAGTTGAACCACAGCGGGTGCCACATAAGGCTTTTTCACGATGAATACGGCGATGGTTGTATCTTCGTCGCAGGTTGCAGTAATTCTGCATCGGCCTTCCTTCTTGGCGATGATCCTAAGTTTCTCGGCCCTGCCAAGGGGACTGAAGTCGATAATGCTCTTGTTTGAAATGTTGTAGCCGAGGTTGTTGGCTTTCTCGAAGGCTCTCCATACAATCGTGTCGCCTACGGTCAGTTTGTACTCTACGGTGTTTTTCTCTTGCGCGATGGCCAATCCACTGACACAGAGGAGGATAATTGAAATTAAAAACTTGTTCATTTTCATCATTTTACTTTTTTTAGTTTGTGGCTCCAAAAATAGGGAAAAAATCAATACCGTACATAATTATTAAACATTAAACCTCACCACCCGCCTCCGCCTCCGGCATTCACCGTAGTCACCATGGAATTGACGTTGACATTGACACTTTGGCCGCCTGTGTAGGTGACAGCACCTGTGTAGTAGCCGTGCCATTCGTTGCCGCTACTGATGGTTCCGCCGTATTTGACAATGTAGCTTTGTCCCGTTTGGAGTTGCGGGTCGGTGAAGAGCATGACCATGCTGTTGCCGCCGCCACCGGGCCAACCGCCGCCGCCGCTACCCGAGAATTCTGGACATTGGTAGGTGCAGATGACCGTGCCGTCCGATTTGAGGATTTGGATGGCGTAGCCGTGTTGCGTGTTGATTTTCAGCGAAGGCTGGGTGCAGACGTTTTGCGTGGGGTCGCTGGTGCCACCGCCCGTGCCGATGCTGGTGCTACCTGTGATTTTGAACTGGTTCCAGTCGCAGTCGAAGCCTTCCTCGGGCGAGCGCGAGCCGTTGGAGATGTTGAAGCCGCCGTTGATGTGCATGGTGCCGTTGGAGTCGGTGCCGTCGTTGGCGTCGCTGCGGGCGTAGTAGATGCCGCCGTTGATGGTGAGGTTTTGGGCCGCATTCACCGCGTCGTCCTTCACCGAATACGCCTCGATGTTGCCGCCATTGATGGTCAAAGAGGCCTTGCTCTCGATGCACTCGCCGCCTTCGTTTTGCGTCTGGGTGCAGTGGACGACGATGGTGCCGCTGTTGATGGTCAGGTTGCCGCGACTCTTGATGCCCTTGGGATTGGCATAATTGCCACCACCGCCCGGAGGCCATCCGCCGCCACCGCCTGATGAGATGGTGATGCGCTCGCCGCTCGTGGTGACGTTGAGGATGAGGTCTTCGTTGTTACCGCCAGTTGTGCCGAGGGTCAGGGTAGAGGAGGTGTGGCTGTCGTCGCCCACGTTGATGCCCTTTCCGCCTGTGCCTGAGCTGCTTAGGATGAGGTCGCCCGAAAGGATGCTCATGTTGCCGTTGGAGCGCAGACAGCAGCAGGTGTAAGCATCTTTTGTGTTGCCGCTGACGGTATAGGACGCGCCGTTGCCTTCCGTGTTGATGCGGAAGGTGCCGCCGTCGATGGTCATATTGCCATCGGCGCTGATGGCTTTGCCGCCGCGGTTCGATTCGGGCAGGTTGATGTCGAAGTAGCCGCCCGTGATGTTGATGTCGTTGTCGCATTTGATGGCGGTGCAGTAGGCCGGCACGTTCTGGTTGTTCTCCATCTGCATGACGGTGCTGCCATACGAGGTGATTTCAATCCAGCCACCCACGATGGTGAGGTTGCCATCCACTTTGAGGCCTTTCGACATATCGCCGGTATGTACTATGTGGAGGTCGCCGTTGATGAAAACATCGCTGTCGGCCTTGATGCCCTTGCTGTCTTCGCCTGAAGTGTCTGCCCAGAGGCATCCTCCATTCATGTTGAAGTTGCCCGATACCTTCACGCTTCTCGCCGTCGCCGCAGTAGTGTGGATGCTGAGGTTGCCGTTTTGGATGGTGATGTCGCCCGAGATGTCAAGGCCGTCGGAACCAGAGCCGGCAATGGTGAGTTGACCGTCGTTCCAAACGAGGTTGCTGCTGCCGTGGATGCCGTCGCTGTCGGTATCATGGATGGTGATGTTGGCTCCATTGACGGTCAAGGTGCCCTCAACGGAGATGCCGTGTTTGGCGTTGCCGGTGATTCCAATGGAGTGTTGGGAACTGCCCGGATTGCTTATGGTAAGATTTCCAGCGGAATAAAGGGCACCGTTGATGGGACTGTTGGCGTTGTCGGCAATCTCGGAAATGCCTCTGATATAGAGTGTTGCGTCCACTGGCGAGGCGAGATTGATGGCAGCGGTGGTGCTACTGGCGAGCGATAAAGTGCTCAGGGTCATATTGAACGAATGGCTGCTGTAAACAGTCAACGAGCCGTTGCTTGAACTGCCCGAAACCACATACGGCACATTGGCCATCGTTGAATTGACCGTCACATTCGCGCCGCTTGTGCTTACCGTGACGCCCGAATTGGAGAACGGATTGGTCACTTGCACGGAACTGCCGCTGTATGTGATATATACGGTGTCGCCCGCCGGCGGGATTTCCTGAAGCGTGAACGTAATGCTGTCGAATTGGGAAACGGGTAGGGTATAGGTGCCATCGGTTTGGTTGATGAGCATGTTGGCCGGATTGCCATTTTGGAAACGGATTTCCTCGATGGCATTCACGTTGTTTTGGTAAATCACTGAACCTGAGCTGTGTAGTTTGAGTTGATAATCCTGCGCGTTAAGCCCCAAACAACCCAGCAGGAAAGCCAAAATGAATAAGGTCTTTCTCATAACTTGATCATTTTAAGGGTTTGCGTTTGGGTTTTGACGAGATACAAACCGAAAGGTAGGTCGCTGATGTCAATGACTTGGTTTCCAGTGGCTTCAAAGGTTTTTATCAGGCGACCATCTAAAGCGTATAGGCTGACGGTTTGCTTGCCCTGAAGGTTGCGGAAAGTCATCACATCGTGGACGGGATTGGGGAAGATGCCCAAAGCGAGGTCAGGGTTTTCGGTAGTGCCAACCGTTTCGGGGCAAGTGATTTTGCGGATGTCGGCCAAGGGAATCGTGACCGTGTTTTTGGTCGCAATTTCCTCGATGACGAGTTTCGTATTGTCCTCAAAATAAAGGCGATCGGCTTCTGTTAAATTGAAATTTTGCTCTGTGCCGTCGTTCAGTGATACGACGATTTGTGTGGATTGTGCTGTCATGCGGAAAAACAGCCCGAAAATGAAGGCTGTCAGCAGCAATCCGCGATGAAAAAGTTGTTTCATGACGATGAAATTAGGTTGAAACTTGGTAAAAAATGCAAAAATAGGTATTTTCCCCCAAGAGGAGCGTTTTTTTGCTGAAAATGTGCCGATTTGGGGCAAATTAATCCTTCTCGGCCATCATGTAAGGTCTCGTGACGGATTCCTTGCAGTCCAACATTTGCCTTGGCGTGCCTGTGAAAATGACCTTGCCGCCCATCGCGCCGCCACCGGGACCGAGCTCGATGAGGTAGTCGCAAGCTTTCAGCATTTCAAGGTTGTGTTCGATGAGGAAGATGGTGTTGCCCGCCTTGACCATGCTTTCAAATAGGTCGAGGATGCGCTTGATGTCGTTGAGGTGAAGGCCGTCGGAAGGCTCGTCCATGATGAAGATTTTGCCCGCGTCGCGGAGGTAGGAGGCCAACTTGATGCGCTGCAACTCGCCGCCCGAAAGTGTCGAAAGCGACTGGTTCAGATGGAGATAGCCCAATCCGACCTTGCGTAATGGCTCCAACTTCTCGGCGATGACAGTGCCTGCAAAGAGTTCAGAGGCTTTGTTGGCCGTGAGGTCCATCACTTCGGCGATGTTCATGCCTTGCACCTTATATGATAGCACTTCGGGTGAGTAACGTAGACCGCCGCAAGCCTCACAGACCGTCTCAATGGCATCCATAAAGGCCATATCACTGACAATCACGCCCTTGCCTTGGCAGACGGGACAACCGCCTTTGCCGTTGAAGGAGAACAAATCGGCCTTGGTTTTGTTGGTCTTGGCGAATAACTTGCGGATGTCGTCGGCCACTTCGAGATAGGTGGCAGGGGTGGAGCGCAGGCTGATGCCGATGTTTTTTTGGCTGATATAGACGATTTCCTCGGGCTTGGGATAGGCCTTGCGGAAACACTCCATCAGCGAACTCTTTCCCGAACCTGCCACACCCGCGATGCCACACATTACACCCAAAGGCAAATCAACGGTCAAGCCCTTGATATTGTGCAAGGTGGCGTTTTCCAAATGGAAGAAGGTTTTGGGTGGGCGAATATGTTCCTTTATGGAACTGGTTGCACTGAGCGATGTTCCAGTAAGTGTTTGGCTATGAAGTAGTTCGTTGTAACTGCCCTCAAAGACGATTTCACCGCCTTTCATGCCCGCGCCAGGACCCATGTCAATGATATGGTCGGCGATTTTGATCATGTCCTTGTGGTGTTCGACGAGGATGACCGTGTTGCCGTGGTTTTTCAGTTTCTGTACTGATTTTTGCATCAAAAGAATGTCGTGGTTGTGCAGGCCCACGCTCGGCTCGTCGAGGATGTACATCACATCGGAGAGGGGAGAATTGATGTATTTGGCGATTTTGCAGCGTTGCGCCTCGCCGCCTGAAAGTGTGCCGATGGCGCGGTCGAGGGTGAGGTAGCCGAGGCCGATTTCCTCCAAGGCAGCCAACCTTTCAATCGTGGCGCGTTTGATGTCCTCCGCAAGCGGATTGTCGATGGTTTCCATCCATTGGCGGCAGTCGGCGATGCTCATGGCGGTCACCTCGGCGATATTCACGCCCTTGATTTTGCAGGAGCGAATTTTCTCGTTGAGGCGGGTGCCGCCACAGTCGGGGCAGGTGCCCATAGTCAGCATGGGGTTGAGCACGGCGGCATGAAGCAAACCTTCCTCCGAATTGATGATGCTGCGGTACATGCGGGGGATAAGTCCTTCGTATTTGGCACTTTTCGGCCAGTTCGAGGGCGGGTTTTTCAGTCTGATTTGCGGCGAATTGAGGAACAAATCAAGTTCCTCGGGCGAGTAGTCCTTGATTTTCTTGTCGAGGTCGAAAAGGCCGCTGTGGGCGTAGCGAATCCAGCGCCAGCCGCCCTTGCCGAAGGCAATGTAATGAATTGTGTCCTCGTCGTTGAGCGACTTGTCGAAATCAACCAACTTATGGATGTCCAACTCGCGGATTTCGCCCAATCCCGCGCAGCGCGGACAACTACCGGAAGGGTGGTTGAACGAGAAGGCGTCGGAATAGCCCACGAAAGGCTGACCGATACGCGAAAACAGCAGACGAAGCAAAGCGTAAATATCTGTATATGTGCCGACTGTAGAGCGTGAGTTGGAAGTTGGCTTTCTCTGTTCAATAACGATGGCAATGGGCAAATTCTCAATGTCGCCGACATGCGGACGGCCATATTTTGGAAGATACTGCTGTGTAAACGACGGAAAAGTATCATTCAACTCGCGCCGCGACTTGGCGGCGATGGTGTCCAACACCAATGACGATTTACCCGACCCTGATATGCCCGTTACCACAGTGATTTGCCGCTTCGGAATTTTGACGGTGACGTGTTTCAGGTTGTTCTCGGTCGCGTCTTTTATTATGATGTAGTCGTTGGTCATGTTTAGTGTTTTACGAATATGGTCTTGCGTCTTACAATAAATTCCGATTTGGGTTGCGTGATTTCGTTTGCAAGCCAAGACAAGAGGGTCTCAATGAGCCAAACGTATTTGTTTAGGAGATTTGGGGACATGATGAGAATGATGTTGTATTTAACCTTTTAATGCTTTTTTGATTTTTTCGTAGCCATTTCCACAGTTACAATCTTTAAGGTTCTCTTTTGTGATATATTGGCTTCTCCCAGAATTGTTTCTATAAACTAGTTTACCCTGTTTTTCCAATTCATCCCAGAGATTGTTTCCGTCTGAATTTAACAACTTTTCCCATTTATCCTTTGACCTCATAATCAGAAAACAAACATCGTTTTTTGTCGCAATATACTTTATTAGTCTTATTGTAAATTCTTGACTTGGCAATATTTCAAACGGGAATCCTCTTGTTGAGGTCTTTGAACTATAACCATGATATTCGATGAGTGCAACCTTTTTATAGAACTCTGTCTCTTCAAATTCTATATCTGTGATAAGTGTTTTAAACCTTTTGGACCAGTACCAACCTTGAAGCATGTCTTCTGCTTCTTTGATTGAAATGGGATTTTTTCTTTCATTTGTTGGTAAGAATGAATCTTCTTCAAGTAGAAGCGTTTTCCGCCGAAACTTGACCAATCCTTTTCTAATGGTTTCATTGGACTGAAGCAATCTAGCCAATGTTTCATTTATCTCAGGAGAAAACCAGGATTCAAACTTAATATAATTACATTAGCATGTAGCGGATTACCTTTCCATGGTTCAGGTGGAGTATTTGTTATAATACAGTTGGAATAATCATTATCCTCTTCACATTTTTTGTTGAAATCAATTATTCTTTCTTTGTCTTTGGAACATACATACCATTCTTTATTTGGATCTCGAAACAAACAATCCGATTCTTCGGGATTGAGCATGTTGGCGACTTCTATCCAAGGGTTTAAAGCCTTTAATTCATTCTCTATCATAATGAAATGATTTGTTTTGCAAAGTTACACTTTTTTCCTTTACCACCAACTATCCCTAATCCAATGAAACACACGCTCTCGAATCTCTTCTTTGGTTTCATTAGGATGTGCTTGCCGGTGCTCTTTTTCGATGGCCTGAAGAATGCCTTCGATGTCGACTTTCTTGGTTTCGACAACGCGTATGGTGCAATACTCTTTCTTGTATTTATCATATTCACAAGTTCGTTTTACACAGACTTTCAGCAGTTCTTCGAGCAGTTTCACCGCCTCTTCTTTTTCAAGTTTATAAATGCGCAGCGTGATGTCGAGGATGCGTTTATCTGCAAGCGCTTCGATGTATCTTTCAAGGCAATGCTGTGCCATCACGCGATACGTGTATTTCCTGTCTTCAGCATAGCGAGCGATTACTTGGTTCAGGTCACCGCCTCGTTGGACAAAGGTGCCCAAACGTGCAAGTTTTTCTTCCATTTTGGAATAGCTTTCCCATTCGCAGGATACGTTGTCCCAATACTCGCGATTGGCTAAGATTTGTTTAAATTCCTCAAGCGGGACATTCTCATAATAGTTTGTCATGGCATTCAAGTTTTTGTTGGTTTACGCTGCAAAGAAAAAGAAAGCCTGTGCCAAATTGAAGCACAGGTAAAGCAAAAGATGCTTGCCTGATGATTTAGAAACCCTCATGTCAAAATAAGTACTATTTTTGCTACAGTGTTCGGTCCCTTCGCGGGAATTCCATTCCCGCCGCAAAACCACTAATAAGAATGACCATCATTGCCACCACCATCCCCAATGAAACTTCCATTTGGCAGCAGCCCGGCGCATGGCGCAAGCCATGCATCGTGCATGTGACAATGGTGGCCAAAGGACGCGAACCCATTTTCGGCAAACTCATCCACAACGGTGATTATGCCGAGGTGGAGAAAACGGCCATAGGCTGGGCCCTCATCAACCAACAACAACGAATGCTCAGCCTATGCCCAGAGATTAAGATCCTTGCAGACAAAGTCATGCCTGACCACCACCATATCGTTTTGCAGGTTCGACGCACCATGTCTCGCAGCATCAAAGAAGTGGTGCGCGGCTATATGCAGGGCTGTAAGGCCGAAGCCCGAAAACTGGGCTTTGAAGGAAATTTATGATGCACCGCCTTATTATCGTGTGCTTACACACAAAGGACAACTCAAGGCGATGATAAACTATGTGTATGCCAATGCCGAACGGTCGTGGCAACGCAAACAAAACCCCGAGCTTTTCCGAATGCATCGCAAAACGGAGGCATGCGGCATGCTCTTCACCTCAATGGGCAATCATTTTCTGCTTGACTGGCCCGACCGTCAATTGGTGGAAATGTCGCGCAAAGCCACGGACGAGCAAATCCAACATAAGCTGAAATTCATACTGGCATCGGCACAAAATGGAGCTGTAACTTATACGGCTTCCATCAGCAAAGGTGAACAATTCATAGCACGGACGCTGCGTGAACAAGGCTTCCCTTTGGTCGTTCTACTCAATGATGGCTTCCCAGAGGAAGGATCGCCGCATGAGCGGTTTTACAAACCTGGTGGTGTTTATTTTGAGGCTTGCTCTCAAGGAAAGCTGTTGCTTTTAGAGCCGACGGAAAAGGCTTACACCAGCCCATTCGTATGCCAAGCCGTCGAAGAAACGCTCCTTCGCAAGGCCGAGGCCAAGCATCGTGAATACCAGCCCGTTGCCACCGATTCATTGCGCTATCGATTTGTCGCGCTCAATGAGATGGGGCGTAAGCTTGTTGAGGGGTGTGGGGCGGATGGAATCCGCCTTTAAGGGACGGAACGGACTATGCCCCCAAAAGCAATCCTGTGCCAAAACGCAGCACAATCTTGCAATGAAACATTTTTTTTCAAAAAATCATCCAATCGGATCCCCGCAAAAGTCCTTCCGTTTGCAGTGCGGACAATGTTTGCCTATCCATACGGCATCGAATTGGTTCATGGCTTGCTCCACCAATTCGGGATTGTCGGTGAGGATGCCTGCCTCGAAGTTGCGCGTGCCTTCTCTTTTCATACCGATGCCTGCACCAGTGAGGTTGGCACTGCCGATGTAGGCCACTTGACCGTCGAAAACCAATATCTTGAAATGCACCCTCGGACAAAGTGCCCTTTCGAGACCATCAAACAAAGCCGGGTATTTGTCGAAGTCTTCACGGAAGGCTGGCCCTGGCTCTTTGGCATGAATGAGCCGAACTTCGACACCTTTATTAATAAGCTGTGCCAAGACCGCAAGGAAAGGCTTCGTTTGTGTGCCGACCTTGACATAAAGGTCTTTGATGTCGGCGGTGCCAATCCAAAGGCTTTTCTTCACCATAGGGACACGCGCGAGGACTTCGGTATAATGGATGGTATCTGTGATGAATTTTAGCATGGTTAAAGTTGTTTGTTCAACAATGCAAAAATAGCAAAAGCTTGCGCGAAAGCATTGCACAAGTTTCAATATTTAATCCGATAATACTCCAACAAAATCTTAAAGCTATCCTGCGCCGTGAGGCAAGTATCACACAAATAACCATTGATTTTGCCCCAGTTTTGGATGCCTCGGTAATAAAACAGGCGCAACTCTTCCGTGATGATGAACGGCACGATGCCCGTTTGCAGGCATTGCCAAAACAATAACAGCCTCCCGACACGACCGTTGCCGTCTTGGAAAGGATGGATGCGCTCAAAACGCACATGGAAATCCAATAGGTCATCAAATGCCACCTGCTTTTGGGCGTTGTAATCGGCAAGTAGCGACTTCATCTGACGGTGGACTTCTTCGGGCTGCGCGGTTTCCTCTTCTCCCACGGCATTGGCAAGCCGCTTGTACTCGCCCACGGCAAACCATGACTTGCGGCTGTCGGAAGTGTTTGTCTTCAATAGCAAGTGTAATTGCTTGATGTGCGTCTCGGTTATCCTTTCCGTGGCATGGTCGATGACATAATCGATGCAGCGGAAATGGTTGACGGTCTCCATGATATCGTCGATGCGTGTGTTTTCAGTTGTGATGCCAAGGGTGTTGGTTTCAAAGATGTAGCGCGTCTGTTCCTTGGTCAGGCGGCTGCCTTCGATGTGGTTGGAGTTGTAAGTCAAGTCAATCTGTATGCGATGATAGATACCGCCTTTCATTTTGGCATCCTTCTGTTCGCGCAAAGCGGTGAGCAAAGGCGACACCTTTTTTTTGCCGCGTTTGGGCAAGGCGGCCTCGACAGGAATGTTCCATGTTTTTCCCGTAAGGAACGCCCCTTCTATTTTGCCAGTGGCGCAATAATTACGGGCGGTGCGCTCGCTGATGCCGTATTTTTCGGCGAACTGACTGACTGAAATATATTCCATCTATCGGCAAGTTTTAATTGAAAAACCGCCGCAAAGATAGCGATTTTTGCCGATACCGGCAAGTTTGTGCGAAAACTTTAGAAGTTCAGGATTTAAAACACGCGGCACATCTTGACCTTGGCTTCGGGGACGTCTTGCTCCTCCACGGTCATCAGGTCACGGTCAAGAATCACGAAATCAGCGTCTTTCCCGACTTCGATGCTGCCTTTTCGGTTTTCGAGGAAACAGCCTTTGGCCACCCAAATCGTGATGGAACGAAGGGCTTGTTCGCGAGTGAGGGCGTTTTCCATTTGGAAGCCCTCGGCGGGTGTGCCGTCCAAATGCTTGCGGGCAACGGCGGCATAGAAAGTGTAAATCGGGCTGATGTCTTCAATAGGGAAATCGGTGCCGTTGATTACCCAACCGTTTTGTTGCAGCAGTTGTTGGTAGGCATAAGCGTTCTTGATGCGCTCGCCAAGACGCTCGTCGGCCCAATCCATGTCGGAGGTGCAGTGTGTGGTCTGGATGGAAGGGATGACGGATAATTCACCATAACGTTGGAAATCAGCCTCGTCCACCACTTGGGAGTGCTCGATGCGCCAACGGAGGTCGTTCTGGCCTTTGAGGTATTCGGAATAGATGTCGAGGATATGACGCACGCCGCCGTCACCAATGGCATGGCAACAAACTTGATAACCAGCCTCGTAGGACTTTTGGCAAACATGGCGATAGAAGTCATCGCTTTCCAAAATCAGGCCGGTGTTTGATGGGTCATCGGTGTAAGGTTTAATCAGTTTCGCGCCCCGTGAACCTAAAGCCCCATCAGCATAGATTTTCACGCTTCTAACGGTGAGCCTTTCCTTGTCGATAACGCCTTGATTCATAAAGTAATCCATCGTTTCATCGTCAGGATTCACCATCGCGTTGACATGCATTTTGAGTTGTCCACTCTGTTGCAGGCTGTCAATCAGTTCAATGGTGGCAATGTCCAAACCCGCATCGGTGACGGAAGTAAGGCCGACCGCCATGCAGTTTTCTTGTGCCTTCAGCAAGCCTTGAATCTTCAGTTCCGTTTCCATTTTCGGCACCAAGGCTTTGGCAGCATCGGCCAGATTGTCTAACAATACGCCCGTGCAGCGTCCATCTTTCACGATGGCCATGCCGCCGTCCATCTTTGTATTTTGGTCAATGCCAGCCAGTTCTAACACTTCTTTTGAAACCAATACCGCGTGACCGTCCACCCGGGTCAGCAAGGCTTTTTTGTTGGGGAAGGCCTCGGACAGCCTCTCATTGTCTGGAAATTCCACCACTTCCCAAAGGTTTTGGTCCCAGCCGCGACCCAACAACCACTCGGAAGGGTAGAGGCTATCGTGTGTTTTGAGGCGTTCAATGACCTCGTCGAAGGAAAGGCAGCCTTTCAGGTCGGCCCAACGGATGAGATTCTCGCCGTAGCCCGTGAAGTGGCAATGTCCGTCCATGAAGCCCGGATATACCGCATCACCTTGGGCATCAATCGTTTCCTTGGCGGCATATCGGCGTATAATCATATCTTCATCGCCGACAGCGACGAACTTCCCGTTTTTCACGGCAAAGGCTTGAGCCTTGGAGAAATTGTTGTCAACGGTATAGATGTTGGCGTTGTGGACGATGAGGTCCACGGGCGTTTTTTGGTTGCATGAGGTCATAATGGTCAGAATTGAAGCGAAGAACGCTGGAATGATGGTTTTAATTGATTGATTTATATGTTTTTTCATGGTTGAATGATTTTCCGATGAATCAGGCGACAAAGATAAGAAATTATAGAATTTCTCGCGCAATCCAAGCGCAAGCCTCGGCATCAGCCAAAGCATGGTGGTGGTTGACCAAATCGAAACCACAGGCCGCCGCCACGGTGTGGAGTTGGTGGTTGGGCAGCAATTTCCCGAAATGTTTGCGCGAGGCGCGGCAGGTGCAATAAAACTGATAGTCAGGGTAATCCATTTGATAGCAGCGCATCACGGCCTTCAGGCAGCCTTCGTCGAAGGGGCTATTGTGCGCCACCAAAGGCAAACCCTCAATGAGTGGCTCAATCTGTCGCCAAACGTATGGAAACACAGGCGCATCCTCGGTGTCCTCGCGCGTGATACCATGTACGAGGGTGTTCCAATAGTTATAATAATTTGGCTCCGGCTGGATGAGGGAATAGAACGAGTCCACAAACTCGCCCTCGCGGACAATCACCACGCCCACGCTGCACACGCTGGTGCGCTCGTTGTTGGCGGTCTCAAAGTCTATGGCGGCGAAGTTGTTCATTGTCATTTCCACTCCACAATCCACCCTTCAATTTCTTTCACCCGCTGTGCGTATTTCTCCATCTGCCCTTCGATGAAGTCGTCGCTGAATTTGCGGTCGCAGAAGCCGTTGCCGCGCGCCACGTAATCGTCGTCTTCCAAGGAACTGAAGACCTCTTCGTAGTTCTCCAAATATTGCTTGTTATCGGACAGGATCCTCTGCAAATCCTCAAAGTCGGCCTCGATGTGTTCTCCTGTGGAAAAGGTATATCGCTTTTTCATGGCTTATGTTAGGCAATGGATTGCAAATCAGTAAGTTTCTTGTAAACACCACCGATAGCGATGAGGTCGTCGTGTTTGCCGCGCTCAATGATTTGACCTTTTTGCAAGACCACGATTTCATCGGCATATTGGATGGTCGACAGGCGATGCGCGATGACGATGGAGGTGCGTTGGCTCATCACTTTGGCCAAAGCGTCTTGCACAAGTCGCTCGCTTTCAGTGTCTAATGAGGAAGTGGCTTCATCGAGGATGAGGATGGGTGGATTCTTCAACACGGCGCGGGCGATGCTCAAGCGTTGGCGCTGTCCGCCGCTGAGGTTCATGCCACGGTCGCCGATGAGGGTGTCGTAGCCGTGCTCCAACTCCATGATGAAGTCGTGCGCATTGGCGATTTTGGCCGCCTCGATGACCTTCTCCTTCGATACGTTCTCCATACCGAAAGCGATATTATTAAATACGGTGTCGTTGAACAAGATGGTCTCTTGCGACACCACACCCATAAGGCCGCGAAGATCGCTAATTTTGTAGTCGCGGATGTTGCGCCCGTCGATGCTGACACAGCCTCCGCCCACTTCATAAAAGCGCGGCAACAGGTCGGCCAAAGTCGATTTTCCACCGCCGCTCTCGCCGACGAGGGCGACGAATTTGCCTTTCGGGATTTTCAGGTTAATGCCTTTCAGAACCTCATCTTTGCCGTAACTGAAATGCACATCTTTGTATTCGATACCTTCCTTGAAATCCTTGATTTCCAAAGCGTTTTCTTTCTCGGTGATGACCTCTTCGGCATCCAAAATCTCAAAAATTCGTTCCGCTGAGGCGATGCCTTTCTGCACATTGTAATAGCCTTGGGAGAACGATTTGGCAGGTGAGATGATTTGTGAGAAAACGACGATATAGCTGATGAAACTACCCGCGTCGATGCCACCACCACCGCCAAGAATCAGCTTGCCGCCGAACCACAATACGAGGATGACCACTGCCGAGGAGAGGAACTCGCTCATTGGGGAACTCATGTCACGCTTGCGATGGATACCACGTAGTACCTTGGTATAGTCGGCGTTTTGTTCCTCAAACTTGTTCTCCGAATAGCGTATGGCATTGAAAGCCTTGATGATGCGCAAGCCAGAAATGGTTTCCTCCACGGTAGAGATGATGCCAGCCAGCTTGGTTTGTCCTTCTTTTGACTCTTTCTTCAGCATCTTCCCGACTTTCCCGATGAGCAGCCCCGCTAAAGGTAAGACAATCAGCACGAAAATGGTGAGTTTTGGGCTGAGCGTAACCATAAAGAGGAAGAAAAACAGGATGGTCAACGGGTCCTTGATGAGCATCTCCAAGTAGTTTAAAATCGAGACCTCAACTTCCTGAACATCAGTGGTGATGCGGGCTATAGTGTCGCCTTTCTTGCGGCTGTGGTAGAAGGACAGGGGCAGAATGAGGATTTTATTATAAACGTCACGGCGCAGGTCGTGGACGGCCCCCACGCGCACGTTGGCCATGAAATAGCAGGCGAAGAAGCGGCCGAGGTTGCGGAAGAAAAAGGCCACCAGCAGCAAAAGACACATGAAAACCAGCGCATGGTATTTGCCTTCATCGGCGATGAGACTGCTCATGAACCAGTTGAGATAGCCCATCAGATAGTCGGAGGTGAAAGAAAATTCGGGTTTGGCCACGGCCTCCACCGCTCCTTCCTTGAATAATAATGTGAGGAACGGCCCCACCAAAGCGAAGGAGAACAGCGAGAAGAAGATGGTGATTAGGTTGAATACCAGATTCAGGACGATGCTGCCCCAGTAAGGCTTGACGTAGGTTAGGACGCGGGAGAAGGTTTTTTGCTTGGCCATAACAAATCAGTTTTCGATGTCTGAATTCTCGTTGAAGAGTTGTTGCAGTTCTCGGAGTTTATTTTCAAGAATGGCTTTGTCGGGCAGATGCAGTTTGTATTCAGCGACAAGTGCTGGCGACATGCTTCGACTTAAGGCATATTCAACAACGGTTTCGTCTTTGGATGTGCATAAAATGAGACCGATGCTTGGGTTTTCGTTAGGTTTTTTTACATCTCTGTCAAGGGCTTCCAAATAGAATTCAAGTTGGCCCAAATGCTCTGGCTTGAACTTCTCTGTTTTCAGTTCGATGGCCACCAAACATTGCAGTTCACGATTGTAAAACAGCAAGTCCACAAAAAAGTCTGTGTTGCCTACTTGGATGCGGTATTCTTGCCCCATGAAAGAAAGGTCTTTGCCAAATTCGAGGATGAAATTTTTTAAATTCGCCGAAATCGCTTTTTGCAAGTCTAATTCGGAATGACTGTCTGGAATGTCAAGAAATTCAAGTACATAACTGTCACGAAGCGAGGTGAGTTCCTCATGTTTAGATAGTTGCAATTGATTGACATGATTGGAAATCATGGTGCGCTCAAAAAGCATACTGTCTAATTGGCGCTCAAGTTCACGGGCGGAGTAGTTGTTCTTTATGGATAAATTCATGTAAAACTCTTGAGCTTCAGCAGTTTTTGCGGAAACCATTATCAATACATTATTGGACCATGTCAATTCTCTCGACAGTGTTGAGAGTTTTTCGTTTCCGGCGTAAGTCTCATAAAACTGCTTCATGCGCCAGATGTTTTGTGCTGAAAAACCTTTTATGCCAACATATTTCGATTGCACAAACGAGGAGAATTCTGTCACGATGGATTTGCCCCAAGCATTGCTTTTCACCTTTTCGCTGATGTATTGGCCGATTTGCCAATACATTTCGATCAATTCCCGATTGACGGCGCGAAAGGCCCTTTGCCGCGCTTGTTCGATGATTGAGACAATCTCGTCAAATTCGTTGTTTGTGTTTGGAATAGAGTGCATTTATCTAATTTTCAAAAGGTTATAATTCTCTCAACAGTGGTGAGAGAATTTCATCAGTAGTTATACCCAGTGTAGTTCTCTGGCGTAATAGCAGCCAATTCCATCTTAATCTCCTTGCTCACCGGCAAACTCTTGATGAATTCGTCGATGGCGGCCTTGTCGATGTGCTTGTTGGTGCGGGTGAGGCCTTTCAGCAGCTCGTAGGCGCCTTCGATTTGTTCGCGGCGGAGGATGGTCTGGATGGCTTCGGCCACCACAGCGTAGTTCTGTTGCAGGTCTTGGCGGATCTTGTCCTCGTTGAGCAAGAGTTTGTCCAAGCCCTTCATCAGCGACTTGATGGCGATGAGGGTGTGGGCCAGCGGCACGCCGATGTTGCGGGTGACGGTGGAGTCGGTGAGGTCGCGCTGCAGGCGGCTGATGGGCAGTTTGGTGCTCAAGAAGGTGAGCACGGTGTTGGCCATGCCGAGGTTGCCTTCGGCGTTCTCGAAGTCGATGGGGTTGACCTTATGCGGCATCGCCGATGAGCCGACCTCGCCCGCTTTGATCTTCTGCTTGAAGTATTCCATCGAGACATAGAACCAGATGTCGCGCGACAGGTCAATCAAAATGGTGTTGATGCGGCGCAGGGCGTCGAAGTAGGCGGCCATATAGTCGTAGTGTTCGATCTGCGTGGTGGTCTGCTGGCGTTTGAGTTTCAGGCTCTTCTCCACGAACTTCTTTGCGAAGGCAGGCCAGTCGATGTTGGGGTAGGCCACCTTGTGGGCGTTCATGTTGCCTGTGGCGCCGCCGAACTTGGCCGTGAACGGCACGTTGTTCAACATCTTCATCTGGTCGTTGAGGCGCTCCACGAAAACGTAAATCTCCTTGCCCAGATGCGTTGGGCTGGCAGGCTGGCCGTGGGTCTTGGCCAACATCGGGACGTCTTTCCATTCCTTGGCCATGCCGTCCAGTTTGTCGATGAGGTCTTCCAAGGCGGGCTTGACGAGCAGTTTGTGCGCCTCCATCATCGAGAGCGGCACGGCAGTGTTGTTGATGTCCTGCGAGGTGAGGCCGAAGTGCAGGAACTCCTTGAACTCGGTCAGGCCGAGCTCGTCGAAGCGGCGTTTCAGGAAGTATTCCACGGCCTTCACGTCGTGGTTGGTCTCTTTCTCTATTTCCTTGATTTCCAGTGCGTCTTCGAGTTGGAACTCCTCGTAGATGGCGCGCAGGTCGTCGTAGTCACCGTCGAAGGCTTCGAGTTGGGGTAGGGGCAGTTCACACAAGGCGATGTAATACTCCACCTCGACCATCACGCGGTAGCGGATGAGGGCAAATTCACTGAAAAAGTCGTCCAACTCGGCGGTCTTGGAACGGTAGCGCCCATCGATGGGCGATATGGCTGTTAAGGGATTGAGGTTCATTATTGTTTTCGTGTTTGTTTCTTGTTCATTTTACTTGCTCGGCCTGCTTTTTCGGCTCGCGGCGGGTGTCCCAGAAGGCGGCGATATAGATGACATCATCATCAATATAATAGACCAACTTGCTCAAATTGTTGATAATAACATATCTATAGGCAATTGGACGGTCCTCAAAAAGTGGATCGATAGGGCCAATGTTGGGATTGCTACTCAACATTTTAGTGGTTGAGCGCACTTCCTTCAAAAAGACCTTCATCCGCTTGGCTCCAAACTGCTTGCGGATGTAATTGGCAACTTGGTCTCGTTGTCTGTCAGCCAGATAGGTCCATTCAATTCTCATACAGCTTCCAATAATGCTTCTTCTTCAAATTCTTTCTCAATCTTGCGCCATACATCTTCGTCCGAGATAGTTCTGCCAGCTGCAATTTCAGCTTCAGCCTCATCAAGCATGGCATTGAGTTCCTCCATCGTGTAAGGCTTTAAGTTTTCCTCGTCAGAATCAGCATGTGCCAACAAATGCATCGCCATCCAACGCATATTGTCGGGTGTAAGTGTGCTGTAAAGATAATCCAACAGGCCTTGCAATGTTGCTTCGCTCATGGTTCGTCTGTTTTTGTGTTTGCGAGGCAAAGATACAACTTTTTCGCCATAAGGCAATGAAAAAATGCGCCAAACAATTTGACGCATTTTCCCGTTTTGGCTTGAAAAAACTGCTGTCGCCTTAGGCGAGAATCACAAACAAAATGAATGATACAAGCAACAGAAAGATGAAACTCACGCCATGAATCCCTTCGCGGTTCTCGGTTTTCGGGAAGATTTTTGTTCGGTAGGCAAGAAACCTTGTGATGAAATATGCCGCAGTAACTATCGCAGCAAGAATGGAAACCACTAAAAGACCCGAAGCCCAAGCAACAGGCTTGTCGCCAACATGAGAAGTTACAATTCCATCTGCGAGAATACAAGCGGAAATTATCCCTAAATAAATAAAGAACTTCGCAATTGATCCTTCTTCTTGGCTGAAAATTTCAATATCTTTCAGTTTTCTCATGCTTTAGGCGTTTTCCAGCTTGTCATTCGAGCCTAACACATTGATAATCTTATGCTCATAAAGCTTCTTCATGTTGTCTCTGGCGGGACCGAGATACTTGCGCGGGTCGAATTCAGCGGGCTTCTCGGCGAAGGTCTTGCGGATGGCTGCTGTCATGGCCAAACGGCTGTCACTGTCGATGTTGATCTTGCAGACGGCACTCTTGGCGGCCTTGCGCAGTTGCTCCTCAGGGATGCCCACAGCGGCCTTCAACGCACCACCATATTTATTAATGGTGTCGACCTCGTCTTGCGGCACCGACGACGAGCCGTGCAGCACGATGGGGAAGCCGGGCAGTTTCTGCTCGATGGCCTCAAGCACGTCGAAAGCCAACGGAGGCGGCACTAAGCGACCCGTTTCGGGGTCAACGGTGCACTGCTCGGGAGTGAACTTATAAGCGCCATGAGAGGTGCCAATTGAGATGGCCAATGAATCCACACCAGTCTTGGTCACGAAGTCGATGACTTCCTCAGGCTTGGTGTAGTGGCTTTCTTCGGCGGCCACTTCATCTTCAACACCGGCCAACACGCCGAGTTCGCCTTCAACGGTCACGTCGAACTGATGGGCGTAGTCGACGACCTTCTTTGTGAGGGCCACATTCTCGTCGTAGGGGAGGGCGGAACCATCAATCATCACGGACGAGAAGCCCATGTCGATGCACGACTTACAGGTTTCGAAGCTGTCTCCGTGGTCTAAGTGGAGGACGATTTCAGGATGGGCGCAGCCTAATTCCTTGGCGTATTCCACGGCGCCTTGGGCCATGTAGCGCAACAAGGTTTGGTTGGCATAGTTGCGCGCGCCTTTCGACACTTGCAGGATGACGGGCGACTTGGTCTCGACGGCCGCCATGATGATGGCCTGCATCTGTTCCATATTGTTGAAGTTGAAGGCCGGGATGGCATAGCCGCCGTCAACCGCCTTGGCGAACATTTTACGGGTGTTCACGAGCCCTAATTCTTTGTAGCTTACCATATTGATTGTGTTTGTTGATTGATTGTTCGTTTGATGGTCGGCGTTTCGACAGGCTCAACGACCTTAGGTCCCTGAGCTTGTCGAAGGGCCGGTTCAAAAATTATTTCGGCAAAAATAGGAAATACTTCCGTTTCTTCGTCACTTGACGCTTACTTTCTTCGTGCAACTGCCATTTTCGGTGCTTAACTTGATGATATACAGCCCTGAAGCTATATTGCTTAAGTCGAGGGAAATCGTCTCGCCTTGGCGCAGTTGACAGGCCTTTTGATATAACATCCTTTCGCCCAATAAATTATACACTTCAATGATGGCTTTTCCGTTCAGATTATCACCCAAAACGAGGTTCACCTTGCCGTCAGTCGGGTTGGGGAATAGTTCGAAGTCAAAGGAATGCCATTCGGCCGTTCCCGTTCCAATTAGGCTGATATTCTTGATGATAGGCTCTATTGCACAGCCGTTTTCCGCCGTTACCGAAAGTGTGACTTCCATATCGCCTTCATGCAGGTTCCAGACGAGGTCGATTTCGTTGTCGTGGCTGTAGATGGTGCCAGCTTCAGTAGGCTCAAGTTGCCAGAGATAATGGATTCCGTCTTGTCTATCAATGGAGTAATGGCTGACTGGTTGCTCATATTTGTTGACGATGCTGTCGCCAATGATGGCTTCCAAACTGATTTCATCCACGAAGTAAATCTGTGTCTCGCTGACAATGGTGTCGTTGCCGAAAGCAGTCAGTGTTAAAGTTGCATTTCCATGTGCCAAGTCTTGATCTCCAGGGAAGTAAACAGGATTGACAAGCGTATCATAGTCAAAATGGCCATCACCGTCGGTCGTCCACAGCACCGAGTCGCAGTCGTAGGCGTAGGCTTGGTGAAGCTCAACTTGGGCTTCGTGGCACGATACCAAATCGTTTCCCGCAAAGGCAATCGCCCTGTGTGCTGGCGGGAAACAAATGTGGTCAATCTTGCAAATGGCTGGATTTTCGCCCGTGTGATACAGTCTCCAGGTCAATCTCAACAACCTCGATGGCAAATAATATTCAAAATACGTCCAATTATCGTTCGGGAGCAGTTCGACAAAGGTATTGGCACCATGGCTGAATGTCATCGTCCCGTCTTGGCTCATCTTATAATAGAAAGAAACCTTAACGGGATGGGCTAATTTGTAAATTCCTGTAGCTATGTTGCTAAATGCCGAGGTATAATGATTGTTGTCGGTATAGGTTTCAAAACTGCGTTGTCCTTCAAATGCATCCTCATCGCAATAGACCCATGGCACGGAACTATTGTTGCTCCAACTGAAAACGGGATTCAGCGTGTCGCTTTCGAAGTTTTCAAAGATACCGCCATATTGGATGATGGTGTCAAGATAGGTGTGGGTTGCTTCATGTTGGATGTCGAGCCTTGTTTGTAGCCAAGCGCCTGAAATGCTGTTAGGCAAGGTGTTTAGTTCGTAAGTATAGGAGCATGTGTCGTTGGGTGCCAAGCTTTCAATTTGAAGCGGTGAGTTTTCTACTTCGACGAATGGGGCCTTGACTTCCAAGTTGGCACTCAGCAATGTTGTGCTCGAATGGCCTTTGTTTGTTACCGTAAAGACAATCTTCGACTTGCCCTCGGTGGCGATGTGGGTCGATGGCTCATCGTTGTCCGTCCATAGCTGAAATTCGGGATTGATTTGGATGCAAGGTGCGTTGACAATGCAATCAAAATAATCCGTATGGGTGTTTTCTCCGTCATTGAAACTCATGCCGAAACGAATGTTGGTTTGGTCGGGAATGTCGTTGGCGATCTTGAAATTGAAGACATTGCTGAGGGTAACGGTGCGGCCAGACTCCAAACGGGGATAGCTTTCGGTAGCTTGCACTATGGTGATATTGGGCGAGCCGCAAGTCAGGGTGATTTGGGCACCTTCTGAAGCATGTCCGCCCACGTTGACTAATTCAAGGTCAAGCTTGGAATACTCGCCATAGTTGAGTTGTCCGTTGGAATCTTGATCCTTGAAAGTCGCTTCTTTTAGGTAGACAAAGGACTGGTCGGCACGGACGATGGTGACTTCCTGCTCAAATCTGATGTGGTTCTGCATGGTTGCAGTGAGGATGAAACGTTCGCCCACATTCATTTGCGGAAGCATGACACTTTGGGACTGTCCTGTGCCTTGCATCACCATGAAGATTTCGTTGTCCTTTGAAAAACAAACGATTGCACCTGTATCGGCGGTGAAAGTGTATTCCCATTGGTCGTTGGGGTGGTAGGGGCAGGCTACCATGGCAATGGGTTGTGGCACTTCGGTGCAAAGGCTGAAGTAGGTCTCTCCCAAGAAGTGGAAGACGTTGTGGGTGTCGGTGATGTAACCGGGCCACCAGCCGGGCATGAAGGCGTGATGGTTGAGGAAAATCTTGCCTGAGACAAGGGCGAACGAAGGCCTCGCGAAGTCTGGGTTGTTCGTGCTGCCAAGCGTGGACATGAACTCGGGCCAAATGTAGTCAACAATGCCCCATAAGAGTATGTCGTTGAAGTGGGAACGCGTGAGGGAAACTGCTCCGATGCCGCCCAAGGCACCATGAGGGGCGTTGCAATAGGCGGTGATGAAGTCGTCCTCAAGATAATTGCTATAGTGTTGATGATAGTCAGCGGTGTGGCAACCGAAAGAGAGGAGGAAGGTGGGATCTTCGTTGCGGAGTTTCTTGATTTCACTACTATAAAAATACGGTGAGCACCAAACATCGCTGCTCGAATGGTCGCGGTAAAGGGTCAGGAACGAACCTTCGCTTAAAGCGTCAATGAGATATTGGTTCTCGAACATGTACTGCCAATTGTCGAGTTCAAAAAGATACCGAGGGAAATAGCCTTGTCCATCGGGACCGAAATACTCAAAAGGTGCAGAGGTGTTGTATCCTGTCGACCAAACGGAATCTGGAGTGTTAGGCTCTGGCCCTGATTCGTATGGCATGTAAAAGTTTGAAGGGTGCTTGCCTAACTTGTCGCAGAAATATCCGTTGACCGCCTGCGAAGAAATCATAAACCATTTGTTGTTTTCATAACTTGAAGTGATGACGGGGTGGTCATAATAATGTGGATCTTTGGGCGGGCTGGTCTCGTAATTGAGTATTTTCCCGAGTTGCGTTTGGTATTCTTTCAACTTTAATGCGGGTAGTCGGCTGATGGCTATGTCGGGGATGCTGTCGTCGTTCATGTCAGCGTATGGGTTGTCCGAGAGATAATCCTTGTTGTAAACATTGCCATAGTTTTCGTAATTATAAAACGTAAGTGGGAAACCGGGGATGCCTTCAAGGAAATGGGTTTGACCGTTATAGGTGGTGTCGTGGTATCCGCCGAAAATCAGCAAGGCCGCTGGAGGGATGGCCCAGTTCTCGTAAGCGTTTTTGATGTAGTTCTTGATGCTGTCAAGCGCATTGCCGCCGCATTCCGTGGTGGTGACGACTTTGGTCAAAATGCCTTGCTTCGTGCGGAAATTCTTCAAGGTGTCGGCCCATGCCATGATGCTGTCGTCGTCGGGCGCGATGATGAGGTATTCACAACCTTCTTCCTTGTTTCTGATGGCATCGTTGAGCAAGTCGTAATAATGCGTCTCGGGCAGCATGTCGCTGTTGATGACCAAGTCGCGCAAGATGTGATCCCAGTCAGGATTGCGGTAGCGAGCCTCGCCGAATTGACCGTTGCTGCCTTCAAAACGCACTTCAATGTCCATGTCATAGATGATTTCCAACGTCTTTCTAACGGGATTGTAGCGGAAAGGCGTCACGTTGAGCATGACTACGTCAAGACCACGGATTTGGGTGGTTTGCGCAATGCTGACATTCTCCGACGGGAAATTGGCGTCTTTGCCGAAAATGTCCATGTTCTTGCTCAACTTGGGCAAGCCTTTGTCGGTGTTCAACTGCACCTCGGCTGCGGGCAATAGCTCGATGCCGTTCAAGGTTTGGCAGCCCTTTTCAATGACTTCAACGCTGACCGTAGCACCCTTGGGCACAGCGATGTAGCAGTTTTCAAAAGGAAGGTTGGGCAGTCCTTCGGCAAAGGAACCGAAGCAGCCTTTCAGGATAATCTCCTGACCTTTGGTCTCGCCGTTGTCGATGTTGGCAATGCCGATTTCTGGTACGCTGTAGTGCAACGAAAGTCCTGCTTGGCTACTGCTCTCGATGCTGAAACCTTGAGGAGCGTCGGTGCGGAACTGGTAATGGTTTTGGGCGTTCATCGAGCCTAAAGCCAAAAAAGCGATTAAGATGGTAATAAGCTGTTTCATGTCTGAAAAATGTTGGTTCAGGCTGCAAATTTACGAATAGAAATGAAACAAACAAAAAAATGTGCCATTTTTTTTGGCACATTTTGAAATTCGGTTTAAAAGGCTTGACTTCTTACGAGGCTTGACTTCAAGGCATGACGACCAACCTTACATTCTTCACAACGTCGTTTTGGATGACTTGGAGCGTATAGATGCCACTGCCAAATTTGGAAGTTGCCATTTCACATTCCGCATCCTGCATTCCACGCTCATACACCACTTTTCCTGACAAGTCGATGAGGCGTAGCACAGCCTTGCCTTCAAAGTCGGTTTTGATGTGAATCAGGTTGGTGGCGGGATTGGGATAGACCTCGACACGGGAGGCAAATTGCTCATCCGTTCCTGTAGAGTTGAACACAGTGACCGTCAGAGGCTCGGATACAGTAGTGGAGCCGCAGGTGTTCTCGTAGGCATACATGATCTTGGCCTGACCGCGATAGTCGCCGTTCCATTCCACGAGGGCAAAGCGGCTTTCTCCCGTGATAGTGCCTGCCGTGGCGGGTTCAAGGCTCCAAGTGTAAAGGACATCTTCATCGGTTTCCTCAGCCAAATATTCGTTATGGGTAAGCAAACGCAGGTCAACTTCAGGCATTCCCACGGGTGTTTCGGGGGAATAATCGGGGTCGAAGTAGGGCAAGAGGTTCACCGTAACGGTACTGCTTTGCTGCTCTCCGTTGAATGTGGATGTGCCTGTAAAGGTCAGTTGCACTTGTCTTTGGGTCTTGTCGGTCTCGCCAAAGGTGTAGGTCGGATGCTCCAAAGTGGCATCGTCGAAAGTACCGTCGCCGTTGGTGGTCCAAAGCTGTTCTTTTTGGTTGTAGATGTAGCCTTCGGGCGTGAAGGTCACGTTGGGGCAAGTCTCGGCATCTTCGCCGGCATAAATCACCATCTTGGCGAAGGGCGGGAAATTGAAATGGTCAACCCATGCCGCAGCCTCGTCAGCATTGCCTCCGCTGCTTTTCTTGAAAATGAGACGAATCAAATTGGTGCCCGCAGGCAATTCATATTCAGAGCGTTCCCAATCGCTGACGCCGCTCCATGTCTCCGTGTCCACGCCGTTCAAAATGAGTTGGAGCGAGGAATTGTCATCGAAGGTGGTCTTGTGGAAGAACGAGAACTTGTCCTTGATGTCGGTGGTGATGCCGATATACAGGTTGGCGGTGCCGCTATTGATGGATGGCGACCTCATGCAATGGCCTCCTTGGGCGGTGGCGTCTTCCACCACAAACCATTTCTTGTTGCCCGAGCCTAAGTTCCATTGCAGGTCAGTGTTTAGCGTCTCGCTTTCAAAGTCTTCCGTGGTGTAGTCCAAAGGGATTTGGCTTTCGAGTCGGTCGGTGTAGTGCCCACTTTCGGCTTCCAGCAGGTAGTTGATGATGCCTGCAAAGGCGTCTTCTTCCACAAACACGAGGAATGTGACCTGTCCCGTGGCGCCTGCCTCAATGGCGGGGATGTTTTTGGTATTCTCGGCAACACTCAGGAAGGGAGCCAAAAGATTCAGTTGGCTCTCGATTTCCTTCGATTTGCTACCGCCTTGGTTTTCAAGGTCGAAGGTTAGGAAGGAAGCGGTTCCTTTCAAAAGGCGGTCCATTTCGTTTCCTTCCAAATCGAGGATGCTGAGTTTCCCGTATTTCAGTTTGGGGGCTTTTATGGCGAGGGTCACGCTGTCGATGAAAACATGGCCTTCGTTTTCCATTTTCAGGTAAAATTTCACCTTCTCTTGGTCGTCGAAGTCGTCATCGAAATGCACGGTGAAAGCGTTGTCTTGCATCTGCGTTTCATTGGCGTCCATGCCGTTGAAGGCGAATTGGCTTTGGGTGATTTCCACGGAAGGATGGGTGCAGGAAAGGGTGACGTTGAAGCCTCCCATCAAATCATGGCCCACGTTGTGGAGGCCGAGGCCGAGGCGGCAGGTCTCGTCATAATCGGGGGCTTGGTTGGCGTTGCCTTCTTCATCGTTGATTTTGAGGTCGTTGAAGATGATGTAAGGCCCTGTTTCGGGAATCGTGTTGATGAAATGCTCGTAACGGTAGTAGTTTTGCTTGGTGATGGTAAGTTTCACGAGGGTGCCTGCCTCTTGCGGTGTGACGGCGATGGTCTGCGTGTCGCCAGTGGCAATGTCGAAACCGATGATTTGTCCGTTGGCGGTCAGGCAGATGGTGGCGCCTTCGTCGGCTTTTACGGTGTATTGCTCGCTGCCGGCGGTGATGACGGGCAGCATCTCAACGCTGAGCGGCTGGGGCATTTCGCTGTAGAGGTTCATGTAGGCGTCGCCGTGCTGGTGGAACAGGTAATAGGTGATTTGCTTCACGCTGCTGTCGGTCCATGAGGACTGGCGGAGGAAGTATTTCCCTGCCGCGTTGCCGAAGGCGGGACGGATGAAGTTGGTCTCGTGCTGCGTGCCGTAGGTGGGCATGAAGTCGGGCCACATGTTGTCGTAGGCGCCCCAAACGTAGATGTCGTTGACGAAAGAATAGGAGACCTGCGTGGCCGCGATAAGGCCCAAAGCACCGTATTGGTGACGGTGGAAGGCCTCAGCAAAGCAACCGTCGCTACCATTGTAATTGAAACGACCTGTGAGGCAATTGTTCGACATGACGTAAGTCAAGTCATTGTTGGTCAGTCGTTTGATGAATCCGATGCTGTAACTGGGTTCACCCCAAAGTTCTTCTGCGCCGTGGTCGCGGTGCTGGATGAGGAAAGCTCCGCTGTTGATGGCTTCGTTCACGCTGTTGCCTGTCGCGCTCCAATCGGTGAGGTGCGACATGGTTTGCGGAATGTAGCCGCAACCTGAAGGCCCGAAATAATCGAGCACGGTGTTGGTGTATTCATAGGTCGACCAGCGACTGCCGGGTGTGCCTTGGTAGATGGCGTTTTGGCGGACAGGGTGCTTGCCGAGTTCGTTTTCCATAAAACCGTACACCACCTCCGAGCAAAGCTGGAACCAACGCTCCAACTGGAATCCCATGGCGGTGATGGGGTGGTCATAAAAATCGGGGTTGGTGGGGGGCTGACGCTCATAGTCAAGGTCTTTCTTGATCATGTGGTACAACTCATCGTAGTTGCGTCCGGTGATGCGTCCTATGATGATTTCGGGCATGTGGTTGCCGCCCATCACCGAGTAGGAATGGTCGGAGATATAAGGATTGTAGCCGTTGCCGCCCGGATGGTTATTCAACGTGTAGGAAACCACGCCTTTGGTGCCGTCAGTGTCGTGGTCGCCCAAAATGAGCACCGCCGCCGGTGGCATGTCCCAAGTGTTGTAGGCGTTGCGGATGAAATTCTTGATGGTTGAAGCGTTGTTGCCGCCGCAGTCGCTCACGGTGAAAATCTCGGTGGGGATGCCTTGCCCGACCCTGAATTGCTTGACACTGTCGGCCAAAACAATAAAGTCCTCGTTGTCGGGCGTGATAATCATGTATTCGCAGCCCGTTTCGCGGTTTTCGTAATGTTTGCGGAGACGTTCGCCGTAGTCCACTTCGGGCAGGTCGTCGCGGTTGAGGAGGATGTCCTGAAGGATTTGGTCCCATTCGGGAGTGCGATAACGCAAGTCGCCGATGGTGCCGTCGCCGCCTTCAATTTCCAATTCCAGTTCCAAATCGCTGTAAACGACCAATTCCTTCGTGACGGGATTGTATTGGAAAGGCATCACGCCCACCTGAACCATCTGCACGCCACGGATGCTGCTGACGTCGGAAATCTGGAATGGCGATTCGGGATAAAAGGCATTACGCCCGTAAATCGTCATGTCTTTTTGGTACACGGCAGGCGAGTTGTCATCGTCCAACTGGGGCACTGCCGCAGGGATGAGGTCGACGTTGCTGATGACCTTGGTCTTGGACGAGACCATCTTGAGTGAGGCCGTCGCGCCGTTGGGAATGGCGACGAAGGTGCTGCTGCTCGGCAGGTTGGGAGCACCAGCCTCGTTGGGCATGTAGATGCCCGAAAGGGTGATGACTTGCCCCTGCACCTCGGCACGGTCGGCATTTTCGATGGTGACATGGCCGAGGTTGTGCCTGAGGGTTAGTTGGTTGCTGTTTCTGTTGCTGATGCTGAACCCGTTAGGTTCACTGTTGAAGCGGTATTCTTGGGCTTGAAGCGCGATGCCTGCCACGAAGGCGAGGGCGAAAAGTAGAGATTTTTTCATAGTTGATTCAATTTCAGGCGACAAAGATAGGAAAATTAATTGAAAAAGGTGGAGTTATCCACCTTTTTCAATTGGATTTGATGCTCACTTTTTGATTCCAGCACCCTTCATCATTGCATACCTTGATGATGTAAATGCCGGGTGAGTAATGCTGTAGGTCGAAAGTAACGTTTTGGCCTTTTGTCAGGTTGCGGAAGGTCTTGCCCATCAGGCGCGTGCCTAATACATTATACACCTCAACCACCGACTTGCCTTGAAGCTCTTGCATTATGACGAGGTTGAACTTGCCATCGGTCGGGTTGGGGTAAAGGCTGAAGATCGACTGGGACTCTTCCGAAACAGATAAGGGGTTGATTTGGATGGTTTTACTGAGCGTTTCTTGGATGCAGTTAGCCTCAGCGGCGACGCTAAGGGTTACTTCGGTAATGCCGTGCCTGAAGTCCCAAATGATGTCGACAGCGTTGCCATGCCCTATGATGGAACCTGCCTCGGCCGGATCCAATTCCCAAAGGTAACTTGGGCCATTGGCTCCTTCTATGGAGTAGTGGCAGATGGGTTTGTCGGGGCTGATGAGGTCATCGCCTTGTATTTCGTCACCCAAATTGATTTCGTCGGCCAAAACAAGCTGCAACGGGCTGATGACATTGTCGGCTTGCAACTGAAGCATGGCACCTCCATTGGCTATGTCGTTGGGTCCTGGCGTGTAAATGGGATGTAAGGCGTGAATGTCGTCGAAACTGCCGTCACCTGCTGTGGTCCATTCTATGTTTTGATAATCATACGCATAATTGCAGTTGATACGGACGCTTTCGTCCATGCAGGCGGTGATGGTGTCACCGGAATAGGCTATGGCAGTATGTGCCGGCAAAATGCTGATGTCGTCAACCCAAGCACAGTCTTCGCCATAATTCACTGAATAGTCTTTGGTGTATGACCATGTGAAGGTGTGGATGCCTTGTGACACGGGGAATCTTTTCTCGTTCCAATTCTGAATGTATGACCAGTGGCCCATTTCCACATCGTCAATGTAAAAATGCAAAAAGTCGTAGTTGTACTCCGACGACACTTTATTGAAGAATCTAATCTCGGTTGCCGGGGTTGAACGGGTTAGCGAAATCGTGCTGGATTGGTCGTGGGTGATTCCGCCGGATTTGACACTGTGTCCGTCCGTGTGGAATTCTTCGTCCGTCACCGTCCAAGGGGCATCTCCCGTCATCTGCCAACCTTGCGTGTGGAAGTTGCCTGAGTCGAAGCATTCGTTGAAACCGCCGTAGGAAAGGAGGGTGTCGAGAGAGGCCTGACGGAAGCCGTCACTAAGCTGGATAATGGTATTAATCCACGCTTCGTCATATTCGTTTTCATCTATATTCACTCTGAAGACCATGTCGTTAGTGCAGCCTTTTTCGAGGCCGTCGAATGTGCGAGAACACGAGTCGACTGTGACGAAAGGTGCCTGCATCTCAAATTGCATGAGGTAGGGACCGCTGTTGAAATGGCCTTCGTTGGCGATTTGGACATGGACGTCCGTGATGCCTTCATTGACGAGTTGGAGAACCGACTCATGGGCTTCATTCTTATAGGTTATGTGGGGCTTAATGACGAACAAAGGTGCGACAATGTTTTGTGCAATGCTGAAAGTTTTGTCGCTGCCTTCGTCTTCGATGCGGATGGTGAAGGTCACCTTGGTCATGTCGGGGATGTCGTCGGCAACGTTGAAACGGAAGACGTCGTTGAGTGTGATGGATTGGTTCGGTGCAAGGTTCTGATGCTGATGGGTGCCTTGCGTAATTTCAATGTATGGCGATTCGCAGGAAAGGTTCATCGAAAAGTTTTCGGTCATGTCGTTTCCATGGTTGCGAAGTTTGAGGCCGATGTGCGCGTTTTCGCCGTTGTGGAAGACCCCGAATTCGTTTTCTACCAATAGTCCGTCTCTTTCGAGGGCAACGTATGGCCCGCTGCTGGGAATAACGGACATCTCACACTCGTAACGGATGCGGTTTTGCTTGGTGGCAGTGATGGTGTAGCGGTTGCCCACTTCCGTTTGTGGCAATGCGAAGGCGTAAGGCTGCCCGTTGCTTTGGGTCACTTCTATGATTTCACCGTCTTTTGACAGACATACGATGGCACCTTCTTCGGCTGTCACGGTGAATTCGTTATTGTCCGCTGTGCAGTAGAGTTTGTGTGTGATTTCCATCGGCTGTGGCACTTCGGTGAACAGGCTGAGATAGGTTTCGCCCGTATAGCCGAAAAGGTTCATTTGCGAATATTCGACTCGAGGCCACCAACCGGGCAGGAAAACATGATAGGCGTAATAATGCTTTGCCTCTGCCAGCGCGTATGCGGGTCTGACGAATTCGGGTGGCGTGTCGCTGCCCATGTCGGGCAGGAAATCAGGCCAAAGGCAGTCGAAAAGGCCCCATGCGAGAATGTCATTGAAATAGGTATGGGTGAGGGTGGCCGCACCGATGCCGCCCACGGCACCACTCTTCTCTTTAATGCAGAAAGCGTCGAGGAGACACCTCGACCATGATGCTGTAAAGTTATGGGTGCTGCAACTGATGGAAATAACAAATGTGGGAGGCCCATAAAGCATGGGCTCGATGAACATGGATTTGAAAGCCGGACACCACCAACCATCAAGGTTGGAGTGGTCACGATATAAGGTCAGGAAAGAGCCTTCGTTGAGTGCATCATACAACAGCACCGAGTCGAGTTTTCGTTTCCAATCGTTCAATCCGGCAGGTGTTTCGTCAATATAATTCTGCCCGTTGGGACCGAAATAATTCTTTACCACTTCGGTGTTATAGGCCGTTGACCAGTCGTTCGTAGGAATGGAACCCGAGTGGACCATGTAAAGATTGGTGGGATGTTTCCCAAGTTTGTTGCGATAGAAGCCATCGACAATCTGTGAGCTGATTAGGAACCATTTGTTGTCTTCGTGTCCTGATGAAATGATGGGACGGTCATAATAATTGGTGTCGGTGGGTGGGTCGCTTTCATATTGGATGGTCTTCTCTACAAAGATACGATATTCGTCCAAGTTTCTCGCGGTGATGCGGCTAAGAGCCATGTCCGCAAGGCTGTCGCCGTTCATGTCGCAATAAGGGTAGTCGGTGGGATAAGTTGATGAGGTGTAGATGGAGTCGGAAAATATGGCGTGGTAGAAAGGTCTGATTCCCTCCCCATTGCACCAGCCACCGAAAATGAGGACGGCTGCAGGGGGAATTGCCCAATTGTTGTAAGCATTGAGGATGTAGTTGCGGATGTTGTCGGCGTTGTTGCCTCCGCATTCTGTGAGCGTCGCCACTTTCGTTGAAATACCTTGCTTTATGCGGAAGGCTTTCAACGTGTCGGCCCAAGCCAGAATGTCTTCGTTGTCGGGCGAGATGATGAGATATTCCCAGCCGTCCTCATCGCGTTCGCGAACTTCCTTGACCAAGCTGTAGTAGTCTGTCGTGGGTATCATTTCATCATTGATGACAAGGTCGTGGAGAATGTGCTCCCAATCCGGGTTGAAATAGCGGCTTTCCCCGAATTTTCCATTGCCGCCTTCAAAACTGATGTCAATGTCGATGTCGTAAATCACCTCTAACGTCTTTCTCATGGGATTGTAACGGAATGGTGTAATGCTGAGCATCACTACGTCGAGGCTGCGTATCTGCGTGGGTGTGGAAAGGACGAAGTTCTCCGTCGGGAAGTTGGCATCTTTGCCGAAGATGTCGGGTTCCCATCGCAGTTGTATAGGCCCTTCTGCTAAATCGGTTCGAAGTGGCATTGCAGGGAGCAGGTCGATGTCGTCTATTGTGGTGCTGGCGTTTTCCCTCACTTGCAGGCTGACGGTGGCACCTTGTGGAACGGCGACATATCGATTGACAACGGGCAGATTGGGATGCCCTTCGGCATTGGGCGCAAACTGCCCCTTCAATATGATTTCCTGCCCATTCACATCTCCGTTTTCAATGTTGGCAATGCCAAGCTCTTGAATGGAATAATGCAGCGAAAGATGGGATGCCGTGCTACTTCTCACGCTAAGGCCTTGAGGCGCATCGGTGCGGAAACTATAAGTGTCTTGGGCCTTCAGCAAGGCAAGCGAGAGCACGAGGCTGAATAATAGTATGAAACGTTTCATAGCGGTAGGGTTTATGTCTCAAACGGCAAAATTAAAAAAAAGAAAAATCCGCTAAACATTTTCGGCGGATTTTTCATTTCAAAATAATGTAAATTACAATTAATATTAATCGTAATTTATATAAATGACCATTTACATATTATCAATGGAAAGCGCTTGCATCGAAAGTTCGTACTTCCCAAATGCGTTTGCAGGCAAGGCCTTGAGCCTTTCTTCAAGCGTTTTTGGGTTGATTTTTTCGGGGTTGCGCTTGATTTCGGCCACGATACCCGTGCACTCGAATTCGTTCAGGGCTATCATGTCGATTTCGTTGCCGCCCTTGCGGTCCCACCAGTTGCCGACCATCGTGAACTCTCCCGATTCCATCGCCTTGGCTTGGAAATACTGCTCCAATGTCCTCCCCGAAAACTGCTCATAGTACTTGCCTATGTTCTGCCTCAGTGCCGCCAACTGCTGCCGCTCAATCAGCGACTGGTAAGGCCAGATGAAGCGGAACCAGAACCTCAGGAACTGGTCTGAAATCTCGTAGGCCGACACCTTGCTGTTGGGCTTGGCGAGCATGGGCTTCAGGCGTTTCACAAGGAGGAAGTTCTTCTCCAAGTTCTGCAAATACACGCCCATGTCCTTCTGCATGGCACCGTCAATCTCGCTGCGCTTCGTCATGCCGCCAGCAATCAATTGTAACACAGAGAAATAGGTGTTGCTCTCGTCGCTGAACTCTTGGTTCATCAGGTCGCGACCTTCGGTGAGGAAATAGGAATCGGGGCGGCACACGTAGTTGAGCATCTTCTCCTTCGTGTAGCATTGCGCGTCCATCAGCAGTTCCACGTATTTGGCCACGCCGCCGGTAATCATGTAGAGGCAGAGCAGGTCTTCGTTCTTGTAGTTGGGGCTGTGGTCGCGGAAGATTTGCTTCAGCACCGAGATGCGGAAGGGAAGGAGGGTGAATTTCGAGGTCGGGCGACCATAAAGCGGCTCGTTCTCGTCCTCGAAGATGCGTTTCATCAGCGACTGGATGCTGCCCGAGGCCACCAAGTGCAGGTGCGATTCTCGATGATAGCGGTCCCAAAGGTCTTGTATCTCGCTGAAGATGGCGGGATTCACCTTTTGGAGGTTTTGGAACTCGTCGAAAAATACGGTGAAATTCCGCTGCCTCGACTCTTTCATAATCACCTCGAACAAGTCGCGGAAGTGGGCAATCTGACCATAAATTTGGATGCCCAACTGCTCTTGAATCGTCTGCTGGAACTTGGAGCAAAGTACCGCTTCGCTGTCCTTTGAGACGAAGAGATAAGCGATGTTCTTGCCTTCTAACGCCTTGTTAATCAGCGAAGTCTTTCCCACTCTGCGGCGACCAGTCAGCACAGTGAACACCGCCGACCTTTCGGTCTGCTTTTCGCTTTGCCGCAGCAGTTCCAATTCCATTTCCCTGTCGTAGAATTTCATAATATTAATGTGTATTTATATAAATTGTCATTTACATTCATGCCGCAAAAATACAAAAAGAAAAAATCCGCCAAACATTTTCGACGGATTTTTTTCAAAATAATATAAATCGCGATTAATATAAATCGTCATTTACATTCCATCAGCCATTTCCAAACGGGAATAACTTCGATATTATGAAGAGGAAATTGTTCAGCAATCCATTGTCGGTGTAATTTTATACCTATACCGAAGAAATTTGTGAGATTATTTCGGTGTATAAGTGGAAATATTGTTCAAATACAAAACGAAAAAATCCGCCAAACATTTTCGGCGGATTTTTTTTCTGAATAATGTAAATTTAATCCTTAGCAAGGAACGGATACCTATAGTCGGCTGCCGGAACAAACGTGTTCTTGATGGCGCGCGGGCTGGTCCAGCGGATGAGGTTCCACAGGCCGCCGGCCTTGTCGTTGGTGCCGCTGGCGCGGGCGCCGCCGAAGGGCTGCATTCCGACCACGGCTCCCGTGGGCTTGTCGTTCACGTAGTAGTTGCCGGCTGCGTGACGCAGTTTGTCGTTGGCAATCTTCTGGGCCTTCAGGCAGTTGCCGAAGAAAGCACCGGTGAGGGCGTAAGGCGAGCTTTGGTCGCACACATCCAGCATCTCCTCAAACTTGTTGTCGTCGTAAACGTAGATGGTGATGATGGGGCCGAAGATTTCTTCCACCATGCTCTCGTAGTTCGGCACCTTGGCGAGGATGACGGTAGGCTCCACAAAGTAGCCGACGCTCTTGTCGCAGTTGCCACCGAAGACGATTTCGGCGTCATTGCTGGCTTTGGCGCGGTCGATGTAGCCCTTGCAGTTATCGAACGAAGCCTCGTCGATGACGGCGTTCACGTAGTTGCTGAAGTCCTTCACATCGCCCATCTTCACGGTGCTCAGCATGTCGCCGACGCGCTGTTTCACCTCGTTCCACATCGAAGCGGGGATGTAGGCGCGCGAAGCGGCGGAGCACTTCTGGCCTTGGTATTCGAAGGCGCCGCGCACGATGGCCACGGCCACCTCTTGCGGGTCGGCGCTGTTGTGGACGAAGATGAAGTCCTTGCCGCCAGTCTCACCGATGAGGCGCGGATACGATTTGTAAAGGTCGAGGTTTTGTCCAGTGGTCTTCCACAGGCTCTTGAAGGTGCCAGTGCTGCCGGTGAAGTGGATGGCGTTGAAGTTCTTGTCCTTCAGGGCCACGCCGCTGATGACGCTACCCTTGCCGGGCAGGAAGTTGACGACGCCACCGGGCAGGCCGGCTTCCATGAAGATGCGCATATCGACGTAGTTCGACAGCAGGGCGGTCGTCGAGGGCTTCCAGATGGTGGTGTTACCCATCAGGGCGGGGGTCATGTTCAGGTTGGAGGCGATGGAGGTGAAGTTGAAGGGCGTGATGGCAAACACAAAGCCTTCCAACGGACGGTATTCCACGCGGTTCAGTTGGTCGTTGGCCGAAGCGGGCTGCTCGGCGTAGAGCTTGCTGGCGTAGTAGTTGTTGTAGCGGAAGAAGTCGATGGTCTCGCAGGCGCTGTCGATTTCGGCTTGGAAGCAGTTCTTCGACTGGCCGAGCATGGTGGCGGCGTTGATGCGGGCGCGGTACTTAGTGGCCAGCAGCTCGCCGATGCGGGCCATGATGGCGGCACGCTCGTCCCAAGGTGTGTTTTCCCATTCCTTCTTGGCGGCTTGTGCGGCGTCGATGGCCATCTGCACTTCCTTCTCGCCGACCTTGTGGTAGCGGGCGATGACGTGTTTGTGGTCGTGAGGCATGACGACCTCACCCATGTCGCCGGTGCGGACTTCCTTGCCACCGATGATGGCGGGGATTTCCACGATTTCGTTCGATTGTTTTTCCAATTCTTTCTGGAGCTCGATGCGCTCCGGACTGCCCGGACGGTAAGCCTTTACCGGCTCGTTCTCAGGCTTCGCAAATGTGATCAGTGCGTTGTTCATTAAAATTGATATTTAAGATTTAAAGATTTAAAATTTAAGATTCAAAATTCGCGGTGCAAATATAGTAAAAATCATTGCGAAAAACTTCGTTGCGAAAAATTTCGCAATGATGAGGCCTAATTGGCAGGTTCAAACAGGCTATCCAAAGTGACAGTTCTTTGGAAAACGCCGCTATGGATGCCGTATTTCAGGCCGTAGGTGGTAACGAGGGTCATTTGCACATTGTGCGTCCTGCTAACGTGGTCAATCATCCATTGCAGACGCTCGCGGAGTTTCATCTCGTAGTCGTTTTTGACTTCAAACTCCGTATTGACAAACTTCATCTCGCATAGATTGATTACGCGGTCGGAACGATTGATGATGAGGTCGATTTGCATCCCTTTTTGTCCGTCCATGCCGCGCATCGTCCATGCCGCATTCTCCGAACTGACACCGCCCACGCCCAAGGCATTTTTGATTTGTCCGACGTGGTTTAGGCAAGCGTTTTCGAAGGCGCGTCCTCGCCATGGGTTAAGCGAAGGATGGTTTTCGTTGTCGCGCCAGAAATGTTCGTTTCGTCCACGTCCTTCCACTTGGTCGAGGTAGAAGAGGCAGAAGGGGTCGATGAGGCGGTATTGTTGCTCCCGTTTGCTGTTCTCAAAAGGCTTGTAGCGTTCGATGAAGTCGCTGGCTTCCAAGGCATGAAGCACTTGTGAAAGCGACTTGCCTGCAACGATGCCTGTTTTCTTGGATATTTCCTCGCGGCTATACCCGCTTTGGCGTTTGGCAAGGAGGCGGATGATGGCTTTGTAAGGCTCTGGCGACCTGAACAAAGAGTTGAACAGTCGTTCGAACTCGTCCTTCAGTTTTGCTTTGCGGTCGAAATACAGGTTGTCGATGATTTGTGCGAGACTTAGGCCTGGTTGCACATAACTCAGGTACATGGGAATGCCGCCGACGGCCATGTAGAGTTGCAGGATGTCGTAGCGCGAAAGGGTCACTTCCTGCGATTTCAACAGTTGTTCGGCTTCGTGCAGAGTGAAGGGGGAGAGTTGTATCTCGGCGTTCACGCGGTCATAGAGACCTCCATACGAATTGACGAGGTTGTCTTGGATCCATGAGGTGGCGGAACCGCACACGATGAGCATCAAATTGTCCTGTCCAGCTCCCCATCCGTTCCAGAAATGCTCGAAGGCGGTGACGAAACCTGAGCGAGGTGTGTCCATCCAGGGCATTTCGTCGATGAAAACCACCATCCGCTTGTTTTTGTCTTGTTTTTCAAGTAGTGCCGTTAAGCGGTCAAAGGCTTCCATCCATTTTTTCGGTCGCGGAGCTGGTTCGGCACCATAGCGTATAAGGCTGGAATGGAAGGCTTCAAGCTGGGCTTCGAGCAGGTTGGAATCCTCTAGTTCCAAAGGCGAAACGCCAGTGTGGTAGAAGGTGAGGTGTTCCTTGAAAAGTTCTCTCACCAAATATGTCTTGCCTATCCTTCGGCGACCATAGATGGCCACCAATTGCGACTGCTTCTTGCGGAATAGTCGCATCAGTTCTTCGATTTGCTGTTCTCGTCCAATGATGTTGCTCATGCGTTCAAAACGATTGGTTTACGGCTGCAAAACTACGGAATGTTTTCGAAGCAACCAAACATTTTTGTCTTTTATTTACCCGCGAAATGGTGTTTTTAGTGTTTCGTGGGTAATTAGTCTTTGTTTATTTACCCACGAAATGGCAAAAACACTGTTTCGTGGGTAATTTAAGTGTCATTTCATCCGTTTCACCACCTGCAGCAAATGCGTGTGCTCGTTCCGCTCCTTATTAAATATGCCCGTCTGGTCGAGGTAGTCGATGCGCACTTGTCCCGAGGCGTGGATGATTTGCTCGTTTTCCATGACGATGCCAACGTGTGTGATTTTACCTTCATCGTTGCCGAAAAAAGCCAAATCGCCGGGTTGCGTCTCAGGCAGGAAATACACCAACTCGCCGCATTCGATTTGTTGTGAGGCATCGCGGGGCAGAAGCAGTCCGGACAAGCGGGCGCACACTTGCACCAAGCCTGAGCAGTCGATGCCCATCGCTGTGCGGCCACCCCAAAGATAAGGCGCGTTGAGCAGTTTTTTGGCGTGGTCCACCATCAGTTCGGGATGGAACGCCGAAGGCATTTCCACCGCGTCGGGATGCGGCTCGTAAAGAGGTGTGCCCAAACTCAAAAACTTGCCATCATATTCAACAATGGGCTTGTCGGTGAGGTAAAGTTTCTGGCCTTTCAAAGCCTTATATTCTTCCTCACCGATTTCCACTAATTGTTTCGCCTGAATCCAGCCTTCGTAAAACAGTTGAGGTTCCTGAGCCTGTCGAAGGACCGACCCGACATTCTCAGCTTGAACCAAAATCCATTCTGAGGTTCTATCCAATACTATATAAGTCTCATTATAAAGCAGTTGACTCACCATCTCCGAGCCGTGTCGGGCTTCCTTGCGCATGGCGATGGCGGAAAGTTTGCAGATGCCGTAATTCATTTTTTCTTGCTGTTTTTCTGACCGCTAAATTAGGCAACAAATCGCTTCGATGCGCCTTTTTTCGATTATTTTTTGGGGACAATCGGAGTTTTTCCTAATTTAGCCCTCGGTTTCTCTCCGTTGGAGAATATATAAATTGTTGGTTATGAGTAAGATAAAAGATTTTCTGAATAGAATAAGGCACCGCTACTATGTCGTGGCCAAGGTATTATTCTTTTTGGTGGCCATCATTTTGGTCTGTTGGCAGATGCCGCGCACGGGCAAGTTCAAGTATGAGTACCAGCTTTCAAAGCCTTGGCAGCACGAAACGCTTTACGCCCCCTTCGACTTCCCGATTTACAAGGATTACGAGACCCTGAACGCGGAAACGGAAGCGGCATCGGACAAAGTGAAGCCGATTTTTGTCTTCAACGAGGAGGAGATGTCGGCGGCTCGCAACGCCCTGTACAATGCTTTTGAGAGTCAATGGACTGAAAAAGAGGGTTTTGACAAGGCCTTGAATCTGGATTATCTCTATGTGGTGTACGATTCCATTGAGGATTACGGCATCGTGGCCTACGACAACGCCACCAAGGATCTGACGCCCACCACGGAGGTCAGCGTAGTCCGAAACAAGGTGATGCGCACCGCCTATTACGGCGATTTCTTCACCATGAATGAGGCTACCGAGGCGGTGAATTCCGTCATGGAAAAGGCTGGTAAACAAATCAATAGTAAACTCCTTTCGGATCTTTTGAAAGGTGCATTGCGCCAAAACGTGTTCTACAACATGGAACTCACCAAACAGGAGGTTGACAAGGCTGTTTCGGCGATTTCGTTGACTTACGGCATGGTGCAGAAGGACGAAATCATCATCTCGGAAGGTGAAATCATAAATGCGCATACTTTCAATGTCCTGAACTCATTGCAGCGCGAATACATCTCCCGCTCGATGTCGGGCGACGAGTCGCTGCGCGTGCTGCTGAGCCAGATTTTCCTTGTCGCGCTCATCTTTACGTTGATGGGTTTGTACGGCAACAAGTTGCACAAAAAACTCTTTGACGAGTTGAAAAACATCGTCTTGCTGTTGACCCTTATGCTGTTGATTGTCATCCCGACTTATATATTGGTCAAATTGGAGCCAGGCTTGATTTACATGATGCCAGTCTGCATTTTGGCCATCATGGTTGGGGCGTTTTTCAACCTGCGATTAGCTTTTTCCACGCAGGTCTTCGCCGTGATGTTGGTTTCGTTGGCGGTGCCTAATCCGTTCCAGTTCATGTTCATGCAATTGGTGGCCACGGTGCTGACGGTGTTCAGCTTGTCGCGCCAGAGGTCGCATCACCGTTTCGTCCAAGCGGCTTTGTTTGCGCTTGTGGGCTATCTGTTGGTCTATATCGCCTTCACCTTCCTGACCACTTCCGAAATCAACTGGTCGGTGGTGCTGCTGCTGGTTTTGAACGCCTTGTTCACCATGCTTGCCCAGCCGCTTATCCTGATGCTGGAGCGCATTTTTGGCGTCACCACTTCGCTCTCGCTGATGGAGCTGAGCAATACCAATACGCCTTTGCTGCGAGAGCTGGCGACAACGGCTCCGGGCACGTTCCAGCATTCCATCCAAGTGGCCAACCTTTGCGAGGAAGTGCTTTTCGAAATCGGGGGCGATACCCAACTGGCCCGCACGGGTGCCTTATATCACGACATCGGGAAAATTAAAAATCCGATGTATTTTACAGAGAATCAGCATGGAGCCTATAGTCCGCACAATGACCTCTCCAATGTCGAGAGCGCGGAAATCATCATCTCCCATGTGACGGACGGCATCGAGTTAGCGCACAAGGCACACGTGCCCGAACGCATCATCGACTTCATTCGCACCCACCACGGCACACGCCGCACGGACTATTTTTACATTAACGAACAGAAAGCGCATCCCGACGAGGAAATCGACCCGACGCCGTTCACCTATCATGGTCCGGCGCCTTTCTCACGCGAGACCGCCGTGCTGATGATGGCCGACAGCATCGAGGCCGCATCGCACAGCCTGAAAGACCCCGACGAAAAGAAAATCAGCGACTTGGTGGACAACATCATCAACAAGCAAATGGAGGCAGGGCAGTTCCTCAATACAGACCTAACCCTCCGCGACATCGAAACATGCCGCAAAGTGCTGAAAAAGAAGTTGATGAACATTTACCATGTGAGGATTGCTTATCCTGAAAAATAGTTATGAACAGAATACAGAGATATTTGATTATGCTATCCGTGGCGATGGTCATGAGCTCTTGCGGCACCGTAGGCTTGTTGGTTCATACGGCCAAGCTCTATGACGGTCAATTGAGCTACAATTGCGGTGATGATGTCGCACACGACACTATCCATTTCGTCATCAATAGTAAAAACAAAATGCTTCTTAAAGCCGAAATCAACGGGAAAACGGATACGGTGATGTACGATTCGGGAGTCAATTCGTTCACCGCGCTGATGTATACGCCGAGCACCAAGCCTGAAGGGATGAAATTCTATAGCCACAAAGTGTCTGGTGCCGACAAAAAGTCGAAAATCAAGGTGACCACCTTGCCAGTCAAGATTAGGACGGACATGGTCGTATCGGAAGGATTAGGTTTGGCAACCTTAAATCCAGAGCCATCCGCTTGCGAACAGGAATCAAGCATATCGCAATATGATATCATTGGTTTCCAAGGGCTTAACCTTTCACGATATATGATTGATTTCACCCATAATCAGATGTATGAGCTGCCCGATTCCTTGTGTATTGACACGACTGAGTTTATTCCCATCAAATGCAAGTTTAATATGAGTGTGTTGTGGGTGTATCCAATAATCAATGGCGTGGAATATGAGTGTATTTTCGATACGGGCAATGGTGTCGCAAGTTTTTTGTTAATGGATGAGCAACGGGTTGAGGCGCCCGAAGAAGGAGATTGTGTCTATGAAGGCTCTTACGGACAAGCCGTCGGTGGTTTGACGGCTTCGCAGCATTTTGTGTGTGCCCCGAAGGAACGTTTGAGTTTGGTTGGTGGCGACAAAGAAACTGATGTGCTCTACGTGAAGTCGATATCGAACAATAATATGGGACTTAAAGCCATTGCGAGGTATGATTGGATTATTGCAGGCTGGGGCGAAAACCCGAAAGTGTATGTCAGACCCCATGCCAATGATGAAGTCAAGCCTTTAAAGACACCTGCCTACAAAGTCAGCTCTTCCGACGGCACACTGAAAATCATCACCCGCCGCATTGACGGCAACGCGCGTTTCAAAGTCGGCGACAGAATCATTTCCGTGAACGGCGAGAAAATCAATGAGGAGAATATCTGCTATTATTACGACTTGCTGACGGAAGCCAAGGATTGGTCGGAGTTTGATGTTCAGGTGAAATGAGTCAAAGCCCTGAAAGGGCGAACCGATGTCAAGCAGGGATGCAATCCTCGCGACATAGCTCCCGAAGGGAGGACAAATACCCCATCGCCTCCGGCCCCTCATTAAAAACCAAATCCAACACACTCAAATCGGGTGAGAAGGGTAATTTGGCGCCAAACACCTGATAATAAGCAGGGAAGAGGCTCGCGTCAAGCGGTTTTTTTGGACTGAAAGTCTCGCGCAAGTCGTTCTCTGCCTCGCGGACAAAATCCGTTGTATGGACGATTTCCTTGTTGACTTTTAACATTTTCAAAATCGCCCGCAAAGCCGTATCGTTCAAGTCGATGAGCCGCTCGAAATGCCCTTCAAAAATAGGTTTTAGGTAGTCGTAATAATGCTCGAAATAAGGTGCAGCCATGTATGCCGACTCCAAGCAGCGGCTGTGGATGTGTTGCCAAGGCGCGTGGTCGCTGACGAGGATGTCGCGTGTCATGGTGTGGTTGCCGTTTACCTTCACGACGGGCACGCTCAGGCTCTCCACACCGTTGGCCGTCATCACTCGACAGCGGTTGCGGTAGGTCTGCTTGCGATAGGTCTCCCAAATTTCCACAACAGGCTCGCTTTCAGCAAGAAAACGAGCCATGTAACTGATGCTTGGGAAATAAGCTGTGTTGAAGAGTGTCACTTGACGAGCTTCTCTTCGATGATTCTCTTGTAATCGGCCTCATACATCGCCCCGACCTGCATCATAGGTTGGCCTTCCATGGGGATGAACAGCACCATGGGGATGCTTTTCACTTGGAATGTTGAGGCAAGTCCGCGTTCTTGGTCAGTATTGACCTTGTAAACGAGCAGCCTGCCGTCATATTCTTGGGCCAATTTCTCCATGATGGGTGCCACACGGCGGCACGGACCACACCAATCGGCGTAGAAGTCGATGACGGCTGGCAGTTCGCCTTTATAATTAAAGGTGTTCGGGTCTTTCTCGAAGTCCCATACTTGTTTCAGAAACTCTTTGTAAGTCAGTTGCTTGACTTTCGGTTCTTCTTTTTTGTCTTGTGCGTTGGCAGTGAAGCCGATAGCAAGGATTGCAATTGCGATTAAAATGGATTTTCTCATTGTTGTTCAATTTTTCGGGGACAAAAATAACAAAAATCGTGCAAATGGCAGTTTTTTCCTTAATTTTGCCGAAAAATATCGAACCATGTTAATCGTCAATATCAAAGAATTAGTCGGCATAGAGGAACAGGGCCGACTGCTGAAACGCGGTGCCGAAATGGCCGAAACGGGAAGAATCAAAAATGCCTTCCTATTAATAAAAGGTAAGAAAATAGCCGACTATGGCCCAATGGATTCGGATGCCTGTCGGAAATATCTCGCTGAGAATCATCGCATTCACGATGTGAAAGGTAGCGTGGTCATGCCCGCCTTTTGCGACTCGCACACGCATTTGGTTTACGCCAATTCGCGTGAGATGGAGTTTGTCGACAAGATTCGCGGTCTCAGCTACGAGGAAATTGCGAAAAGGGGAGGCGGCATCCTCAATTCGGCCAAGGCGACGGCGGCGGCCTCGGAGGACGAACTCTACGACATGGCCCAGCAACGCCTTGACGAGGTGATGCGCATGGGCACAGGTGCCATCGAAATCAAGAGCGGCTATGGCCTGACGACCGAGAGCGAACTAAAGCTTTTGCGCGTCATCCGCCGACTGAAGGAGAATTCGCCTTTGGTCATCAAGTCGAACTTCCTTGGCGCGCACGGCATCCCGATGGAATATCGCGGCCATCAGGAGGATTATGTCGATTTGGTCATCAATGAGATGATTCCGCTCGTGGCGGCTGAGGATTTGGCCGATTTCATCGACGTGTTCTGCGACCAAGGCTTTTTCACCGTCGAGGACACCGAGCGCATCCTCATGGCGGGTATCAAGTACGGGATGCGACCGAAAATCCACGCGAACGAAATGGCCATTTCCGGTGGCGTACAGGTAGGCGTGAAATACGGCGCCATTTCCGTCGACCATTTGGAGCAAATGGGCAAGGAAGAGATTGAATGCCTGAAAGATACGGAAACCATGCCGACGGTTTTGCCGGGTTGCGCCTTCTTCTTGAACCTGCCTTTGTCGCCGGCGCGTGACATGATTAATGCAGGTCTACCCGTGGCCATGGCCTCCGACTTCAACCCGGGCACTTCGCCTTCGGGCAACATGCAACTCATCATGTCGATGGCTTGCATCCGCTACCGCCTGACCCCTGAAGAGGCCCTGAATGCCACCACCTTGAACACGGCTTACGCAATGGGCGTGAGCGACGAGGTAGGCAGCATTACCAAGGGCAAGTTGGCCAACCTCATCATCACCCAACCAATGACGCAACTGGAGTTCATGCCTTATTATTATGGCGCGAACAAAGTCGCCAAGATGATATTGAACGGAAAGTTTGTCTAAAAACACTTAAAAATATGAAATACAAGAGTTTAATTGTTTTGGCTCTGCTTGCCGTTATGTGTGTTTCGTGCAGGAAGGACCATTACAATACCAGCAATGTCAACGGAGTGAAAGCCGAGGGTGAAGTGTTGTTGCCGGTCAGTTCTACCTCGTTCACCTTTATGGAGATGATGCAGAAATTCAAGATTGACAGCATTATCCATTGCTCAGAGGACGGCAATCTTTCGTATGATTTCCATTACGAGGATTTAGGCGTAATCAATGGCAATAAATTGTTGAGATTTAAGGATTTGGATTATTCAGAACGCTTTTCTATCGAAAATCCATTTTCGGTGGTCTTGCCTCATGCCTTCGATACGATGTTCCATTTCGAGCAAAGCATTGTGTTTCAGGCCGACCATATCAGCGTGTTGGAAGCCATGATGAAATCGGGGCATTTGGATTTCGAGTTGTCGTCCAACATCGGTGCGTTGCAGCGCTTGGTGATTCGCACTTCTGATATTAAGGATGCCGATGGACAAGATTTGCAGCTTGATTTTCAGTTCAATGCGGGAACCATTGGCTTCGACCTTACCGATTTGCGTTATGAAACCGAGTCGGCGAACACCTTGAACCTTGAATATGACCTTTATGTAAGAGTTCAGGAGCTTCTTGAGCCGGAATTGTATTTGGACATGAACATTCGCGGTCGGGAGTTGGCTTTTCGGGAGATGAGAGGTTTTGTAGAGACTTATGATTCAAGGAATTATATGGATACGGTTTTCAGGCTCTTCCCTGACAAAGTGGCTGGTTCGTTGGAGGTGCATGGTGCCAAATTGAGTCTCGAGGAACGCAACACATTCGGCTTGGCGGCACGTATGATCGTGGATACGGCTTGGATTTACGATGATGATATGGCACCTTTTTCCGTTTTTAGCTCGATGCCTTTGTCGATTGAGGTGCCCATGCAGACGGAGTTTGGCAAGGTGTACGAGACCCCAGTGAGCGGAATCATCAAGGCAAAAGGTGGAAAAATCTTGACGGCTTCGAGCTTCATCGTGAATCCGATGGGCTTGGATGAGGAAGTTTCGGTGTCAGATACTTGTACGATTGACGTCAAGGTGGATGCGACTATCCCGTTTGCCTTTACCGCCAATGATGTGCGCTATGTCGACACTGTCGAACTGGGACATTCGGAGACGGATTCGTTCGATGTGATTGATGAGATGGCGTTGGAGCTGACGGTGGTTTCCACCATTCCGCTCAACATGAATGCGGCGTTTTATATTTATGACTCTGAGAGTGAAAGAGTTACGGATACACTTACTACGGGTGAGAGTTTGATAGGAGCATCGTATGACGGGCAACCCGTTTCGTTTACGTTTGCCTTGAGCCTTACGAGAAAAGGACTCGAGAATTTCATGGCCTCCGACCATCTGATTATGATGTATGAGATCGATACCGATGCGCGCGAAGTGCATCTGAACGCCTCGCAGAAACTGGAGATGTATCTGAAGGCCAGAGTGAAATACAATGGTGTTGTTACCTTCTAAAACTATTAAAGATGAACAAGTTGAATAGAATAATTGCGGTTTTCGCCTTGACAATGTGGTTCGTTTCGGTCGGGGCGCAAGAGGTCTCGCCCGTCGATTTCATGCGGATGAACCCTTACCAGATGAAAGCCAATCCCGCCACGGATTTGCCTTATGAGAGCGTGATGTCGCTCGTGGTGGGCAACATCGGTTTAGACGTGCAAAACTCGACCCTCCGCTATGACAACCTTTTTGAGTTCGACGCCCAAGGCAAACCGACGACGATAAACCCAAGGAAGTTTGCCAACAGCTTGAGAGAGAATAACTTCTTGGGAATCAACCTGAATGTGGACCTTTTCACTCTTTATCGCCGCCTGAACAGGAATAGTATGCTTACCTTCAATTACGGCGTGAAGACGCAGGCCGACATGAAGTTCAATGATGGTTTGTTCAAGCTTTTAAGTTATGGCAACTCGGCTTTTGTCGGCGAGAACAATCCAGCCAAGGTCGATTTGGATGTGAACGCGCAGGTGTATCAGGAGTTTGCGGTGGGTTATCAACGGAATATCACTGAACAGTTTTCGGTGGGCGGACGTGCGAAGTTGCTCTTTGGATTCGCCAACATTACGACGGATGCCTTTGATGCCCAACTTTTTACCGATGCCGATTCGTATGCATTGCGGTTAATGGAAAATGTCGCCGTGCGTGCAGCCTTGCCTATGGCTGTCTATGCCCACGAGGGTGAGTTGTTGACCAATGGCCCGTTCAAGGTAGGGCAAGTGTTCCGCAATCCCGGTTTTGGTGTTGATTTGGCTGCTGAGTATCGCTTCAATGATCGGTTCAGTGCGGTGGCCGCCGTCCACGATTTGGGTTTCATCCATTGGGGACTCAACAACTTGGAAATGAAGAGCAAGGTGAATGACGCAGGTCAGTTTTATGACAATGGCGCATTCCTCTTCGATGGCATGGATATCGACCTGTTTGCGGACCAGAACTATCTCAACCATTTTTTGGACTCTTTGCAGCGGTATTTCGATTTGAGCTTTACCTCGTTGGAGAAATACAATACCGCGCTGAATACCAATCTCTTGCTTCGCGGAAATTACGACCTTGATGCCAACAACCGTTTCAGCCTACAGATGCAAGGACGTTTCTTGGGCAGCGGATTCCGTCCCGCCATGACTTTGGCCTACAGCGGTTCCTTTTTCCACATGTTGGATGTGTGCGCCACTTACACCATCATGCCGGGCAGTTACGATAACATCGGCCTCGGTATCGCGGGCGTGTTCAACACTTTCCACATCTACCTGACCACCAACAATATCATCGGTTGTTTCAGTCCTCTGAACGCGAGCGGATTGAACGCCCAGATGGGCATCGTTTTCAACCTGTGGTTGCCCGAAAAACGTTTCGTCGACGAGTCGAATAAGCCGGAGTATTTGGAATGACCTCTGCTGGCATTTTCGGCATCAGTCGCCACCGCCTGACCACGGACGGTGAGGGCGTCACCACCTTGGTGGCGTTCAGCGGTTGTCCTTTGCGTTGCAAGTTCTGCCTCAACAAGGCTTCGTGGGAACCCGAAAAAGGTCGCCTTTATACGCCCGAACAACTTTTCGAGGAGGTGAAAATCGACCAACTCTATTTTTTGGCGACCAAAGGCGGCATCACGTTCGGCGGCGGCGAACCTATGTTGCAGGTCGAATTCATCAAGGAGTTTCGGGAACTTTGTGGAAACCAGTGGCAAATTGTGGCTGAAACCTGCCTCAATGTGCCTTTCAAAAATCTGCAAGCCCTCGACCCGATTCTGGACGGCTATATCGTTGACATCAAGGATTTGAATCCGGAGATTTACAAAGCCTATACGAGAAAGGACAATGCCTTGACGATAAGCAATTTGCAATGGCTTTTGCAGCATGGCGACCCGAACCGTATCATGGTGCGTGTGCCCCACATTCCCGACTTCAATACCGATGAGGACGTGGAGCGCAGCAAAAAACGTCTTGAAACGATGGGCGTGAAGCATATTGACGAGTTCAATTATTTGATTAGGTAAGAAAAAAATCACTTCAAACCTTGTTTTGTTCAAAATAATGCGTATTTTTGCCGCGTTAACCTAAAAACTAATGTCATGGCAAGAGGAAAACAAACCTGCAAAATTCTAAAGGAAATCCGCAAACAAATCGCGGCGGAGAACGATATTCAACTGGTTATCGAGGAATGTACTTACCAAGGTGATTGCCTCGGCACTTGTCCGAAATGCGAGGCTGAGGTGCACTATTTGGAGCGTGAATTGGAGAAACGGCAACGGTTGGGCAAGGCTGCCGTAGTCGCAGGCCTTTCCGTAGGTTTGTTGGGCGCAAGCCAAGTGGCTATGGCTCAGCAGCCGGATACATTGGATATCAACAAATTGGATGAGGAGACATTACGTGGAATTACAATTACAGAGGGATATGTTGTTCCCCCCAAGTCTTATTCGTTTCACCATTCGCTTACACAAGAGGAGATCAACAAATGGCTTGTGCCAGAAATGAAGAGTTTAGTCGTGGTTGGCGGTGATTTGAGGCATCCTGATGTGCTTGAATATGAGAATTATGGAATTGCATATCAAATGTATGTAAACAAAGATAATCTTACGGCAGATTCTTTGATGGATAATACAACGCGTCTTTATGCGCCGCAATTTAGAGGCGGAGAGTCGGTTCTTTTGGAGTTTATCTCCCAAAACTTGGGCAAAAATGCCGATGGTAATGCATACGGCGATATGGAAGTGGCTTTTACGGTAGAACCCAATGGCAAATTGTCGCACATTGACATTATTAAAGGTGTCAATGAGCAACTGGATGCCCAAGTCGCGGCGCTGTTCAAGTTCATGGAATGGAAGCCTGCCTTATGGGAACTGAACTCGGGAGAGAAAATCCCATTCGCTTGCCAATGCGTGCAGAAACTTCATTTTCCGATGATTACTCATTGAAAACGAAAGGCGAATTAATGAACAATTCGTGACAAATTGATGATAATTAATGTTTTAAAATAACACGTTATGGCCAAAGGCAAACAAACCTGCAAAATCCTGAAGGAAATCCGCAAGCAGATTGCTGCGGAAAACGACATTAAGTTGGTCATCGAGGAATGCACTTATCAAGGCGACTGCCGAGGCACCTGTCCGAAATGCGAAGACGAAGTGCGTTACTTGGAGCGCGAACTAGAGAAACGCCAACGTTTGGGCAAAGCGGCTGTCGTTGCAGGCCTTTCCGTGGGTTTGCTAGCCTCAAGCCAAGTGGCTTTGGCACAAACGCCTGATAGTTTACGGATGGATACCATTGAAGAAGCAGAGGAAAAAGAGGAGATATTTGGGATTGTGGAGAATATGCCCATGTTTCGTGGAGGCGAGCGAAAACTGATGGAATTCATAGGGAACAATGTGGTCTATCCCAAAGAAGCCATTGATGCGGGCATAGAAGGTCGTGTTTTTGTTGAGTTTTATATAGAGAAAGATGGCACTGTTTGTGATGCAAAAGTGCTTCGAGGCATTGGCTACGGCTGTGATGAAGAAGCACTTCGTGTGATTGGTCTAATGCCGAAATGGTACCCTGGCAAACAAAGAGGGAAGGCCGTCCGTGTGAGATATACATTGCCCATCAATTTCAAATTATCCAAATAAGAAATAACGACATGGCTAAAGGAAAACAAACCTGCAAAATTCTAAAAGAAATCCGCAAACAGATTGCGGAAGAAAACGACATCAAGCTGGTCATCGAGGAATGTACCTATCAAGGCGACTGCAAAGGCACTTGCCCGAAATGTGAGGCGGAAGTGCGTTATCTGGAGCGCGAATTGGAGAAACGCCAGCGAATGGGCAAAGCGGCTGTCGTGGCTGGTCTTTCCGTTGGTTTGCTGGGTGCAAGTCAAGTGGCTTTGGCGCAGCAACCGGATCCTTTGAGATTGGATACTACTGAGGTGGTTTTGGAAGGGTGTGTAGTTCCAGAAATGGGCGAGGTTGGAAATCCAGAACATGATGTTTATCAGATTGTTGAGCAAATGCCTGAATTCCCAAATGGACAAGAAGCCTTGATGCTGTATATTGCGAAACAGGTCAAGTATCCCGCAGAGGCTAAAAAGGCTGGTGCCTATGGAAGAGTGTTTATAGGGTTCATTGTCGAGCCAGATGGTAGCCTTTCCGATTTTAAGGTGTTGAGAGGCATCGGATATGGTTGCGATGAAGAAGCCCTGCGTGTAGTGAAATCCATGCCGAAATGGCAGCCCGGAATGCAAAGGGGCAAGGCCGTAAGAGTGAAATATTTAGTCCCAGTCAATTTTAAGTTGGATTGATTTCCTTTCGTGCCGAAAAAAGCCCTACCTTTGCAGCCGCAATGAGGGTCGCTTCGCGTCTTTGCGAGGAGGTACGACGAAGCAATCCAAAGAAAGAACTTGTTTTCTGGACTGCTTCGTGCCTCGCAGTGACGCAAAGCGGGTAAATTAGTCCCGCGTTTCACGTCCCGAAGTCCCGCGTCAAACAACAATTAAACGATTAAACAATAAACAATTCAACAACAATATGAAACAACTTATCGAATGCGTGCCGAATATCAGCGAAGGCCGCGACAAGAATATCATTGACCAAGTGACCGCTGAAATCGAGAAAGTGGAAGGCGTCAAACTGCTTGACGTCGATCCCGGTATGACCACCAACCGCACTGTCATCACCTTTGTGGGTGAGCCTGAGCCTGTGTGCGAAGCCGCCTACCGCGTGGTGAAGAAAGCCGCCGAACTCATCGACATGAGCCAGCATCACGGTGCCCACCCGCGTCAAGGTGCCACCGACGTGTGTCCCCTCATCCCTGTGAGCAACATCACGATGGAAGAAGTGGTCGAGTATGCCCACAAGTTAGGCAAACGCCTCGGCGACGAGCTGAACATCCCGATATACTGCTACGAAGAGGCCGCCTATATCAAGGAGCGCCGCAACCTCGCCTATTGCCGCACGGGTGAATATGAGTCCTTGGCCTCGCGCCTCGGCACGGAGCAGTGGAAGCCCGACTTCGGCCCCAACGAATGGAACGAACACGTGGCCCACACGGGTGCCACCCAAGTGGGTGCCCGCGACTTCCTCGTAGCCATCAACTATAACCTCAACACCACCTCGACGCGCCGCGCCAACGCCATCGCTTTCGACGTGCGTGAAAAGGGTCGCCCGATGCGCGAAGGCGGTAAGGTGACCGGCAAACCGATGAAAGACGAAAACGGCAAACCGATTATGATCCCTGGAACGCTGAAGGCCACCAAGGCCATCGGCTGGTTCATTGAGGACTACGGCATCGCCCAAGTGTCGATGAACATCACCAATATTAGCATTTCGCCGGTGCATGTCTGCTTCGAGGAGGTCTGCGCCAAGGCCGCTGACCGTGGTGTGCGCGTCACGGGTTGCGAAATCGTCGGCCTTGTGCCCAAGAAGGTGCTGATGGACGCTGGTAAGTTCTATCTGGCCAAGCAGCAGCGCAGCCTTGGCGTGAGCGAAGAGGAAATCATGAAGATTGCCGTCAAGTCGATGGGTCTCGACGACCTGAAGCCCTTCGACCCGAAGGAAAAGGTGATTGAATATCTCATCGAAGACCATACACAAAAGAAACTCGTCGACATGACCTGCACGGGCTTCGCCAACGAGACCGCCTCTGAAAGCCCTGCTCCTGGTGGTGGTTCCATTTCGGCCTACATGGGTGCCCTCGGTGCTTCATTGGCCACCATGGTCGCCAACCTGTCATCCCACAAGCCGGGTTGGGACGAGCGCTGGGAGGAGTTCTCCAACTGGGCTGTCAAAGGTCAAGCCATCAAGGACGAATTGCTTGAACTCGTTGATGAAGACACCAACGCCTTCAATAAGATTATGGATGCTTTCGGCTTGCCGAAGAAGACCGACGAGGAGAAGGCTGCCCGTAGTGCTGCCATCCAAGAGGCCACCAAATATGCCACTCAGGTGCCTTTCCGCACGATGAAAGTCGCCTTCAAGGCTTTCGAGGTCGTTCGCGCCATGGCCGAGACGGGCAATCCGAACTCCGTCACCGATGCCGGAGTGGGTGCTTTGTGCGCTCGTTCTGCCGTTATGGGTGCCCATTTGAACGTCAAAATCAACGCTGCATCGCTCAAAGACGAGGCTTTCAAGGCAGAAATTCTGAAGGAAGCCGCCGAAATTGAGGCTGCTGCTTTGAAGCAAGAGGCTGAAATTCTGCAAATTGTGAACAAGGTCATCCAAGGAGAATAAAATTTTGTGAAATCGGTTGCGGGTATCTGAAAAAGTTGTACTTTTGCAACCCAAATTGATGAAGTTAAATTTGAAAGGATATAAGCAATGTCAAAGAAACAGAAAGACGCACGCGTGAAGGTCATTCTCGAATGCACTGAG